>Ga0114996_10003551_pt1 | contig 19306 bp, 10 predicted proteins | sample ArcticOcean_MG_C_4_FD_87039 | JGI IMG/M metagenome (GOLD analysis project Ga0114996, IMG submission 87039) | Marine microbial communities from western Arctic Ocean - ArcticOcean_MG_CB4_134 | ecosystem: Environmental > Aquatic > Marine > Oceanic | place: Arctic Ocean: Canada Basin | collected...
GGGCCGTGGCGTGCGTGCGCTCGATGCCCTGGTTGCCGTATCGAAAGCTGCCAATGTTCCATTCGTTTGGACGTCGGAGAAGAACCCCAAAGGCGTCGCCCGCTACCTGAAACAACGCCGACTCGACCTGACGAACGGGCCGCATGTCGCGCGGGAATTGCTAGAGCAGATCCTCGACTTGAAGCGGCATCGGCTGGAGTTCGACATCGGTCTTACCGGGGGCACTCCGACTTTGCCACCAGTAAGCGAACAGGATCAGCCCGAGACGGGCGTCAAGCGGCGGCTCATCGAGATTTATGATGTATCAAGAGCCGATCACCGGTTCGCTCCGCTCGTGCGCCCTTATGGAGCATTCGACAAGGTGCATGGCGGTGGCTTTGACGTTACGCTGTTTCGCATTCTTAAGCGTGTCGAAGAACTTTCCGAGACACGAATCGTTTGGGCCCCTGGCATCGACAAGGATGAAATGCTGGCCGCCGAGTACAAGAGCTTTCCAGGCGTCGATCCCAGGTCCGACGTCCCTTGCGCCCAAACGCTGCGGAGTGTGCTTGAACCGCTCGAGCTGCGATATCGTATCATCGAGCGTCGGGTGGCCGACGAGCTATACGAAGCGGCTTTCGCACAGTTCAACAAGATTCGGCAGATCAACCCCAAGAGCCAGTATGGGGAAAAGTCTCTGTTCAATCTGGCGATCAATTTTTATCAGCAACAAGACTATCAAAAGATGCGGATCGTGTTGCGCGAGTACCTGAAGGTGTTCGACAACCCGGACTATCGGCACTACCGCCAGGCCTGTTTTTGGGTTGGCTGGGCGCTGGAGCAAGAGAAGAACTACCGCGACGCCGTCGAGTATTATCGCCGCGCCGCCGAAGAGCGGATCGTCGTTTACCAACCCAACGAAGGTGAGACACCTCCGTCGAAAGACGAGCTAAAGGGCCTTTTGTCCTACGACCTGGCTTTCGCGTTGATGGAGCCAGTCAAGGGCCAGTTCAGCGGCGCCTCGCTGAGTGACGTCGTCGATTTCATTCATCTGAACACGCAGGTCGATCTGCGGCTGGATCCAACGGCCCAAACCATCGAAGCGGTTGTCCAGCGGAAGCGGTTCCAAAAAGTTCCTGCCTGGGAAGTCCTGCATGATGTCCTCTCGGACCTGGGTCTCTCTTTTCGTGTTGAAAACGTAGATAAAGAGATTGCCCAGAAGGCATATTACCGCCTGGCCTCGACCTACGAAAAAGACAACCTCATGCAACAGGCGCTGGAGAATTGCCGAACGCTGCTCTCGCGGTATCCGCAGACCTCTCGCCGCTCGGACACGTACCGACTGATGATCGACATCCATAAGGGCCTTAAGAATTACGGAAACGTGCTTTCTACACTGGAGCAATATAAGGCCAGTGCTGGCGACGAACTCGAAAAATACAAGCTCGATTTCGAGATCGGTCGGATTTACTTCGACATGGCCGCGTACGCAAAGGCGATCGAATCATTTCGAACCGCGCTGGCCGCGGCCAAGAGTGCCAGCGACCGCATCGCGATCCGCCAAGGATATGCCGTTGCGCTATATCGCGATGGCAAGCTGGATGAAGCATTGTCTCAATTTGAAACATTGGCGAAGGAAGAAACCGTACCGCTGCGCACGTTTGTTGCCGATCAAATGGTCTTTCTGCTGAAGTACGAATTGGGAAAAGTGCTGGAGCGCGAATACCCGGAAGAATTCTTGCGTTACATTCAAAAGTACGAACGGCTGTCTCAAGAAGATCGCAACAAACTATCGCGTTCGCAGTTTGCCAAAGCCACCTGGATCTACTACGTGCTCGGCCTGATCGACTTGAAGAAAAACCGTCGTGACGCCGCGCTGAACAAGCTCAACGCGGTATCCACTTCCCCTGACGATTTTCTGGCAGCCGATGCGGCATATCGGGTCGGCCTAGTGCACATGCAAGGGCGCGAGTTCAAAGAGGCCCGCGAGGCACTGGAGCATCTTTTGTTCGCGATGAGCTCCGCCGAGTCTTCGGTCCGAGCCACATACGCACTGGGGATTTGCCTGGAAAAGCTCGGCAAGCCCAAAGACGCCCTATCGCGCTACCAACAACTGATAGAGCGTTATCCACAGTCGCCCTACGTGGCGAAGATCCAGCAGAATCCTCTGTATCAAAAACCTGAAAACCGTGAGCAACCAAGACCATGATCCAGCCATTTGCCAAATGCATGGCGGCCTTGCTGGCCTGCTTCCTCACGTCGGTCTGTTGGGCCGCCGACACCCCCGAGCAATTGTTGCGCGAGGCACAACAGTTGGAAAAGTCAGGGAACGTCGATCGGGCCGCAACGCAATTCAAAGAGTTCTTGGCAAAGTACCCGCAGCACACACAGGCCGTAGCAGCGACCTACAGTCTTGCCAAGTGCTTCGATAACCTGGGGCGTGTCGAAGAGGCGATGGTGCAACTGAAGGTCGTCATCGCGGCACAAAACAAGAAGTTTCGCAACCGGTCCGAAGCATTCTACATGCTTGGCAAGCTCTATGCCTCGCTGAAACAACATGAGCAGGCTGCCGCGACGTTTGAAGCCTTGCTCGCCGAAGGCGCTGGGCTTTACGAGGATGAAGTGCTCAATCTCTGCGGCGGATATTATGCGATCCTTGGCAACACGGACGAAGCCGCGGCCAAATTCAATATCCTCAAGCGAAAGTCCGGCTCACCGCTGGCCCAGGATGCCGCCTACAAACTGGCGGTTCTGTGGCTCAAGAACGACAAGCTCGACAAGTCGGTCAGGGCAATCCAGGACCTGGCGAACAAGTTTCCTCGGCACAAGCGAATCGCGGAACTGTTGCTGCGCGCTGCGGATCTATTCCGTCGCCAGCAGCAATACACCAAGACGATCGCATTGTGCGAGCAACTCAGAAAACGCTATCCGAAGAACCCCGAAGCCCTGGCCGGCCGGTACTTGATCGGGCTCTGCTACCGAGACCGCAAGGACTACAAAAAGGCCGTCGAGGTGTTAGACGAGGTGGGCAAGTCCACTCAGTTTCGCCGCTATGGCCTGGCGGCGGAAGCACTGTTGGAAGCTGCCAGTCTCTATCAAAACCATCTCTCTGATATTCCCACCGCCCTAAAGCGATACGGGCAGGCCGCGGCACTGGCTCGCGAGCCGGGCGGCGATCGGAACGCCAAGATTCTGGAACAATGCTACTTTCAACTCGCTGAACATCACTTCCGCCAGAAGAATTGGGCCGTAGCGCTGGAGAACTATCTGCTGCTCAAAGGCACCGGGACCAAGCTGAACGTGCTGGGTCGAATCCTCGCGTGCCAGGCCAAGTTGGACGATGCGTCCGGCATCGACACATTGAACGAGCCGGACTTGGAAGTCTTGCGTGAAAAGATTGCGGCCAATCCGGGCACCGCGATCGCCGCCGAAGCTGAAGTCTTTCTGATCGACCAGAAGCTCGCGGGCAAACTCCAGGGCAAGACAGTGGCGCCCGAGATCGCCGACGAGTACCGCAAGCTGCTCAAGAAATACTCCAAGCAGGTGCTCGTCACGGACAATATGCAATCTTACATCCACGCCCAGATTGGAAACGCCTTCTTCTATGGTCAGGCAAAGTCCGAGTTGGAACAGGCGGTCACGGCCTTCGAACAGGCCATCGCCGCCGGATCTGGGGCCAACAATCCGTATCAAGTTTCGGCGCTGGAAAGCCTCGCGCTCGTGGCCGATCGGGCCGGACAAAAGCAAAAGTCCGTCAGCGCGTATAAGCAGTTACTGGCGATTTCGCAGGCCAAACTCGACAAGAACAAGGACGACAAAGAGCTGGAAAAACAGGCGCTCGATTATATGAAGAGCCTGGTAACGCGTTCTGGCACGGACGATCTGGTCGAGCAGTCGCTGAAGATCTGCGAGGAGACGATCGCACGCTACGGACAGCTTTCGGAATTGTCACGCGAGGCTCGCTTTTACATGGCGGAACTCTACTACCTCAAGAAAGACTTCTCACGTGCCGCCGCCACGTTCCGAAATTTTATCCGCATCTATGGCCCGCCACAGGACGACAAAGCTGACTTGAAGGAGGCGCCCTGGAAACCGAAAAATGTCGACGCGAAAGTCCTGCAGGTTCACGATGCGGCAATACGTGTCGCACACTGCTGGTATCTGCAAGGCCATCAGCAGAACACACTGATGGCCTATAAGTGGATCGCCCACAATATGCCAGAAGGTAACAAACACATGGCCGAGGTCGGCTACTGGCTGGCCCTTGAACTAGGCAAAGGTGAGCAAGGAAAAACTCGCGATGGTCGACTTGCAATGGCCGAGGCCCTTTGGAAGAACGTGGTGAGCACATCGTTTGACTTTCGCGACCGCAATTTCTCAGGGACGCTCCACTTCTGGTTCCGTCCCGGCGACCCACAGTTCAAAGACATGCAAAAATACGTCAAGTCCGCCTGCTTGAAGGCGGGCGAACTGTTCGGCGATCTCAAGGAGCATGAACGGGCTGCCGCGATGTTCGAGCAGTACATCAAGTCCTATCGCCGACTCCCCAAGGGCGGACGCCGGACCTCAAAGAATGGTTCGACTAGCAAACCCCAGCCGGACAAGATGTACGACATCGCCCATTATGCCCTGGGCAGCCAATTGATCGAGCTCGATTACACCGACCGGCTGATTGAGCTCTATAAGGCCTACATCATTGGTATGCGGGAAAGCCCGTTCCGGGGCTCGGCATTACAACTGCTTGGCTACCACGCCGGCCGTGCCGAGCGTTACACGGAGGCACGGGATGCCTACGCCACGTTGCTCGACGAGTACGGGCCCAACCAATACGACGAGGAGGGCAAGGTTGTCCCCGTTCCGCGCAAGCGACAACTGCGACAGGGACGAACCAATTGGGACGGCATCCGTCTGGCCCCGCCCAAGGGTTTTGACGAAGGTCGCATACGCTACGCGCTGGGATTTCTTTATTGGCAACAGGGCGAATCGGCGGCAGTGGTCAACACGCTACGGCCGATGCTGGAAGATCGCAAGCTGCAGAAGACCAAGAGCCGCGACAAGGCATTATTCATGCTGGGACAGAGTTATTATCGCATGTACGACTATGGCCGAGGCGCACAGGCAATTGGCGCGCTGATTCGCGATCATCCACGGTTCGAGGCGATCGAAGAGGCCTATGTCTTTGCCGCGCGCGGACTTGCCGAGACGAAGCAGTGGCCTGATCTGGACCTGAACTATCGCCGGTTCGTTTCCGAGTGGTCCGATTCCGACAGGCGTCCGAGGATGGATCTTTATGCCGCGCTTTCACTGATCGGCCAAGGTAAGAGCCCCGCCGGCCTTGCCAACCTGAAGAGCCTCGCCGACGGAGAGACCTACGAAGACGTGAAGGCGGATGCCTGTTATCACGTGGCGATGCATCTGCGGTCCACGAAACCGCCAAAGACACAAGCGGCGCTCACTTATTTGGAAAAAAGCGTCAAGATCTATCCCCGCGAAGTTGCCTGCCTCGAGGCCGCACGCTGCTCGATCGAGCTGAAGCAGTGGGAAAAAGCACAGCGTCTGCTCGACCGGTTGGTCCGCGATTTTCCCGATGGCGACCAACGTGTGGTCGCGCAAGGCGCGAAGTTGATACCGACAGTCCTGAAAGAGGTCGCTAAGACCAAGAATAAGAAAGGCTCATAAACGATGAACAGAATCCTATTTCCGCTGTTGATTGCTTCTTTCGTTATCTACGCGCCGGCATTTGTTGCCGCCCAAGAAACGCTCGATCTGGAATCGCTGATCGGTGAGGAGGAAGAGCAACCCGTTGAAGACCCCACGACCGATTTGGAACCGGGCGATAACAAGACGTTTCAGGTAACCACCGATGACGATATCACTTCGCTCGAAGTGGGCGACATTTACAAGAACGGCCAATCGGCCTTCAAAGTCACGGCCATCAAGTCTAAGGGCTCCGAAGGCGGTAAGTTCTCTGTTGAGCGGATTGCCGGGAAAATGGAACCGGGCCAATCCTGGACTCGCACCAGTGGGCTGGGGCCGCCGTCGATCATCAGTCGCGAGACCCTTTGGGATATGTACCTTTCTAGCGGAATGATCATGCACGGCATTGCCTTTTGTCTGCTCCTGACGATCATCATCGGCCTGAACAGCGCCTGGATCTATCGCCGCTCGCGGCAGAGTCCAACACGGTTCGTCGAATCGGCTCGCAATCTACTTGAGAAAAGTGATCTCGAGGGGTTCAGAGACCTGACCATGCAGGAAAAAGGGTTGTTTGGCCATATCTGCCGAGCGATGGCGGTTCGCTTCGACATCTCGACGGTCGATGACATCAAGCATCGTTGTGATGTCGAAGGCAGCCAACAGATCCGGCTGCTGCGGGCACCCCTAAAGGCGCTGAGCACGATCTCGGCCATCGCACCGCTCTTGGGACTGCTGGGAACGGTCGTCGGTATGGTGACATGTTTTGAGAGTGTCGCCTTCGACGCCGCCAGCACGAGCAAGGCGCAGACGATGGCGTCCGGGATTCGCGTGGCCCTGTTCACTACGGCGGGTGGGCTCATCGTGGCGATTCCATCGCTGATGATCCTTTTCTTGTCGAACCTGCGACTGAACTCGGTAGTATCAGAATGCGAAACCTATTCCGAGCAGTTCATCCACCAGATTGCGGTCATCAAACGGCGGGAAAGTGCAACGGGCAACAAGGAAAATAAGGAAGCCGCCGACGTAGCGGAACTGGCGGCGGCGACCGACTGACGGTTCCGAAAGCCGCAGAACGACAATCGGGATGCTAGCCACGACGGTCACGAATCGATACCGGAGACTCGAAAGATGAAATTTGCCGAAGACACTGACGAAGGCGGCGTTGAGCTGAACATGACGCCGATGGTCGATATTGTGTTCCTGCTGATTATTTTCTTCCTCACCACGAGCGTGATCATCAAGCTCGAGCAGGATCTAAGCATCGACTTGCCAAAACAGAGTTCAGAACTCAAGGCGAAAGCTCCGCCGGCCCGCCCTGTCGTCGTGAACGTTCGTTTCATGCCGGGAGGCAAGGCCAAGTACCACGTGGAAAACGAGTCGATGTCGCTCGCCGCGCTCACCGCGAACTTGAGCCGGGCCAAGATCCGCGACAAGGATCAGGCGGTCGTGATTCGCGGCGACCGTAATGTGAAATGGGAGCACATTGCCGCTGTGATGAGTTGCTGTGGCAAGGTGGGCATCACCAAAGTGTCGGCGACCGTGGAAATCACCAAGAGCTAGCCCTTTCGCCACAAAAATTCGAGGCGACCCATGACGCACACCGAACCGAAACCAGCCCAGGATCTTCGTAACGAGCTTGGCTCGGCGACCCCGATCATCGACCGTAAGGCGTTGCTTGGCGGTCTGCTCATCGGTCTCGGTCTGCTCGCGATCGCGCTCATCTGGAAGCTTGCGCCGAATCCCAACACACTCAGGCAGCAGGATGAGTTTGAGTTCAGCGTGGCTGAGCCTGAGCTGGACGATTTTGAGCTAACCGACCCGATTCGCGATCTCATTTCAGAGCGTTCCGAAGAAATGATGGAGGAAATCGAAGAGATCGAAACACCCAACGTGCAGATCAGCGTCGATCCGACGGAAGTGGTCATCGAACAACCGATTGTTCAGAGTACGAACGTCGATATCGAGGCACCCCAAATCGATATCGATGCGCTGGAGGTTGAAATCGAGGATACCCCGCTGGAGATCTCCGAGACTTCCGATGACGTCCAGTTTGCGCTCAACGTGATTGCTGCGGAGACTCCGAAGTTGGCAGATATCTTCAAATATCAAGAACCCAGCCCTCCCGATCGGCCGCAACTCTATACGATCAACCGCGCGCCTCAGCCGAGCCGCACGCTCAACGCACTACCTAAAGCATTTGGTGATCAAGATGCACCCACGCTGGGCAAGCTGGGTGATGCAAACATCAACCTGTTCGGCACCAGCGATTTCATGCGAACGATGGAGCGCGCCGGAGGCGCAAAAACAAAAGCCGCGGTCGACGCGGCGCTGCATTGGTTGGCCGTCCACCAGGAATCCGACGGACGCTGGAACGCCGAAAAGTATGAAGGTAAGAAATCCGCCGATACGGCAGACACGGGGCTGGCCGTTCTGGCGTTCATGGGGGCAGGACACACAACCCGCAAAGGAGAGTATCGTCGCAACGTGCTCCGCGGTCTCGAGGCAATCATGCGACGTCAAAATAAAGACGGCCTGATCACCCAGGCTGGCACCAACCAATACACACACGCCATCTGCACCATCGCGCTCTGCGAAGCGTACGGGCGGGCCGCCGACCCACGGGTCGGCGCGGCAGCCCAAAAGGCGATCCGTTTCTGCGAACAGGCCGTCAATAGCGACGGTGGTTGGCGGTATACCGCGCGTTCCGAATCGAGCGACATGTCGGTCACCGCCTGGTTTATCCAAGCCCTAAAGACGGCCAAGTTGGCTCGCATCAAGTTTGACAACACCTATTATTCTCAGGGGCTGTCGTTCCTAGACAGCGTGACCGATCGAGGTGCCAGCCGCAACTCCAGCGGCGCGGTCGGCTACACCTTTTCAGTCAATCAGAAGAATTCCGGCAATTCCCACCCGGCGCTGACGGCCGCTGGCATGATGGTTCGCCAGATCAGCGGCACCGGCGTGAAGAACCACCTGTTAGTGAAGGGGGCTAATCTGACGAAGGCACATCCGCCAACATGGAATCAGAAGGATTTTTACTACTGGTACTATGCGACCTATGCCATGCACAACATGGGCGACGAGTATCGCATCTGGTGGAACCAACGGATCCGAAATGTCCTCATCGAACATCAAAGCCGCGACGGAGACAACGCCGGCAGTTGGGATCCCAAGAACGCCCGCTGGGGACAGCAAGGCGGACGAGTCTACACCACCGCGCTCGGTGCGCTCTGTCTGGAAGTGTACTATCGATATTCTGAAGCACTCAACAGCTTCGGGACCGCTCCCGACTTAGACGAGCTTTTTTTTGAATAAGACGAGGTCATTGAGGATCTAGGACTGACCCTACCGAGGTTTCATCCGGGTGGAGTCACGACAACATGTTTCGCATACTCACAAATACGCCGGCTTCCAAGTGCGATGGATTGCATCGTCGCGACTTTCTGCGAGTCGGTGCGTTAGGGTTGGGTGGACTGTTGCTCGCCGACTTGTTGCGTTCATCCCGTAAGGGTTACAAATGAAACTACTCACTTGCCTTGTCGCGTCGGCGTTCTTCTCCGTTTCGCAAATCGCCGGCGCTGGAGAAACCTGGCCTCAATTTCGTGGCCCGAAGGCCAACGGGCACACGGACGCCACCGGACTGGCGCTCAACTGGGATGCCGAAAAGAACGTGGTATGGAAGACGCCGATCCACGACCGCGGCTGGTCGTCGCCTGTCGTCTGGCACGACCAGATTTGGATGACGACGTCCACTGCCAACGGCCGCAAGCTGTACGCCGTGTGTGTCGATCGAAAGACCGGTCAAATCGTACATGACTTGCGCGTTTTCGATGTCGAGAAGCCGGAGTCGATTGCCGCAATAAACAGCTATGCCTCGCCGACGTCGGTGATCGAAGCGGGACGCGTTTATGTTCACTACGGTACGTACGGCACGGCCTGCATCGACACCAGTTCGGGAAAAATCGTTTGGACTCGCCGCGATCTGAACTGCGACCACCACGAGGGAGCCGGCAGTTCGCCGATGCTCGTCGACAATTTGCTGGTCTTTCACGTCGACGGACGCGACGTGCAGTACGTTGTAGCGCTGGACAAGACGACCGGCAAGACGGTTTGGAAAACCGATCGTTCAGTCGATTTTAGTTCCGTTTCACCCAATCTCCGCAAGTGTTTCGCGACGCCCATCGTGATTGAATCGGGCGGCCAGCGACAACTGATCAGCGTTGGTCCCCGGGCAACGATGGGCTATGAGGTCGCCACGGGCAAAGAACGGTGGAAGGTGACCTACGGCGGTTGGTCGATCGCACCGCGTCCGGTGTTCGGTCACGGCATGGTCTTCATGATCAACGACTACCTTCGCCCTGAACTGTGGGCCGTGCGACCTGACGGTAAAGGCGACGTGACCTCGAGCCACATAACCTGGCGGCACAACAAGACGATGCCGTCCCGCCCGTCGCCATTGTTGGTCGACGACTTGCTTTTCGTCGTCAGTTCAGGAGGCGTTGCGACGTGCCTAGAGGCCAAGACCGGCGAAGTTGTCTGGACAGAACGGATCGGCGGAAAATTCTCGGCGTCGCCGATTCACGCCGCGGGACGGATTTACCTGTTCGACGAGTCGTCGGTTACGACGGTAATCGAAGCCGCCCGCAAGTTCAAGAAGCTGGCGGTCAACAAGCTAAGCGGCGAGCAACTGATGGCTAGTCCCGCCGCGGCTGGCAATTCGTTATTTGTTCGTACCGCAAAACATCTCTATCGTATTGAGGATTCAAAGTAAGTTTATCCACCATGCGGCGTACCTGGGGACTTTCAAAATGAAAAATTTCGACGCGTGCTGACCAACGCGATTTTTTGGACTACTCATCGCGATCGTGACCGAATGAAAAAATAGTTGCCCTGAAATCCCGTCGTTCCCATCAAGCGGAGAATTCACCATGTCCGAGAAGAACTGTGATTGTTGCGATATCGAGCCGGTCAACCGTCGAGACTTCTTGAAAACAACCTCCGCAGGCGCGGCCCTGATCGGTAGCGGACTGAGCCAATCAGCCTTTGCCAAGGAATCTGGCGGCAAGAAAACGTCGGAAACCTATGTGAAGCTGCTCTACGAGTCCCTCTCCGATAAACAACGCAAAGAGATGTGCTTCGACTGGGATCACCAGGCCGGCAAACGTGGCACGTTGCGCACCTACATTTCCAACAATTGGCGAATCACTAGGCCCGGTATCAAGAGCAACTTTTACACAGGCGACCAGCAAGCGCTCATTCGCCAAGTGTTCGAAGGCATGCTCAATCCCGACTGGATCGAACGCTTCGACAAGCAACTCAAAGATGACATGGGCGGATACGGCAAGGCCCAGAGCATCGCCATCTTCGGCAAACCCGACGATGGCAAGTTCGAGTTCGTCCTGAGCGGCCGCCACTTAACGCTGCGCTGCGACGGCAACACGACCGAGCACGTTGCCTTTGGCTCGCCGATCGTCTATGGCCATGCGGCAAGCGGCTACCACGAAAGGCCGGCGCACCCCGGAAACGTATTTTGGCATCAAGCCAAGGCCGCCAACGAAGTCTACCAAATGCTCGACGGTAAACAACGCCGGCAGGCGCTCGCGCCCCGGGCACCCGACGAAGCCGCGATCGCTTTTCAAGGCAAGAAAGGGAAACTCCCTGGCGTGCCGATTGCGGAGATGTCCGGCGATCAGAAAGCCGCGATTCAAGTCGTGTTGCAGAAGCTGGTCGAACCCTTCCGCAAGACGGATCGCGACGAAGTGCTCGCGTCGCTTAAGTCTCAGGGAGGGCTCGACCAATGCAGCCTCGTCTTCTATCGCGGCGACGATCTGGGCGACGACGGCGTCTGGGATAACTGGCGGATTGAAGGCCCGGCCTTCGTCTGGCATTATCGCGGCGCTCCGCACGTACATGTTTGGGTGAACGTGGCTGACGACCCCTCGGTGAAGCTGAACTCGAAGAACCTCTCGGGCCCGCTACGCAAATAAGGAGCGGCCTGTGGCCGCAAGAAAAGAAGCACGGGAACTTTCGCCTGTCATCTGGGCGACGGGCAAGAGTGCGCGCAATCGTTTACACTTGGGTTCTAAGTTCAAGTTTTGCACTTATTTGACGACAAGGAATTGCTCTATCAACGTAGAGTGAGCCTCCGCGAAGATACTTGGGTTCTCACACGCCAAGTATCCGAGCAAGGAGGCTCACGATGGAATTTGTACCCAGTTTTGGTCTGTTGCTGCAAGGACTGGCCACCACGATGACCGCTCCGACGTTCGATAGCTTGGTCACGATGCTCACCGGCTGGGTGTTTGCACCTCGGCGGACGGTGACACGAATGATTCTGGCGGCAGGTGATACGGCCAACAAGCACTTTTCGTCCTATCACCGGTTGTTCAGCACCGCACGGTGGTCGGTCGATGCTGTGGGTCTGAGTCTGTTTCGCTTGATCGAGCCGTTCTGCGGTGAGCAAGTGCTGCTGGGCATTGACGACACATTGGCGCGAAAACGCGGGATCAAGATGTTCGGTACCGGCATGCACCATGATCCGCTGCTGTCGAGTCGCGGTAAGAAGATCATGAACTGGGGACACAGTTGGGTTGTGTTGGGCGTGATCGTCGAGTTGCCGTTTCGACCGGGCCACTACTACTGCCTGCCGATTCTGTTTCGTTTGTATCTGAATAAGAAGAGCGCGGCGAAGCAGCGGCGTGTGTATCGCAAGCGAACAGAGTTGGCCGTCGAGATGCTCGAAGTGCTGTGCGAACATCGGAAAAACAAGCGTTTTCACGCGATTGCCGATTCGGCCTACGGTGGCAAGAGTGTGTTGGACAACTTGCCGACGAATTGCGATTTGACCAGCCGCTTGGTGAAAGACGCGCGGCTGTACGAGGCGCCGACGGCGCCCAAGCCGGGTCAGCGCGGTCGGCCTCGCGTGCGCGGTACGAAGTTGCCGACCCCCAAGGAAATGCTTGCCGAACGGTGTCGTCGCACGATATTGGACATCTACGGACGAAGCGAGGCAGCGCGATTGGCCGACGTCTGTGCTCGCGTGTTCGCCGTGCCGGATCGACCGCTGCGCGTGGTGGCAGTCGAGGCGCTCAAAGGCGGACGCGGCCAAGAAGTGTTTTACTCGACCTGCCATGAAGCGACGGCCGAACAGGTGATCGGTTGGTATGCTGCGCGGTGGAGTATCGAAGTCAGCTTTCATGACAGCAAGCAATCGCTCGGCTTCGAGCAGCCGCAAGGCTGGTCGCGACTGGCGGTCGAGCGGACCGCACCAATGGCGATGCTGCTGTACTCGCTCATCGTGTTGTGGTTTGCCCGCGAAGGTCATCGTCGTTATCAACCGCTTGATTGTCCTTGGTATGTGTCCAAAACCGATCCTTCGTTTGCCGACATGCTCGCCACGTTGCGACGTGAAAGCGTGCGGCAGCGGATTTTATCACTACGCCTCACCGGACCAGGATCGCGAAAAATCAAACAGCTACTGGAAAACGCGATCGTACTCGCCGCCTAAAGTGCAAAACTCGAACTAAGGACACCATTGTTTAATTACGTTCGCAGCAACTATCTGATCGGCGACGAAGTCACGATCGACGTGCTTCGAGGTAACAAGCGACTGAGTTTTTTGATGTAACGTCTTCCGATGCAGCTTCGCTAGACCGCTACAATAAGCACAGCCCCGAGTTTCAATCCGATGAGCCAACAAAGCATCCCGCATCGAACATTCTTGGGTGTTCTTGCGGGAGCCATCGCTTGTTTGCTGATCGCGCAACTTTTCCCGGAGCCGGCGACCGCAGCAGACAAATACGAGCAGTTGATCCTGGCAGATCGGCCGGTCGCCTATTGGCGGTGCCAAAAACCCACGAAACAAGATGCGCAGCGCGTCACCGCGAATTCGGCGCCGGCGGTCAAGCCGGCGATCCACACGGTTTGTCGTGGCGAGGTGCGGTTTGTCGACGGGCTGCCCGGCACTCAGGGCCACGCGGCGGCGTTTGACGGAAAGACCGCCCATCTGCATATGCCGATGATCAAGGCGCTGCAGCTTAACACACTTTCGATCGAGTTCTGGTTTAAGACCACGCAGAAATTCGACAATAACTTTTGGCCCGGCAGTGCTTCGTTTGTGTCGATCGCCACGAGCGGCGATGGCACGAGCGACTTTACGATCAATGCCGCGTCAACCAGACGAGGCGAGGACCAAGGGCGATTGCTGTTTTGCACCGGGCCGGCGGGCACGGGGCGCGATCACTATCTTTGGTCTCCGGCCGAGTACCGACTAAACGACGGCCGGTGGCATCACGTGGTGGCAACGCGAACTCGTTCCGGCGTAAAGCATCTCTATATCGATGGTCGTCTCGCCGCGTCGGAGCCGGACGAGGGCGGCAAGATTTACAACGATCGGCCGCTTCAAATCGGCGGCGAAAAGCATCACCCCGGGGGAAGTTATCTGGACGGCGCGATGGACGAAATCGCCATCTACCCGCATGTGCTGTCGGCCAAACGGATCGCGGCGCACTTTGCTTCTGTCGAAAAACATCTCGCCCCGCGCAAGATCTCATTTGCCAAGGTCCAGCCGAAGGGCGCGAGGCCGGTTCGGCCAAAGAATCAACCCTCACCCGCCGTTCCGCTCTTATCCGAAAAACAGAAGCTGGCGTTTTTTGAAGCGAAGATTCGGCCCGCCTTGATCGACAATTGTTATCAGTGCCATTCGGCCAAGGCGGCGATTGGAAAGAAACTCAAAGGCAGTTTCCAACTCGACACTCGCGCAGGCATCCGGCAAGGCGGCGAGACGGGATCGGCGATTGTTCCCGGTAACGTCAAGGCCAGCCTGCTGATCAGCGCGATCCGACACGAAGATCTGAAGATGCCGCCGAAGCGCAGACTGCCCCGCGCGGTCATCGACGATTTCGTGAAGTGGGTCGAAATGGGCGCGCCCGATCCACGCGACGGCGATGGAAGCAAGTCTCTCGCCGCCGGGGCCAAATCGAAAAGCGATATCAAAGCGGGCCGCAAATTCTGGTCGTTTCAACCGCTCTCCGATACACAGCCGCCAAAGGTGAAAAACGAGACCTGGGTGCGTACGCCGATCGACCGCTTTGTCTTGGCGGAACAGGAGAATAGAGGGCTCAAGCCGAGCGCCGTTGCCGAGCGGTACAAGCTCGTGCGGCGAGCGCATTTCGATTTGCTTGGTCTTCCACCTGCTCCGGCCGAGGTAAAAGCGTTCGTCGCGAACGATTCGCCAAAAGCCTACGAGCAAATGATTGATCGGCTGCTCGAGAGCCAACACTACGGCGAGCGCTGGGCTCGGCATTGGCTTGATCTGGCGAGGTTCGGCGAGAGCAACGGCTTTGAAATGGACGAGGATCGTGGCGCGGCCTACCACTACCGCGACTTTGTCATCAAGGCCTTGAATCAGGATATGCCGTACGACCAGTTTGTCCGCTGGCAAATCGCCGGTGATTTGTTGAAACCGGACGATTCAATGGCCCGCACCGCCACCAGCTTTCTTGTGGCGGGCGTCGAGAACATCATCCAATCGAAAAAGGAGTTTGAACGGGATCGCTACGACAAACTGGACGACATGGTCTCCACGCTGGGCACGGGATTTTTGGGACTGACCGTCGGTTGTTCACGTTGTCACGATCACAAGTACGACCCGATTCCGCAGCGCGATTACTACCGGCTGGCCGCTTCGTTTGGCAAGACGATCAGTCGAGACGTACAAATCGGTGGGCAACGGGTTTATACGGCGGTGGACGCGGGCGGCGATTCGCTGCCGGGCCGCTTCGCTCTCAAATCCGACGTTTATTTTCTTACGCGGGGCGACGTTGCCGCGAAGCAGGATGTTGTCACGCAGAGTTTCCCCCAGGTGCTAATGCGGGGCGGACACCGCGCGGACCGCTGGCAAAGTGACAGTTCGGACAAGACGCTTGCGCCGCGAGCGGCCGTCGCCCATTGGATTACCGATGTTGAAACCGGAGCCGGACATCTGCTGGCCCGCGTCATTGTCAATCGCCTCTGGCAGCACCATCTGGGCACTGGACTGGTCGCGACGACGAGCGATTTCGGTACTCGTGGTCAGCCGCCCACGCATCCGGAGCTGCTTGACTGGCTGGCCCGCGAATTGATCCGCAACAGGTGGCGGCTTAAGCCGATCCATCGGTTGATTATGACAAGTTCCGTATACATGCAAACGCAGGCGGAGCACGCCGACAATCGTCGCATCGATCCAGCAAATCGATTTCTATGGCGGCGCTCCTTACAGCGACTGGAAGCCGAGACGATCCGCGATGCCATGTTGACGGTCGCCGGCAAGCTCGACACCAAAGCGTTCGGGCGCGGTACGCTCGACGAAAACTCGACGCGTCGCAGCATCTATTTCACGGTCAAACGCAGCAAACTGATCGCCATGCTGCAGCTCTTTGACGCCCCCGATGCTATTCAGTCGATCGGCAATCGCCAAGCGACAACTGTGCCACCTCAGTCGCTGTTGCTGTTGAACAACGTGCGAGTTCGCAATTGGGCCGTCGCCCTGCGGCAGCGAATCGAACGAGCTGGCAAGAAGGACCTGGACGCCGCCGTCCGCGAAGGCTACCTAATAGCGTTGTCCCGCGAGCCCACTGACGAGCAACTGGCAAGGATGCGATCGTTCATCAACAAACAGATCGCCGATTACGAATCAGGTCATAGCAAGAATGAAGCACGATCACTGGCGCTGGATGATTTTTGCCATTCGCTAATGTGCATGAACGAGTTTATTTATATTGAGTAATAAGACCATGAATCAGTTTCGTGAATCACGACCGGCCTATCTGCCATCGCGCCGTGAACTGCTGCGTTTCGGCGGGATGGGATTCGGTTCGCTGGCGCTCGCCGGAATGCTCGATCATCAGGGACTGACCGCTCCGCCCGCCCCGATCAGCAAGACGGTCGCGACTCACCCGCTCGCGCCGCGTCAACCACATTTCGCTGCCAAGGCCAAGTCGGTTATCTGGTTGTTTCTCAACGGCGGGCCAAGTCACATCGATACGTGGGACTATAAGCCCGAACTGCAAAAGCGAGATGGTCAGAAGCTGGCTGGGGCGGACTCGAAGACCGGCTTCTTTACCACCAGCGGAAAACTGTTGAAGTCGCCATTCAAATTCGCGCAACATGGGCAGTCGGGCACGTGGGTTTCGGAGATCTTTCCGAACCTCGCCAAGCACGTCGACCAGATGGCGTTTATCCATTCGTGTTATACCGAGTCCAACAATCACTCGCCGGCTCTGTTTCAAATCAACACCGGGCTAAATCGGATGGGATTTCCCTGTGTTGGCTCGTGGATCACCTACGGGCTTGGCAGTGAAAACGCGAACATGCCGGGATTCGTGGTCATGACCGACGCGCTGGGTCGCGGTCTGCCAAAAGGGAAGGCGCTTAATTGGGGAGCTGGTTTTCTGCCGGGGGTCTATCAGGCCACGCCGCTGAACAACAACAGCCCAGCCATCGACAACTTGAATCGCCGTTCCAAACAGTCGGCCGCGCAGCAGCGCCGACTAATGGACCTGGTGCAGGCATCGAACCGTGAACACCAGCAGCGATACGCCGACGAAACAGACCTGACGGCGAGAATCGAAGCGTTCGAGCTGGCTTTTCGCATGCAAATGTCCGCGCCGGGAGTGCTCGCCGTCGATCAGGAAACGGAAGCGACCCGCAAGGCCTATGGGCTGGACAGCAAAAAGTGCGCGCACTTTGGTCGGCAGTGCCTCATGGCTCGTCGGATGGTCGAGCAAGGCGTGCGGTTCGTACAAATTTATAGCGGGGGCACAGGCGACGCACAAAGTTGGGACGGGCATAAAGACATTCGCAAGAATCATTCGACTTTAGCGGGCGAAGTCGATCAGCCCATCGCCGCTCTGTTGGCGGACTTGAAGCAGCACGGGCTACTCGATTCGACGCTGGTGATTTGTGGCGGCGAGTTCGGTCGCACATCGGATTCACAAGGTTCACGAGGTCGCGATCACAATCCGAACGCCTTCACGACCTGGTTTGCCGGTGGCGGAATCAAGGGCGGCGTCCATCACGGGGTGACCGATGAGTTCGGTTATAAAACAATCGAAAATCGCACCAGTGTCCATGATCTGCATGCAACGATTTTGCACCTTTTGGGCATGGACCATAAGCGGCTTACTTACCGCTTCAACGGCCGCGACTACCGACTCACAGATGTCCATGGCGAGATCCTCACCGAGATCATCGCCTGAGGCGTCAAGAAGTGCGTGAGGAAAACAAGCGCCACTCACTACTGACCTGGTTGACAAGGTGACTTTGAACAACGCACGCCGTGACACGAAAACGCACAACACAACTCCGGCCGAATAGCTACTTGTTTGGTGCGCTCGCGCGGTATAATCGCGGCTTGTTATTATTCTCCGCCCGGAGCTCGCCATGTTGGGTTGCAAGATGTCCGCGTTGGTTCGAGTTATCGCGCTGTTTTCGCTCTGCCTCTGCGCGGTGAGGGTGATGTCGGCGGAGCCGACTTCGGTTAAGGGCCTGGTGCTTTGGCTCAGCGCGGACGACGTCGATGGAAACGGAGTTGCCGACGATTCCGCCAGCGCGACTCGCGCGCCACGATGGAGCGACAAGAGTGGGCTCGGCAATCATCTCAAACAGCCATCGGCCGAGCGGCAGCCGACACGGCGGGTCGACGCGATTGGCGGCAAGGCGACTCTGCGATTTGACGGGGGCGATTGCTTGGAGCTGGCGAAAGTCGCGGGACTAGACGCGGGCGATCAGCCGTTTTATGCCGTGTTTGTGATGAAAGCGGCCATGGCGGGTTCGCCGGCGAACCCAAGACTGCTCGATGTACGCGGTGACGATTTCGAGAAGAAGGAACCGCGGCGTGGGTTTTGGGTTGGCTATCAGAACAACGGTCGCAATCGCCTGGGGATTGCCTACGGCGACGAAGGCGAAGCGACGAGCGTGGCCTGGAACGACAAGCCGAACCTGTTGGAAGTTATCTACGAAGGCCGTGGACGTTGGTCTCAATATCTCAACGGCAAGCCGGACGGGCGCGGCACGTTCGGCAATCGAACTTTTCTCGGATTTCGAAAACCGATTCGCCTGGCCATCGGTCAACATGCCGGCATCACGCCGGCCAACACGTTCTACCGCGGCGATCTGTCCGAAGTGCTGTTGTACAGCCGAGTGCCTGCTCCCGACGAGCAAAACGCCCTCGGCGTATATCTCGGCCGCAAGTACGGAATCGAGACAACCTATGGACCGCTGCCGCGATTTGAAAAGGACGTGACCCCGATTCTGGCTCGGCATTGCCAGAAGTGCCACGGTGGCCGCAAACAGGAAGCGAAACTCGATCTGCGAACGGTCTCGGCCATGCTGCGCGGCGGTGAGAGCGGCGCGGTGTTGGTCCGCGGGCATGCTGAGCGCAGCTATTTTCTGAAGATGATCGACTCCGACGAAATGCCGCCCAAGGGTGAAAAGCGGCTGGCCAAAGACGACGTCGCCTTGTTGCGCCGCTGGGTCCAACGGGGGGCGCCGGCCGACGAACGCATCGTTCTGCCAGCGGCGACCGAATTCTATCGCGACGAACACCGGCAGCATTGGGCTTTTCACAAACCGGCCCGGGTCGATCCGCCAA
>Ga0114996_10003553_pt1 | contig 19302 bp, 16 predicted proteins | sample ArcticOcean_MG_C_4_FD_87039 | JGI IMG/M metagenome (GOLD analysis project Ga0114996, IMG submission 87039) | Marine microbial communities from western Arctic Ocean - ArcticOcean_MG_CB4_134 | ecosystem: Environmental > Aquatic > Marine > Oceanic | place: Arctic Ocean: Canada Basin | collected...
CGATTGACAAGCTCTGCCCCATGATAGCGGGGTTACTCCGAGAATAACCCTGACCAGACCTTGGCGTTGGCGTTGGCGTGGCTGTCGGAATGGGCCTTGTAGCGGCCGGAGTTGGCGTTGGCGCAGCAGTAGCCGTGGCAGTTGGGGGCGGTGCTGTGGGAGTGGCAGTAGGCGAGGGCGCTAGTGTTGGGGTGGGGTTGATCGTCGCCGTGGGCGTCGGCACTTCAGATACTGGAGTGCTGGTTGTGGCGGGTAAAGGCGTCTCGGTTGGCGAGAGGGTGGGGGCCCCGGTTGGAGTGGGCGTCGGTTCCGAGGCGCTGAGCAAATCACATTGGTCGAAGGTGAGGCCTGCCAAGACGCTGGCATACGTCGATAGGATAGTAACCCTCTGGCCGGTGCTCACTGAGGTTACTTGGCTCTCGCGTTCAGGCGGGAGCAGGCATTTGATCCCCAGTGGGGGTCCGGATTTCAATCTTATGTAGGACTCGCCAACTTCCTGCACGGTTCCCTGAAGCCGAACAAAAACTCCTTCAAATCTTTTGGCTGCGGCGGACTCGCTGGCTTCGAACTCTGCTTGAACATCGACTGCGGGAGCAATTGGTGCAGTAAGGCTTAGCGGCTCAGCAGGTCCGGAGCAGGCCACCGCTAGGGCTATCACCGCAGCGAAGGACATCGCCAGTTTTCTCATGTGGCCCGAAGTATACCAAGGAAAGCCATACAAAAGAAGGCGTTACCAAACATTTGGGCTCTTTCGCTCGCTGATCTGTCGGATTACTGTAGTTCCCTAAGCTCTTGCCAAAGGCCCAGTAGTGCGCCTACCGCAGCCCGGTTCCTGACCAAGTGTCTCCGAGGGGGGTAACTGCCTGAAATGGTTCGCGTGCCGCCGGGATGAACAATGCCGATGTGAACTTCCCCCACAAGCTTATCATCCATTGAATCGGGTCCTGCTACTCCCGTGACACCGATGCCTACGTCTGTGTTGAGTTTGGTCCTCACCGCCTCTGCCATAGCGAGCGCCGTCTCCGCACTGATGACGCCGTACTTCTCAATGACGGCTGGGTCAACGCCAGAGGCGATTTTGACCTCTGTGGCGTAGGAGACAATCCCTCCAACAAAGAAGCTGGAGGCGCCCGGTACGTCAGTGATCTTCTCTGCCAGAAGGCCGCCGCTGCATGACTCCATCACCGATAGCGTTAGGCCTTTCTGTTTCAGCAGTTCCCCTACGCGTTCTTCAGGCGACTCGTCATCAATGCCCCAGATTGTTTCCTCCAACAGCTCGCGTATGCGAGCCTCGGTTGGTTCCAAGAGCCTCCGGGCTGCGGCATCACTGTCACCGGTGGCGATAATGCGGACGTGAATGCCGTCAAATTTGGCGTAGACGCCCACATAGGGATTATCGAGACCTAGCACTGGCGTTATCTTCTCGTCCACCTCTCCTTCAGAAAGGGTGAAGGTCTTCAGCGTGCGGCTGAGGACTACCCTGCCTGTTGACTTACCCCGGAGCCGGACGCTGGTCTCGTTTTCCCACATGACCTGAAGCTCTTGAGGGGGCCCAGGCATGGCGGCGACAATCTTGCCGTTCTTTTCAACCCACCAACCAGGCGCTGTACCTACCGGATTAGGCACCACGCTGGCAGAGGCTATGCGATGGGCCTGCTTGGTGTTGCGAATTGGCATCTCCCGGCCCCGCCTGAGGAACCAGCCCCGTAGGATTTCCAATTGCTCAGGGTCGATGTAGAGTTCCTCATCGACTGCCGCCCCGATCGACTCCCGCGTGAGATCGTCGGCTGTAGGGCCTAGGCCACCCGTAGTTAGAATGAGGTCAGAGCGCTCCAGGCCCTTCTTGAGTATGTCCACAAGGTGGTTCATGTTGTCGCCAACTTGGTGCATCCAGCGCACCTCGTATCCCAGAGAGGGCAGGCGGGAAGCAAGGTACTGGGCATTGGTGTCCACGATCTCGCCCATGAGAATTTCGTGGCCTATCGAAATTATTTCTGCGTACATACTGTGTCCCTCTGAACGTTGTCCCAGGCAATGACTGAGAAATCACTCTTCTTAGCGAACGATGGCCGTTAAGGCGAAGAGGACTGGATCCTGGCGTCAAGTTCGCTTGCAATGGCTAGGCTGTCCTCAAGGAGGATCTCCGTTCCGAACATTGTTATCGTAGCAGACACTTGGCCCCTCACGAACATGATCATCTGCATGGTAGAAAGTTGGGGTACTTGGTCGAATGTTATCTGGAACCCCAGAGAGCCGTCAGCCAAGTCGCCGGTTTCAATGATGTCGACCCCAACAGATCCCACGGGCGCATCTTCGGGAACTTCGAATTGCCCAATTCCTTGCGAGAATAGTTCAGACAAGGTTTCTGGGGGCAGCCCCTGCATGATGGCCAGCGGAGCTTGGGCTTCGAAAGGAGTGGAGTACACGCTCACTGAAAAATTGAGGCCTATGACCGTGGAGGCGCCAAAGGGGAGTGGGCTTCCTCCAGGGCAGCGTTATTCGCCGAGTCGGACGTGGTAGTTGGGACAGCGGTTGCTGGCACTGGCGCGGCCGTGGGCCTCGGTGTCGGCGTAGGGGCAGGCGTATTCGTAGGGGTGGGTGCGACCGTAGCTGTAGGAAGAGGGGTGGCTGTAGGGTCGGAACTGGAGCAAGCCGCGACCACTATGATTGCCAGGGCGACTATCAGGAGGATTAGCCTACGGTTCATCATCTCTCCTTCGCCAAGCGTTCGCCCGGCGGCAGGGCTGTGCTGTTTTTAACGATGGGGTTGCGGGCTATATCCTATCTGGCCTGTGCTTCGAAGTGGCCGCTAGCCAGGGCTACGGACGCCGGGTTCCCAAAATTGGAGATTCCGGAGGTGGCCGAGCCGCCTAAATGGACAGGCCGCCGTCAATGAAAAAGTTTCCGCCGGTGATGTAAGCGGAGGCATCCGAGGCGAGGAAGAGTGCCAATAGTCCAGCCTCGCGCAGTGTGCCTAGGCGTCGAAGCGGAATGTCCTGAGAAAGGCGTTCCCTGCTAGCTTGCAATTCCTCCGGAGTCTTCTGGTCGGGGTCGGGGAAAACGCCGGGGGAAAGGGCGTTGACTCTAACGCCATACGGGCCCCATTCCATGGCCAAGGACTCCGTGAACCTGGTTATCGCGGCCTTAGCTGCTGCATAGACCGTCATGTTGACGTTCGCCTGTACTGAGGCAAACGACGAAACGTTGATTACTCTTCCACGCCTTCTGTCCAGCAGGTGTGGCCCAAAGGCCCGGCAACCTTGGTAGACGGAAGACAGGTTCAGGTCAAGGTACGATTGCCAATCTTGGGCGGTGAGGGCGTCGCCCGGCTCGTCGGGAAGCGGCACCAGCGGGCGGCGAATGCTCTCCCCTACGCTGTTGACCAATACGTCGATTGGGCCAAACTCTTCGATCACACGGTGGGCCAGATCGTCCATTTGCGTGGCGTTCGTGGCATCCACCGTCAGGGCTATCGACCGCCTTCCCATGTCGCGGACTTCCTGAGCGGCTCCCTCAACGTGCGTTGAGGTGCGCGCCACGACGGCGACGTCAGCGCCCGCCTCGGCTAGGACGCGTGCTATGCCTCGTCCTATACCTCTGCTGCCACCTATGATAACGGCGTTCTGTCCTTCTAGGCTGAACTCAGGGAGCGTCAAGGGCTTCCTCTCAATATGGCGTGGATAAGGTGCCCGTGCGGCTTTGGGCGGGGCTTATGGAAGGCCCGCTATTTGGGCCCGCTTGCGACCCGAGATTACCCGAAAGTGGGCGGCTTGCCAAGCAAGAATAGGGTAACAGAGGCTATTCGCCGTTGGGTAATGGCTCCAAGGAACCTTTGGTGACACGCAACCTGAAGGCATCATGCAGAAAACCCTCGGAAATTTGCCCTATGTCAGCCGTGGTTACGATGGCCTGTTGATAGCGGCTTGCCCTCTCCAGCACCTGCTCTCGGCGGTTGGGGTCCATTTCGGAGAGGACGTCGTCTAAGAGCAGTACCGGCGACTCCCCGCGGTGCTGTGCCAATACTTCTGCCTCTGCAAGCCTCAGGGCCAGGGCCTGAGTTCTCGCCTGGCCTCTGGAACCATGCGTGGCCGTAGGCAGTCCCTGAACAGTGAGGGCAAGGTCGTCTCGATGGGGACCAACGACAGTTACGCCCTGGGCAAGCTCTCGCTTGCGGTTCGCAGTAAGGGCCTGCCGAAAGGCGTCCGCCATGTCGGAAAGGCTGCCGGCCTCTTCCCCAACACTGGGAACGTAGCTGGCCTTCGATTCCTCACCCCCCGTCAGTTCTCCATGAGTGGCCATGGCTAGTTCGCTGAGCGTAGCCACGATTTCTGCTCGTCGTTGGATAATCTCTGAACCCAGTGAGACCACCTGGTCGTCCCAATAGGCCATCTCCTCCTCCAAGCCGGGTCGTCCCCCGCGGGCGTCTCTGAGCAAGTGGTTGCGCTGGGTAAGGACGCGCTGATACCGCTGAAGGTTTCGAAGATAGGAGCGGTCGATTTGGCATAGAAGAATGTCCATGAAGCGCCGCCTTGCCGAAGGCGAGCCCAGAACTATCTCCAGGTCGTCTGCGGAGAAGAGGACAGCGTTGAGCCTGCCCACAGAGTCAGATACAGAGCGGGGAGCACCGTTCACACGGACGTATTTCTGGACGGAGGCCGGACCTCCGGGGCGCTCTGAGGATGGAAGGGGCGCCATGGGCTGGAAAGCTACATGGACGCGAATGTGTTCGCCCCCGGTATCCACGGTGGCGGTTGCGGTGGCGGCCTCAAGTTCTTCCATAGCCTGCCGATTGACAAGGTCACGCTCCGCTGAGGCCCTGAAGGACTTGAGAATCGAGAGTAGGTAGAGGGCTTCCAGGAGGTTGGTTTTGCCCTGGGCGTTGTTGCCTTCCACCACTACCAGGCCCTTAGGTAGGGTCAGCTCAAGGTGTTGGTAGTTGCGAAAATTCCGAAGGGAGAGGTGGGAGATCCACATGGGTACCGGCTCGAACGATGTTGCCCGACTGCTTTATTCTCCGGGCCCTAACCGCCATCGTAGCCGCCGACGCCTGGCGGGTCAATTTAGCGCGGGGCCTCCGTTGGAGCTACGCACACACTGCTTGTGTTGCTATAATAGGGCTGGCTGCGGCGGCTGGCCGCACCCCTCTACCGGCGTCAGTGAGCGGGCGTAACTCAGTGGTAGAGTGCAACCTTCCCAAGGTTGAAGTCGTGGGTTCAAATCCCATCGCCCGCTCCATCCCGCGACGAGTAAACAAGAAGCCCGGACATCAAATGGTCCGGGCTTCTTGTTTATGATCAGAATTATCTTGCGCCAACCACCGGGAATGGAAGCCTACTTCATCAACCCAGGCAGGAAGGTTGCAGTTCCTGGGACAAACACAACAATCAATAGCGTCATGATGTTCAAGCCCACGAAGGGCGTGATACCTTTGAAAATGTCCATCAGGGTTATATCCGGCGGCGACACACCTTTCAACACAAAGAGGTTCAGCCCGAATGGCGGAGTGATCAGCCCCAGTTCAATATTGACCATGGTGACAATGGAGAACCAGAGGAGATCGAATCCCAACGCGTTAACAACGGGGAAGAAGATGGGGATCGTGATCAGCATGATGGACAGAGAGTCCATGAACCCGCCCATGATGAGGATCACCAGTTGCATGAGCAAGATGATGACAATGGGAGAGAGCGGCAGGTCGGTAACGAAATCGGAGAGGCCCCTGGCGGCCTGGGTGAAGGCCAATATCTGGCTGAAAGCTGTTGATGTCGTAATGATGAAGAGGGAGAAGCCGGCAACGATGGCCGTGCTTGAAAAGGAGACCTTGAGCATATGCCAGTTCAACCGCCGGTAGACCGCTGCGAGAACCAATGATCCGGCCGCGCCCATGGCCGCCGATTCCGTAGGGGTGGCGATCCCTGTGAAAATTGAGCCGATCACCAACAACACCAACACGATGATGGGGATGAACTCCCTCAGTGCGACGATCCTGTCCATCCAATTGACATCCGCTACCTCCATGGCCGGGGCCATGGAGGGGCGTAGGGCGCTGATGCCGATGGTGTAACCCAACAGCAGCGTACTCAAGATGAGTCCAGGTATGACGCCCGCAATGAGCAGATCGCCGACGGATTGCTGGCTGATGCTTCCAAAGATGACCATCAAGCCGCTTGGCGGGATGAGAACGGCCAGTGCGCCGGAGGTGGCGACGACTCCTGTGCTCAGGCCCTTGTTATAGCCGTGGGCGTGCATCTCCGGGACCATTGTCGAGCCGATGGTCGCCACGCTAGCCATGCTGGAGCCGCTGGCGGCGGCGAACACCGTTCCCGAGAGGATAGACATAACCCCCAACCTGCCAGGGACCTTGCCTACCCATTTAGATACTCCGTTTATTGCCATCGTGGCCATGCCCGAGTGGAGAATGATTTCTCCCATCAGGATGAATAAAGGAACGGCAACGAAAGCGAAGGTGGCGATACTGCTAAAGGAGCTGATGGCGACCATTCGCAAAACCCCAGCCTCGCCATGCAAAAAGGGAAACCCCCAATCCAAGCTTGAGTCGCCCACCATCCAGAAGGCGAAGATGACGTTGAGGAGTCCAAAGGAGAAAGCGACGGGCAACCCAATGGCCATCAAGAAAACGAGGCTGGAGAACATCAGCCCAAGAATCTGCCACCATTCCATAGTTCGGCGTCCCCTTTTACTTAGATGCCTGCCGGTGGGGCAGGGCGATTCAAGGGCTGTAGCTAGACCTGTCGAGGAGCGGGCCCCTGTTACAGGTGTCAACGCTCCTAAAAAGTATCATCCGGTCTGTAACAAACGATCCAATGACGCGGCGCGGCGAGAGCGAAGCCTAAACGTGCTGGCCCCCGCCCGGCTTGATGAACTGGTCATCCTTTCCACGGTAGGAGAGCAGTTTCACAAGGAAAAGGAATACCAGCCAGCCGGCCCCGATGGGGATGATGACCTTCACAGGGAACTGGGGCAAGCCGATCGGTGTGTTGAAGAAAGCCTTCGTGGTATACGTGTCCCACGCCATCAGCCAACTCTGCCACATAAGGATGGTGGTGTAGAACAACCCCAAAAGGTTGACCAACGTCTGGGACGCCCGGCGGGACCTTAATCCCAAGCGCTCGGTCACTAGCGTGATCTTGACGTGCCCGTCCATCATCAATATCAGGCCGGCGGGAACAAAGGCCATATAGACGACCATGTACTCGTTGATATCGCCGATCCAAAGGCTCGGCTTGTTGAAGAAGGTGCGGGACATGACGTCGTAGACCACCGTCACCAGCATCATTGCAACGAGAAGCATAGAAGGCCACATTAAGAATCCGTTGATGAGGTTCGCGAACCGTACGAGTGCAGGGAACCTCATCACGGGCTGCTGGCTACCGTCGGTGTGCTCTGAGCTTGCCATGGCTTAGGACCGCTCCCGGCTAAGGCTATGAGGCTCGAAGCAGGGGAGAGCCGGAATTCTCCGGCCCTCCCCTGTTTCGCAAACTACAGTCCGAGGTTCGTCAAAGCCTTGTCCAGGAAGGGCTGGAGCAGCGCTTTGATCTCAAGCATCGCAGGCGAGGTCTCGCCGACTGCATCCCAGTGCGACTGATGGCCGTCGTGCAGTACTTTCCACTCTGCAGTGGAAATGGTCCGCTCGACCGTGCCTACCTTGGCGAACTCGTCCACCGAGAACTGTTCGTCATCGGCGTACCACCCGAAGATGTCCGGCGCCATTTCGTAGGACGTGTCCATAAGCAGCTTCTGCAGGTCCGGACCAAGGCCATTCCAGGCCTGGACGGAAATGAAGCCGCCGCCGGATCCGGAGAAGACGGGCGGGCGGACGATGGTGTTGTACACGTCCTTCTCACCCTGGCTCCAGGCAGCGCCCGGGTCGCGCAGCGCGCCGTCCACCGTGCCACGTTGCAGGGCGGTGTACAGCTCGGAAGCGGGTATTGTCTGGGGGACAGCGCCAGCCGCAGTCATGATGGCTGCGCCCATGGCGTCCCAGACCCGGATCCGCTTGCCCTTGAGGTCGGCAAGGCTGTTGGTTTCCTCGGTCATGATGAGCCCGAAGCCCTGGCCGCCAACCTGGAAGCCGATCGACCGGACGCCGGCCTTCTGTTCGTAGATCCCGTTAATCAGTTCCAGTGCGCCGGTCGTGTACCAGGCGTCAACTATTTCCTGGAAGGACAGGGCTGGCGGGGCTGGGAGCATGCTAAAGGCAGCTCCTTCAGGGACCTCGCCGCCGAAGTACCCGGCTGCGGTGTGAACCAGGTCAATGATGCCGGAACGCAGGGCGTTGAAACCCTCGAACGGGTGCACAACCTCAGGCCCACCAACGAAGTCGATGACCAGAGCGCCGTTGGCCCGCCGGTTGACTTCCTTGATGTACTCAAGCCACTGCGTCGAAGACGTGGACGTTATCGGCCACGCCGCGGCAGCCTTCAACACGACCGGGGTCGCGTCAGGCACCTTGGTTGCCGTCGGGGGAACGTTTGTGGCGGTCGGGGGCACCATGGTGGGACCCGAAGTCGCCTGGGGTGCGTTCGTCGCAGTAGGTGCAGCAGTCGTCGCCGTTGGGTCGGAACCGCAGGCGGCTATGACCGCCAGAAGCGCCATAATGGCGCCCAAACCAAAAAAGCTTCGTAGAATTCCCTTGCGATATTGCATGCTTTCTCCTTCCCGGTGAATGGTTCTAACAGGTGCCGGGGGCTTCTCTTGGAAGTCCTCCCGAGCGTTGGTACACTTAAGGTGCGAAGTTCACATTGGGTTCCGATGACTTCGCGACCTTAAGCGCTGCAGCGCTTAAATTGGTGTAACGACCTTCTTTTGCGGCCCCTTGAGGGCCTCCTGAATCTTTTCATCTGTTAATCCGTACACCTCCTTTGCCACCTCTGGGGTGACATATCCGTCCATGATGTCTTCTATCACCCGGTCTGGATCCCGCTCCTTGGGGTTGCCCACGCCTCCACCGCTGCCGGTGGCCATGCGCACAATGTCACCCTCTGCCAGCTGGACGTTCGAGACCAGATTTCGATGCCAAACTTCGCGGTCTGTGCCTGGATTGACGCAAATGTAGCCCAATGAGCCAATGTCGCCACCATCCATGCCCAGCGGCGCCACACGATAACGCCCGCCTCCGCCGGAGAACCGGCTTTCGCTCAGTATACGATAATCCCGGAAGTGAGCGTTTCCTCCACGGAACTTGCCCGCTCCAGCAGAGCCAGGAACGGTTCTAAACTGTTCCATTCTTACTGGAAACTCAGATTCTAACACTTCTACGCAAGTGATCTTGGGGCCCGTGCCTCCGTGACCACATCCGGTCCAGCCGTCACCACCGCCAAAGGCGCCGCTGCCGCTGGCCATGAGTTCGTAATGGACGATGGGCCGTCCTGTTGGGCCCATGCTACCGATTGTGAACAGACCGGTTGCCCCATGGTGTCCGCGTGCGGGCCGGCCGGAGGCCTTGCCCAGCGCAGTGATCACCATGTCCTCAATGCAAGGGAGGACGCTGGAATAGAAGCCAAGGGGGGCCGGATATGTCGGGTCCATAACGCTGCCCGGCCTGAATTTGAAATCGATGACCTTGGTCACCCCGTGGTTGTTTTCAGGGGGAGTTTCCATCATAGCTACAATGGCGTAGAGGCAGCTGCCCTTAATAATGGGCGGCCGGATGTTCAGTGGCCCTCTGTTCTGGTCTGCGGATTCAGAGAAGTCCAACAAGAGGTTGGATCCTTCCTTGGTAATTTTCACGTGAAGCCGGATGGGCGTGTCCAAGTCTACAAGGTCGTTGTCCAAATAGGACTCTGCCTCGTAGACTCCATCTTTCCACCTTGAGATCTCTGCCCTTAGGTGCTGCTCCGTTTTCCGGCCAATCTCTTCGAACACTTCCAAAACGGTGTCTTTCCCGTACTTGTCCATCAACTCAACCAGGCGCTTCGTGCCCACGCTCCACATGGGGCCAGCCTGGGAGTTGTAGTCGCCGAGCAGCAACTCCGGAGTACGCGTGTTGGCCCAGATGAGGTTCTCGGTCTCTTTGACCACTTTGTGACGGCTCTTGTATTTAACGGGCGGAACCAACATGCCCTCGCCGAAGAGGTCCCTGGCGTTGGCTGCCCGGCTTCCGGGCGCAAGGCCGCCGATGTCACCCTTGTGGGTGATGCCAATGCCGAACGCCACAAGCTCGCCCTTGTAGAAAATGGGCACTATCGCGGCGGAGTCCAGACTATGGGCGCAGCCACTTTCGTATGGGTGATTGACGAAGAAGCAGTCTCCTTCCTCAATCTCCTCCGGGGCGTAGTACTTGTAGAGTCCGCTTATGCACTCGGGGTATGACCCCATGTGAATGGGGATGCCGGCGAACTGCGAAACCACCCCGCCATCTTTGTTGACGATGCCGCAACTCAGATCGTAGGTCTCGCGGATTAGGGTGGAGTACCCCGTCCGGAAGGTATCAATCTGCATTTCCCGGACGATGCCGTCCAGCCTGGAACGAATAATCTCGAAAACTATGGGGTCGACTGCCATTAAGCCTCCCGACTTAACCGATGGTAATGATCAAGTTATTGAATGAGTCAACTTCCAGCGACTGACCAGGATAGACGACTGTGGTGGAGTCGAATTGGTCAACGATGGCCGGCCCAGCAATCTGGTTGCCAGGGGCCAGACTGTCGCGGTCATAGATGGGCCATTGCTTGGCGCCACCATCTTCGCTGAGGAAGACCTCTCGGTGAGAAGATGGCGTAGGCGCCGCCGAAGAACCAGACGTTGCTTCCTGGCTCAAGTTAGCCTTAGGGACGACGACATAGGCCCGGGCCCTATAGTGGACGGCCTCAACTGGCTCTGATGAGTTGCTGTGTCCGAAGGACCGGTCGTGGGTCTCATCGAACTCGTTCCGTAGGCGGAGAAGGTCGTCCTTGGTAGCGCTGCCTTGGATGCCAGCAGGGATGGACACTTCGTAGCCCTGGCTCAGGTAGCGCAAGTCCAGGCTGAATTCTAGTCGTATCTGGTTTTCGTGGAACCCGTCCGCCACCAGGTCCTTCATGGCCTGTTCCCGCAGCTCGTCGAAGATCGAATTCAACTCGGCGGGATCCATTTCGGTCAGCAGGCGCATCCGGGAGCGAACGTAGTCCCGGCGTAGGTCTGCTAACAGCAGCCCCAGGGCCGATGTCAGTCCGGGGATTGGCGGGATAATGACCTTCTTCATAGCCAGTTCCGCTGCCAACCGGGTGGCGTGGACCGGGCCAGCTCCGCCGAATCCAATGAGAGCGAAGTCGGTCAAGTCGTAGCCGTGCTCGGCCGCAGCGGCCCGAATGCCCTCCACCATCTTGGCGTTAATAATCCGAATGATCCCTTCAGCGGTCTCCAGCATGCCGAGACCAAGCTTCTCGCCAAGGGCAGCGACGGCTTCGGCAGCCTTGGCCTTGTCCAACTGTACCCTGCCACCCAATAGGTGGTCTGGGAGGATACCGAGCAGGACATTGCAGTCAGTGATAGTGGGCTCAGTACCGCCCTTTCCGTAACAAACCGGGCCCGGCGCAGCACCTGCGCTCTGGGGGCCCACCTGCAGGCTGCCGACTCTGTCAAGCCAGGCTATGGTTCCGCCGCCTGCGCCGATGGTGTGGACTGTGAGCATGGGGATGATCAGTTCCCAGTCTTCCATCATGCCGGAAGTCTTTTCCAGGATGCGGCCGTCTTCACCCACCGCGATGTCTGTGCTCGTGCCGCCCATGTCCACAGAAACGACATTGGGGTAGCCTGCTGCCTCACCGATGCTGACCCCTGCTTGCGCCCCGGCGCAAGGCCCTGAGAGCACCGTAGTAATCGGCGTAACGTTGCCAATGCTGGCCACACCGCCGTTGCTCTGCATGATGTAGATCTGCTTAGTGCTGATGCCAGCATCGCGGAGGCGCTTCTCAAGAGTCGAGAAGTAGTAATCCAAGGTGGGCGCCAGTCGGGCGTTGGCTACTGTGGTCGAGAGGCGGGGGTACTCCCGCATCTGGGGGGCCACCTGCGAAGACAGGGACACCGATGCGCCCGGCATCTCCTTGTTGATAATCTCTCCCAAGGTGCGCTCGTGCTGCGGGTTTAGGAAGGAGAAGAGGAGCACTGCGGCGACGGAATCGACGCCCTTGGCGGCCAGACGGCGCACGGCTTCAGTGGCTTGTTCAACGTCAAGTTCCACGAGGACGTTGCCAACTGAGTCAACCCTTTCCCTGACCTCTTCTCTGTAACGAGGCAGCACGAAGGGCTGTTTCTCTACGAAAATCTTGTACATGTCGGGGCCAAAACGTGGCACCTGCCAGACATCACTGATGCCGGTGAACCCTTCGGTCACAAGGATGCCAACTGTTGCGCCCTTGCCCTGGAGCAGCAAGTTTGTTCCCAAGGTGATCCCGTGGGAGAAAGAAAGGATGTCTTCTCCCTTTCCACCGTCGGCGAACAGCTCTTTGAGGGCGTCTTCTACTGCCCGACTTGGGTCGTCCGGGGTGGACGGCGTTTTGTAGCTCTTGACTGCTCCGCTTTCCTGATCAAGCACCACCATGTCGGTGAAGGTGCCGCCCGTGTCGATGCCGATGACGATCATTCGGTTGCCTATCCTCCGGTTGATTTACAGAACAATGAGCGTCTGTAGCGCTAGATGCCGTACAGCTCTCGTGCGTTTTCGTCCAGAATCTTGTCCGCTATCTCGGGGCTTACTTTCTGGTCCGACTTCAAAATTTGAAGGGCTTCCAATTGGCTCGCGGTGTCGACATGCCCGTAGTCGGTTCCCATAACCAGGTTGCCCTCTCCCGCATACTGGACCACATAGCCTAGATCATCATCAGTTTGAGCAGTAACAAAGAACCGGCTGTCCCGGAGCACGCTATTCATGGCGACTTTTTGATCGTACATCCGCTCGTGCCGAGCCACTAGGTCGTGCAACAGGTACGGAACGAATGAACTGCTGGCCTCAATGAAGCCCCACCGAATCTTTGGGAAGCTCTGAGGGATCTTGCTCATGTAGAGCGTGTGCATGGCGGCTGCCACGGGTAGCTTGGCGTACCACAGTAGGGTCTCCAACTTCCCGAACATGGCGTCAAAGGTGATGCTGGCCGATCCACTGTGAACGCAGATTGGCAGGTCCAGTGCCGCGGCCTCTTCATACATTGGGAAGTAGTAGGGATCGGTGACAATGTGGTCTTGGTTGACGCCCAGCATGAAAACACCGCAGGCGCCGTTCTCCTTGCCGAAGCGGATTTCCTCCACGGCGGCGTCCATGTCCAAGACGGGTGGGACAACGACCCACCGCAGACGGTTGTTGCTCTGTTTCCAGACATCGGCAAGCCAACGGTTATAGCTCTTGCAGATGGCCCTATCGACCTCCCGATTATCAGCCAGGCGGAAGAGGAACAGGGTGGGGTACAGAACCTGGATGTCAGTCCCAAGTTTGTCCATATGATCCAGACGGACCTGGACGTCGACCACTTCGCGGGCGGCGTTTGGTGTTCGAGACTTGGTGGGGTCGAAGGCCTGGTAAGGCCGGACCTTTCCATCTATGAGCCAGAATTCCTTGCGACCTGGGCCGGATAGAGACGCCAGAGAACCAGCGTCCTGCCCTAGAAGGTCTTCCGTCTCTTCCTCAGCCAAGCGGCGAGGCTTGTACTGGAGGTCCGCTTCCGGCATGAAATCCCAGGTGCGGTTGTTCTCAATGACGTGGGCGTCAGAGTCTATGACTGCCATGCACTTCTCCCTGTCGGAGCGCTAAATGCCATATAGCTCTCTTGGGTTGTCGTCCAGAATCTTGCTTGCTACCTGCTGGCTGACCGCGCCATTGGATCTCAACAGTTGCAAGGCTTCGAGCTCACTCGCCGTGTCTACGTGCCCGTAGTCGGTTCCCAGAACCAGTTGGCTCTCGCCGGCGTATTTGACAACGTAGTCCAAGTCGTCGTCGGTCTGGGCGGTGACAAAGAACCGGTTGTCCCTTAGGACCTCGTTCATCACAACTTTCTGGTTGTACATCCGCTCGTGCCGGGCTCCCAGATCGTGGAGGACGTAAGGCACGAATGACCCGCTGGCTTCAATGAAGCCCCAGCGAATCTTGGGGAACTTCTGCGGTACTTTGCTCATATACAACGTGTGCATTGCGGCGGTCACGGGAAACTTGGCGAGCCAGATGAGCGTCTCTAGACTGGAGAACCTCGTGTCGAAGCTCAGACTTGCCGAGCCGCTGTGGATGCATATGGGCATGTCGAGGCTGGAGGCCTCTTCATATATCGGGAAGTAGTAGGAGTCATTTGGAAGCTTCTCGTAGTTGATGCCAAGCATGAAGACGCCGCATGCGCCGTTCTCCTTGCCGAAGCGAATCTCTGCGATAGCGGCGTCGATATCTCGAATGGGCGGTACCACCACCCAGCGCAGACGATTGTCGCTCTGTCGCCAGATGTCTGCCAGCCAGCGGTTGTAGCTTTTGCAGAGTGCCTTCTCTACGGCGGGTTTGTCCGTCATGAGAAGCAAGAAGATTGTAGGGTAGAGCACCTGAATGTCCGTGCCCAGCTCGTCCATGTGCTGGAGCCTCGCCGGAACGTCCAATGCCTCGCTAGCCGCTGACGGGGTTCTGGACTTGGCCGAGTCGAATGCACGATAGGGACGGAGCTTGCCGTCAATCAGCCAGAAGTCTTTTTTCGCGCCAAGGAGGACGGGGGAGGACTCTTGTAGAGCGTCCTCCGCCTCAATTTCAGTCAGACGGCGCGGCTTGTACTGAAGGTCAGCTTCATCCATGAACTCCCATGTCCGGGCGTTCTCTATAACGTGAGCGTCTGCATCAATGACGGTCATGGACGGGCTTCCCTGTTCTGCCTGCTCTCTTGGTTATCGCGCTTCCGTATCCAAGGCCCTCAATGCTTGCTTTCGCGGCTACTTCAGAGGAAGGCAGTCATCCGGTAGCAGCCGATCCGAGCGCGCAAAAAGGTACCTGGGGCCAGAGCCACGATGGGCGCATTAGAGCAGCAATGCTAGGGCTTGTCAAGCAATTTTCACCGACATCGCTACCACGCTTGAATTCGTGGCGTATAACAAGCGTGTGTCAGGGGCAAGGTGCTGTAAAGGATTTTCGTATTGGGTTATTGATACGAAAATCGTCTCACGGCGTCACGCATTCCGTTATCTGCGCTCTGGTATACGATGGGTAGTGAGGTTGTGCGTCAATGGCGATTATTTGGAACGAGGCTATAGAGCGAAGAGAGGGCGATGAGACGCCGTGGCATCCGGATGCCTTTGCTGATGGGGGAGAGGCTGCTTCGGCCGGTTGGCGCACCGCAGTTGCCCAGAGTGATGTAGGCGGGAGCGGCTTGCGAATCCTGGCGGTTGGGGGAGATCCTCTCGCCAGGGCGGGCATCACGACGCTTCTTTCACAGACTTCTGGTGGGATTGTGGTGGGCCAAGCAGCGGGAACCACCGATTTGTCCGATGATCTAGCCGTTTATCTGCCCGATGTTGTGATCTGGGACTTTGGCTGGGACCCTGAGCTAGCCACTCTAAAATTGAGTGAGCTTCCTGAAGACGCTCCGCCCGGGAAGTAGACGGCGCTACGCTTGCTGCGGCCATAGCGGCGGTTGCCCAAGGGATGGTAGTCCTGGCGCCGGGGCTCGCCACTGCAGCCCTGGCAGGAACTTCCCGGCCTCCCTCGTCCGGGGGTGTTGGAGTAACGCCTCGAGAGCTTGAGGTGCTCCAGCTTCTGGCTGAGGGGTTGCCGAACAAGGCGATAGCTGACCGAATGGCCATCAGCGAGCACACCGTCAAATTCCACATCAATGCTCTCATGGGCAAACTGGGTGCACAGAGCCGCACAGAGGCTGTTGTCCTTGCCACCCGTGCAGGGCTTCTTCGTTTATAGCCCCAGACCCTAGCCATTCTTCCAGGAACCAACCTGCCTGAACGAGCAATGTGCAGGGCCTCGCTTCCGATCTACGCTGACATTAAGCCAATTGACTTGGCTGTCCCAAAAGATGCGAAGGAGGTCACGCATGACAGGAACCCTAGCTCAGTTTTCAACAGCCCTAGCGGACACCGTTGCCGCGTCCACCCCGTACGTTGTGCGAGTGGAGGGCCGTCAGCGGCTGGCTGCCAGCGGTATCGTCTGGTCGGCGGATGGATTGATCGTCACTTCACATCACGTACTGGAGCGGGATGATGGCCTTCGGGTTGGCCTTGCTTCCGGTGAGGTCGTATCGGCGACCCTGGTTGGTCGTGACCCAACAACGGATGTGGCTTTGCTCAGAGCGGATGCTTCCGGTCTCGTGGCCCCTGCCCTGACCGAGCCTGACAGTCTGAAAGTCGGCCATCTGGTGCTCGCTTTAGGGAGGCCTGGAAAGTCTGTACGAGCTACTTTGGGCATCGTGAGCGCCCTTGGCGACTCTTGGCGGACTCCGATGGGTGGCCGCCTTGACCGATACCTCCAGACCGACGTGGTCATGTACCCGGGGTTTTCGGGCGGCCCACTCGTTGATGCAGACGGGGCTGTCATCGGAGTCAATACCACTGCGCTGCTAAGGGGTGTCAACCTAACGATTCCGGTGCCCACCGTGCGGACATCGGTGGAATCGCTTCTGGCACATGGGAAGGTTCGCCGAGGGTATTTGGGTGTGGGGTCTCAGCCAGCACGCCTCCCGGAGTCAGTGGCCCAGAGCCTTGACCAAGGAACGGGCCTGTTGGTTGTCTCAGTAGAGGTCGGCAGTCCGGCGGAGTCGGCGGGGATTTTCCTGGGCGACACGATTGTGTCCGTGAATGGTCAGGCTGTCAGAGACCTTGATGACTTGTTAGCTCTCTTGCCTGGAGAGCAGGTTGGCAAGACGGTGCCGGTTCGTATTCTGCGAGGGGGCCAGGCGCAAGAGCTAAAAGTAACCGTCGCCGAACGCCCATAGGAGACTCAATGTCCAACATTCTTAGTAGGTTGAATGACGACGCCGCGGATGTGCTGGGCTCTGTTCAACGGAGCCTGGTGCAGGTGCATAGCGGAGGGAGTGGGGCCGGGGCCGGGTCTGTTTGGCACTCGGACGGCCTCATAGTTACCAATGCTCACGTCGCGGCAGGCGGCCCGTTGCGGGTGACCCTGCCGGATGGGACGACGGTGCCCGCCCAGTTGTTGGCTCGAGACGATAATCGAGACCTTGCGGCTCTGTCGGTGGACGTTGGTGGATTGCCGACGATTACGCCTGGTGCGTCCCGCAGTCTGAACCCTGGCCAACTAGTGTTGGCTGTGGGCCACCCATGGGGAGTTCTAGGCGCTGCTACATCGGGAATTGTTATCGGTACAGGCGCGGACTGGCCTGATATGCCGTGGTCAAGGCGAAACTGGCTGGTGGTGAACCTGCATCTGCGCCCAGGCCACTCGGGCGGGCCTATGGTTGATATCTCCGGTAGGTTGGTTGGGGTGAATACCATGATTACGGGACCTGATGTGGGCCTTGCGGTGCCGGTCAGCACTGTCAAAAGATTCTTGCGGGAAGCCTTCCCAGCCCAGAAGGCCGCAGCGTAGGATGGCATAAACAAGAATAAGTAAGGGCCGCCCACTGGGCGGCCCTTACTTATTTATAAGCCTGGCCTGGTGCTACCTTAGGCATAGCGCAAGCGTGTCTTCGAAGCCATGCATATGCTATCGTAGTTGGAGGCGCCCACGACTACGGGCTCCAGATGTCAGATAGCAGGAGACGGGCGATCTAATGACCGGGCGACTGGCGATTTTCCTCCCAGAAGGCGATGCTAGCAGGCAGCCCGCCGTGTACACCCTGCTTCACCTCTTGGCCCAAAGTGGCTATCGGATCGACCTCTTTTCAGAAGCCCCGGTTCTTCCTCCAGATGTAACCCTGGAAGGTGTAACCGCCTTCTGCGCTCCTGCGAAAGTATCCAACAGCTTGTCACGTCGCTTGGGACAGCGGTTAATGCAGCGAAGTCCGTTGGTCGTCCGAGCTGTCCGCCTCAGGAATGCCGTCCGGCGCATGTTCAAAAAAGTGAAGGAACCCTTCTCATCGGCATTGAGCGAAACCTCTGATCCTAGGCTTCTCGTTGCCTCTTCCAATTTGATTGAGCTTGTTGAATCTTCGGCCACAGGCGCATCCTACGCCGCCGCTATCGGCGTGGGGGAGGGTGGGGCAGTGTTGGCGCATTACTCGCTGCCTGGGGTGCGGTTGCTTTACTACAGCTTGGAACTGTTCTATGAAGGGCACCCCGAAATGGGTGGACATCGATTCCTTCGTATCAAAGCAGCCGAGAGGGAACTCTTTCCTCAGGTTGCTGCCGTTATCATTCAAGATGAAGAGCGAGCGCGTCGACTCTGGCGAGACATGGGCTGCGCCTACCAGCCTGAAAAGGTGCTGACATTTCCCACTTCCTACCTTGGGCCTGCGGATTACCTGCGCAGCGACCTCCTGAGAACGCGCCTTCCGGAAATGGGCGATCGCAAGATTCTTCTTCAATGGGGCAGTACATCTAAGGCCCGCCGCACCGACGAGTTGCTGAGGGCCAGCCGAGCCTGCCCTCCAGACCTGGCGATGGTGTTCCACGGCCGCATTGGCTCAGATTGCGCTGACGAGTTGCCGAAAGCTCAATGTTGGATAAGCAAGCCGGACTTGCCCAGGGAGGCCGTAGTAGACCTCGTCGCTTCCTCTGATATAGGCATCATCTTCTATCAAGAGAACAACGAAAACGATGGGATTATCGCTCACGCGTCTGGGCAGCTCTCTCTTTTTCTGAAATGCGGCGTCCCTGTCATCGTGGACAACAAGCCATCTCTAAAATTGCTTGTTGATACCTACGGATGCGGCGTCGTCGTCGACGGCGCAGATGAAGTGTTCCAGGCAGCCCACACGATTCTTTCTGACTACGACTCCTACTCCGAAGGGGCACTGGCCTGTTTCGAGGCAGAACACAATCTGGAATCGCATTTCCAGTCTCTTATGGAATTCATGCAGGCCCCAAGCTCCCAAGACGAAGCGCACATTGGCGTAGGCACTTCCTAATAGAAGCCTCCGCTGAAACAGAGGACTGGCAATAGGCAAATGAACAACGAACCGAATATCGACCAAGTACGCGCTGACCTGACTGAGAACATTAAGTCCTACTTCAAACTCTTGGGGCCTTGGGGTGGCGGCGAGCGGTGGAAGCTGCCACTGAGCATTCCTTCGTATGGATGGGAAGAGGTCAGCGAGGTCATGGACTCACTACTGTCGGGGCGGGTCACAATGGGCAACAAGGTGCAGCAGTTCGAATCGATGTTCGCTGAGTACATCGGCGTCAAGCATGCCGTTATGGTTAACTCTGGGTCCAGCG
>Ga0114996_10003558_pt1 | contig 19286 bp, 13 predicted proteins | sample ArcticOcean_MG_C_4_FD_87039 | JGI IMG/M metagenome (GOLD analysis project Ga0114996, IMG submission 87039) | Marine microbial communities from western Arctic Ocean - ArcticOcean_MG_CB4_134 | ecosystem: Environmental > Aquatic > Marine > Oceanic | place: Arctic Ocean: Canada Basin | collected...
ATACCTGTGGTGAGATTTGTGCACAAAGATGTCTTGATTCCATCAACTCGAATCGTGAATGTAGCAAAGGCATTGCAGGCAAGTTTGGGGAAAGCCCAATGAGATCAAAACATATTTTTGTTTGGATTGTTTTGTTGGTTGTCCTTGGTGCGTGTTGTATAGCAAGACTGATGCTTACTCGGAGTATTTCTGGGGAACTCTCCTTAGCGTGGCCAGAGACAACCTATATTGACTACCGACTTGTTCCGATGTTAGCCGCAATCATTGTTGGTGGAGCCTTGGGTGTATCGGGGATGGGTTTACAAGTGTTGTTGAGAAACCCGCTTGCTTCTCCTTGGATTCTTGGGTTATCAAGCGGGGCGGGGTTAGGTGTGATGGCGTCGATGATGATTGCTCATCAACGTGGTATCGGTATTCCTGAGGGTGAAACGATCGGTGCAGTTGTCGGTGCACTTGTTGCACTTGTTGCAGTGTATTTGTTGTCTCGAGGGCGAGGTGGTCTAGATCCTGTCACAATGGTACTTGTTGGCGTCGTTGTTTCAGTAATTTGTGGTGCAGGAATTATGGTGCTGCAACATCTTGTTCCGATGGGTCTTCGGGGTTCTTTTACGACTTGGTTGATGGGAAGTTTGCCAGAGACGATGTCCTACGTACGGCTGGGCATTTTAGGTGGTGTAGTCGCAATTGGTACGCTGTTGCTTGCTTGGTGGGGTCCATCGCTTGATGCGGCTTGTCTTTCTGATGATGAAGCCACGAGTGTTGGAGTGCATCTTCCGTCATTGCGATTCCGTTTGTTTTTCGTTTCGAGTGTTCTCGCTGCAATCGGAGTAATCATCGCAGGTCCTATTGCTTTTGTTGGATTGATTGCACCGCACGGTGCTCGATTATTGTTGCGTTCTAACCACAGAATGCTGGTCGTTGGCTCAGCAGTAGTTGGTGCGATGTTACTTGTCGGTGCAGATGACGTGAGGCAGTTGATTGATTTAGGTACAGGCCGCTTACCAGTTGGTATTTTGACGAGTGGACTTGGTGGGTTTGTGTTTCTCTTGTTATTACTTCGAGGAAGGGGCAAAGTATGAGGTTGCAAATTTCATCTTTGGGTGTTCGTTATGGGAAATTGACTGCTTTGCGCGATGTGACTGCGAGTGCTGATGGCGGAAAAATTGTTTGTGTTCTGGGTCCAAACGCATCTGGCAAATCAACATTACTTCGTTGTATTGCAGGTTTACAATCACCATCAAGTGGTAAGGTCTTGTTCGATGGATCTTCCTTACTTCGGTTACATCCTCGAGAGCGAGCGTCAAAAGTTTCGTGGGTTCCAAGAAGTTCTGAAGTTGGTGGCCGTTTCACCCTTCGGCACGTGGTTGAACTTGGTCGTTACGCGCTTGGGCCATCACCGGCGAGAGTTGACGACGCACTTGCTACAGTTGATTTACTTGATCGCGCTGACACAATTTGGCATGAAGCGAGTGCGGGGATGAAACAGCGGACATCAATTGCTAGAGCGCTAGCACAACGAACACCGGGTGGATTACTTGTCCTAGACGAACCCACATCTGCATTGGATATTCGACACATTCGAATTGTTTCAGATGTTTTAAGAAAATGTGCATTAGAAGGGGATCTTGTGATCGCAGCGATTCACGATGTTGCTTTAGCGATCAACTTGGCTGATACAGCCTTCGTTCTCCGCAATGGCGACTTGGTTCTTGCAGGCCAAAGTTCTGCGGTTCTTTCGCCTGGTTCCCTTGGCGATGTCTTCGGTGTTGACCTCGCTTGGGCAACTGACGATGGAGGCAAACGCCACCTTGTTTCCCCGTAAGTTAATTCTCCAAACTACCTGTATTCCACCCATCTTTAATTGACTTGCAGTCAATTAAAACGATAAGTCTCAATTTCGTCCCTTTTAGGTGCGATTTAATTAACTGCGACTCAATTATTGGTATGCTGCGGGCATGTCAAAGATCATCATGATTATTATCATCGTCAGTACGGTGTGGTCGGTGATCTCTGGGTTAATTGAGAAGCACAAAAGGGAAAAACTTGCCTCCCAAGGTGGTGATTCATCTAGACGCAGTCAATTGAAACAACAGAACTTACGAGTTTCTACGCAACCACAGACACTTGCCGAACTCTTCGAAACAAGAATCAACGCCCTAAGACAGAAGCCACCTGCGCGTGTCGTTGTGCCAAAGCCGGAAATTGTCAAAAGTGCTCAAGAGCCAAGAGATACTCGAATCCAGAGCATCAACCCCCTGCATAAGATAGATTGTCCACTGCCTCCCAAGCAGCGTGTTAGACGCCCAGAGTTGCGTGCAGGGGCTTTTTATAGGATATTGAAGACACCTCATGGGATTAGAACTGCTGTGGTTCTCAGCGAAGTCCTTGGCAAACCAGTTTCACAACGATAAACGAGTAATGAGCCCAAGATCGCTACACGATCGTCGCAGATCGCTATACTTCGCGACAATAACTTTCGCTAGGAATGGAGATTATGCGTCATGATTGATATTCGAAAACTCAAAGAACTCGTCAAATTAATGGTCAATAATGATCTCGCCGAAATTGACCTCCGTGATCCTGATGAACAAGTGACATTAAGGCGTCACGGCGAACCTGTTGTTATGCCCCAAGTTTCTTTACCAGCAACCCCAGCTGCTTTGGCTACATCAACAACAAATGATTCGCCTGTGGCAACTACTTCTGAACCATACGGTGAAGAAATTCTCAGCCCAATGGTAGGTACATTTTACTTTGCATCAGATCCAGACTCGCCCCCGTTTGTCAAAGTTGGTGACGTGGTAGTTGCTGATACCAAAGTTTGCATTATCGAAGCAATGAAAATTTTCAATGAGATCAAAGCAAAATGCAGTGGAACGATCTCCAAAGTACTCGTCGAAAATGGTGAGGCTGTTGAGTTCGGGCAGCCTTTATTTATCGTTACACCGTAACAGAGGATCACTCAAAATATGTTTTCTCGAATCCTCATTGCGAATCGTGGTGAAATTGCCTTGCGTATTATCCGGGCAGCGCGTGCTCTAGACATTGAAACTGTCTGCGTTTATTCAGAAGTCGATGCAGGTGCGCCTTGGCTTGAATTCGCAGACAAAACGGTTTGTATTGGCAAGGGTCCATCTTCTGATTCGTATTTGCGAATGGATAGAATCATTTCCGCAGCAGAAATCACAGACTCCGAAGCAATCCATCCAGGATATGGGTTCCTTGCAGAAAATGCTCACTTTGCAGAAGTATGCAGGGATTGTCATATTGAATTTATTGGTCCGTCTCCTGAGGCGATGGCAAAACTTGGTGACAAAATCAGTTGTAAAAAACTTGCAAGAGAAGCAGGTACTCCAGTGTTCCCCGGAACTGATGGTGAAATTGAAGAACTTGCACAAGCCATTGAGATGGCAGATATTATTGGGTACCCCGTGATCGTTAAAGCCTCCGCTGGTGGCGGTGGAAAGGGCATGAGGGTTGCGCACAATGTAGCTGCACTTCGCACCGCAGTTACATCCGCTCAACAAGAAGCGGTTGCTTCTTTTGGTAATGGCGCAGTCTATCTCGAGAAATATTTAGAGAACGCACGCCACATTGAAGTCCAAGTGCTCGGTGATAAACATGGCAATGCCATCCACCTTTATAACCGTGATTGTACCAGCCAGCGTCGACACCAAAAATTAGTTGAAGAGGGGCCAGCCCCCGGAATTGATCCGGAGGTTCGTGACCGAGTTTGTGAATCAGCAGCGGAGCTTATTCGCAAAGCGAAATACAGTGGTGCGGCAACAGTTGAATTTCTCATGAACGACAAGCAAGAATTTTTCATGCTTGAAGTAAACACTCGCGTTCAAGTTGAACATCCTGTAACAGAGATGATTACAGGAGTCGACATCGTGAAAGAATCTATTCGGGTTGCAGCCGGCGAACCGCTTTCATGGAAGCAAGACGAAATTCGTTTGCTTGGTCACGCAATTGAATGCAGAATAAACGCTGAAGACCCTGAAAATAATTTTATGCCACAGCCGGGTTTAATTGAAACGTGGCAGTTGCCCGGTGGCCCGGGTGTTCGCGTCGAATCGCATGTGCGTTCTGGCTATCGAATTCCACCGAACTATGATTCAATGATTGGAAAACTTATCGTTTTTGGACGCGATCGAGAAGAAGCCATTGTTCGAATGCGTTGTGCTCTTGCAGAAATGAAAGTTGGTCCAATCGCTACGACGATTCCACTACACCAACGCTTAATGAATCATCATGCGTTTGTGAACGCAGAATTTGATATACATTGGGTTGAACGATTATTAGATACTTAGAATGAATCAGATCGTTTGGGAATGTACACGTCGCACGTACCAACAACAATATCACCAAGTAATAATTCCACAACAGTTTGACCTTCGGTCACTTGGAAGATCAAGACCATCCTTTTGACGCCACTTGTTGGAATTTGAGGGAGTTCCCCAATGGTGTGAATTGGTTTTCGTGGCGAAAGTGTGAGATCCATCTTCTTGTCAGCGTCAACGTAATATCCGATCGGCCAATATTTATTTCGATCATTGTCGACAAGTGCTATTTCAGCATTTGGACCAACAGCAGGAAGCAAATTAAATATTGAAGCGTTCGTATTTAGACTGACGTCGATTTGAACAATCTTACTGCCTTCATCTTGTTTCACACCCTTCACGCGAAGTTTTCCACTTACGCCACGAGAAACCCATTTTTTAATCAACCTACCTTCCGTAAAGTAATTTCCATCAACTGTGATGCTACTTGGAAGACCGTTCAGCGAGAGCGTCAGCCGACCAAGTCGCTGCGTGACATCAATAAGCGTGTCAATCGGGTAGCCCATGACTGGTCTGTTTGCAAGAATGTCTTCAGCAGAAATTTGTACGCCTCTGTACCGAGAGGTATGAGCGTTGGTTAATACGTTTGAGTCAATGACTGGCATGTCAAGTCTGGTGCCTCGGATTTGTAAAAACCGAGGCACAAAAGAACTATCTGTTTCAAACACGAGTGTGATGTCTGCAGTTTTTCTCGCGGAAATGCTTGAAACATAATGGGAAACCGCATCAAAAGTAAACAATTGAATCCCATCATCTAACGTTTCTTGTTCCCAACGAATTGGGTATACAATTTTAGGAGATGCATTGCCTTTTGGTTTGCCAATTAAACGAATTTGAGAATTTGAAAGGCTCAATTCCCCGCCAAAATCTAAAGCATTTGCTTTGAAGTGAACCTGCACGATGATCAGTCCATCATCACTCATTTGTACTTTAGTTACTGAGGCTCCATCGGGTGCGAGTGAAAGTTGCCCCTTGCCCCCTTCAAATGAATCTCTCACAAGGCAAGACTGTTCGTCTAGGTTTGGATTGTAATGTCGAAGGGGTGCGTTACTAATATCAGGTTTGAATGATCCAACACTAAGTAGTGAGAAAAAGTCGTTTGTTAATTTTGTGAAGGGGACGATAAGTTGCCCACCAACTTGCGTTACTTTTGCAGTGCTATTGTCACGCCCATATCCTTGAAAGCCCATGATTTCAGATGTTGATTGGAGGAATCCAGCGCTTATCAAGCAGATTCCTACAGTAAGAACTCCAGAACATAATCCTACAACTCCACCGAAACCAAGGTTAACTGCTTCAGAGAACCTTGTGTTACCAATTGCAATTTTGTCAGCAATCACTCGAAGCACGAGCAATGAAACCGCAAACGTTCCAATCAGGGACACGCCCCATGCATAATTGTCAAAGGTGCCACCAGTCATCATTACAGTTGCAAGCGGTTCCCAGAATGCAAATGCAAGCGTACCCGCAGCAATGACGCAAACCAAATGCAGAACTGCGCTGAGTAATCCTTGGGTTGCCCACCAGTATGCAATCAGGGCAGTCATGCCAATCAATAAAAGGTTAAATAAAATGATCATGATTACGTCACTTTTTCTTTTCGCCAGAAGCGACTTTCTTTTTCTTTGATTTGGAAGCCTTAGAAACTCGTCCGAATTCATCAAGGGAAGTGATGCCTGCTGCAACTTTTGCCCAGCCAACATCTTGGAGTCGTATTGGTTGTTGTTCTCTTTGGGCAAGGGTGATTGCTGCCTTCAAGTCGCCAGCAATTAAATGTTTGCGAATATCTTTAGTTAAGAACATCGTTTCAAACACAGCAATTTGACCGAGATATCCACTACCCCTACAAACTGGACAGTCGAATACCTTATTTTTGACTTGGACTTGTCCACCTGCACGGTAAAGATTTTCAACATCTTTAATGGGCAGCCCTTTCTTGGCCAAATCTTCAGAAGGCTTGTAAGCCACTCGGCAGTTTTCACAAACTTTTCGCACGAGTCTTTGATACGAAATTGCTTGCAAACTATTAAATGCTTCGCGTGGGTCGCCAACGAGTGAGGCCCACCTTGAAACAAGATCCCTCAACGAAGTTGCATTCATGCCGACAAAGATCAGTGGACCATCAAGTCCACTCTTTGCAGCCAATCTTGCTGCTCCTGCATCTTCCATGTCTGCAGCGAGAATAATTTCAGGGTCACGACGCAGAATTGTCTGAAGATTTGTTGTGTAATCACCACCTTCAGCACCAACAATTTGGTGGGTGACACCTTCAAGCGTAGAAATGTTTTCTCGCTCTAGTGCAATAATGTTATTGAGGTAAGAGTCATGGCTGTGTACCAACGCGTAAGAAGTTGTTGTTAATCCTTGCTGCTTTTCACTGCCCACAAGTACAACACCGTGACGATGCTCATCCTCTTGGTACTTGCTGAAACCTTCGATTTGTTCAGGCAACAGACCGGATAAATCAAGTGGCATTCGCACACGTTTTTCTCTATCAAATTCAATTATTAGATGGTGAGATCCAGTTGAACCTGAGGCAGACAAATCGATAAGACAACTACCTCGCTCATCTATCACTTTGAAGGTTCCGTGCTGTTTTCTTCGTACATCTGAGGGGTCAGTACCAGCAAGTTCTTTCAAGAAAGCAACGACTTCAACACCATTTTTTGCTGACAACACTTCTGTTTTGCTTGGGATGCCGTCTATTAAATAAACACCTTGGCAACCTTTAGAGTTAAGTTTTATCTCAAGCCGAGGGGATCTTACATCGAGTGCTGGGACAAGAAGTGATTCTGCATCCAAGTAGGCGATAAGTTTTTTGTCTGTTTTGTTGGGGACGGTGACTTCTCCGTTTGCTCCATCAAATTTTAATGTTACTGCCCGTCCTGCCTTGCGAGTTTTACGTTGCTCTACACGCTCTTTCAGCGATCCCATGTTGAGGTGAAATTGTTCTGTTTCGGCAACGTTCGCATTGCGATGTTTCCAATACACCATTGTTGTAGTAAACAAGACAATCACGCCTAGTGGAAAACTAATGTAAAAATTAGGTATAAATAACATTAAAGCAAGACCAGCACCTGCGCCAGCGAGATGGAAAGAATTCCACTTGATTGGGTTCAAGTTATATTGTGCAGCATCTTTGTCTAGTTTTGTGCCAACGAGCCATGCCCAAGCTATGAATGCAGCCACAACGAGGAAAGGTTTCCACGGACTCATAAGAAAGACAGGCGTAAAATCTGCAATCAGATTCATCAGGCAATGCCCTTGATTTTCATCTTGAGGTCTTCGGGTTTTGGAGTTGCATCAAGGGCATCCTTAAGTGATATCCATTCTTCTTCATATAACTTTAAGAGTGCTGAGTTTAGATCCATCATGCCTTCTTCATGGCTCTTCTTGATGACCTCAAGAAGTTCACCCTCACGTCCTTCAAGAACGTACTTCGTGACGATGGGAGTGTTGAGCAAAATCTCAAGTGCTGGAATTCGAGGCGTATCTTCGTGTAGAGTGGGTAACAACTTTTGGTAGACAATTGCACGTAAGTTATACGCAAGCAACTTACGGATTTGCGCACGTTCGCCTTCGGGGAACAAGTCGTAAATGCGCCCAAATGTTTGCCAAGCGGATGACGCGTGAATTGTTCCAAACACAAGGTGACCTGTTTCAGCAGCGCGAATTGCTGATTCGAACGTTTCGTAGTCACGCATTTCCCCAACAAACACAACGTCAGGGTCTTCGCGAACCAAGGCACGCAGCGCCTCGTCAAAACTAAGACAATCAATGCCGACTTCACGCTGGTTGATAGTTGCCTTTGCGTCAGTAAAAATGTATTCAATGGGATCTTCAATCGTGACGATGTGACATCGTTTTCGTTGATTGACATAATTTAACATCGCAGCAATCGAAGTTGACTTGCCAGAACCCGTTATACCAGCAAACAAAATTAAACCGTTTGCACTCATTGAAACTTCGCCAAGAATTTCAGCCAGGTGAAGTTGTTCGAATGTCATAATGTTTCCGGTAATTAAACGGCAAACAAGTGAGGGCTTACCGCGTGCCATAAAAATATTAACGCGAAAACGATGCTCTTCGTCGTAGTCATATGCCAAGTCCAGCTGACCATGTTTTTGAAAGAGTTTGTATTGACCTTCATCAAGTAGATCTTTTCCAATTTGGTAACAGAGTTCTTCGCTGTTGATTTCTGTATCAAGAGATCGCAAAACACCACGAACGCGAATTCTCGGCTTTGTTCCGGCCTTCACATGCAAGTCAGATCCTTCAAAATTGATGGTGGACTTGAGCATTTTGCGAAAGGAATCTAATCCTTCACCGGACTTTGTCCCTTTGTCATGGTGGACGGGTTCTGGGGAGTATTCTTCGGTTTGTTGATCTTTTTTCACAGTGTATTTTTCTCTTGTCGTGTATATTGGAACTTTGGCGATATTTAGGGGGTTTAGAAGGCATAAGATACAGGAATTAGCACTGAAACGGCGTTTTGGTATTGACAGAATGGGCAAAATTAGGGATCATCGCTCAATGGAAATGAAGAACATTACTGAGGGCATCACATTTGATGATGTCCTACTCATTCCGAGGTATAGCGAGGTAACCCCTGACATGGTGGATACTTCCACTCGGTTGACTCAAAATATCACACTCAACATCCCACTGATCTCAGCTCCTATGGATACTGTGACCGAATCTGCATTGGCAATCGCATTGGCTCAAGAGGGCGGCATTGGCATCGTCCACAAGAATATGCTCCCCGAAGTTCAGGCTCGTGAAGTTGCAAAAGTGAAAAGATCTGAAAATGGAGTCATCACCGACCCTGTTACGTTAAGTCCAGAAGACTCTGTGGGCAAAGCACTTGTGCTTATGGAAGAACAGAATGTCTCGGGATTTCCAGTCACCCTCGATGGCACTGGAGATGGTGAAGTGGTCGGGATACTCACCCGCAGAGATATGAAGTTTGTTGACACATCAGATCAACTCGTTGGCGAATTCATGACGTCGAAAAATCTCGTGACTGCACCCGTTGAGACGTCACTCAAAACAGCCGAGTCGATTCTGACTAGGGCTCGCGTTGAAAAATTACTCATCATCGACGATTCAAACAAACTTCGGGGATTGATCACAATGCGAGACATCGACAATATTCAGCACCATCCCCATGCCTGTCGCGACGAGCGGGGACGGTTGCGGGTCGGTGCTGCTGTTGGTGTGCATCAGTATGATCGAGTTGAAGCATTGATTGAAGCGGAGGTGGATGTTGTTATCGTGGACACTGCACATGGTCATTCAAAGAATGTGATTGAGACTGTAAAAGAAATAAAAAAGCGGTGGGAAATTGATGTCATCGCTGGCAATGTTGCAACAAGCGAAGGGGCGCAAGCACTCATCGATGCGGGTGCCGACGCAGTCAAGGTTGGCATTGGCCCCGGTTCAATTTGCACGACTCGAATTGTCAGTGGTGTTGGCGTCCCACAATTAACAGCAGTAGTGAATGTATGCGAAGCAGCGATGAAAGCAAACATCCCAGTGATTGCAGATGGCGGAATACGCCAAAGTGGTGACATTGGAAAAGCAATAGCAGCTGGAGCAAGTTGCGTGATGCTTGGTTCACTCCTTGCAGGTTTAGACGAAAGTCCGGGAGAACTTATCTTGCACCGCGGGAGGCGTTTCAAAACGTACCGAGGCATGGGAAGTGAAGGAGCCATGGGCGCAGGTTCTGCGGATCGCTACGGTCAAGCGAACATCAAAGAAACGAACAAATTCGTTCCAGAGGGTGTTGAGGGTCGCGTGCCATACCGCGGTCCACTTGGAGAATTCGTGTATCAAATGGTCGGTGGCTTGCGTGCAGCAATGGGTTATTGTGGTACCCCAACTATTGAGGATCTTCGCCAACAAGCGACCTTTGTACGAGTGAGCGGTGCATCACTTATTGAAAGTCATCCACACGACATTCAAATTATCAAAGAAGCATCGAACTACCAAGTGAGTTCTGATTCAGTGCGGTAATGATGTGACTACTCAGACGCGTTTGTCAGCATCGCTTGGCTTGACAGCTTTTGCATCAGCTGGTACGAGTGTGATTTGGAATGGTCTTCCTTTCATCGCAAAACAACAGTACGACTTTAGCGAAGCGAAGAACTTAGCGTTATATTTATTCATCGGTCTTGTGTATATTTCGGGGGCATTGAGTGCAGCAAAATTGACCAAAGCAATAGAACGCTATTGTTCGCCGCGAACTTTGTTAGCTGTGTTACTACTTACACAAACCATCGTTTGTATGACGCCCATTATTTCAGTCAGTCAGTGGACGATTTGGTTCGCTGGTGGCGTTTTGGGGCTGTGCAGCGCGTGGACGTGGCCGATTGTTGAGAGTTTTTTGGTTGCTGGTCGACATGGGCGTGAAATGCGACGCATCATTGGTTGGTGGAACATGGTCTGGATGATTTCAGTTGCTGGAACGATGTTCGCGATGGCACCATTCATGGAAGCGAACGCCTTGATGGTCATTGTTGGCCTTGGCGGCATGTTTGGTCTTGCAACATTTGTTCTCATTCTATTTCCAAAAAGTCCAGCGATCCACGACATTGAAACGTCATCTAGGGCAGTTCCGAAAAGTTACAACAAGTTACTTTCAGGAGCGAGAGTACTATTGCCCCTAAGTTACGTCATTAATGGCACGCTTGCACCGTTATTGCCCTTTGTGTTAACAAACCTTGCGATCGAAACGTTCTGGCAAACGCCTGCAGTTGCAACGTGGATGATTGCCCGAGTTGGTATGACTGCAATCATGTGGCGTTTTGAAGGTTGGCATGGGAAATGGTCTATTTTATGGATGGCGATCATTGCTATGGCTGTAGGTTTTGTCTGCATTTTTACAGCCAGTGGGTTGCCTATGTTATTTGCTGGATTGATCATTTTCGGTGGTGGGATGGGGGTTACCTATTATGCGGGGTTGTACTATGCCATGGCAGTTGGCCGTGCCCGATTTGACGCTGGCGGGACGCATGAGGCGCTCATCGGAACTGGCTACGCAGTGGGGCCCTTAGCAGGGCTGATTGCTATTTCGTTTTCAAGTTCTCACTCAAGTGAAAGCCCAACACCCCTCATTGCAACAGTATCCTGTCTTCTAATCGCCGCTGGAGGTGCGTTATGGCTGATTTGGAGAAAAGCCCGATAATGTGTTGGCATTTCTATGGTTATTGCAACTAGAATCGTCTTTCCGATGTAGAACAGGGTCACATTTTGTCCCGTAAGGAAAGAACTATGTTTATCACTTTTGCAATTGCATTAACGCTCACAATCGCGCCAGAAACCACAACCGCTGATCCCGCTGCCCGACCTAATTTTGGCATGGGTATGCCTCAATCTGAAGAGGGACTTCCACCTTTTGAAAAGGTTTCGGAAGGTCACGAAATTGTCATATCATCACTCGATGGCACGAGTGGCATGTACGCACTCTACCGCGATGAAGATGATCACGTACTCATCGAACTTTCTTCAGACTTTGAAGGGAAACCAATTCTCATTGCCTATACAGTCTCAAGTGGTATTGGTATGTCGGGTGTCCAACTAGGCGACGTATATGGTTACTGGACCCGTATTCACGATCAACTTGTTTTAGTCCAACCCAACCTTGAAATTAAATCTACTGGCGATGAACAATCACAAAGCGGAACTGCAAGAGTCTTCACTGACCGTGTTATCCTTGATGTTCCAATAGTTAGTGAAGGTCCAAATGGTGGACCAGTCATTGATGGTACGAACTTATTCTTAGACGGCGCCTCCCACTTTTTTGGAGGACAAGCGCGAGGAGCTCGAACTGATTTGGCAACATTAGCGAACGCAAAAAGTTTTCCACAGAATGTTGAAATTTCTTACAAATTACCACTCTCTGGCGGTCAGTTCGGAACACTCTCATATTCCATTCGCACTGTTGAACAGGACACTGGCTATGAGCCGCGAATTGCAGATCACCGAATTGGGTATTTTAATACGACGTTCAAAGATATCGGCGATGCTTCTAATGACGATCCATGGGTTCGGTATGTTACAAGGTGGCACCTTGAAAAAGCAGACCCAAGCTTGAAGATGAGCCCACCCAAACAGCCGATTGTGTTTTATTTAGAGAATACAATTCCTGTGCGATATCGCCGCTGGGTTCGAGACGGCGTACTTGAATGGAATAAAGCGTACGAAAAAATTGGTATTGTCAACGCTATCGAAGTCTATCAACAAGATGCTTCGACCGGCGCGCACATGGATAAAGACCCCGAAGATGCAAGGTATAACTTTATTCTTTGGACAAACGCAGATATGGGATTCGCAATTGGACCCTCAAGAGTTGATCCAGAAACAGGACGAATACTCGATGCAGATATCGTGATGGACGAAGCGTTTGTGACTGGTTGGACAAAAGCATGGCATATATTGTTACCTGAAATAGCGATGGAAAGTTTTGACCCAAAGGCACGAGAGTGGCTTAAAACACATCCAAATTGGGATCCTCGTGTTCGTTTGGCGGATCCGCTGGAGCGAGACGAAATTGCAAAACAAATTCGTTCTCTGCCAACACACCCCGCACTTGCTGATACAACTGAATTAATCGGCGACGAAGAGTACGACGGTTTAGGGAACAGAGTCAGTCAAACAAACGGAGCGTGTATGTACCCCGCGTTTCAAGCGGCGGAACTTTCGATGGCTCGGTTGCACCCAGATATTTTGGTGATGCTTGATCCCGATGGTGGTGGTGATGGTGATGAAGATGGTGATGAAGATGGAGATGGAGATGGAGATGGAGAAGAATATGCTGGCGATATGCTTGATGGTGTGCCAGATTGGTTCATCGGACCATTGTTGCGTGACGTCATCATGCATGAAGTTGGTCACACGCTTGGCCTTCGGCATAACTTTAAGGCATCGACAGTGTATGACATGTCTGAGATGAATGATCAACACTTCGAACCTGAAGCAATTTGCGGTTCGGTGATGGAGTATTCCCCCTTGAATATCAACGTTGAAGATGGTCCTGACCAAGGCGACTTTACAATGATGACGATTGGGCCTTACGACTACTGGGCGATTGAATATGGATACACGATGGACGAAGAATCATTGCCAGATATTTTGTCTCGCGTCAACGAACCACAACTAGCCTATGCAACGGATGAAGATACGTTTGACAGCGACCCCACATCAAGACGGTTCGACTGGGGTCGCAACCCGCTTGATTATGCAGATTCACAAATTCGGTTGGTAAAGCAACTACGTGAAACGATTTTAGATCGCATGGTGAAAGATGGTCAAAGTTGGGGTCGTGCAAGAAGTGGGTATGAAATGTTGCTCAATAGGCATTTTTCCTCAGTTGGTACTGCTGCGGACTGGCTCAGTGGCACAATCAACAATCGCTCTCGGAAGGGCGATCCCGGTGATCGCAATCCTATTGAAGAAATTGCACCTAGCATGCAGCGACGAGCGCTGCAGTTGATTTTAGAAAATGCGATGCGTGATGAAGCGTGGGGTCTCAACAGCGATTTGCTACATAAGATGACTGTCGAAAAGTATTGGGATAATGGTGGTGGTCGAAGTGCAATGACCAATTCTGCATTTCCTATTCATCAACGCATTGGTGGGATGCAGGCGTCTGCACTTTCAATGTTGTTGAATCCAAGTACATTAGGCGACTTGTACGATGGCGAATTCCGTAACGATAGTTCCGTTGATGTGTTGACAATGGCAGAGGTCATCCAAGAGGTGACCGACGAAGTGTGGAGCGAACTTAGCGATATGCCAAGCAATTCAACACTTCGCAAGCCAGCCATTTCTAGTTTGCGACGTAACTTGCAGAGCGAACATCTTGCAAGGCTTATTGAATTGAGCCTCGAAGAAGATGCTGGTACGCCCGTGAGTCGTACGATTCAAAGTTTGGTTCGCATGCAACTCGTTGATATTCTTGCAGCGATTCAAGCAGCAAACGCAAGTGACGCATACACAAGAGCTCACTTGTCTGACGCATCGATGAAAATTGATAAAGCCCTCAACGCTCAGTTCACCATCGGTGGTGATAGTGGCGGCGGTGGTGGTTTTGACCTATCTTCATTCTTTGGTGAATAAACTGCCCCGGGGTCAGTTTATGTTCTCTCTGCTATCCTACACCATGTGGAAGTCGAATCGAAAACAGCAGGAACGCAATCCATTCAACGGATGTGGTTTGAACCCGTTTTAGGACCAGAACTTGATGGTTTTTGGCTAGAACCGGGACATGAACTGCTTGTTGGTCGCGCCTCCCAATGCGACATTCGCCTTCCAGATGCGACCATTTCTCGCCAACACTTTCGCCTTCGTTCAACTGAAGAAGGGTGCGTTGTTATTGACCTTGGCAGTCGGCTTGGCATTTCGGTGAATGACGTCGCTGCTCAAAAAGATTCATTGATCCCACTACGACCCGGAGATCTCATTGCATGTGGACCTTGGATTTTACGGACAGGAACGCGCAGTGGTGCACCTGTATCAATGCAAACAATAGATGACAGCGTTGAAGTTGAAGCACGCGTCCAACGGATGTCGCAATCAGACATAGGATCCCTTGCGCAGCACCGTTTAAGTTTGCTGATCGACTGTTCTGCTGACATCAACAAAGCAACAAACTTAAAGGAACTTGGAGCATTTCTTGTGAAATCTGCAATCGGCGGAACAGGATTCCAGCGAGCAGCTATGCTCATGCCCGCTGATGCTGAAGGCGAGATAGAAGTCGTCGCGTTTCTTGACGGCGACTCGCGCGATGCAACTGGTACAACATTTAGTCGTTCACTACTTGATGGCGCATCCCGTGGCGATGTCGCGTGCATGCTCTCCGGTCAAACGGCAGGCTTTGGTCAGTCAATTGCTGATCTAAGTATTCATTCTGCAATTTGCAGTGGTTTGATGGTAGATAACGTTCTTGTTGCATATCTCTATCTCGATGCCCGAGAACAAGAAATGCAGGTTCACCAGAATATTCAACTTCAGGACGATTCACTGAAGGTGCAGATTCAGCAAGACGCTGCAGGTTTCTGCCAAGCGCTTTGCCGAATGGCGGGGCTAGCCTATGCGAACCTACGTCGATTAGAAATGCAAATACGACAAGTCAAACTTGAACAAGATATATCTGCAGCACGCGAGGCGCAGCAGTTAATGATTCCAAAAGATGTAGGCGTTGGTGATGTATTTGGCTGGAGTCACGTCTTTAGACCAGGTCGCGGAGCAGCAGGTGACCTGCTTGATATCATTCCTTTGTCAAATTCGCGACTTGCGCTTGTCGTTGGAGATGTAAGTGGCAAGGGTGCTGGTGCTGCAATCATGATGGCAGCGAGCCAATCCTTTTTGCATTCTAGGATTCGTGAAGGAAGCGATCCTGCGCAAGCAGTTTCTGCTGTAAACGCTTTCATCGCGAAACGATCGGCAATGAATAAGTTCCTTACACTTTGGGTTGGCATTTTTGATGCTGAATTAAAAGAACTTACCTATGTGGATGCTGGGCACGGGCACTGGGCAATTCGAAGAGCAAATGGTCAAGCCGAGGCTCCCCCAACACCCGATGGTTTCCTCGTTGGTGTCAATGCGAATGAAGAATATCGGAATGCGACGCTTCTTGTTGAATCTGGCGATCGGATCATCATTTTCAGCGACGGGATTCCAGAGCAACAAACCAAGGGTAGTGAGCAATATGGTGTCGAGCGAGTGTACGATCTTGTTGCAGGGTCACCCTCGGCTGAAGAAGATGTTAAACGTCTCCTTAAAGCAGTGATTGACTGGGCAGGTCGCCAAGAGTTAGACGATGACACAACCATCGTTTCACTTGGGCTTACGTGAACCTCTCTCAATGTAGCAAAACAGCCTTAATATATGCTAAACTGCTACATTCTTACGAGAAACCTACATGCTTGAAACCCCAATCCCATTACCCCAACCTCAATCGTTTGGTAATACCTCAAGACCAGATGCATGGTGGCTGCAACCGATTGTTGTTTTCCTAGGACTCTCTGCATTTATTGTGTACTCAACATGGGCAGCGTTTCAGGGAACAGACTATCTTTTCATTGGCGGGGGCGCTGATTATCTTTCACCATTTTATTCTCCAGAAATATTTGGTGATTCTGGTCATGCCATCTTTGGGCCTAAACCCGAAATCTGGCCAGCATGGCTTCCGTTTTCGCCAGCACTCTTAATTTTGTGGGCACCGGGCGGTTTTCGATTTACGTGTTACTACTATCGCGGAGCATATTACAAGGCGTTCTGGTCTGATCCAGCGAACTGCGCAGTGGGCGAACCTAAAATTCGTTCTTGTTACCGAGGTGAAAATTCACTTCCCCTGATCCTTCAGAACATACATAGGTACTTCTTATACATTGCATTGGGTTTCATGGTAATACTTTCGTGGGATGCTTGGAAAGCGATGTGGTTTGAAGATGCAATGGGCGTCGAGCATTTTGGCATTGGAGTAGGAACAATCGTCTTAACCATCAATGTCATACTTCTTGGTGGGTATACATTTGGCTGCCATGTGTTACGACATATGGTAGGTGGAAAATTCAAGACACTTTCAAATCGCAAAGCACACAAGAAAGCGTACGAATGCGTCACTTGCCTCAATAAAAAGCACATGCTTTTTGCATGGATGAGTTTATTTTGGGTTGGATTTACTGACTTGTATGTGCGAATGTGCGCAACTGGAACGTGGATAGACTGGAGAATCTTTTGACAGATCGCTACAAAACTCATTCGTATGATGTTCTCATCATCGGTGCAGGAGGCGCTGGTCTTCGCGCTGCAATTGAAGCATCAAGTACAGGTGCAACTGTTGGCGTGGTTTGTAAATCACTCCTTGGTAAGGCACATACGGTGATGGCGGAAGGTGGTGTTGCTGCATCAATGGGAAATGTCGATGACCGCGACAGTTGGAAAGTGCACTTTGCAGACACCATGCGAGGTGGACAATATCTCAATAACTGCGAGATGGCAGAAATCCACGCCCAAGAAGCAGGCAAGCGTGTTCTTGAACTTGAAGCGTGGGGCGCACTCTTTGACCGCACTAAAGACGGCAAAATTCTTCAACGAAACTTCGGTGGGCATAAATACCCACGTCTCGCACACGTTGGTGACCGAACTGGTCTAGAAATGCTTCGCACCTTGCAAGATCACGGTATCCACCAAGGGATTGACTTCCACATGGAAGTCACGGTGACAAATCTCATTAAAGATGGCGACCGCGTTGTTGGTGCGTTTGGATACGAACGAGAAAAGGGTCGCTTTGTTCAATACGAAGCGAAAGCAATCGTGATTGCAACTGGTGGCATTGGTCGAGCATTCAAAGTGACGAGTAACAGTTGGGAGTACACCGGCGATGGACATGCTCTTGCCTACGATGTCGGAGCAGATCTGATTGATATGGAGTTCGTACAGTTTCATCCAACTGGCATGGTCTGGCCGCCAAGTGTTCGTGGCATTCTTGTCACTGAAGGCGTTCGCGGCGAGGGAGGCATTCTTACAAACAGCGAAGGTAAGCGATTCATGTTTGAAGATGTGCCGCCGCTTTATGTATCGTCAACTGCGGACAATGAAGAAGAAGGTTGGCGGTATGTCACGGGTGACAAAGAGGCGAATCGTCCACCAGAACTTTTAACAAGAGATCATGTAGCACGCAAAATAGTTAAAGAAGTGAAGGCAGGAAGAGGGAGCCCACACGGCGGTGTTTATTTGAATATCGCTTGGATCAAAGAACACATTAAAGATTCTGAATCGCACATCAAAAAGAAACTTCCAAGTATGTACCACCAGTTTATGGAACTTGCAGAGGTTGATATCACAAAAGAACCTATGGAAGTTGGTCCAACAACGCACTATATGATGGGTGGTATACGCGTAAACGCTGAAACACAAATGTCAACGGTGCAAGGTCTGTTTGCATGCGGCGAGTGCGCTGCAGGATTACACGGCGCGAACCGCCTTGGCGGCAATTCGCTTTCAGACTTACTTGTTTTTGGCAAGCGAGCAGGGGAGTATGCTTCTAAGTATGCCAGTGAATGTGAACAGGGGAACATTGATGCAAATGCGATGAACGATCTTGTCACCCAATCACTCCTTCCAGTTGACCGCACAGAAGGAGAAAACCCTTACAAAATCCAAGAAGATTTGCAAGAAACAATGCAAGATCTTGCTGGGATCTCAAGGAGCGACGAAGAACTTAAAACAGCAATCGTTCGAATTGGAGAATATGCAATTCGTACAACTACCGCCTATGCTCCAGGTAACCGAGAGTACAACCCCGGTTGGCACACGGCTCTGGATTTGCATAACCTCCTTGTTGTTTCAGAGGCACTTTGCCTCTCTGCAATGCAGCGGACTGAGAGCCGCGGCGGTCACTTCCGTTCTGATTATCCCGAAAAGACAGAAGAGGGTAGTACCTACAACACCGTTGTTCGAAAATGTGCTGAGGGTTCGATGGAAGTGGAACGTGCCCAAGTTGTTCCACTCACCGATGAGATGAAAGCAATCATCGAGGAGTATAAATAATGGGGCAAGTCACATTCCAAATTTGGCGAGGTGATGCTGACCAAGGGCACTTTGAAGAGTATCAAACCGAACTGAGCGAAGGTATGGTGGTTCTTGATGCTATTCATGCAATACAATCAAGCCAAGCATCTGATCTTGCAGTTCGTTGGAATTGCAAAGCGGGGAAGTGTGGTTCTTGTTCAGCTGAAATCAACGGCATGCCAAAACTCATGTGCATGACGCGTCTCTCATCTCTTGATCTTGAAAAACCAATTCTCGTTGAACCAATGAAAGCCTTTCCCCTTGTAAAGGATTTGGTGGTAGACGTTTCGTGGAATTACAAGGCAAAGAAAACCATCAAGCCATTCAAACCTCGAGAACCAGATGCTCCAGATGGCACGTGGCGAA
>Ga0114996_10003561_pt1 | contig 19270 bp, 14 predicted proteins | sample ArcticOcean_MG_C_4_FD_87039 | JGI IMG/M metagenome (GOLD analysis project Ga0114996, IMG submission 87039) | Marine microbial communities from western Arctic Ocean - ArcticOcean_MG_CB4_134 | ecosystem: Environmental > Aquatic > Marine > Oceanic | place: Arctic Ocean: Canada Basin | collected...
ATTAATGATAAAAATATAAAAAAGGATAATTGTAGATTATTATTTAATAAATATGATAATAAATATATTATCTCACCAATAATTCCTCTTCTAACGAATCCATGTTGATAATTGATGAGCCATTCCCCGTATTCAAAAGTATCAAGGTTAATTGCATTATCATATAATTTTACTAGTGAAAATATTGACAGAACTGTAAAGAAACTTATTAAAAAATAATTTTTTTTATACATTTTGGTAAAATAGTAAAATCTTGCCTAAAAAAAAACACTACTGTATTATATATATCATACCTTTATTATATGAAATTTAGAAACGAATTTGATAGCCTGGGAAGTATAAAAGTTCCTGCTGATAAATATTGGGGGGCATCTACACAAAGATCTAATAAACATTTTGATATTGGAGATTTTTTAGTAAGGCCTATTGTTATTAAATCTATCGCAATGATTAAAAAAGCTGCTGCAATAGTGCACGTAAAAAATAAAGATATTGATAAAAAGATAAGTAAAGCAATAGTTAAGGCTGCTAATGAAATAATATCAGGTAAGCTTAATGATCATTTCCCTCTTAAAGTTTGGCAAACAGGATCTGGCACACAAACCAACATGAATGTTAATGAAGTAATAGCAAATAGAGCAAACGAAATTCTCGGTGGAAAACTAGGAAGTAAGAAGCCGGTTCATCCCAATGATCATGTAAATAAATCTCAGTCAACTAACGATGTATTTCCTAGCGCAATGCATATGGCTATAGCAATCAGAACCAAAGGAAAATTAATCCCTTCGCTTAAATTGCTTAATTTAGAATTAAAAAAAAAATCTAATCAATTTAATCAAATTGTAAAAGTTGGACGAACACACCTCCAAGATGCCACCCCAATTACTTTGGGACAAGAATTTTCTGGTTACCACTCACAATTAAGTATGTGTATAAAGAGAATAGAAGCATCGCTTGGTGAAATATACTCCTTAGCCCAAGGAGGAACTGCAGTAGGCACAGGTTTAAATACTAAAAAAGGTTTTGATAAAAAAATAATAAATGAAATAAAAAAAATCACTAAACTTCCTTTTAAACCAGCTTTAAACAAGTTTGCAGCACTAGCTTCCCATGATGCTATTGTAAATTTTTCAGGCACAATGAATACAGCGGCTGTGTGCCTAATGAAAATAGCCAATGACATCAGATTTTTAGGGTCGGGTCCAAGAGCAGGATATGGTGAACTTATTTTGCCAGAAAATGAACCAGGATCATCCATAATGCCAGGTAAAATTAACCCAACTCAATGTGAGGCAGTAACTATGGTTTGCGTAAAAGTAATTGGGAATCATAATGGAATAACGATGGCAGGCTCACACGGACATTTTGAGCTAAATGTTTTCAAACCTTTAATTATTCATAATATATTACAATCAATTCATCTAATGGCAGATTCTTCAAAAAGCTTTGCGCGATTTTGTGTTAGGGGTTTGAAAGCAGATAAAAAAAGAATTAAAAATCTTTTAGATAATTCATTGATGCTTGTGACAGCATTATCTCCAAAAGTAGGTTATGACAATGCAGCAAAAATTGCAAAAAGCGCTTATAAAAATGGAACCACACTAAAAGAAGAAGCTATAAAATCCGGATTAGTAACTGAAAAACAATATAAAAAAATAGTTAACCCAAAAAAAATGATTAAACCATATTAATTATTTTCTTCAATAATTAACTTTAAAAATTCTTTTAAATTTTTAAAGTTAAAAAAACTCTCATATCTATTTCTAAATAAAACTTTATTAAATTCTTTCTCAATATATAAAAGATCTTCTTCATTAATTTTATCACCGCTATCTATTTCAGTTAATCTCAAAACTAAATTTATAAGATCTATATTTCCTGTTAAAAATAAATTTAAAGGTTTTTTTTCTTTATTTTTTTTATAAATTCCAAATTTGCTATAAAACTTTTTTAAATTATCAATAAATATATTGCTTTCAAATTTTAAGTTTGTAAATTTATTATCGCTTCTAATTGCCCCCGTTAAGTCAGCAGCTCCAATTTTTTTTATATTTAAAAGAAGTTTATCTATTAAAATGTCACCATTAATAAAACTTAGTTTAGATTCAAAAGAATCTACCAAAGAGCTTTTTGAAAATACATTATTTGAAGTTATATTTAATATTCCATTTAATTTATTGTTTATTTCAAAAAATGGATTTTTGTTTTTGTCTAAATTAACAATAGAAGTTTGAAATTTTGTAAAATTAAGACTATCTAATTCAAAATCTAAATCAAAATTAAAATAGGGCAAAAAACTTATACTACCTACAAAAGATCCATCTAGAAAATTGCTTCTTATGTTTGCTTTTTTAAATAAAATTTTTCCTTTTTCATATTCAAAAAAACCTGTAATTCTGTTTTTTAAGTTTTTAATTAATATATTGCCATTAAGTGTTTTTTTTGAATTGGAGGGCTTAAATATTTTACCTTTAGAAAAAATATTTAAACCTGGCAACTTAACTTCAAAAATTCTTTGTAAGTTTCCTTTTTTATTATTTTTAAGAACAACGTTTAATTTATCTCCTAAAAAATCTCCTTTTAGTACTATCTTGTTGGAATTTTTATTTATTTTATAAACTAAGTTTAAATTTTCTACACTTGCTACATTATGTTTTTCTTCAAAAAATATGATTTTTCCATTTTTGAAATTAATTGGTTTAGGAAAAGATTTTTGTTGAAAAAACTCTTTATAAAAATTTATATGATCTAAGTTAAAATTAATTATTCCTTTATCAATTTTAATATTTTTTATATTTATTTCATTTTTTTTAAAAAGTTTATTAAAAGAAACAGTTAACTCAACATTTGGAATTTTTACCAAGGTATTGCTGGTATTTGCTATATCTTTTATTTCTAAATCTCTAACCTTAATTCTAGGTGAAGGAAAAATCGTATAATTAATTTTACCTTTTATTTCACATTTAATATTTGCATCTTTGCATGCAAGATCCTGAATATACTTTTTATCAAATTCATAAAATATAGGTACTGAAGAATAAATTAATACTGCCAATGTAGTAAAAATTAAAAAATAAAATAAAAAATATCTGTTTGTTTTTATAATTTTCTTTTTTAAATTTTTAAAGTAACTATAAATATTATAGTAGGTGTCTTTATAGATCCTAATAAAATTAAGCTTATTGAAATTGAAATCTTTATGTAGTTTAAAAAAAATAAACTCCTTTTTTGTAATAATCTTATAAATTGGTTTGAGGTTGAGTTTATCTAAACTGATTTTTTTAATTATTGAGATATACCTATATATCCATTTAAAATTAGGTTTATCTAAATTAATATTTCTGATAATTGTGGAAAACTTATTTCTTTTAAAGTTGAAGTATTTCATTTATTTTAATTAAAAATAATAAAGTTTAAATTTAATGGAAATTATCAAAAAAAATTATTTAAGCAACTTAAACAATAGCCAAAAAGAAGCAATAATGAACCCTGATGGGCCTTGTTTAATTGTCGCTGGCGCTGGTTCTGGCAAAACTAGAGTTTTAACCACTAGAGTTGTGCATATTATAAAAGAAAAAAAAGCATGGCCAAATCAAATTCTATGCGTCACATTTACTAATAAAGCCGCAAAAGAAATGCAAAATAGAATAGGTAATTTTCTGGATGAAAAAATATCTTCCTTGCCTTGGCTAGGAACTTTTCATTCTGTAAGTGCTAAGTTTTTGCGAAGACATGCTGAGGCGGTTGGATTAAATTCACGTTTTACTATTATAGATCAAGAAGATCAATTAAGATTAATAAAAAATATATGTAAAGCTGAAAACATAGATATAAAAAAAATATCACCACAGTTTGTTTTGTCTTTTATTAATCAATGGAAAAATAAAGGCCTTTTACCTAAAGATGTTGTTGCTAAAAAAGGAGTGCCTTTAGAAAAACCTATACTAAATGTTTATAAATTTTATCAAGAAAGACTTAAGATTTTAAACTCGTGCGATTTTGGTGATTTAATTTTACTTTGTGTTAATATGTTTGAAAATAATTCAGATATACTCGATTTGTACTTAAATAATTTTAAATACATACTTGTAGATGAATATCAAGATTCAAATTATATACAAAGTAAATGGCTTAAACTTTTAGCAAAAAAAAGAAATAATATCTGTTGCGTGGGTGATGATGATCAATCAATCTATAGCTGGAGGGGAGCCGAAATAAGAAATTTTTTAGATTTTAATAAAACATACCAAAATGCAAAAATTATTAAACTTGAACAAAATTATAGATCTACACAAAATATACTTAGTGCTGCGTCAGGGTTAATTTCAAAAAATTCTGATAGGTTGGGTAAAAAATTATGGACAGATAGTAAAGATGGAGAATTGGTTAAACTTACTTGTTATAAAAATGGAAGAGAAGAAGCAATAGGAGTCGGTGATATTATTGAAAAAAAACTTAAAAAAAAATATTCATTAAATAATATATCAATATTAGTCAGAGCTATTTTCCAGACACGAGAGTTTGAAGAAAGATTCTTAAAAATAGGAATGGGTTATCGAGTAATTGGTGGCACAAAATTTTATGAAAGAGCTGAAATTAAGGATAGCGTAGCTTTTTTAAGAATTATAAATCAAAAAAATGATGATCTCGCTTTTGAAAGAATAATTAATGTACCAAAACGATCTATAGGAGATGCTTCTATAAAACAATTATATGATTGGGGTAGAAAAAATAAAAAATCATTAGAAGACTCTGCGTTTGATCTTTTGCAATTAAATAAGATTAAACCAAAAACTAAATTGGGATTAGTAACAATTTTAAATCTGATTAATAAATGGAGATCTGATTTAAAAGTGAAGAAGCATTATGAATTAATGGAAATTATATTAGACGAATCTGGATATTCTAAGATGTTAAAAGATAAAAAAGATTTAGAAAGTGAGGGAAGATTAGAGAATCTAAAAGAGTTAATCAGGGGTATGCGTGACTTTGATAACCTTCAAGGATTTTTGGAACATGTAGCTTTAGCTACTTCAATAGATAAAAATTGGGAAGGAGAAAAAGTTAATTTAATGACTATGCATGCCGCAAAAGGTCTTGAATTTGATGCAGTTTTTCTTCCTGGTTGGGAAGAAGGTTTATTCCCTCATCAAAAATCACTTGAAGAAAAAGGTGACATGGCTCTTGAGGAGGAAAGACGATTAGCATACGTAGGAATTACACGTGCAAAGAAAGAATCTTTCATTTCATTTGTAATGAACAGAATGTATAGGGGGGATTGGATTGATTCTTTAGCATCAAGATTTATCGAAGAACTTCCTGAAGATAATATTAAAAAAGAAGAAATAAGAGAACAAAATAGTGAAGATTTTTTCTTTAATCAAGATATTGACTATAGTGATGGAATAAGAAGTCCAGGTTGGGCGAGACTACAAAATAAAAAAATTAAATGAATAAAATTAAGAAATTAAAAAAAATTTTTGAAACCTATAAATTAGATGGTTATATAGTCCCAAAAAATGATGAATTTTTTGGAGAATATATTCCGAATTATAAAGATAATTTAAAATTTATATCTAATTTTTCCGGGTCCTATGGTTTTGCATTAATATTAAAAAAAAAAAATTATTTATTTGTTGATGGCAGGTATACTCTTCAAGCTAAAATGCAAAGTGGAAAAATATTTAAAATTTGCACAATACCTAAAAAATTTCCTTCAGATGTAATAGGAAATAAAAAACTTTCTATAGGTTTTGATCCTAAATTACATACACAACTTATGATTTCAAGATTTTTCAAAAAAACTAATTGTAAATTAGTTCCTTTAAAAGAAAATTTAATTAATAAAATTTGGATAAGAAAAAGCAGTGGTAAATCTAAAAAGTTTTATAACCTAAAAAATAAAGATTCTGGCGAAAGTTCAAAAAGTAAAATTAATAAATTATCAAAAATACTAAATAAGAAAAAAATTAACTTTCAGTTTGTTTCTTCTCCTGAAAATGTCGCCTGGCTTCTAAATTTAAGAGGATCAGATTCTGAGTTTGTTCCAATACCAAATTCTTATTTAATAATAAATAGTAAAAATAAGGTTTATTTTTTTTGTAATCTAAAAAAAATTACAAAAAAACTCAAAAAAGATTTGGATAAAAATATAACTATAATAGATATAAAGAGTATTGAAAAATTTATTTTAAAAATAAGAAATACAAAATTTCAATTAGATACTTTTTCCTGTTCAATATTTTTTAAAAATATTATAAAAAAAAATAATCAAGTTGTAGAAAAACAAGATCCTATTTACTCATTTAAATCTATTAAAAATAATATAGAAATTAAAAATATGACAAAAGCTCACATTTATGATGGTGCAGCTTTAACTAAATTTTTATTATGGCTTAATAATAGTTACAAAAATAAAAAAGTTACTGAGATAAGTGCACAAGAAAAACTATTGCAATTTAGAAAAAAAAATAAAAGCTTTAAATCTTTAAGTTTTCCAACAATATCTGGATCTGGACCAAATGGTGCTATTATTCATTATGAGGCTACTTATGAAAGTAACAGAGTTTTAAAGGAAGGCGATATATATTTAGTTGACTCTGGAGGGCAATATAACTTTGGTACAACAGATGTAACTAGAACAATTTCTCTTAATAACAATAATCAAAGAATAAAAAATATTTTTACAAGGGTTTTAAAAGGCCATATTGCTGTTGCTAATTATCAAATTAAACAAAATACATGTGGATCAGAATTAGATTATGTAGCAAGAAAATCTCTTAAGGAAATTAACCTCGATTATGCTCATGGAACAGGGCATGGCGTTGGATATTTTTTAAATGTTCATGAAGGACCACACGCAATATCAAAAGGAAATAAAGTTAAATTTAAAAAAGGAATGATTGTTTCAAATGAACCAGGCTATTATGAAAATGGCAAATTTGGTATTCGAATAGAAAATTTAATAACAGTGAAAAAAAAAAGAAATTCATGTAAATTTGAAAATCTTACCCTTGCTCCTATAGATAAATCTTTAATTAAAAAAGAACTCTTAAATAAAAGTGAAATTAAATGGATAAACAGTTATCACTTAAAAGTTTATAAAACATTGGAGAAATATATGAGTAAAAATGAAAGAATTGAGCTTAAAAACTTCTGTTCATATATTTAAAATTTTATACCAGTCTTTTTCTTGAATAATCTTAATTTTAAGTTCTTTTGCTTTATTAATTTTATTTTTTGTGGGCTTGGAATGACCAACCACTAACATATCAAGCTTTTTAGATATTGTTCCCAAAACTTTACCTCCATTTTCTTCTGCTAAAGCTTTAGCCTCAGATCTGCTTATTTTTTCAAATCCACCTGTAAACATTAAATTTTTATTAGAAAGTTTTCCTTTTTTGTTTAAATTTTGATATTTTTTTATTTCTAGTACTTTAATTAAAGATCTAACAACTTCTATATTTTTTAGGTTAAAAAAAAATGCTTCTATAGACTTAACTTGTGTTGTTCCTATTCCATCAAGATCATTTAAATTATTTAAAATTTCTTTTCTTTTGCTTTGATTAAATAGGTCAGAAAATTTATTTATTGAAATAAAAAAACCTGATAAAATTTTTGCATTTTCTTGTCCTATATGTCTTATTCCAATAGAATAGATAAACTTATTTAAGGATATAATTTTAGCTTTATCCACTGCATTTTTTAAGTTTTTAATTGAAAGATTTCCCCATCCTTCAAGTTTTTTGATTTTATTATAGTTCAGTTGAAATATATCGGAGGGCATCTTAATTATATCAAGGTCCCAAAACTGCTCGATAACCTTCTTTCCAAGACCTTCAATATTAAAAGCTTCTTTGGAAACAATATGTTTTAATTTTTCTTTAGCTGTAAAACTACATTCATATCCCTTTATGCACCTTCTAACGGCATCTTCTTTATTAGTGGATATATTTATTTCTTTTTGTGTTTTACCTCCACAAAGACATTTGTCTGGAAAAACAAACTTTTCACTTTTTTTATTTCTTTTTGATTGATCGACAGATAATACTTGTGGAATTACATCTCCAGCTCGCTGGATTTGAACAGTGTCACCAATTCGAATATCTTTTCTATTGATTTCATCCTCATTATGCAAGGTAGCATTAGAAACAACTACACCTCCTACAGTTACTGGCTCTACTTTAGCAACTGGTGTTAGGGCCCCCGTTCTTCCAATTTGAATAATTATATCTTTAATTTTGGTAGTGGCTTTTTCTGATGAAAATTTATAAGCAATTGCCCACCGCGGTGAACTAGATGTATTTCCTAACCTGGATTGAAGTTCTAAGTTATTAACTTTATAAACTAAACCATCCACATCATAATCTAGTGATGATCTTTTTTCTTCCATTGCCTTATGTTGTTTTTCAATTTCATCTAACCCTTTAACTATCCTATTGTTTGGGTTTACAGAAAAGCCCCAACTAGTAACTTTATCAAGAAATTCTGATTGAGTTTTAAATATCATTGGTTCAACTACTCCAAAACCATAAATAAAATATCTCAAGGGTATTTTTGCTGTTTGTTTTGATTCTTTTTGTCTTAATGATCCGCCAGCAGCATTCCTAGGATTAGCAAAATTATCTTTGATTGTTTCAAAATCTTTTTTTCCTATATAAACCTCACCTCTTAGTTCAAGAACCTTTGGGATATTTTTTTCATCAATTTTCTTTGGAATACTATTAATTGTTTGTAAGTTTTGAAGTATATCCTCACCTATAATGCCATCTCCTCTTGAAAGGCCTTTTACCAATAAACCATTTTTATAAGTCAATGAAGCCGATATACCATCTATCTTAGATTCAGATGAAAGCTCTACATTATGATCTTTTATATTTAAAAAATTACTTATTTTACTTAAAAAATCTTTCATATCTCCCTTTTCAAAAGCATTTGATAACGAAAGCATAGGTTTTAAATGTTTTATTTTTTTAAATTTATTTGAAGATTCGTAACCAACCTTTTTGCTGGGGGAGTCTTTATTGTTTAAATATTTGTATTCTTTTTCGAGATTTAATATTTCTTGTTTAATTTTATCATAGACTGAATCTGAAATAATAGGCTTATCTTTATCAAAGTATGCTTTGTTGTGCTCTTTTAATTCTTTAATTTTTTTAATGTAATTTTTTTCAACTTCTTTTCTTTGCATTAATTCATTATTCAAATAAATTTTTAATTGTTCTTCTTATTAAACCCATTTTCTTTTTTTTTTTAATTTTTTTAAGTTTATATTCTTTATTAAAAACTTTATAACTTCTTTTATACCAATCGCTGCTTTGATAATTGTATCCCAAAATTGTAGCGGCTTGTTTAGCTTCTTCAACAAGCCCAAGTCTATAATAAACTTCCACTAATCGATGCAAAGCTTCTTCAACAAAAATAGTTTTCTCGTACTTTTTAACAACAATTTTTAATCTATTAAGAGCGGGTATCCATTTTTCTGTCTCCATATAAAATCGTACGATTGACATTTCTTTTGCTGCAAGTTGATCAGTAATTAAATCCAACTTAAAACTTGCATCAACCGCATAATCGGTTTTGGGGTACTTTAAAATCAATTCTTCAAATTTTTCTTTAGCTTTGGTTAGGGGTAGTAAATCTTTTTTTTCATCTAAAATTTGTTCATAATAACAAATGGATATTAGATAATGAGCGTACGCTACATTGGCATCAGCAGGATAATTTTTAATATATCTCTCTAAATTAAAAATACTATTAGTATATGCATTTCTAGTATAATCAGAATAAGCTGCCATCAAAGCAGCTTTAGCAGCCCACTCACTTTGTGGCATCATGATTTCTACCTCTTTAAATTTTTTACCTGCATAAAATGCATCTCCATCATTTAAAGCTTTTACTGCCTCTTTATAAACAGCAACAACAATCTCTTCTTCTGTAGGTTCTTCCTTAAGAACTTCTTTGTTATTTTTTTTAGAACATGAAAATAATAAAACTACAGAAAATACTAAAATTAAAAATTTTTTAAACATTTTAGATAAAGAAATATTTTATCAAAATTCTAGATTATTACAATTTTCTTAATTCAAATAATAAATTATGCACCAACAGCTACAGAGTCCGCGTAAGTACCGCCTTTATTATCTTGTTCTTTGTGGTCAGAGCTTACAAATTCCCAATTTGTTTTATCCAATAAAAAATTTCTCAATAAAGTGTTAGTAAGTTGATGTCCACCCTGTGAAGTCTTGATATGTCCAAAGATTCTGTATCCAGAAAGCATTAAATCTCCTAGGCAATCCAATATTTTATGATTCACAAATTCATCTCTATACCTAAGACCATTTTCATTTAATATTTTATTATCCTTAACTACTATCGCATTTTCAAGAGATCCCCCTTTAGCTAAACCTTGGCTTTTTATGAGATCAATGTCCTCATATAAACAAAATGTTTTTGAATTATATATAGAATCTAAATTACCACTACTTAATTTAAATTCTTTTTTACGAGTTCTGATTAATGGATTTTTATAAATTATTTCAAAATCAATTATTAAATCTTTTGATAGTGGTTCGATTGAAATAGATTTGGTTCCATTCTTTAATTCTACTTTCTTTAATACTTTAATGAATTTTTTTAAACCTTTTTGTTCTTCAGTGCCAACCGACCTAATAGCTTCTACAAAATCAAAAGACGACCCATCCATAATCGGGACTTCTGGAGAATCAATTTCAACTACAACATTATCAATTCCTTCACCATAGAAAGCGGCCATTAAATGTTCAATAGTAGAAACGGAAACACCAAATGAATTTTGTATTTTTGTGCAAAGTATTGGAGATATTACATTTATATAATTTGCCTCAATAATATTTTCATCAGTATTGATGTCTGTTCTAACAAATTTAATACCTGTATTAACTTCACTTGGTTTTATACAAAGTTTTGCTTTTATGCCGTTGTGTAGACCTACGCCTTCGAGTTCTATTAAATCTTTAATTGTTTTTTGTGAATTCATTTTTGTTCTTAAAAATATATAAAAAGCCTAAAAATCTTAAAAGACAACTTATGTTACTAAAAAATACAAAGCAATTTTACAACCCACTTTTAAATATTTTGCTAAAAAAACTTATTTTTTCCACACTATTATCAACAGTGGCTGGTATCGCCTCTGTTTCCCAACCATCATTAATTATTTTAAGAGCTCCTAAACATGAATTAAAACTATCATCCATTAGCTGTGTAATTTTTTTATTGTCGTTTTCGAATGTTTTTGATTCAATATTAAAAAAATCAGAACAATATCTGTTTAGGTTAATTAGCTTAGAGCCTCCACCAACTAAAAAAATTTTTAATCCAACGTTTGAATTTAGTCCCACTAGATCTATTTGTTTTTTAATTAACTTTAAAATTTCATCCAATCTTGCTTGTACAATGCTTAATATTAAAGATTCACTTATTTTTCTAAAAGATGAAACTGTAAAAAAAGTATTTATTAAATATGCATTTTTGTCAAAAAGTTTAGAATTTTTTTTAGAAAAAATATCTAAATTATTTTTTATTACTTCAGATTCTTCTAAGCTTAGTGAACATACTTTTGAGAGATCTTTTGTTATATGATTGCTTCCAAGAGGAAACGTAATAGAATTTACTATTGCCAAGTTTTTAAATATTACCAAACTAGTCTTCTCAAATCCTAAGTCTACCAAGATTGATCCATATTGTAACTCAGAAGAATTTAAGAGCTGCACAGCTAAAGAAAAGCTACAAGAAATGAATCTCTCAATTTCTATATCACAATCAATAAATGTTTGATAAATATTTTTAATATTATTTTTGGGCATTGTTATAAAAGTCATTTCGTGGCTTAAATGATCTGCATAAACATCTATAGGTTCTTCGATAAATGTTTTGCCATCCACAATATAATTATGATTAAAAATATGAACTATAGATTGTTTAGAATCATTTAGTGTAACTTGTTTTTTTGCTTCACTTAATAAAAACTCTATATCATTTTTATAAATTTTTGATCCATTAATTTTTTTGCTTTTAGAAAATTTTGTACATAAAAACTCTGGCTGTTCAATAATTACATTAATTTTTTTTAATAAAATTCCAGCTTGTTTTTCAGCATTGCTAATACATGATCTGATCGCCTTTGTTGCTTTGTCTAGATTTACTACTACTCCGTTGTGAATTCCTTGCGAAGATATTTTTGAGGTAGATAATATTTCTGGATTATTAATATTATTAATTTTAAATATAAGACATTTTATACTTACATTTCCTAATTCAATTATACCTATCGGATTATTTGAACTCATGATTATTCAGTTATTATCTTACCATTTATTCTTAGATCAATAATATTATAATTCTCAAAATCTTTACGATTTAATAGTTCGATAGTCAATTTAATGGACGAAACAATTTCATTGGCTGGAAGGCGTATTATTTGTTCATTAAATAGTTTTAAATCCCAACGATCTATCTGAAAATAGTAATAATTTTTTATTTTTTCTAATGGAAAGTTGTGCTCATCTAAAAGATTAAATAAATTTACAAAGCTCTTTTCAGCGTTCTCTCCAAAAATTAATGGTAAAGAGTTTGGTTGTAATTTTTCATTATATAATACAAGTTTAGAAGCTGTGTCTAATATATATTTTGTATTATTTTTAACTATAATTCCTATTGGTCTAGTCTCTAAAACTTTTACAATTATCTTATTTGGATATATTTTTTTAACCTCTACTTTTTCTAAAAAATCTATTAATTTTAAAGGCTTTTCTATTTCATTCTTTTTTAAGAATATAATATTTTTACCATAAATTTCATTTAGTTTTTTTATAATTACTTCTTTATCTACTAAACTAGTATTTTCAATTTTTATTTCCTGTACTGAAAAAAAAATATTTTTTTTTTTGAGTTGTGTTTGTTGATTTTGGGAATTAATTGTACTAATGAGAATAAAAACTATAAATAGTTTAAAAATTCTATAAGATTTTTTCATCTATTACAGGTAGCATCATTAATCATCCAAACAACCAAATCTTCAAATTTTATTCCACGATAACGTGCTATTTCCGGAACAAGAGAAAGATCAGTCATGCCAGGCTGTGTATTCACTTCCAAGAGATAAAATTTTCCATTAAAAAACCTAAAATCAGATCTTGTAACACCTTTACATCCAAGCACATCATGAGCTTTTTTAGCTAAGTTAAGTACCTGATTATATTTTTTTTTATTAATTTTTGCTGGCATAATATGATGCGTTTTTGCATTAATAGAGTATTTAGCGGTATAATCATAAAACTCTCTTTCAGGCACGAGCTCTATAGCTCCTAATTTTTTTTTACCCATGATAGCTACTTGTATTTCTTTTCCAGGAATGTATTCTTCAACAAGAATTCTATCATAATTAATTTTCATTTTTTTGTAATTTCTTTTAAATTGTATTTTATTTTTACAAATATAAACTCCTAAACTTGATCCTTCATTAATGGGTTTTATTACTATTGGAAATTTGATTTTTTTACTCTTCATCTTTTTTTTCAAATCTTTAATTTGTTCTTTTTTATTAAATAAAAAGTATTTAGGTACATTTATCTTGTTCTTTTGAAATATAACTCTAGATAATTCTTTATCCATAGCTAGGCTTGATGGAAGAACTCCTGAGTGTGTATAAGGAATTTTTAAAGATTCTAATATTTTTTGAATAAAACCATCTTCTCCATACTTTCCATGAAGTGCATTAAATACTATGTGAGGTTTTATTTTTTTTAATTTTTTAATAAACTGACCTTTTGCATCTATTTCTTTAATTTTATAGCCTTTTTTTTTTAGTGCTTTTGAACAAGCTTTACCTGTTAAAAAACTTATTTTTCTTTCTGCAGAAAGACCACCTAATAAAATAACAATTAATTTTTTCATTATTTTTGTCCAATAATTTGAATTTCTGGCTCAAGATTTATCCCAGTTTTGTTGAAAACTTTTTTTTTTACTTTATTTATAAGATTTTCTAAATCTTTAGATTTTGCATTTCCTTTATTGACAAAAAAATTACAATGTTTTGAAGAAATAAAAGCATCCCCCACACTCATATCTTCACAACCGCTTTTTTTTATAAGCTCCCACGCTTTCATATTTTTTGGATTTTTAAAAGTGCTACCACATGTTTTAATTTTAGATGGCTGGTCCATTTTTTTTTTATTTACTAAAGTATCTATTTTTTCTTTAATTTTTATTTTATTATCTTTTTTTCCTTTAAATGTGGCGCTAATAAAAATTAAATTATTTTCTATACTGCAGCCTCTATAAAAAAAATTTATATCGGAGGATTTTATTATTCTTAAATTGCCATTTAGATCTATTGCTTGGACAGAAATAATAATCTTCGAGATTTCTTCCCCATAACAACCAGAATTCATTCTTATTCCTCCCCCAATGGTACCTGGAATACATGATAAAAATTCAAATCCTGTTAATGAATTTTCTAAGGCAAAGTTTGAAACAGTTCTATCCAAAGCTGATGTTCCAGCAATTATTGTATTTTTATCGAATAAAGATATCCTAGAAAATGGTTTTCCTAGTTTAATAATAATTCCATCAAAACCACCATCTCTTACTAGAGTGTTTGAGCCAGCTCCTATTATTTGTATTTTTTCATTACTTTTTATATTTTTTAAGAAAAATGATAACTCATTTAAGTCATTTGGTTTGAAAATAACTTTAGCTGGACCACCTAGGTTAAACCAAGAATATTTTGAAAGATCTTCACTAAATAAAATTTTTCCTGATATTTTATTTTTTAATTCTTTAATTTGTTTGACTATTGTCATTTTAATTCGTCACCAATCTCTCTTATCCAATTTGAAATACTGCCAGCGCCCATACAAATTACCATTTCGTTGCTTAATAAATTTTTTTTAATAAAATTTTTTAAATCATTTTTATCTTTTATATTAATGACCTGAGTTTTAGATTTTTTTACAATAAGTCGAGAAAAATCTTTTTGATTAAAATTGTATGTTAACTTTTCACCAGCGCCATAAACAGGACAAAGCACTACTTCATCACTGGCACTAAAAGACGAAGCAAAATCATTCTTAAGATTTTTTACTCTTGAATATCTATGGGGTTGAAAAACGCTTATAATTTTTCTATTTTTATTAACTTGCCTTGCTCCATTTATAACTGCTCTAATTTCTGTAGGATGATGTGCGTAATCATCATAAAATTCTGCTTTACCAAAGGAAAAAATTTTTGTAAATCTTCTTTGAATACCTAAAAATTTTTTAAGCGCTTTCTTTATTTTATCTATTTTAATTCCCAGATTAATTGCTATTGCAATTGATGCTGTAGCATTTGTTATATTGTGATCGCCAATCAAATTTACTCTTATATTTTTTATCTTATAAATTTTCTGTTTAGTGGTTTTTATTTTTAAATCAAAAACTGAATAATTCACTTTTTTTCTCACATTAATAATTTTAAAATTTGCGTTTTTATTAAAACCATAGGTCAAATAATTATTATTTTTACAAAAATGCAAAATAGAATTTAGGTTATTACTATCGATGCAAAGAAGTGCTTTTCCAAAAGATGGTGTTTTTTCTATAAAATCTAAAAAATATTTTTTTAAAACTTTGAAACTTCCATAAAAATCCAAATGTTCTTTATCTATATTAGTTACAATTGAATAAGTAATAGGAAGTTTTAAAAAACTACCGTCTGACTCGTCAGACTCAATCACAGCCCAATCTCCTTTTCCTAATTGTGCAGTATTTTTGAGTGAATTAATTACCCCACCATTAATTACCGTTGGATCTAAACCAGCTTCTACTAAAATATTAGCAATTAAAGACGTTGTTGTCGTTTTTCCATGTGATCCAGCGACTACAATATTTTTTTTTAAGCTTACAATATTTGCTAACATTTCTCCTCTTTTAAAGATAGGTAATTTTTTTTTTTTGGCTTCAATAAGTTCTTTATTATTATTTTTAATTGCTGAAGAAATTACAATCATGGTTGCATTTTTTAAATTTTTTTTATGATGTTCAAAATAAACTTTTATTCCCGATTTAATTAATCTTTCAGTATTTTTATTTTTATTAAAGTCACTTCCCTGAACTGCAAACTTCATATTATTCATTATCTGAGCTAATCCACTCATTCCAATTCCGCCGATACCGATGAAATGAACTATTTCGTTGCTTGCAATATTAATTTTCATTTTAAAATAATTTTTTTAACTTCGTTTTCTATATCATTGTAGGGATCAATACTTAGATTTTTTTTCATGTTTTGACGCATATTTTCTAATTTATTTTTATTTTTTATAATTTCTATAATTAAATTAAATAGGTTTTTAGTATTAAAATTATTTTGTTCTAAAACCCAACAGCAGCCTAGATCTTCATAGTATTTAGCATTATAATATTGGTGGTCGTCTATCGAATTTTGAAGAGGAACACCTATAAATGGCGTGAGTGTATGAGCTAGTTCTGCGGTAGTGGCCGCGCCACATCTAGTTATAGCCAAGTCTGCAGATGAGAGTAATTTTGCTATATCTTTTTCAAATTCAAAAACATTAGATTTAATTTTGTTTTTTTCATAAAAATTACTTATTCTAGCTTTTTGTTCTATTATACATTGTTGGTTCACTTCTATAGTTTTTATTTCATTTTTTAACATTTGAATAACCTGAGGAATTATATCTCCAAAAATTTTAGCCCCTTGACTACCACCCAAAACAAGAATTGAAAAATTTTCTTTTTTATAGTTTTTTATATTTTTTGAATATTTATAAATATTTTTACTTAAAATTGGGCCAACATGAAGAGATTTAATTTTATGTTTTTTAGAGAATTTGCTTTCTATACTTTTTGCCAATAAAATTTTTACAGAAAAAAAAGATAAAAATTTATTAGCTCTACCTAACGTCATATTATTTTCATAAATTATTAGTGGAATTCTTAAAAATTTAGCTATAAAAGAAATTGGAAAAGATACATAGCCACCAAATCCAAAAATTAAATCTGGTTTTTCTTTTTTAAGAATTTTTATTGATTTTATAATTGAATAAAAAATTTTTAAAAAAGATATAACTTTATTAAAAAAATTTTTGTTTGTCGGTGTTGATGTATTTAGTATATATGACTTAAGATTAGAATAGTTTTCTAAAAACTTATTACCTCTTTTATCTGTTACTAATAATACATCATAATCTTTACTAGAAAAATGTTCCATTAAACGAAGCGCAGGAAATATATGACCTCCGGTTCCTCCGGTTGTAAAAATTATTTTTTTACTCATTTTTAAAATCTCTTATATTATCTTTACGAGTAAAATTTAAAATAATTCCTGCAATAATAGCGTTTCCAATCAGTGATGAGCCTCCATAACTTAGAAAAGGTAATGTCATTCCTGTTGTTGGGAGTAATCTTGAGTTAACACCAATATGAATAAATGTTTGAATAATTAAAAGTGCTATTAAGCCTATTAAAGATAATTTAATGAATTCATCTTTTCCAGAAAAAACTTTATCTAATACTTTATAGGCAATAAATAAAAATATGATTACAATAAATAAAACAAATATTACTCCAAATTCTTCAGCAATTACGGCGATTATATAATCTGTATGTGCTTCAGGCACTCTATCTTTTAAAATGCCCTCTCCCATTCCTTGACCTGTTAGACCTCCTTGCTTTATTGCATCTAACGCTTTTTGTGATTGAAAGTCATCCCCTGATTTTGGGTCGATAAATGATTTTAATCTTAAAAAGATATACCCAAATTTTTCTGGAAAAAAATATATTAAAGAAATGATTGCTCCAAAGAATGCTAAGGCTAAAATTGATAAAATAAACATATTAAAACCAGATACAAAAATCATAGTAATCCAAGCGGATATTAATAAAAACGTTTGTCCAAGATCTGGTTGATTAACCAAAAAGATAGAAATCAAAAGTAAAATTAAAAAAGAGTATAAGTATCTATTATAAATATTCATTTCTTCATTTAAGATAATAATTTTAGCGACAAAAACTATAAAAAAGGGTTTAAGTAATTCTATAGGTTGAAATCTTGGTAAAAAAAATAAATCAATCCATCTTTTAGAACCTTTTACTTCAGTTCCAATAAAAGGAACTAAAAAAAGAAGGAGTATTGATAAAAAGAATAGCAAAGGTAAAAGCTTGATTAGTGCATTCTTTTCTTGAATTGAAATCACAAATATTAAAAAAAGTGAAATTGTCACAAAAATAAAGTGTTTTTTAAAAAAAAAATAAGTTTGCTTATCAAATTTTTCAGCAACCACTGAAGAAGTTGAAGAAAAAGAAAAAAATAAACCTAATAAAAATAGGAACATAAATAAAAATAATGTTTGTTTATCTATATTTCTCCACCACTTTGCCAGTGTACTAGTATTTTCTCTGCTAAAATTAAACATTTATTTTTTTTTGAACTTTTTTTTTATCAACTTTTTAAAATAAATACCTCTATCTTCAAAATTACTAAATTGGTCGAATGATGCTGCTGCTGGACTAAGTAAAATAGTGCTATTAGAAATATTATTATGGCTTACATCTTTGTATATGCTATTTATAGCATTTTCTAAATTACCTGAAATAGTGTATGAGATGTTGTTTTTAATCAACTTTTCGAAGTAAGAAGTTTTTTTACCAACGATATAAGCTTTAATAATTTTATTTTTTATATGATTTAAATTAAAATAATCTTTATATTTTGGTAAGCCACCAACAATCCAATAAATTTTATTAAATTTTGATAAAGCCTGTAAGCTTGCATCAAAACTTGTGGCTTTTGAATCATTTACACAAATTAATTTACTATTTGAAAAAAATACTTCTTGCCTGTGAGGCAGCCCCTTAAATTTATTAATTGCTTTAATTATAATTTTATCTCTTATTTTAAAATTTTTGGCAATTTTATACGCAAAAAATAAATTTTCAATATTTCCCTTATCTTTAAAATATCTATTTTTTATTTTTTTTAATAAAAATCTATATTTTGATTCATCTATAAAAACTAATTTTGATTTTAATTTTCTAAAATTAAATATTTTTTTTATTGATTTTGTATATTTATTTTTTTCACTAATATATGAATAGTCTGAAGCTTTTTGTGCTAAAAATATCTTTGATTTAGCCGCAACATAGTTTTTCATATTTCTATGTCTATCTAAATGATCGGGCGAAATATTTAATATTACAGCATAATTAGTCTTAAATAATTTACTGTATTC
>Ga0114996_10003563_pt1 | contig 19268 bp, 19 predicted proteins | sample ArcticOcean_MG_C_4_FD_87039 | JGI IMG/M metagenome (GOLD analysis project Ga0114996, IMG submission 87039) | Marine microbial communities from western Arctic Ocean - ArcticOcean_MG_CB4_134 | ecosystem: Environmental > Aquatic > Marine > Oceanic | place: Arctic Ocean: Canada Basin | collected...
GCAAAAATCGGTTGGCCTGGTTTGAGGTTTAAGTTGGCAAGAGATTTTCTCGTGATCGTTGCCAGAATCGGCTGACCGGTATCCAGCTCAATGTCAACGGAATATCCCTTGGGATCAAGGATGCCGATCTTTTTGACCTTCGCCTGCAAAATATTCAGCACACTGGTAACTCCCGCAGGAGGGGCGGTCGAAAGGCTCACATCCCTGGAATGGATGTGAACCCGCAGGTTTTGTCCCACAGCAATATTTTGTTTGGGAACGTTCAGGGTCTGCCCCATAAAATCCAGCCGTGTGAGCCCGAACTCTTCATCGTGCCCTGAGACCGATGTTTCGAGTACCGCTCCCAACTGCTCATCTCCCAGCACTTCCCGCAACCGGACATCCGAGAATACTTCCTCCACTGATCCAAAGTTTGCCACTTTCCCCGATTGCAAAATCACCATGGCGTCCACAAGTTGCAGGACCTCATCCACCGAATGCGTGATGTAGATAATAGGCGTCTTGAACTCATCTTCTATTCTTTTGATGAAGGGGATGATCTCGGCTTTGCGTTGCATATCCAGCGAGGCTAAAGGTTCATCCATGAGCAATAGTTTCGGGCTGGTGAGCAGGGCGCGCCCAATCGCCACCCGTTGTCTTTCTCCCCCCGACAATTTATCCGGAGTGCGTTTTAACAAATCCGCCAACCCCAGCACTTGCACCACTTCAACCAAGTGGAGATTACGCTCACTTTGCGGGGTACGTTGATAACCGTAGAGCAGATTTTCTTGAATACTCAAATGCGGGAACAGTCTCGACTCCTGAAACACCAGACCCACTTTTCTTTGATGGGTGGGAATGAAAATTCCTTCATCCTGCCAAACCTGGTCGGCCAGTTTCAGGGTTCCTGACGGAGCCTTTTCCAGTCCCGCCAGGCAACGCAATAAAGTGGTTTTACCGGAACCGGAAGGACCGAACACCACCGTAACACCCTTGGCCGGGAGGTTCAGTTCCACATCCAGGTTAAATCCCGGATAGTTCATTTTAAAATTTGCTTCTAACATATCTGTCATATCACCTGTACCGGTAGTCGCCGGTTGATGGAATAAACCATCACCAGAACCAGAAAAGAAAATATTAAAAGACCCGCAGAAAGGGTATGCGCCTGGGTATATTCAAGCACTTCAACCCGGTCATAAATTTCAATGGAAATCACTTTGGTCTTTCCGGGAATATTGCCGCCTACCATCAACACCACGCCAAATTCCCCCAGGGTGTGAGCGAACCCCAATACAACCGCAGTCAGGTAACCCCGGCGAGCCAGGGGACTGATGACCGAAAAAAAAGCGTCCAGGCGGGATGCGCCCAGCGACTGTGCGGTTTCCAAAGGAATTTTTCCAACCGATTCAAAAGCACTGTGAAGCGGTTGCACCACAAACGGCAGGGAATAAAGGCAGGAAGCAAAAACCAGTCCGGCAAAAGAAAAAGAAAGCGCAGAACCCGTTAAAGCCTGAACCGGACCGCCCACCCAGCCATTCGGCCCCAGCAGGATCAGCATATAAAATCCCAACACCGTCGGAGGTAGCACCAGCGGCAAAGCCACCACCGCCTCCACCACCACCCGGAAACGGCAACGGGTATGCGCCAACCACCACGCTACCGGAGTGGCCAGCGCCAGGAGAATCAACACCGTCACTCCCGCCAGTTGCAGTGATAGCCAAATGGGTTGAAAATCAATCAGGGAAAAATCCATTTTTTTTATTCCTCTAAAAAACGATAACCATAAGACTGCATCACTTCTCTCGCAGCGGAGCCTTTTAAATATTGCAAAAACTGTTTTGCCGCAGAATTAGCAAGCCCTGGTTTTAACAAGATGGCCTGCTGGGAAACCGGATCATGCATTTCCGCCGGCACCTCCCACCGGCTTCCCTTAAGCTTGAAGCGTGGGTCTTCCACCTGGGATTTGGCTACAAATCCCAGCCCGGCGTTTCCGGTAGCGACAAACTGCAGGGTTTGGGAAACGTTTTCCCCCTGCACCAGAAAGGGTCGCAGTTTTTTCCATAACCCTAACCGTTCCAGGGTCTGCTCTGCCGCCCTGCCATAGGGAGCGGTTTTCGGATTGGCAATCGCCAGCTTCCCCTTGTTCATTTTTTTTAAAGATCCCACCCCGCGTACTTTTTCCGCATCTGCACTCCATAAAACCAAAGCCCCTACGGCATAGGTGAACCGGGTCCCCTTCACACCCTGCCTTTCTTGCTCCAGGAGGGCCGGCCTTTTAGCATCCGCCGCCAGCAAAATATCAAAGGGCGCACCATGCAGGATCTGGGCATATAGTTTGCCGGTCGATGCCGAAATCAGGATCAGCGTGTTTCCCGTATCTTGCTTATAGCGTTTAGCAATTTCCTTGAGCGGATTCAAAAAATTGGACGCGACCGCAACATGGACCGACCCTTCCGACCAAGCTAATGTCGGCGCAACCAGAATGCCAACCACCATCCACGTTCTCAACCAGCCTATATTTACCATCGCTATTCCCTTAGATATATAATGGTTGCTTCGTTATATATCATTAAATATAACGTATGTCAAGTTCTCTCCTTAGATTGCAGGCAAACCAATTTTATTATATTGGGACTCAAGTTTTAATGTTTTTTGCCGATAGAGCCACAACGGATAGCTGTATCAACAAGGGGCCAAAACATGGAAGTTCAAACAATTCAAGCACGTGTACAAGTTCGGTTTGTCGGGAACACCGGCCGGTGCGAAGATTGCGCTGAAGAAACACGGCTTGAGGACGCGCTCAAAAGAGATGTAGAAGAAGACCGTGTCAGCCTGTCTCAGGCACCCCTCTCTCTTGCCAGCGGTGTATCCAAAACCGGTGAGGTAGAAAGCGGGGAAGAAAAAGGAGAGGAAGAACAAGATGGCCCAGCCTCCGCAGTCGGCCCCAAAACCAATTTAGAATTATCTGAAGAAGAGCGCCGGATACTGAATGAGCTCCGGGCGCGGGATGCCGAAGTGCGAGCCCATGAGCAGGCCCATCTTGCCGCTGCGGGCCCCTATGCCAATGGTGCGCCAACGTTTGAGTTCCAAACCGGACCCGATGGCAGGCAATATGCGGTCGGCGGGGAAGTATCCATCGATGCGTCGCCGGTTCCGGGAGATCCGGAAGCAACCGTCCGCAAAGCCCAAACTGTAAAACGAGCCGCCCTGGCCCCTCGCGACCCTTCCGAACAAGACCGGGCAGTGGCCGCCCAAGCGGCGCAGTTAGAGGCCCAGGCAAGACAGGAAGTCAAAGCCGAAAAAGCTGAAGAACAGGAGAAAGCCGCAGAATCCGAAAATGCCCCCTCTTCCATAGAAGAAAAAAGTGAGGCCGAAGAAGGAAGTGGTGAGGCAAATTCTGCGGGTGACAACGATTCAAGCGTTTCGAGTCAATTCGCTCGACGGGTAACGAACCGGTTTAACCCATCCAGCACCACTTCCGGCAATCTACTCAACATTATTTCCTGATAGAAAATAAAAAAGGGCCAGAGAGTCTGGCCCTTGAAGAAAATGGCGGGGTCGACGAGACTCGAACTCGCGACCTCCGGCGTGACAGGCCGGCGTTCTAACCAACTGAACTACGACCCCGCGGTCGTCTGGTAAATGGTAGGCGGAACAGGGCTCGAACCTGTGACCCCCGGCTTGTAAGGCCGGTGCTCTCCCAGCTGAGCTACCCGCCCTCACTTCATATCAAGAAGGGTTTCTTCTTTCCAATAAGAGGAGGGGAGTATATAAACGGGCACCATCCCTGTCAAGCGATTTTGTTTTCCGGCGATTCGCACGCAAAATATTGAACAGATTGATTTTAAAATGATTGACAGCCATCCCCCCCTCACTATAAGATAAATTTTGAGGTCTGAAAACAGGGTTTTCGGCCTCTTCTCAGATGTTTTTGTTTCCTGGATACCCCCCGATTGCTTCACCATGATAGAAAAAATCATGGCTTCTCTCGAGAGCCTACCAACGGAAGACCTTCTTGAAATTCGAAAAAACCTTGATGAGTTGATCAGATCAAAATATGACGACGCTCTCGGAAAAAGGAAAGGCAAAAGGGCCAAGGTCAAAATCGCCGGGAACGTGGAAATTGAACGGGAAAAAGAGTTCTTTTTCACTCTTCACAAAATCATCATTCTGGAAATGTCAGTCAACGGTTTGGTTTTTTCCATAAAGGGAACTGTCATCGATGGGGATATTTTACGTGTCACTTTTAGAGTGCCCACGACCGGAGAGAAAAAAATCATCGACTGCCAGGCTGTGCGCGTCCAGGAAATAAAATCCGGCACAAGCCCAGAATATGAAGTCGTCGCCGTTGCGGTCAGTAAAGAGGCGGTAAAAAATTATAAGGACATGCTGAGAAAAAGAGGCCAATAACCAGAGCCTGTAAAGTAGAGATTATGATTCCAGCCAACTCCATTTTGCAACATCTCATTGAACTGATCGGAAATGTTACCGATGCCCACACCGTAGCCCTATTTACGATGGAGACCGGAGGGAAAACCCTCGCTATGCGCGAACATTTTTCCCTCAGCAACAATCTGGACCCGGGGGCAAAAATCCCTGTTGGCAAAGGCCCTATAGGTGTAACCGCACAAACCCGCAAATCTCAGTTGATTGAAAATTTTGACCAGAACACGCGTTTTCTCGGCTTCTACAAAAAAAATGAGGAGCTGAAAAATTTTATTTCCCTTCCTGTAATTTATGGAAATCAAGTAGCGGTTCTGGTAGTAGACTCCAAGGAACGATACCAATTCTCCATCAAACTGCAAAAAATACTGGCTGACTTCACCCAACAGATTGCATGGAACCTGCAACCCGAGAACCAAGACAATTCTGAAAAACCATCGCCGTTTTTGCAGGAGATCAGTTCCTACTGCCGGTTTCTCGCCGAATCACCTGACCCTTCATCCGTTGCCGACCGGCTAACACAGATCCCCGCGTCCCTGATTCCCTGCACTGCCATCGCCACAGTCTGGTTCGAGGAAAACCAGCAGGAAGGACGAATCATCGGCCATAGAGGTTTTGCTCACGATCTTTCTGAAATCAGGGTGTTTTTTGGCAAGGGGCTGGTGGGTTCCTGTGCAAAAAACAGGTCGCCCCTTCTTATACAGATTCATGAAGGCCGGAAAACGGTTGTGTTTTCCGAGGACGAAAAATCCGAAGACCTGCAATGCGTTGCTACTCTGCCCATTCAACTCAACGACACCCTTTACGGAGTTCTTATGGTCGGTTCCTCAGAACCCGATGGAGTGACCCACGCCGATCTGGACAAACTGGCACTGGTTGTTTCTGCCGCGGCTTCCGCCCTGTTCTGCACAGATACTAAAGACCGCTGGATCTATGACAAAAACCTGGACCCTGTCACCGGGGTTCCCAATCACCGGTTTTTGACGGAACATAATCTTGCGGTATCGGAAGAAGTGTTTCAGCCCAACCGTACCGTATTTTTTCTTACTTTCCACATCACCAACCTTACGGAACTTTATGAAATCCACGGTGTAGACCGGGGCGACGCCTACCTTAAACAATTGATGGCCCTGTTCTCAAAATTGATTCCATCCCCCAAATTTATTTTCCGCTTGTCGGAAACCTGTTTCCTGATCATGCTTATGGATCGAAGCCAGAAAGAGGTGGAACGCTTGATATCGAAACTGAAACACCTGCTTGAACACAAACCGCTTAATATCAACGGAGCTTCCATGGAGGCCCAAACCCAATGGGGTCTTTCTGTCTATCCCAGGGAGGGGAGTGAACTGTTCAGCCTCATTAACCAATCACGTATCCGGCTGACCCAGAAAACGAAAGTGATGGCATGATAAAAAATTTATTTAACAGTATTTTCAACTGGTTCTTCACCGATCTGGCTATGGATTTGGGAACGGCAAACACCCTGGTTTACATTACCGAAAAGGGAATTGTGCTGAACGAACCCTCCGTGGTCGCAATAAACGTAGATGACAATTCCGTTGAAGCGGTTGGACTGGAAGCCAAAAAAATGTTTGGCCGGACCCATTCCCGGGTCCACACCATCCGTCCTATGAAAGACGGAGTCATCGCCGACTTTGATGTGACCAACCAGATGATTCAGTATTTTATTAAAAAAGTGCTGACCCAATACCGGTTCTTTAAACCCCGCATAGTTGTCGGCGTACCGACCTGCATTACCCAAGTGGAAAAAAAAGCAGTAATTGATGCTTCCCTCATGGCGGGAATCCGGGAAATCCATCTGGTGGAAGAGCCTATGGCCGCCGCAATCGGCGTTGGCATACCCGTACACAGACCCGAAGGAAATATGATTATCGATATTGGCGGCGGCACTACCGATGTAGCAGTCATTTCCCTGTCCGCTATCGCTTACGGAGAATCCGTACGCGTTGCGGGAGACGAAATTGATGAATCCATCGTCCGCTATATGCGACTGCAGCACCATCTAAATATCGGCGTATTCGAAGGCGAACGCGCTAAAAAGGAAATCGGCAGTGCCTTTCCGCAAGCGGGGACCCTGACTACTGAAGTCAAAGGATTGAATGTTAAAACCGGCGTCCCCATGTCTATCACCATAAGCGATGAGGAAATCCGTGAAGCACTGAAAGAACCGCTGACTACTATCATCGCTGTCATCATGCGCGCCCTGGAAAAAATCCCGCCGGAACTTTCTTCTGATATTCACTCCAATGGCATATACCTCACCGGTGGTGGTGCCCTCCTCCGCGGACTGGATAAAATGATCGAAGAAAAAACTACCCTGAAAGTCTTTATTCCCGAAGACCCCCTCCTCAGTATTGTCAAAGGTGCCGGAGCGATTCTTGATGACTTCCCCAATATGAAAAAAGTCTGTATCAACTAACCCGGTTGAGGTACAATTTTCCATCGCTCCCCAAAAATTAACTGGCATTTATGAATCCATCCCCGGTTTGTCAGGAATGTGGAACACGGGTAAATACTGCACCCACGATGATCGAATATCTGGGGGAAGAAATTTATCTGTTCGACCCCGTCGTTTGTGAGCCCTGCCTGCACAAGCTGTGCAAACGCTATTCCACTTATTGTGCCAATTGCGGAGGTTGCATCCCACCCTATTCACAGGTAGGAGTGTTAAAAGGGGATGCCGGACAAAAACAGGTTGTCCACACAACCACCTCCTGCACCACTGCAGGAAGCGCGTTTTACGGGTATTGGGGCAAAGGCCAATTGAGAAATTTCATCCAAATTGAAGCCTGCAACTAGCAAGAGCTTTTCCTGCTTGCAATAAGGTTAGGTCGGCCTGAAGAGCTCTTGTCCAGTCGCCTCCCTCGCTAGAGGGCACCGGGTGGGAGAAAATAATTTTGAATCCGGGTTCGAGTCCGGTATGATTCGGGAAACTTAAGATCATCTCCGAAAACTGCTTTTGGTCAAGAGCGGCCCTTATAAATAAGGGTCTGCGAATTACCTTAGAGAAGATTATCGAATAAATAGAAATCCCGTTAAAATCCCCGGATGTCCACTATGCTAAAAGTTCATTTTGAGAGAGAAAATCGTACCATTCAGGTCGAGCCTGGAGAAAACCTGCGGAAAGCAGCTATCCGCAATAAATTCAGTGTTTACGCCCATATTCATAAAATCCTGAACTGTCGGGGCCGGGCTCTTTGCACCGCCTGCACCGTCCAGATTGTTGCAGGAAACGTGGCTCCCAGGAATGAAGCTGAAACAGAAAAACTAGCCAAAAAGCCGGCAGACTTTCGTCTGGCCTGCCAGATCACTGTCGATAATGACCTGGTAATCAAAACCCACCCTTGAAGCAGTTGCACATAGCCCAAAACTATTTGACAACAAGGCCCTAAAGTCACACTATATATATGTACCCACTCGCAAAAGAACAGTTGGACGAAATTCATTGTCACGCAGTGGAAGAGTATCCTTTTGAATGTTGCGGAGTCGTAGTAGGCAAGCCCGACCATAATAATGAGAATCTTGTCTACCGATGCACGAACATTCAAAACAAGCTTCATGAAAAAGATCCCGAAAATTATGTCCGGGATGCCCGTACTGCGTATAATATAAGTGCGCTAGAGCTTCAGAAGCTTTTGAGTGAGGCTGACTCGAGGGGTTTGATCTTCAAAGTTTTGTATCATTCCCATCCCGAGCATGATGCCTATTTTTCGGAAGAAGATACCAGAATGGCCCTGTTCGATGGCGAAACCCCCATCTATCCGGAGACCAGCTATCTGGTAGTTTCTGTTTATGATAAAAAAGTTCGGGACCAAGCCCTGTTCAGCTGGAATCCGGAAACAAAAACTTTCGAGCGGGCACCGGATTAAATCCGGGGTTCGTTATCGCAACATATTTGGAGATTCCTTTATGGCTCTGCTCATCAACGAAGATTGTGTTAACTGTGGCGTTTGTGAACCCGAATGCCCCAACGAAGCGATAACAGAAGGGGATGACATTTTTGTGATCGAATGGGAGCGCTGCACCGAATGCGTGGGGTGGTATGAAGATCCTCAATGTGTAGAAGTCTGCCCCGTTGACTGCATTCCCAAAGATCCGGAACATGTAGAAACAAATGAACAGCTTCTTGAAAAAAAAGAAATACTGGTAAACGGCGGCTAACCAGCGTGACGCTGGACCCAGTAGCAATAGCGTTAATAGGCTAGCAACAGGTTATCTCGGCTTAATGAATTATTGCTAGTTACCACCGGCGGTTCGCCGGTCATGCAGGACCATAAAACAGGGGATTCCATGGAAGAAGAAGTCGAAGAAATACTGGAGAGTCTTCGACCCATGCTCATTCAGGATGGCGGCAACGTTGAGCTGGTGGAAGTTGAAGACGGAGTTGTGAAAGTCCGACTCGTGGGGGCCTGCGTTTCCTGTTCCAGTTCCCTCATGACCCTGAAGATGGGTATTGAAAAAGCTTTAAAAAAAGCCATCCCCATGGTGCGTTGTGTTGAATCCGTAGAATAATTTCCCTCTTTTCCAATTTAACCTGAATGCCCCGAATATCCATCAAAGGGACCACTAGGCGCCAGCGTGCCGCTGGACCCAAAGGGCAATAACTATTTCTAGCTAGCAAAGAGCTGACTCGGCTCAACGAGCTATTGCTAGTCGGGTCCAGCGGCACGCTGGCCTTTATAATCTTCATGAAAAAAATCGCATTATTTTTCTGTTTGGCATGCGCGTTGTTTTTTTCACCCATCGCCCTGGCACAATCCGAGAAAACTGTACCGGCACCGGACTTCACCCTCAAATCCCTTAGTGGAGAGGAAGTCAGCCTTAGCCAGCACAGGGGGAAATATGTTCTGGTAAATTTCTGGGCTACCTGGTGCGGCCCCTGCAAAATGGAAATGCCCTCACTGGAAACTTTATATCAGCGTTTTAAATCCAAAAATTTTTCCCTGCTTGCCATATCCAACGATATGTTCGGGGCAAAGATTGTGGAACCTTTTATCAAAGCCCACGGTCTTTCCTTCCCCATTCTTCTAGACCAGCAATTGCAGGCCAGCAACAAATTCGGGGTAGTCAGCCTCCCCACCACTTTTATGATTGACCCTAAAGGAAATATCATCGGTGAACTGAGAGGGGCAGAAGACTGGGCTAGCCCGGATAACCTGCTGTACTTCGAAAATCTTCTGGGAAACTGAGTTCGTTATCCATGAAAGACTTCTTGTCCCAGCCCGCAAAAAACCCGACTCATTCAATGAACCTGTTTTCCCGTTTAGCAGGAAGCCTTGTCCTGTCACTGTTCGGCCTTCTTTTGTTATGGCCGCATGAAGGATGGTCCCAACAAGAACACGATTATTCCCTTGAAGGGGACATGGTCTATATTCCCCCCGGCCCTTTTGTATTCGGCACCGATAAGAAGGACGAGTCCGCCGAGGCACTTTCAATGGGTATCCCGAAACCCTGGTATGCCGATGAGACTCCGCAGCAGAAAATTTTCCTTAAGGAATTCTATATTGACCGCTATGAGGTTACCTACAAACGCTATAAAAAATATGTCGATGCTCTGGATGCCATAACTCCCCCGAACTGGCAGGGCTCGAGTTTTCCGGAAGGCCAAGGTAACGAGCCGGTCACCCATGTCAGCTGGTATGATGCGGCTAACTTCTGTCAATGGGCGCAAAAGAAATTGCCTACAGAAAAACTGTGGGAGCGTGCCGCAAGAGGCAAAGAGGGCAATGAATATCCTTGGGGAAACGAGTTCCAGTCAGGGTGGGCAAACCTTTCGGACCGGTCCGGCAGTAAAAACCAGCCCGTGGCAGTCGGGTCTTTTCCAAAAAGTGCCAGCACGGAAGGTGTTCATGACCTGATCGGCAATGTGTGGGAGTGGGTGGACAACGATTACCAGCCTTACAAAGGGAGTATGTATCAAAGCGAGTATTACCAGACCGAATTAAAAATTCTGCGCGGCCAGTCCGCCAGTGATATCGGGCATTTTCCCTTGTACAGCCAAGCCATCAAGATGTTTGCCCGTAGCGGTTACCGGCAATACTCCAGCGCCGATGAACCGGCACCAGATGTGGGGTTCCGCTGTGCAAGCGTAACCCAGCCCACCTTCATGAGAACGAAGACTTCTTCTTTCCGAAATGCTCGTTCGGTTTCTTCTCTCACCATCACCAAGCCCCCCCTTTCTTCCGCAGCTACGGAATCTACCGTTTCAAAATCCGCCCCACTGAACCCTTTCCAGCCTAAACCCAACTTGCCGGATTCTGGAATCGTGGCCCTGACCCTACTGGCATTCATTGCGGGCGTGTTCAGTTTCTTATCCCCCTGCACATTACCCATTCTTCCAGCTTATTTTGCGGTGACCGCACAATCCGACCGGGCACGTATGGGGCGCATGTCCCTGGTTTTCTTTTTTGGGCTGGCAACTGTGTTTGTGGTGATGGGCGCCTCCGCCAGTGCTTTAGGCCAAATCCTTAGAGATTATATATTCCAGATCACCCAAGTCGGGGGTGTCATCGTGGGAATATTCGGTGTCATGACCCTATTCGGCAAAGGTTTTTCAGGTGCAACTTTTAAAGGCAGGCCAGCTTCCACTTATATAGGGTTTTTCCTGTTTGGCGCAACCTTCGCGTTAGGCTGGACACCCTGTGTCGGGCCTATCCTTTCCAGCATTCTTATGCTCGCGGCTTCGGAAAAAACCGTTTTGCAGGGAATGAACCTGCTGTTCTTCTATGCAGTGGGTCTGGGGCTCCCTCTCATCATAGTCGCCACACTGTGCGGTAACCTGCCGAAAGACGGTTTGTTCTGGACCCTGCTTCGGGGAAAAGGGTGGGATGTCACTGTAGGAGGAAAAACCTTTTTTCTGCATACCACCAACCTGTTCAGCGGATTCCTGCTGATCGCGCTGGGCATTGTTCTGGCAACGGGTTATATGACTTATATCAATAGCCTTATCCCCATCGAAGTCCAGATCTGGTTCAGTGACTTCGAAGAAGCCGTTTTGCACTGGTTCATGTAACCGGCGAACCGCCGGAGGCAGATAGCAAGGGCTGGATTGAGCCTAGAACATCGTTGCTAGCCGACAACGATGTTGCAAACTGAGTCCAGCGTCACGCTGGCGCCGAGTGGACAGATAAGCCATTGAATACGGGAAACATTATTTGCTAGAATGCGGGTTGAAATAAGGCTATTTCACTCGGAGCGACCATGAACCTGATATGCAAAATTTTGTTGGTGTTGTTGATAGCCCTCCCGGCCTGTTCGGGAGTGGATTCGGTCACCAAAAAGCGATGGAGCAATTCTGAAAATACCATCTCGATCGTGGATATGACGTCCAGAGATTTTCGCCTTATGGACGCAGGCTCCAAGCTGCAGGGAGCCGTTGAAGAACAACTCGAGTTTACAGGTTATGTTCTGGCCGGGAAAAACGCCCGCTATCACTTGAAATTTAAAGTGATGCAATTTGATGAAGGCAGTCGAATGGCCCGCATCGCGACCATGGGCATATACGAATCCGCAAAAGGCGAACTTCGGGTAAAAGCCGCACTTTTTGACGGCGGAGATATGGTCGGCGCGTGGGAAGTCAACTCCTGGGTTTCAGGAGGAATCACCGGCGGCTCCGAGCAGGACCTTTTTGATTCCGCCGCTCAGGAAATCGCCGACCACCTGAGGGGCGATTTTTAAGCAGCTCTTTACACATCTTTGGCGCAACGAAAACCCATGAAGTTCAACTTCGCTACTGGGTCCATCCAGTTGCGGAACCAGGTTGGCGAAAACTTAATAGTAAGATGAGTCTGCAATAATCCACCGCGAACAACCTTAAAAATTTTCTCATCCACCGCCCCTTCCAACTTGTAGTCACCCGCCACCCACTCCCAGACATTGTGGCCCATGCCATAAATTCCATAGGGACTGATCCATTCCGGCCTTTTGTCGACCGGTTCCGGTATGAAACCCGAAAATCCGTTATTGGGGTGCGAGACGTAAATTTTCCAGGGCCACTTGCGTCCATCCGTGCCCCTCGCCGCTTTCTCCCATTCGACTTCGGTGGGCAGGCGTTTGCCCTGAGCCTGGCAAAACGCCTCCGCCTCGGCAAACATCACAAACGCCACCGGCCAACGAGCCTTTTTCGGAGAGAAAGAATGTTCGGGATGGAACTTATTGTAACCTTCATGGCTTACCTCATAACGGTCAATAAGATAAGCGCTGGACGTTACAGGTTTTCCTCCATGTGTTCCCGGCTCCTCTGCATTTCCCATGATGAATTCCCCCGCCGGGATATAGACCATCTCTTCAGGAACAACGAGTCCAGCGGGAACCACTACCGGAATCTGTTTTACGCTATAGGAATCGCAGGAAGATAGAAAAATTAAAAGTAGGACTAGGATAAAACGGATCATGCGGGCGACCTGTGCATAACCCGTCATAGCGAGGAGCCAACGGTGACGAAGTTGTGATATTCCCTCATTAGCCTTCATGCCCTCAAGGGTGAACCCAGAAAACCCGGATCGTCGCGCTCCTTTTAGTTACCCCTTCGGGGCATGAGAGCTAAGGTTAAATATCACGCGCTCGCGATGACGGATTGTAAAGCCGAGACAACTCTTTTCTAGCCGATTATAGTTATTACCCACTACTACCGGGCGTTGCCCAGTGGTCGAAAAAATGGAACACTTCCCCACCGTTTATGGGAAGAGGTTTCTTATTAAAGTCCAGGGGATGGTCAACACCGGGCTGGATGGTCCCATCCACCGAATAAGGCCCGCTAATCGCCCAGTAATTGCGCTTGCGCGAATCGAGAAATTTGATACTGGTAATGTATTTGATACTTTTATATCCATACTTGGATGGAATGATCAGTCTGAGAGGAAATCCGTGATCCCGGCTCAATGACTGACCGTTCATACGCAGGACAAAGAGGACACGAGGCCGGAGCAACTCTTCCAGCGTAAAACTTTCGTAATAGGAATCGGCAGACTGGATATAAACAAACTTCGCAGACGGGTCAGGCTGAACCTGTTTCACAAGTTCCTCAAAGCGGAAGCCCTCCCATTTTGCTTTGGCGGACCAGCATTCCACGCATTTGAGCCGTGAAACCTGGGAATGCATTTTTAATCCGAACAGGTCCTCATAAGCGAGACCGATGGATTTTTTAACCATCCCCCCTATCGCCAGCCCCCAGTTTTGCATATCCACACCGAGAAACGGATTGGCACTGCGAATATGAAAGCCGGGAGTATCCCGGTTCTGGACGTATTGTTTGGGAATATTTTTGTCGTTACGAAAATCTTCCGCCGCTGTGGATTTTTTCGGCACCAGCGCAGACAGCGTGGCCAGAGAAAATATTTTCAGGAAATTCCTGCGATCAAATTTTAAGAACGAGGGGTCCATACCTTCCTTCTTTCAGCGCAAACCCAAAACGTCCTGCATATCATAGACACTATTAGGTTGGCCTAAAATCCATTGCACGGCACGAATAGAACCTCTGGCAAAAGTTTCCCGGCTCTGTGCGCGGTGAAATACTTCGAAGTTTTCTCCCATACCGCCGAACAAAACCCGATGCTCGCCGATGATGTCTCCCGCCCGCAAAGTATGAATGCCAATTTCCTTCGGGGTGCGAAGAGCTATTCCTTTTCTTCCATAAACGCCGACCTCATCGATATTTCTCCCTAAAGATTCGGCGACAATTTCTGAAATACGCACGGCGGTACCACTGGGCGCATCCTTTTTAAATTTATGATGTGCCTCAACAATTTCCACATCATACGCGTCACCCAGTACCCGTGCCGCATCCGCGACCAGCTTGAACAATACGTTAACACCGATACTCATATTGGGCGCCACCACACAGGGAATTTTTTTGCCGATTTGCTCAATTTCTTTGCGTTGCTCCGGGGAAAATCCAGTCGTGCCCACCACAACAGATCTCCCTTTATCCACAGCAGCATTGAGGGTGAAAATACTGGAAGCCGGAGTGGTGAAATCAATTGCCACATCACAGGTTTCAAAAGCTTTTGCCGGGTCATCCATCACCGCGACACCCTTGTTCCCGATCCCTGCCACTTCACCAATATCCTTACCGATAGCCTCACTGCCAGCACGCTCAGTACCTCCGCCCAGCTCTACACCCTCAGTATCTTCAATGCATCCGGCGATGGTTTTGCCCATACGCCCGGCAATACCTATTACAAGAATCTTGGTCAAAACTTTTTCTCCTTCCCACTAGGCATGGGGCCAATGTGCAATAGCTTTTTACTGCTAGCAAAAAGTTATCTCGGCTTAATGAGCCCTTGCGCGTAATTACAACAAAGAGTAGTCCTTGAGCACCGTGGTTAATTGCGACAGGTGTTCCTCTGAAGGTGCGCATAGAGGTGCTCGAAACTCGTTTTCGATCCGGCCCATGAGTGCCAGCGCAGCTTTAACGGGAATGGGATTGGTCTCGATGAACATGATATCATTCAGCTTCAGCAATTCATAATGCAGAGCTTTTGCTGTTTCTATATCCCCTTCCCTGGCGGCCTTGCACAAACTGGCACACTTATCGGGGACCAGGTTGGCAGTCACCGAGATCGCCCCTTTGCCGCCAATGGCAAGAATCGGCCACGTCAATGCATCCTCGCCAGAGATCAACAAAAAATCCGGCCCGCAGGATTCAATGATTTCACTGACCTGCACCAGAGAACCGGAAGCCTCTTTAATGCCGATAATATTTTTGATGGCACTCAAACGCTCAACAGTGCCGGGTTCCATATTAACGGCAGTGCGACTGGGAACGTTATAAAGCATAATGGGCAAATCGGTCTCTTTCGCCACAGTAGAAAAATGCTGGTACAACCCTTCCTGAGTCGGCTTGTTGTAATAGGGCGTGAGCAACAATGCCCCATCCGCCCCTAATTTCTGCGCGCGCTGGGTTAACTCCACCGCCTCATGGGTAGCGTTGGACCCCGTGCCTGCCAGAACGGGAATCCGGCCTTTACAGGTTTCAACGGTGATGCCGATCACCTCTGCATGCTCGGCGTGATCCAGGGTAGCCGACTCACCGGTAGTGCCGCAGGGCACAATTCCGTTGGTCCCATTTTCTATATGAAACTCAATCAACCCGCGCAGGGCCGAGGCATCTACTTTTCCGTTTTTAAACGGAGTCACTATGGCAACAAACGATCCTTCAAACATGGGAACCTGATTTCTGTACAAAAAAACCGGTTAATATTCCCCCAACGTGCCTTCAAAAGCAATGCGGGTGGGTCCTTCCAGATAAACTTCGGTCACGGGTCCTTGCTCACCGTTGGGCGATGCAAAATCCACTTTCAAAATGTCCCCGCCCCGGGTCTCCACTGCAACCGGAGGCTGGACCAGGTTTTTGTAAGAAGCTAACAGGGCCGAGGCAACCACTCCGGTTCCGCAAGCCAGGGTTTCGTCTTCCACTCCGCGTTCGTAGGTGCGAATTTTAAGTGCCTTATCACCGACCTTCTGTACAAAATTCACATTGGTCCCGGCCGGAGCGAATGTCTCATGGAAACGGATGCCGTGACCGGCCTCCTTCACATTCACGTCTTCGATATTGTCGGAATAAATGATCGCGTGCGGCACACCGGTATTGAGACTGTCTATCTGGTATTCCGTTCCATTCAGGGCGAGAGCGATATTCTGCTGTAAATTTTCAGGCTGAGTGAGTTTGATCTTCACGCTATCGCCATTCACTTCCGCGCCAATGAGTCCCGCTAAAGTCTCCAAAGTCATTTTATGGGCGGGCACCATATTCTTTTCTACTGCATAACGGGCCAAACAACGGCCACCATTGCCGCACATCTCGGCGGTGGAACCGTCTTCATTATAAAAATCCCATTTGATGTCAGCACAATCCGAGTTCTCGACAAAGATCACTCCATCGGCACCGATGGACATTTTTCGATTGCACACGCGTCTAACAAAGTCGACTTTCTTCGCGTCATCGATAACCGGCACCCGATTATCGATGATGATAAAATCGTTGCCACTGCCACTCATTTTTGTGAACTGAATTGCCATATCCTGACCAATCTATTTAATATTGTGTTCTTTCTAAGATGCTGAATAACCCTTAAAAGTTGCAAGGCTAACCCAAATAAACCCCTTATTCTAAAGGGGTCTATCAAGATGAAGAGATTCTAACACATCAAGGGAAGTTGCTAAAAAACCTTTTTATCCCCCTTATACCCCTCCGGGGCATGAAAGCTAAGGAAGAATTATTAAAGTATTGCGCTTGAGTGCTCGGTCTGCTTTACGGGCATTGCAGTACCGGCCCCACGCCGAGTGGCTGGCTAGACGCGCCAGTTTTTGGCGGTGCTGAGTTTTAACAGTGCAGGAAGAAAAGTAATGGAAGCGATGAGGCAATTGAACACGCCAATGGTCAGCACCAAACCGAGACTGAACACACCACTATGATCGGCCACCATCAAACTGCCGAATCCAATCATGGTTGTGAAAGAACTTAGCACGACCGCCTGCCCGGTACTTTTTCCCAGAACGCTGGCGTGTTTATCTTCTTCCTCGCGGTAACGGTGGGTGATGTGAATGCCATTGACCACTCCGACTCCCAAAATGAGAGGCAGGATGACAAGGTTCGCCATATTCAGCTTCAACCCGATCAGTTCCATAACACCCACCGTCCAGATGGACCCGGCCAGCACCGGAAGCAGAACGAAAAAAACTGTACGTGCGTTGCGGAACAAGAAAAACAAATAAATAATGATCGCGGTCATGGCATAGAGTCCACCCTTGACATAACCTTCTGTCATCAGCCGTGTGGATTCAAACATATGCACTGCTGTGCCGGTGACATTGGGGTCCACCGACCTGAGGTCGTTTAAATATTTCCGGCGTTCATCCAGATCCCATATATCCACGCTGGGATAGATATGAATCACGTATTTGCCTTTTTTGGAGATGTAACGCTCTCTTAATTTTGGCGGAATTTCTTCCAGTCGCACCAATCGCGGTTCGGCATTGGCCTTGAGTTCATCCATAAGGTCCCGGTAATCGGTGAAAAGCAATGTGGAAAAATTTTCAAGTCTGCTTTCTGCCAGACCCTGTTCTATCTTCTGACTTTTCTCGAGAAAATTTCTGAGACGGTTTCCTGCTACCCGCACAGGGTCGAGCGAGTCCCCGCCCTCCTCCCGGCCTTGCAGTTTGAACCAGATGCGTTTCAGGGTTTTGTTTAACGCTTTTAAGGAAAAGGCAACATCTTCTGGTTCCACTTCCAGCTCTTTTAAAAGGGGCGCGAGGTCTTTTCGGATAGTGAGTAAGTTTTCCTCCTGATGTCCCGGGATCACCACCGAGATGCTCTCAAACCGGGCCACGGTGGGTAAGGCCTTAAGCTGAAGTTCTTTTTGTTGCACCTCTTCCAGGGAATCGGCCAGCATAGCAGCGGACCAAGCGGAACGCCCGGCACTTTCAAGAATTTTCATTTCATATTGAACTGCCTCGGTACCCTTGGCCTGCAGGTTGAGCAGGTTGTAGTCAAAACGCAGGTCTTTCAATGACACGGAAGCGATGAGAACCAGAACGGTACACAGTCCGATGATGAGGTAATAATGATCGAACAACTTATCGACCCATTGTTTTTGTTTGGGTGTCGCGGACTTTCCCCGCACACCCTGCGCGTAACTTGGCTTTCGCCATTTTTCTTCCAGCGTGATCAGAGCGGGAAGAACCAGGAGCATGGCAACCATGCAGAAAAGGATACCCCATCCAGCGATCCAACCCAGTTCCACAATACCGATGAAGTCAGTCAGCACCATGGCACCAAATGCCATGGCAGTGGTGATGGCGCCGGAGAAGTTTCCCCTTCCTGTTCCCTGCACGGTTTTTTGCAAGGCCTCGAGGATTTCGTTGCCCTTTAACCGTTCTTCTTTGTAGCGTTCGAGAATATGGATGCCAAAATCGATACCCAATCCGATCAAGATGGTGGTAAAAACTATGGAAAGAATATTCAGGTGGCCAATGGTCAAGGTGGTGAAACCTATAGTCCAGCACAACGCAAGCAGAAGGCAGAACACAGCCAGAAGGGGTTTGACAACTCCCCGGTAAGCAATGATGAACAGCAGGGCTACCCCTGTTAAAGCAATTTTGGAGGCGGTTTCGACATCGGCCTGGGTGGTCACCATTTCATCGCTGGATATCACCTCTTCACCGGTGAGCCCCACCGTAATATCGGGGAAGTCTTTTTGTGTTTCGGCTATGTATTGGCGGGCCAGAGCTACCGCGTCCTTGTAACCGGTAAAACTGGTTTCGTCTTCGTTGGGAACCACCAGAATGAAAAGCAGGTCATCGTTTTCAGAGACCATGTACCCCTTTTCGCGCAGGGAATCGCCACTGCCTGTAAATAATGCCTGCCAGGGTGAACGATAACCGGTTTCACCCATCAGGTGCTGGGTCATTTCTTCCAGTAGTCGAATCAGCAGACTGAGGCCTCCGGCATCTGCGGTTTCTTCCTCATCATCCCCGCCCAAAAAATCGGTCAGCAGAGAATCAACCATACCGGAACTGATTTCAGCATTGATGCTGGATAAAAGCGTGTGCAATCCTGGTGCACCGTTCACCGATGCCAGAAAACCCTGATGGTCCACCAGTTTCCGGGTCAATGATTGCAATTCATCCTGATTGAGATAAAGCAGGAACCGCGAACGGAAGTAGTGGGTATCGATTTTATAAACAACCTGGGAAAACAGATGCGACTGGGCTTGCAGTTTTATTGCCAGCGCTTCGGCAAAGCCTGCCATGTCCGCAGGGTGTTTTCCTTCCACCACCACGACCATACCTTCCAGGTCTTCAAACTGCTCGCGGTAATTTTTATA
>Ga0114996_10003565_pt1 | contig 19252 bp, 12 predicted proteins | sample ArcticOcean_MG_C_4_FD_87039 | JGI IMG/M metagenome (GOLD analysis project Ga0114996, IMG submission 87039) | Marine microbial communities from western Arctic Ocean - ArcticOcean_MG_CB4_134 | ecosystem: Environmental > Aquatic > Marine > Oceanic | place: Arctic Ocean: Canada Basin | collected...
GCGATGATCGGCCCGACGCGGAAGAGTCGCATCGACGTGATGCGGTTTCGCGCGCCCAAGAAGAGGGGTGTGTACCCCTACATCTGCACGTTCCCGGGACACTTCGCCATCATGAAAGGAGAGATGGTGGTGAGGTGACGCCGCGCGCGCGGACCTTATCTCTGGCGCTGGGAACAGGGATTGCTGCGGCGGCGTTGCATCTCGTCATCCTGCGGAACGGGATCTGGTTCACGCCGGACAGCTGGGCCTACTGGGAGGGGTCGGTGTCCATCCTGCGCGGGGAAGGCTATCAATGGTTCCACGGTTCGCCGGTTCAGCGCTGGCCGCCGCTGTTCTCGTGCTACCTCGCGGCGTGGCAGTGGCTGCTCGGTGTCTCCGGAGAAACGCTGCGCGTGGCGATGGTCGTCTCCACGGGAGTGGGCGCCACGATCTGGGTTGTCTTCTTGTCGGCCACGATGCGACCGGGAAGAGTGACTGCCTGGTGCTGCGTGTTTCTCATCGCGATGTTCGCTCAGGTTACGCGGCATCTGATGGCGGAGAGTCTGACCATGATTTTTCTGCCTGTCTTGCTGCTCCTGTCGGTTCACGCATCCGAGGCATCGACGAGACCGCGCTTCATGACGCTCAGCCTGCTGGCTGCATTGGTCTGCGCGATGCTCTTGTTGACGAAGCTCGTCTGCGCATCGTTCGCCTGCGCCGTAGTGGTGTCGTCCGTCCTCAACCGATCGATGGGGAGGGGGACGCGGGTCGCTGCCTGCGCACTCTTCGCGATCGTCGCTCTCGCTCCCGCGCTGATCGCCAAATTCACGCTGGCAACGGAGTGGATCTACCCGGTCGGAGTCGGCGTGGCAAAGCACGGACCTGTCGAGTATCTGTTCCAGATCGCGCGGGGGTTCGGCGATCGGTTTGCACCGGCGCCTTTGGGGGTCGTTGTCTGGCTGTTCGTCGCCGCCGTCGGGGTCTCTCGCCTGACGCCGGATCCCGGTCGTGCGCGGGTGAGAATCTGCGTGGCGTTCTGTGTCCTGACGACGATCGTAATGTACGCCATGTTCAACTTGACCTGGATCTTCGCGGAGCTCAAAGGACGGTTCCTGTACTTCGTTCCACTCCTCACCGGCGCGACCATCCTCATGGTCGTCCACACCATCGCGAACACGCGTCTCCGCGCCGTTCTGATCGTCCTGATCGTTGCGTTGCCTGTCGGCAAGACGATCAAGTACGTGATCAAGGGGCGCGCGCCCGCGACGACCATGTCCGACGAGAAGGCCCTCGAATCGCATTTCATCCGCGCGCGTTTCACGATCGATCCCTCGTACACGGCTTCCCCACCCCGCCTGCGCGACGACGGCAAGCTCCTTGTCTCGACACCTGGGGCCGACTGGGTCGAAACCCAGATGCGCGCCAAGTAGGATCCTGCCGACCCACTTCCGTAGCCAAGAGCGACCAACCATGCAGATGCGCGCCGCCGTTCTCGAAGAATTCGGCAAACCCCTCGTCGTCCAGGACCTCGACATCGCGGACCCGAAAGCGGGCGAGGTGCTCGTCAAGCTCAAAGCGTGCGGCGTGTGCCACACCGATCTCTACACGGCCAGCGGCGCGGATCCCTCGGGCTACACGCCGTGCGTGCTCGGTCACGAAGGCGCGGGGATCGTCGAGACGGTTGGTGAGGGCGTGGCGAGCGTCGCGCCCGGCGATCACGTGATCACGCTGTTCTCGCCGGAGTGCGGCGAATGCATCCACTGCAGGAGCGGAAGAACCAACATCTGCCTCGCGATCCGCGAGCAGCAGGGGCAGGGCTACCTCCCGGATGGGACGCCGCGGCTTTCGCGCAACGGCGAGCCGATCCGTCACTTCATGGGGACCAGCACGTTCGCGGAGTACACGGTGATGCCGCAGATCGCCCTCGCGAAAGTCGACCCGGCGGCCTCGTTCGACTCGATCTGCATGCTCGCGTGCGGCGCGACGACGGGAATCGCTGCGGCATTGTGGAAGGCTGAGGTCGAGGCTGGTTCGACGGTCGCGGTGTTCGGGGCGGGAATGGTCGGGCTCGGTGTGGTTCTCGGCGCGAAGTTGCGCGGCGCGGGGCGGATCGCCGTCGTCGACACGTCGCCGCAGCGGTTGGAGTTGGCGAAACTCGCCGGCGCGACCGACCTCATCCAGGGTGGCGACGACGCGGTGCAGGCGGTCCTCGACATGACCGACGGATTCGGCGCGGAATACACTTTTGAAGCGACCGGTCTCGTCTCGGTGATGGGGCAGGCCGTCGAGGCCGCGCGGATGGGCTGGGGTCTCTGCACGATTCTGGGCGTCGCGGGCAGAGGCGAGAAGCTCGAGATCATTCCGCGGTTCTTGATCACGGGACGGAAGGTGCAAGGCGGCAGCTTCGGTGGTGCCAAGGGGCGAACCCACGTGCCGCAGCTCGTGGACATGTACATGCGAGGAGAGTTGGACCTCGACTCGTTCGTGTCGCACCGACTGACGCTCGACGAGGTGAACAAGGGTTTTGATCTGATGCACGATCAGGACGGCATTCGTTCCGTCATCCAATTCGACTGAGACAATCTAGTTATGTTCGGCAATATCCAGAACGCGCAGGGCGAGCAGCTTGACTACACGTACTGCCCTGGCGCGAGCGACTGTTCTGCCATCGTCGTCATCGGCCATGGCGTTACTGGCAGCAAGGACCGGCCCTGGGCGGTAGCCCTGTGCGGAGCGCTCGGCGCGGCAGGCATCCCCGCGATGCGGATCTCGTTCTCCGGCAACGGAGATTCGGACGGGAGCTTCGAGGATTCGACGATCAGCAAGGAGGTCGAGGACCTGAGCGCCGTGATGGATGCGGTGGGTGATCGACGCGTGATCTACGCCGGCCACAGCATGGGCGGTGCTGTCGGCGTGCTGTCCGCGGCGCGTGACCCACGAATCCACGCCCTCGTGTCCCTCGCAGGAATGGTGCACACGCGCGACTTCGCGGCGCGAAAGTTCGGCGACCTGAAGCCGGACGAAGACGTGATGTGGGAGAAGCCGGAGTGCCCGCTGTCCCGGACATTCATGGAGGACATGTTCGCGATCGACACGGTCGTCGCGCTCGGTGCCCGGATCACGGTCCCGTGGTTGCTCGTTCACGGCACCGCTGACTCGGTTGTGCCGATGGGTGACGCGATCGATATCCGTGAAGCGGCGGGAGGACGACCGGATTACGTTGAATTGCGCGGCGCGGACCACGTTTTCAGCGACGATGCCGAGGCGAAGATGACTGCCGCAGTCGTGCCCTGGGTCGCGTCCGTAGCTGGATGGCGGTAGGGGGGAATCCTCACAGTTTTGCTAGCCACTGCGGTACGATCGCCCCAGGCAAACAACGCGCAATTCTGAAGTACGCACAGGGGTTGTCTGCCTTCGATGATGACAGACGTGACCGAATCCCAGACGCCGACTTCCGCGGACCCCAAGGCTGGCTCCACTAGCGCTGGTTCCACCGCAGCAAAGGCACTCGCCGCCGCCGGGGACATCGAGTCCGCCCGCGATGTCGGTGCTCTCGACGAAGCGCTGCTGGGCGCGCAGAAGAAGCTCGGAGCCAGCACGCGGGGTCTGGTCGAGCGCCTGATCTACGGACCGATTCCCGACCCCGCCGAGCTCCAGTCCGGCGCGCGCATGGCCGCGGGGCTGACCGGCAAGGGACAACCCATCATCGATGCGGCGCTCGGGTGCCTGGCCCGGGGCGAGGCCTTCGATGCCGACCACAAGATCTCGACCGAGCTGCGGGCGACCGTGGCCGCTGAAAAGGCCTACGGACTGACCGTCCCCGTCGAGTTTGGCGGTGCTGGTGCCGGCTATCCGGATCTCGCAGTGACCGAGGAAGAACTCTCCGCGAATGGTCTCGGCGCCCTCGCGGTGGAGCTCTCTGGCGAGCTCACGATCGGTGCAGGATCGATCCTGGGCTACGGCACGAGCGAACAGAAGAAGACGTTTCTGCCGATGATCGCCGAAGGACGACTGATTGGATTCGGCCTCACCGAGGTCCGGATCGGCGTCAACGCGAAGAAGGTACGCGCGTACGTGGAGGAGGACGAGAACGGTGACTTCCGTCTGTTCGCCGCGGGAGATCGCAACAAGCTCTACATTACGAACGCGACGCACGGATCACTCGTCGGTCTCGTGGCCCGCGTTGGCAAGGACGGCAAGCGCGTCGGTTTGTTCATCATCGAGATGCCGTCAAAGGACGTCACTGAATCCGATGGCGCAGGGTACACGTTCGCGTGCGAACCCTCCGGCGTCGACGCATTCCAGTCGAACTTCAACTCGCGGCTACACTTCGACAACTTCCCGATCCCGAAGGCCAACCAGATCCAGGCCGACGGCGTCGAAGTGTTGTTCTACTGCCTGCGCATGGGGCGCTGCATGCTCGCCGCGATGTCCGCCGGCTACCAGCGCATGCTCGCGAGGGACTCGAGCTTCTACGCGATCCGGCGTCTCGGCGTCGGCGGTCCCGTCATCAAGCACGAACTTCCGCGCCTCGCGATCGGCAAGATGCTCGGTGGCGCGCTGCAGTCGCGCGCCCTCGCGTGCCTGTCGCTGCAACAAGATGCGGACGGGGTGGACCTCGCAGGACTCCGTGACCTGACGAAGTCCGCGGCGGCGACAACTGCGATGGAGTCCCTGATCGCGTGCGAACGCGTCCTCGGTGGCCGCAGCTTCCACAAGGAATGCCGCGTGAACGACTCGCGTTCGAACATCCACGTCTTCGGCGTCGTCGAGGGAGAGGACGACCTGATCCTGATGGGGATGGTCAAGGACATCACGGGCAAGTTCGTCGACGACTACATGGCCGGCATGCTCGGCGTCATCCAGTCGATCAACGTAGGTCGCGACGGAGAACCGGTCAGCCGCGAAGAGCGCATCCTTCGCATCGTCCCAGAGACGATGATGAAGTACCCCGGACGCTGTCTGGTCGCGACGGGCCGGCTGCTCGCGAACAAGAGCTTCTGGGCTCTCGCCGGGTGGCTCGGAGTGAACGCCGTCACGAGCGTTCTCCGGTTGCCCGGGCGCCTGATCCCCTCGTCGATGCTCTCCCGCTACGCGTCGCTGCCCCGCGACCTCCGCGGCTTCGCACGTTTCGCCGAGCGCAAGTTGCGTGGCATGCGCTGGACCTACTTCTTCATCAATGCCTTCTACCAGCTCGAACTCACCCGCGCCCAGGTTCCGCTGCAGCGGTTCGGCAAGTCCGTCGAGCACCTCGTCTCGATGTTGGTTCTCTGCCACCACGCCGCGCTCGTCGACGAGAGCCAGCAGAAGGTTGCCCGGCTACAGGCACAACTCATCAAGGACAAGTTCGATGGCATCAAGATCGTATCCGCGATGTTCGAGATGGAACGGACGCGCGGAATGATCGCGGATGTCGGCAAGAGCGTGGAGAAGGGTCAGTGCACGCTCCTCGAAGGCGTGGAGGCAGAACCGTTCGCGCACCCCTGGGAGTCAGAAAGCTAGTCCTTCATGAAAGTGCTCCTCGCTGCGGCTGGCTACCCACCCGATGTGCGCGGCGCACCTCGGGTCGGAGCGTTCGTCCTGATTCGGGGCGTCTACAACGTGATGCTCAGCAAGTTCGTCACCTTTGTCGCGCCGTTGGGCAGCCTGATGGCGCCCTGCAGGTAGGCTGTTCCCTTGCCTGCGGTCGAAGCGGGCAGGAAAGGCGTGATGGCGACCAGCCCCGCGCCGTTCGCGTTCGTGGGGGGCCGGACAGGAAGAGAAGCGGTCCCGCCAGGTAGAGGCGACCGGTCTGGCCGTACAGCACGCCGCTCGTGCGCCCAGCGCGGCGATCCGCGCGTCGAAGTGGTGGATGCATTGCGCGCGCCGCATCACTTCCTGCCCGACGGAGCGACTCAGGTTCGGTCGCACGGATTAATGACCCGGTACACCAGACCGCCCCGCGAAAACGGAGTCTCGCGGGGCGGCTGTAAGAAGGAAGATCGACGCTACTTGGACTTCTCGCCGATGTCCGCGCCGAGCTGGCGGTCGCCGAGCAGGTGCTCCGCGAAGTACTCCCACATCCGATTCGTGAAGTAGTCGCGCGCGCGTCCGAACCCGTGGCGGGCGCCGGGGATGATCAGCATGTCGAAGCGCTTGTTCGCTTTGATCAGCGCGTCGACGAGCCGCATCGTGTTGGCGGGGTGGACGTTGTTGTCGATCTCGCCGTGGACGAGCAGAAGGTGGCCCTTGAGGTTCTCGGCCAACTCCGCGTTCGTCGGGACCTTGATCTCGAACTTCTTCTTCTTCGTCTTGTCTTCACTCTTCGTGTCTTCACTCTTCGTGGTCGTGGAGCTGCCGCCGTCTCCCTCGTTGCGTTGGCGTTCCGCGAGGCGCTCACGCCAGGTCGAGCGCCGCCGACGTGTGTTGGTCTTCGTTTTCGTTCCGGTCTCGGTCTTCTTGGTTTCGCCGCCGGTCTTCTTCTCGGTCTTGGCGTCGGCCTTCTTCTTGGTTTCGCCGCCGGTCTTCTTCTCGGTCTTGGCGTCGGTCTTCTTCTTGGTTTCGCCGGTGGTCTTCTTCTCGGTCTTGGCGTCGGTCTTCTTCTTGGTTTCGCCGGTGGTCTTGCCCTTCTCGTCGGTCTTCTTCTCCGTTCCGGTGGTCTTGGTCTCGCCCCCGGCCTTCGTTTCCGTCTCGCTCTTCTTCTTGTCTGCGGCGGCGACCTCCTTGAGGCCGTGGTACCGCTCGGACCAGCTGTTGTTGTAGATGTTGTTGTCGTGGTTGCCCGCCGACGACACACCCACCTTGAAGAAGTCGTTGTACGGCTTCTGCATCAGCGCTGCCGCGGTCATGAACCCGCCACCCGAGTGGCCGTAGATGCCGACCCGCTCGACATCGATGAACGAATGCCGCATGGCGAGTTGCTCGATCGCGGCCTGCTTGTCGGCGAGGCCATAGTCGCGCAAGTTGTAGTAGCCGTAGTTCGCGTAGGCGCGGGAGCGCTTGGGCGTGCCGCCCCGGTGGCCGACCTGGATGACGATGAAGCCGATCTGGGCCAACTGCTGCCGCGAACTCGAGGCCGAGAACGTGTGCGTGACGCCCTCCTGCTGCGGTCCGGGATACACGTGGACGATGATCGGGTACTTATTCTTTGGGTCGAAGTCGAACGGCTTCCACATGTTGCCGTAGAGGTTCGTGACGCCGTCGCCGGCCTTCACGGTGAACGTCTCTGGCATCTTCCAGCCTACTTCGCGAAGCCTGGTGACGTCGCACTCTTCGAGCTTCATGACGAGGTTCCCCTCGGCGTCGCGCAGCGCTGAGCCCGGCGCCTGGTCGACGCGGCTCGAGTTGTCGACGACGAACCGCTTCGACGGCGAGAGGCTCGAGCGGTGGGTGGCGTTGCCCGGGTCGAGGAGCGTCAGGCCGGTGCCGTCGAGGCGCACGCGGTAGAGATGTTCGTAGTAGATGTTCTCACCCGGCTCGCGACCGTTGCCGCGGAAGTAGAGGACGCCTTCCTTGTCGTCCAGGCTGACGATCCGGCTGGCCCGGAACGCGCCGCTCGAGATTTGGTTCTTGAGCTTGCCGTCTTCGCCGTACAGGTAGAAGTGACCCCAGCCGGTTCGCTCGGACCACCAGATGAACTCCTTCTTGTCCTTCACGGCGCGGATGCTCTGGGTCTTGAGGTACCCATCCTGCGAACCTTCGCTGAAGAGAGTCTCGACCTTCCCTGTCATGGGATCGAGGGAGCAGTACTCGACGTGGCGCAGCAGGCGATCCCTTCGCATGAAACGCAGACGCTTCGTTTCCTTGTGCCAGGCGACGTTCTGGTAGCTCTCGTCCTGCCACTTCGTCTTCACCCGGGTCAACTTCTTGACGTTCCGATTGAAGTAGTGCAACTCGGAAGTGCGAACCCTCTCTTCGCCGGGCATCGCGTACTTGTAGGTCTGCAGCGAGGGGCGTGGATCGGCGATCGAATTGACCAGGAAGAGGTCCTTCAGCCCACGTGAGTCCCGCCGAGTGGTGTAGAAAGCCGTCGAGTCCTCGGACCAGGTGATTCGAGAACCGCCGCGACTGCGTCCGGACCGGCTGCTGCGCGTTGTCCGCGTCGTGTTCCGCCTGTCACGGTTGTTCTCGCGATTGCCGCGGGTGGAGGTGCGGGACACGCCGCCGAAGCTGTAGTCCTCGATGCCATCCGTGGACAGTTGACTGGCGGATTGTTCGTTGTACTTGAAGCGTGGGCGCGGCGGTGTCTTCTTGGCGCTCGCGTCCTTGGACTTTGTGGCGCTCGTCGTCTCGACTGCGCCGTTGGTCTTGGCGACGACCTTGCCATTCGTCTTCGACTCACCGTTGGTTTTGCGATCGCCGTTGGTCTTCAGATCGGCGGTGGCGACCTTCTTCCCGTTGTCGCTCTTTGCGTCGTCCTTCTTCGCGATCTTTTCCGGGAGCTTCTCGCCCTCCACGTAGTAGAGGTTGTGGTCCTTGGCGTAGACGTACGCGGACTTGTCCGGCGTGTAGCTACGATTGGCTGTACTACGGCGGCTTTGTTCGCCCGTGCTGTTCTCGCCCGTTCCGCGGCCTCCTCGACCGGTGCCTCTCCCGCGACCGCCGCGGCGTTCTGTGTCACGGTTGCGCTCGGTCTCGTTCTGGCGGTTGCGCTCCCGCATGATCTTCGTGATCTCTTCGCGAGTCATGTTCTCCAAGTTGGTGCGGCTGCCACGACCGCTGCCCCGGGGACTTGATCGCGGTGCCTTGCCGATCTTCTTCACGCTGTGGTCAGTGCGGTGGTATTCGAACTGGAAACCGCCCGCGTTGAACTTGAAGGTCTTTCCGTTCTTCTCGAACTTGATGCCGGACACGCTGATCTTCTTCGTGTCCACTGCCTTCTCCGTCGCCTCGGTGATCGCTCCGGCGACCTTGCCGTGGTCGAAGAGCTCCGTCTTCGTTCGCGCGTCGGAGTCGACCAGCCAGTACTTCGTTCCAGCGCTCGTCCGGTAGCTATACCAGAATCGGTTGGACTTCCCGATCCACTGCGGCGAGACCGAAGTGCTGTACGAGAACTGCTTCAGGAAGCTGCTCGAGTACTTCTTGGCCAGTTTGTAGTTGCCCTGGTTCTCGGTTCCCTGCGCGTAGAGCGGCGCGAAGGACAGGACAACGCTGGCGATGAACGCTGACGAAAGGGACGGGATCCGCATGGTTTTCACCTGCTTCGATTTGAACAAGACTGTTTTGAAAGACACTCTCCCCATGTCCACACCCGATGGAGGAGTCGACAGGGGACAAGCCAGATTACTCTGGTGACTCCGCAGGGCAACTACCAGCCTTCTCCCGGACTGGACGCTTTCGGTCGGGGGGGATTGCGAGTACCGTTTCCGTGTCTTATCGCTGCCCATGGGGGTGGGATCGGGCGAGCAGAGACTTCAACTCCGGTCAGCATCGAACGTTGAGACTTCGCAAGGAACGGGATCCGCGTTTCGTCGAGCGCAGCACCATTTGGTCGAAGGGCTATCGCATCTACGTCGGTAGCGAGTCTCGCGAACACTGCTTTCAGTTCACGCGGCGCACGTTCCGGCAACTCTCATCCGAGGTCCAGGCGAGGGGGATCACCTGCGTCGGGCAGCTGGGACGGGAACGCTTGTGGTGGACGGGCCGGGAGGATCTGTTTTGGGCCGACGACGAGCTCACCGCGGAGGACGTGGAGTTGCTCGTGTGGGATCGACGGCGGCGGCAGGAGGGGCGCCTGGAGAGGCTGCGCAAGATTCGCGCCCGGGAGTTGCGCGCTGATGAAGCCCGACGCGAGCGGATTCCCGAGGAGGTGCGCAATTTCGTGTGGCTGCGCGACGAGGGACGCTGCGTGAACTGCGGTTCCGAGGAGGAGTTGCAGTTCGACCACGTGATCCCGTTCGCGCGTGGAGGGGGGGCTTCTACTGAGAACGTCCAGATCCTGTGTGGCGACTGCAACCGCGCCAAGGGCGACGCGATCGGTTAGTCGGCAAAAGCACCCCGCAAGGCGTCGCACATGCTCGCTCCGCGCCGCCGCGAGATGCGGCGCGACGGTCCTAAACTCGTGGTTTCCAAGCGGTTGAAGATCCCATGCGAACGTAGGGTGTCGGTGACCGGTCAAGACGTCATTCCGCATCAGGCCGGAGAGTCCAATCGTCCGATAGTAACAGGGTTGTGGCTACACGCGCCGCACGAGGGCGATGACTGCGGAGAACGAGACAACTGGGCTGGAGTCCTGGGAAGGCGAACTGATCGATCAGTTCGCAGAGTTCCTCAAGTGCAGCTCTATCTACCCGAGCAACAACGTGCGCGTGCGGAGCGCGCGCGACGGCTTCTTTGCCGCCGTGGAGAAGGTGAAGAAGGTGCGTGGGTCGCGGCTCGTGATCAGCCTGGAAGGCGACAACTTCGTGGTAGCTGGGATTCAGGTCGAACCCGAGAGCCCTCCGGCGGTCTGGATGCGTGACGCGTTCATCCGCACGGCCCTCGGTGGGTTGGAACTCGACGCGTCGATCGAGTGCTCGGCGTTGGCGGAGTTCGCCGAGCAACTCCGCGTGAACTACGGCAACCCCGACAAGAACTATGGCGTCCTCTGGCCTGGGAAGTTCGAAGGCATCACGCCCAAGGAACTGCGCTATCAGGGGAGGCATGGTGAAGATGCGAAGCTCGCGGAAGCGCTGCCGGATCTGCCCGACAACCCCCGCGCCAAACAGGACCGAGTGATCGGCTCGCTTCTGCAGGACGAAGGGTTGATGGCAAAACTCAAGAACCTCCAGGAGAGGATCCGGGACAACATGCCGGAGGGAGAGACCGCGCAAGTCAACTTGCTCGAGCCAATCCGGGCCGCTTTGCCTATCGAGGCCGTGCTCAACCCGAAGGCCGCGTGTGACCTCGTCGAAGAGATCCTCGAGATATGCGAGTCGAAGGTCAAGGCGATGGTGGCGAAGGAGAACTTCACCGAACAGGAGACGATGGCGGTCGCGATCGCCGGAATCGGTCGTCGGTACTTCAGAGCGCGTGTCAAGGACATGGGTGTCATCCCGCAGGAATCCCTGCCGGAAGGCCGCCCGGAAGATGCGAGCACCCTCGAAGATATCGATTTGATGTTCGCCGAGCTCAAGGCGTTGCCAACCTGGGATGACTTCGAACTGAAGATCGAAGGTGAGCCCTACACGCGCGAAGCTCTCGGAGTCTATCTGCACGACTTCGTCAACGCGCCGAGTTCGGACACACCGTCGCACGGGCTGATCTGCGACATCCTGAAGAGCGAGCCCCAGCACTCGGATCTCCTCCAGCCGTACGTGGAACTGTGCCTCTCCGACAAAGGTCTCAAGGAGGAGAACCGGCACGTTTGGCGCGTCATCGAGTTGCTACAGAAATCGGATCCGACGAGAATCCTCGAGGACCGGACATTCCTCACGCCGAAGGTCGTCCAGTTCACGTTCCCGCGTCAGTTCGGTCCGTTCCTGGACACGTTGAACGCGTCCCGTCCTGCGGAGCTCGAACAGCTCGCCGACATCTGTCACCGAGTAGGTAGCGTTCGCATCACGGAGTCGGGCGACTACCTCCTCGAGACGGCGAAGATCGTGACGCGGCGCCGTCTCAAGAAGATCCTGAGCGTCGACAGCGACGAAATGCTGCCGCTCGTCGGCGTGATCGCGCAAGTCAACGACAACTGGGTGCGCGACGCCGTCGCTCGGTTCATTCGACGGCGGAATCCCCCGGTGAAGGAGTCCGCAGCGCTACGGGTCGTGAGGCCGCTGGACTGGTTGTCGCCGCAATACCTCGAGGCGCTGTGCGTCCGAAGTCCGAGCCGCTCGCATCGCCAGTGGTTGCAAGAGGAGTCGAGTCGATTGTTGCGCGTGTTCCTTCGCGATACGGCGGGTCTCCAGGAAATGCTCGAGCGTCGCATCCGCGCCGTTCACATGCTCGCGGCGCTGCCCTCGGAGGAAAACATCGAGCTTCTGGGCGACGTTGTCCAGGAGAAGAGATTTCGGTTCTTCCGCTGGAAGACCCGTGGCCTGCGCAAGGCTGCGCGCAAGGCACGCAAGCAGATGAAGAGACAGCTGCAGAACGAACGGGAATGATGGACGAATTCTCAGATCCGGTCGGGATGCCCCCGGACCCGGAGGTGATGGTCACCGCACTGGTCGACGACCTCGTCGCGGCGTTGATCAACACACGGATCTACTGGAGTGATCACCCTCGCGTGCAGGACTCGTGTCGCGTCGTGCTCCGGCACTTGAAGTCCCTGTGTGACGAAAAGAAGAGCGATAGCATCACTATCTCGGTCACGACAGACTTCCTCGTCTACGAGGATCGACCTCTCCTCGGTGCCACGATGGGGGCGAAGCGCTTCATCCAGACGTTGAGGGAGTGGAACTCCGGAGGCATTTCCCTGTCCAGGTCCGCGAAGAACGCGGACGTGGAAGCCCTGCTGAAGGCGCTCAACGAGAAGCGGGAGGAGGGCGAAACCTACGGCACGATCAACGAGAAGATCAGAAAGCGCGGACCCCAGCGTGTGTCGCTGCTGCCCGAGTACCGCAAGACTGGCGGAGAGGGTGAGATTTTCTACAGCGAAGAAGATGCGAAGCGCATGCAGTGTTTCGTCCCGATGCACATGTACCAGTCTGTGATGGACCTGTTGCAGGGCATCACGGTCTCGGTGGCGACTGGCGGGAGAATTGACTTCGACCCGGTGATGGAGCACGCCGAGGACATGCTGCACCGACTGGAGATGAACGCGGGTCCGATGATCAACCTCGCGAGGCAGGAGCAGTACGACGCCTTCACTTTTGGACACTCCATGCGCGTCAGCGTTCTCGCCCTCAACTTCGGGCGTGCCGTGACGGACGACAAGGAGACACTCATCCGACTCGGCACTGCGGCGCTGCTCCACGACGTGGGCAAGGCGATGGTGCCCTTTGAAGTCCTCCATTCGAGCAAGCCCCTCAGCGACGAGGAGCGCGAGGAAATCTGCCGTCACCCGGAGTACGGCGCGCAAATCCTGATCGACCACGACGACCCGGACCCGCACGCGATCTCGGCGACGTTTGGTCACCACTGTGCCCACGGTGAACGGGGATACCCGCGGACGATCCACGAGCACAACATCTCGTTGGTTACGGAGATCGTGGGAATCGTCGACGTCTACGAGGCACTCACGGCTGCTCGCCCCTACAAGCGCCCGATGTCGCCGATCCGCGCCTACCGGATCATGATGGGCATGAAGGACAAGTTCGAGCCCGGGTTGCTGCGACGCTTCATCGAGGTAACGGGTATCTATCCGTGTGGTCAGTTGGTGGAGATGAACACCGGCGCTCTCGCGCGCGTGGAGGCGCAGACCAAGGACCTTCACCGCCCGATCGTGAAGCTCCTGTGCGACCAGGAGGGTTGTCCGCTCGGCGAATCCGTCGAGAACATCGTCAATCTTTGCCAGCAGATGGATGCGGATACGTTGTTCATCAAGCAGATGCTGCGCGAGGACGTGAGAAGCTTGGTGGCGTCCTCTTAGTCGCGATTGCTTTCGTCGATCTGCTTCGAAAGGTAGGCGACCACCTGGTCGATGCCGATTCGTTCTTGTGCGAGCGTGTCGCGTTCGCGAACCGTGACCGTCTGGTCCGTCAGGGTGTCGCTGTCGATGGTGAAGCAGTAGGGCGTGCCTGCCTCGTCCATGCGCGCGTAGCGCTTGCCGATGTTCTGTTTGATGTCGAGCTGCACGTCGTACCGAGTGCGTAGATCATTGTAGAGTTTGCGTGCGATCTCTGGCATGCCGTCCTTGTTGACGAGCGGGAAGATCGCCGCCTTGATCGGCGCCACGCGCGGGTGGAACTTCATGAACACCTTGCTCGGTCGACCGGGGTCGGGCGTGAATGCCTCGCACAGGATCGCCAGCACGCCGCGGCTGAGTCCCGCGGCTGGCTCGATGACGTGCGGCATGTAACGCGTGTTGCGCTCCTGGTCGAAGTACTCGAGCTTGGTCTTCGAGAACTCTTGGTGCTTGGTGAGGTCGTAGCAGCCGCGGTGGGAGATGCCCTCCAGCTCCCCGAAGCCGGGGGCTGTGAACGGATAGCGGTATTCCACGTCGGCGCAGGCCGTGGAGTAGTGCGCGAGTTCGTCGTCGTCGTGGTCACGGCGGACGAGGTTCTCGTCGGTGAGGCCGACGGACTTCCACCAACGATGTCTCTGGTCCACCCAGAATTCGTACCACTCCTTGGCATCGTCGGGAGGACAGAACCACTCCATCTCCATCTGCTCGAACTCCCGCGAGCGGAAGATGAAGTTGCGCGGCGTCACCTCGTTGCGGAAGGACTTGCCGATCTGCGCGATGCCGTAGGGCACCTTGACCCGCATGGTGTCGTTGACGTTCTTGTAGTTCAGGAAGATGCCCTGGGCCGTCTCCGGTCGGAGGTAGGCGACGTCATCTTCGGTCGCGGCGGCCCCGATGAACGTGCGAAACATCAGGTTGAAGTCGCGTGGCTCGGTCAGGTCGCCACCGCAGTTCGGGCAGGGTGTGACTAGCCCGCCCTCCGCCTTCGGCCCGGTGGCGACGTACTGGAGCAACGTCGGGAAATCGAGCTGCATCTGCGGGTCGTTCTCGAGAGCCTGCGAGAGCGCGGCCATCGTGGCTACCGCATCCGTCGAGAGGGCCAGGCCCGGGGCGAGCTTTCGGCCCTTCTTCGACGCCCACTTCATCGCGTCATCACTGTTGACGCTGACCGAATCTCCCCAGTCCGTGAGCGATATCGACTCGGCGAAATCCGAGACCCACTTGCTCTCCTTGAGCATCTCCCACACGTGATCCGCGCGGAACAACTTCTTGCAGATCCGACAGGTCTGCATCGGATCGGAGAACCCGCCCACGTGTCCGGAAGCTTCCCATACCTTCGGGTTCTGGATGATCGCGGAGTCGAGGCCGACGATCGTCAGCGGTTCGCCGTCTGGCCCGTTGGGAGGGCACTTGACCATGTCGCGCCACCACGCATCGCGCAGGTTGTTCTTCAACTCCGTGCCGAGGGGGCCGTAGTCCCAAAAGCCGTTGAGGCCACCGTAGATCTCGCTGGCGGGAAAGACGAACCCGCGGCGCTTGCAGAGCCCGACCAGCTCTTCCATGGATTTGTCCGACGCGGGCACGGTCGGGACGGTGGTTTCGGCAGTCATGGGCGGGGATGGTAGCGGAGCCGCCGTCAGGTTTCTCGTCCGAGCTTTCTCGCCGAGCGAGCTTCTTTCAGTGGGCGTCGAGCCAATTGCGACCGTGTCCCATGCTGACCTCGAGCGGGATGGAGAGGTCGACCGCGCCCTCCATGCACTCCTTCAAGAGAGTCTGGGCCTGCTCCAATTCGTCATTCGGTACGTCGAGCACCAACTCATCGTGTACTTGGAGCAACATCCTCGTGCGCAGTTTCTCTTCCTTGATGCGGTGGTGGACCTTCAGCATGGCCATCTTGATCACGTCTGCGGCGCTGCCCTGAATGGGCGTGTTGACCGCCATGTTCTCGGCCGCGATCCTCTGCATCACGTTCTGGGACTCCATCTCGGGAAGCAGGCGGCGACGACCGAACATCGTGCGAACCTCGAGGTTATTGCGCGCGGCCTCGAGGGTCTCGTCGAGGAACGTCTTCACGCGAGGCAGTGCACGAAAATACGAAGCGATGAACTTCTTGGCCTCGGGTGGCGTCATGCCGGTCTCGTTCGCCAGACGGGAGGCTCCCATTCCGTATATCAGACCGTAGTTGATCACCTTGGCTTGCGACCGCATGTCCGGCGTGACGAGCTCCGGAATGATCCCGTAGATGAGTGCAATCGTGCGGGTGTGGATGTCGTCGCCGCGGTTGAACGCGTCGGTCAATCCGGAGTCGCCGGACATGTGGGCGAGGATGCGCAGTTCGATCTGGCTGTAGTCCGCGGAGAGAAGGACCCAGTCCTCGTCGCGAGAGATGAACGCGCGCCGCACTTCACGCCCCTCTTCGGTGCGAATCGGGATGTTCTGAAGGTTCGGACCGTCGGACGAGAGCCGCCCGGTCGCAGCGACAGCTTGATTGAAGCTCGTGTGGATGCGACCGGTATGGGGATTGATGTCGTCGGGCAAGCTGTCGACGTAGGTGCTCTTGAGTTTCGATAGCTGGCGGTAGTCGAGGATCAACTTGGGAACCTCGTGCTGTGCTGCGAGTTTCTCGAGCATCACGGCATCGGTCTTCCACTGCCCAGTGCGCGTCTTCTTCGGGCGGACTTTCGCCAGCTTGTGTACTTCGAGCTTGTCGAAGAGGATCTCGCCGACCTGCGCGGGTGAGTTGAGATTGAACTCGCCTCCGGCGCGGTCGTAGACGCGGCTCTCGATCTCTTCGAGCCGTTCACCGAGTCTTCCGCTCAGCTTCTCGAGATGGGCGCGGTCGATGGTGATGCCCTCCCATTCCATGTCGAGGAGGACCGGGATCAGCGGCATCTCGATTTCGTGGAATACAGATCCGAGAGCGTGCTCCTCGATCAGCGGGGCGTGCAACTCACGCAACCGCCACGTGAAGTCAGCATCCTCGGCGGCGTACTGACCGACGACGTCAACGTCGATCTCGTCGAAGGTCTTCTGCTTCTTGCCCGTGCCGATGATGTTTTTCGTGGGGATTTTCTTGTACGAGAAGTGGCGCAGCGCCTGTGTGTCGAGACCGTGGCCACCTTGCTCGCCGGGCGAGAGGACGTACGACGCGAGCATGGTGTCGAAGTCGACGCCGCGGAGCGTGATGCCGGCGCGGCGCAGGATCCCCATGTCGTACTTGACGTTCTGCAACGTCTTCTTCATCGCGTCGTCCTCGAGGAGAGGGCGAAGCCGTTCGAGCAGGGCCTCGGTCCCGCCGAGGAGTGGAGGTGACAGGTTGAAGGGGATGTAGTGCGCTGTCCCCGTCTCGATGCACACGGAGATGCCGACGAGGTCGGCGCGCATGCTGTCGAGCCCCGTCGTCTCGGTGTCGAGCGCGAACGACCCGGCTTCGCGCAGCGATGCCAGCAACGCGTCGAGTTCGGGCTCGGTCCGGACGACGTGGTAGTCCTGGGGGATCTGCGGTCCTTCCTCCTTCGGCAGACTCGCGACCATCGTGTCGAATTCGAGGTCTCTGAACATCGGCTCGAGTAGCTCTCGGTCGGGTCGTGCCGGTCCGAGGTCTGCAACCGTCAGGTCGAGTGGCACGTCGGTGACGATCGTCACCAGGTCCTGCGAGAGCAACGCGAGGTCGCGGTTCTCGGTCAACGACTTGCGGATCGATGGCTTCTTGACCTCTTCGGTCCGTTCGAGCACTGCTTCGAGGGTGTCGAATTGTTGGAGCAGTTCCGCAGCAGTCTTCTGGCCGACGCGGGGCACGCCCGGCACGTTGTCCGACGAATCGCCCATCAACGCCAGGAAGTCGATCATCTGGTCGGGACGGACGCCGTACTTCTTCTCGACTTCCTTGGGTCCGATGATCTCCGGCGCGGTAGTGCTCGAGCGCAGGTTCCACATCTTGATCTTGTCGTCGACGAGCTGCATGAAGTCCTTGTCGCCGGTCACCATGTAGACGGTCATGCCCGCGTCCCGGCCCTGCACAGCGAGCGTGCCGATCACGTCATCGGCTTCGTGTCCCTTGCTGCGCACGATCGGGATGTGGTAGCCCTTTACCGCTTCTTCGATCACGTCGAGCTGCGCGTAGAGGTCGTCGGGCATGTCGTCGCGGGTCGCCTTGTACTCGGGATAGCGTTTCGTGCGCTCCAGGTCCTTGTTCGGCCCATCGAACGACACCGCGATCGCGTCTGGGCTCTCGCGGTCGATCAACGACCTCAGCGTCATCAGGAAGCCAAAGACCGCCGATGTCGCGCGACCGTCTTTCGTCGTGAGCCCACCGCTCGGCCCCATCGCGAAAGCGAAATGGGCGCGGTACGCGACTGCGGTGCCATCGATGAGGAAGAGGCGTTTGGACATTAGACGACGATTACGGCACAGGGATACCGGAACGCGACACGTAGTTCAATCGAGTCTGCTACTCTGGTCTGTTGGACTCACCCAATCGGTTCCCATGCGATACGCAAGCCTCCTTCTCGCGATTGCCGTCGTCGGCAGCCCGCTTGCCGCGCAGACGTCTTATCAGGCCTTCTCCCTCCATCCTGGAATCACGAGTTTCACATCCCGTGGAAACAACGGCGTTTTCTCCGGGCAGATACTCCAAGGAGTGCATGCGAGCACGTTCCGCGGCGTGATGGACTCGGGAGGCGCGGCTAGAATCGGTCGCTTCCATGTCGTGATACAGGATCAGAATTGTTCGACGCGCGAGGGATTCAACTACGTGGTGCGTGACGGATCTGATGCTGCCGGCCCGGGTGTGGGCTCGTCATCCCTTCTCGGGAACGTGATCGGGATCGCGCTCCCGAATTCCGCGAAGACCACCTCCTGCGCGTGGGGATTGATCACGACGCTGGCAGCGACCGCGGCGATCACCGTACCCGTTGTCGGTCACTGGTCGTTCGGTGCGTTTCTGCCGCGAGCAGTCAACTGGACCATGGATGGTGTTTCGGTACATGCGACGAGAGCAACGAGTCACTACAGCCACCCGCTGCAGGAAGATCAGGCATGGCAGATCCTGGCCAACTCCGTGGCTGCGACGCACCCCTCACAGAAACGAAGCTGGCGGCTCACCGCGTTCGTCGGTGACCATCCGGGTCAGTCGGTCGGAGGCGTGATGAAGCTGCGCACCGGCGGACGTCAGGGCTACGGCGGTTCGTTCCCCATCGCGAGTTCATCGAGCATACCGCTCAAGTGGGACGCGCAGCTCAACGGCGGTCTCGCCAACAAGGGTGCGGCCTCCGTGGTCGTGATAGGTGTGTCCCGCATCGCGGGCGTCCCGTTCGGGATCGGGGCTCGGTTGTATGTCAACGGCCCGTACGTGATGTTCTCCGGATCGGTCGCGGACAGTCGCGGCCTCGCGATCGTGCCGCTGTTGCCATTCGTTCCAGCCTCCGCTGCCCTTGCCGGCAGGTTCTATCTGCAGGGTGCTCTGGTGCATCCGCTCGGCCTGATCACGATGACGAACTCGCAGACGGTCATTCCGTGAGTCTCGGCGAATAGGTCGAAAGACACTTCGGCCCCCGTGCCGAATGCGATCGATCCTGCGTTCCGCGCCGGCTAGCGATTCTGCTTGGCGTCCGCCTTCTTCTTGTTGTCGAAGACGCTGATCGGCAGGACCCTCTTGAGCTCATCGGCGGCCTTCTTCTTGAATTCCGCCTCGGCTTTCTTCTTCGCCTCCTTCGTGGCCTTGCTCGCGGCGTCCTCGGCGGCCTTCTTCAC
>Ga0114996_10003566_pt1 | contig 19240 bp, 19 predicted proteins | sample ArcticOcean_MG_C_4_FD_87039 | JGI IMG/M metagenome (GOLD analysis project Ga0114996, IMG submission 87039) | Marine microbial communities from western Arctic Ocean - ArcticOcean_MG_CB4_134 | ecosystem: Environmental > Aquatic > Marine > Oceanic | place: Arctic Ocean: Canada Basin | collected...
ACCGCCGGTACTTACTGAATCGTTGAACACTGCTGAATTGTCGGGCAGTGCCTTCGCAAGGTGGTCAGCCATCATGGCTGGTGACATTGGTCGACCCTTAGCTGTCATACCCGCTAACTGCCTGAACGCCTCGATCCGTGCGGCGCTTTCTGCTGCTGCTTCTTGCTTTCGACCTGCCGCTGCTTCTGACTGTGAGCCGTTGAAGCTAACTTGAAGCGCTTCCGCTAGTTGACTAAGTGCCTTACCTGGTGAGGCGAGAATACCGAGATCGGTCGGTTCGGATTTTCCGATTGCGCCCGAATTGATATCGATGTGAACCAACTTTGAGTGGGCTGCAACGAACTGGCCTGGCTGATAAAAGAAATCCTCAAATACAGGGCAGCCGACCGCTACAACAACATCGGCGGCTTTAACCGCTGATACAGATTCGATAGTTCGCATATTCAAATTGCCCTGCCACAGAGGGTGGTCAGCAGGGAAGTTGATTTCGTTCGATCCGTGTCCGTAAGCTCTCATTCCCCCTGCTTCAGCCACTGCAATTGCTGCCGCTGTGCCGTTGGTATCAGAAACGCGATCACCAACGATAAGGATGGGGCGATTTGCTCCAGCTATCAGTTCGCAAATCTGGTCAATAAGTTCGAGGTCGGCTGATGGCGAAATATCTACCGGTGCGGAAGGAATAAGATCCATTTCAGCGACATCGTCGAACGCGTTTGCCGACATAGCGACGAAGGTAGGCCCAGTCGGAGCCGTTCGTGCTTCCTGAAAAGCGCGTCGTATCACTGAAGGAACTTGCTCGGCATGGGTAATCTCGGTACTCCACTTGGAATACGGCCGTGCCATATCGGCAAGATCTGATCGACCCGGAGCGAGCTTCCTGATGTCCTTGTTACCGGCTGTCATAACCATTGGGGTTCCGCCGTACAGCTGGTCGATCATTAATGACAAGCCATTGGACATTCCGTTGTCTATGTGAAGGCTTACAAGCGGCACTTTGCCGGTTGAACGGGCATAACCCTCTGCTAATCCAACAGCTACACCTTCTTGTAGCACTAGCACATATTCGATCGATGGATATTGATCCATCACTGCCATCATCGGTGCTTCACTCGTGCCGGGGTTACCGAACATGTATTCGATACCTTCCGCTTCGAACATTTTGAGAAGTGCGTGCTTTCCTGCTATGCGTACCAAAACCTTAGTTCCTTATCGTTTCACTAGTTGTTTACTTTTTGTGCTTTGGCTCTATTTGCCTGAAGCACCGTCAATCAATATTTTTCTGAACTGCTAGGCAATAATTTCGACCTCGTCATCCTGAATATTCAACGGATTAATCCACATTTTCATTGCCAGAACACGGTAGTCGACCGCCACGTATACGCGTGGGGCTACGGCCTTCATCCGATCGGGGATCTCTGTGTAGCTGGCCCCTTTTCAGTTTTCGGTGAACGTTACCACTGCATGCGGGATGTAGTGGTCATAATTTTGTTCGGCATTGACAATTATTCCGGGAATTTCTGCAATCTGGTCGACGACGAAACTGATTTTTGCCCTGTAGTTGTTGGTTCCACCAGCGTTGATGATCGGACTGACTCCAAGGTCATCGATTATCGATAAACCACTGCGATTTTTAGATGAGCGCAGCCCGTTTTGTGCCAACAAAAAATCAGTCGAGACCTGCATTGCCGGGTTTGGGACTACCAATTGTTGTGGAAGTCACTTCGCCGTCCGCAGGTTTTATTTCCATCTCAGGCCAGTTTGGTATCAACTGATTTTTGGTGTTTTCTAGAAGAAGAATTGCGATCGACCCAGCAAGACTGAATACTGCCGATAGAACAATCGCCCATGTATATGTACCTGTGATGTCGAAAACCATGCCGGGGATGACACCGCCGAGAGCCATCCCGAGCCCGGCACCGAGCAGTTGCCATCCGTAGGTCGTGCCCATTGGAGTGTGACCGAAGTATTTTCGGATCATCACTGGGAACGCTGTTCCTTCACCGCCGTAAGGAATCGCCCAAACCACAGCGAAAATATAGAAATCGAGTGTCGTATTGGCTGTGAGTAGAAGGAATACGCCGACACCCTGACCGAAGAACGAAACGAACATAACTATTTTCGGGCTCATGCGTTCGGCTAAAACGGGGGCGCCAAATCGAGTCGCAACACTCACTATCGAAATAGTCGTCAGTACGCCTGCAGCCGTCAAAGGTCCAAGCCCTTTTGAAATGCCCAGCGGGATGATCCCCACCAGTATTACGGCGTGCCCAACGCACCCAAGGAAGTGGATATTGATCAAATTCCAGAAGGCGTTCGTCTTATACACAAAACCCTGAAATTCCTTCTGGGTTGATATGAATATGTTGCCGCTAGTCATTAGCGGATTATCGGTTTCGTGTGTACCGTAAGCGACCTTTCCTGCGTCTTCCGGGGTGTTCTTGAAGAAGAACAATATGAATATCAGCGTGCCGGTGCCGGCCACTCCAACGATTATGAAAGCTTGACTCCAGCCTACGTTTTCGAAAAGCACCGCCAATACTTGAACCACAAGTGCTGGACCTAAGCTCCACGACACCATCATGATTCCTGTACCAAGCCCGAGATGGCGTCTAAACCACGATGCGACGGCAGGTACTACTGGGACTAGAAGGAATGCTTGAGAAACACCAAAAACGATTCCGTAGGCAGCGTATAACTCCCAGATCTCTTGAGTCTGTGAAGTCCACATCATTCCTATGAAGAAAAGTACCGTACCTGCCATCATCGTGCGGCGTGCTCCGAATCGGTTGCCCAAATATCCGGCCATTGGGGAAGCCAGAGCTGTAACAATCGACATTAGGGCGTAGGCGAGTCCGATAGAGCCAGGGGTCCAGCCAAACGTTTCTACAAGAGGATCAACGAGTACCCCGAACGCCATGCGAATCGCAGCACCGACCATTTGAACAACGCCCGCGATAGCGACGATCACCCATGCATAGTGAGAGATTGTGTGTTCTTCGAGGCCAAAGCATTTATCGAACCAGAGTGCAGCGTTTCTCATGGATTCCTATTAGTGAAGCGGACAGGCTAATACCAGTCCATCTTCCCACCATTCGCCCTCTACTTGGCTTTCGTAAATACCGGCTGCGAGTGCACGATTTTCGATGCGGTCGGACGATGCCCAAGCGCCAAAATAAATCAATACGGCAAGCGTGCCAAAGACCGACGACATCAGTAATCCGAAACCGACAATTGGACGACGTTTTATCTCGAATCCATCCAAGTTTGGCGGCGTGATTTCGACTACTTGATTGGTCACTGCTGATTTCATTGCGAAATCATACGCCGTACCCGTCCGTTTTGTTTCAAGAAAGAGTCGCTACTTTGTGCGCAGTAATCCACTCTTCGTCGAGCTCGATTCCTAGACCTGGTCCTGTCGGGGCTTCAAGATTTCCGTTCTTGTTTATCTCCAGTTGTTCTTTCACTCCCCACTGGTGAACTTCCTTGGGAAGCCAGTATTCGAAATAAGTGCAGTTGATCGACGACATGATTACGTGGAGGTTCGCTGCGTTTAGCGCCGAATTGCCTGCTAGTCCAACTTCGCAAATCTTGTGGAATCCTTCTACCATCGACATCTGTTTCTTGAGGCCGGTGATTCCGATCTTGCGAACCGTTCCACGTATCAATCGGGTTGTGCTGTTCTGAAGGAAGCTTGCTGCTTCATGGAACAAGAAGCCCGTCGTATCGCTCATGTTCAATGGAGTGTCTAGCCGATTCGATAGTTCGGTGATCGACTCGATGTCGTTTGCTGGAATCGGATCTTCGTACCAAAAGTAGTCGTTCTCATCGAGCGCTTGCCCAACGTAAAGAGCTTCTCTGAAGCTATAGCCGTGGTTGCGGTCGAGCATCAGCGTCATTTCTTTACCGACAGCTTCTCTTACCTTCGCTGCAGCGATTGCGGCCTGCTTGTAGTGCAGAGGTCCCGGATGAATCTTGTATGCTCTAAATCCTTCATCTTTCAACTCAAGAGCCTCATCGATGAACCCTTCAATAGTTCCATGCCGAGGCGGGTATGTGACGTAAAGAGGAACTTCGTTACGGGCAGTGCCGAGCAGTTTGTGAATCGGCTGACCCGCCGACTTGCCTTCGATATCCCACAGTGCGACGTCGAGAGGAGCCCATGCTGGCTCAATTGACGAACCGTGTCCAGATATCACCGGCAGTTGATTCCACAGCCACTCTCTATCCGAGGGTTCTCGCCCCATCATCGCCGGTTTTAAGAATTTTATGATCGATTCCATACGCTGCGACGAATCTGCGCCCTGATCGCCTACAAACGCATGACCTTCGATACCAGCATCGGTTTGAACCCTAAGTACACCTTGGGTAGTTGTTCCGCCGAGATTACTTCTTTCGTCCTGAACCCGCACCGATACGGTGTTTCGTTTGATTACATCGATGGTTATGTCGGTGATTTTCATGTTCTTACCAATGTCCCCAGAATCAATTAATTTGTCGGTGTGATCGAAGAATGAGATCAGGTTTCTTCTTCAATAGTACTTTTACGTGTTGTGAGATAGTCCAGGGTGGATGGTACATGTGACGTCCCCCAGAGTGCGGAAGAATTGACGCAATAGGCCATTTCTCTATACAAGGCTTGAACTTTCATAGTTACGTTAGTCCAACGGCTCCCATATAGCTTGTTGTAGAAGTAATCTAGCGATACCTATTATTGGGTTTGATTTATTTAAGATTGGTTTTGGAGGGCTCTGTTGGCTAGAGGTAACGATCTGTCTGCAGTGGAATCACAAATCGCTGAACTCGCTTCAGAGTCCATGACTCAAGACCGAGTACCTGGACTTTCAATTGGAGTAGTCCGTGGCGATTCCCTCGCCGGTTATTACTCGTTCGGTTCTCAAACAGTAGGCGAGGACAAGCCGCCAACTGCGCAAACAATCTCTCGGGTCGCTTCGATAACAAAGACGTTCACCGGTACTGCAATATTGCAATTGCGAGATTTGGGGCAGCTCGAACTCGACGATCCGTTGCTCGTTCATATGCCTGATTTCACGATCGCCAATGCGCTACGAGGAACGCTGGAAGGTGTGACTCTCCGTAGGTTGATGACTCACTACTCAGGGTTGCGCACCGAACATCCGCTTACCGACTGGAACGCTCCATCGTTCCCAACAGGTGAAGAGCTGCTCGACAATCTCTCCGATATCGAAGTCGTCATTCCGCAGGACAGTCAATGGAAGTACTCGAACCTAGCGGTTGCGCTTCTTGGGCATGTAATAGAGCAAATCAGTGGACTGCCTTACGAGCAGTACATTTACGAAGAAATCACAGGCCCTCTCGGTCTCAAAAATACTCGATTCGATTTGGATTCTGATCAGGCTGAATTGAAAGCCAGCGGGTATAGTCATCCTGTTCCGGGTGAATCTGATCTTCGCGACGCCCCTTATGCGTCGCTACGAGGTATATCTGCGGCAGGCCAGCTTCACTCAAACGTTGAAGACCTCGCCAAGTGGATGTCATTCCAATTCTCGTCTGGTCGTAAAACTCATTCGTCTAAAGTGCTATCGGCTTCAACGCTCGCTGAAATGCACCGTGCGATCTATCTCTCGAACGACTGGTCGAGTGGTCAGGCGATTTCGTGGCGTATGAATCGCCGTGACGATCTGGTTCTTCACAATCATGGTGGTGGCATTCAGGGCTACGCATCAAACATGGTATTTAGTGTTCCTGCTCAGACAGGCGTAGTCGTGCTGGCAAATATCTGGCCAGCACCAACTCCGTACGTTATTGCCGAAGATATAGCTGAACTCGTGATTCGAGAATTGGGTCCGATCGCCGAGCTCAACGAATCACCGTTGAGCGAAGTTTCCAATAGCGAAGCGGCAAAATACACCGGTAGGTATTGGGCAGAACCTGGCGCTTATGTCGATGTCGTTTATGGAACATCTGGCTTCGCGCTTGGCGCTCCTCGTAAGGGCGATTACACACTTCATGGACCAGCAGGACTGGCCTACGATTCTTCGGTGGGCAATACAAATTCATTCCGAACTGTTGGTGGCCGAGGTGCTGGTGAACTCGCCGAATTCGCTATTGATTCAAATGTCAAAGCAAAGTCATTCAGACTCGGTGGATTTCTATACAAACGGGTCGACTAATTTCTATTAATTAGTAGTAGTGAACACAGAGAAAAACACGATTATGGCTGGAGTTTTCGAGATCGCCGACGGGTTCATCGACACCGTCGCTAAACATCACCCGATATCGGCGACCTACATGGGCGTCGGTGGGCACGATCACTTGATGAACGACTATTCGCTCGAAGCGGCCGAGGCATTTCACAGGGAAAGTCTGGCAGCCCTTACATTGATGGAAGCCACCGAGCCGACCAACGACCGCGAGCGAATTTGTAAAGACACGTTCATCGACGAAGCTTCGCTTTCACACGAACAGTTCGCGTCACGAGAACATCTTCGCGATATGAACGTTATGTTTTCGCCCGTACAGAGCATTCGATCGGTGTTCGATCTGATGCCGCAGAATTCTTTAGAAGCATGGGAAAACATCGCTTCTCGAATGGAGAAAATTGGTGGAGCGCTTGCCGGGTACCGCGAAACTCTCGACAAAGGTCGTGCAGAGGGATTGGTCACTTCGGAACGTCAGGTCAATGGAACCGCCGATCAGTGTGAAGCGTGGGCAGGTAATGGCGACAATTCGCCTTTCTTTGACTCGCTAGTAAACGCTCTCGCTGCTTCGGATATCAACAGCGACTCGCTCAGTACCCGAATCGAAAATGCCTCAGCCTCGGTGACAGAGGCGTACGACCAAATGGGCGAGTATCTCCGTGAGTCGTACCTGCCCGATGCTACTTCCGTCGATGGCGTAGGGCGTGACCGTTATGTGCTTTCCGCAAAGGGATATCTCGGTGCCGAGGTCGACCCCAGGGAAACCTACGAATGGGGTTGGGAGCAGCTAGAGTGGGTGCGGTCAGAAATGACCAAAACAGCCGAACATATCAAGCCGGGTTCTTCGATAGCTGAAGCGGTTGAACTGCTGGAAACCGATCCCGCAAAAATGATCCAAGGCGAAGATAAATTTCGCCAGTGGATGCAGGATTTACAGGACAAAACAATCGAAGATATGGATGGAGTACACTTCGATATTCTCGATCCAGTCCGTAAGATTGAAGCACTGATTTCGCCTCCTGGCGGTGCGCTCGCTATGTACTACACAGGGCCTTCAGAAGATTTCTCACGACCTGGTAGAACGTGGTATCCGACGGGCGGCAAAACCGAATTTCCTGTCTGGCGCGAAGTTTCGATTGCTTATCATGAAGGCGTTCCAGGCCACCACTTCCAGATCGCCACAAACGTAGCGATGACAGATGATTTATCGCGGTTCCAACGACTGCTTGCTGGGACATCGGGTCACGCTGAAGGATGGGCACTATATGCCGAGAGACTTATGGGTGAACTTGGATATCTTGAAAACCCAGACTATTACATGGGTATGCTTGACGCTCAAGCACTTCGAAGCGTGCGAGTAATTGTCGATATTGGGATGCACCTTGGCTTCAAGATCCCTCGGCATTCAGAGTTCCACCCCGGTGAAGTCTGGACCGGTGATCTTGCGTTGTCGTTCATGAAAGATCAAGTTCACTTCCCTGCTGATTTCGTAGCTTCAGAAGTCGACCGCTATTTGGGAATACCTGGTCAGGCGATTAGCTACAAAGTAGGGGAGCGCGTCTGGCTTGAGGCTCGTGAATCAGCAAAGAAAAAAGCTGGTACTGACTTCGATCTAAAGGATTGGCACAACCGAGCGTTGAAGCTCGGTCCTATGGGACTCGCTCAGATGAAACGAGAGCTCACGTAGTCGTAATATCCGACGACTATGAATCGATTAATAAGTCGTTAGTATCGAACCACAGATTGGAATGTATAGAGCGTCATTTTGAGATTGATGGCCATATCTGATCGAGTGTCGACTCGGCAAGGAATAATTTGGAACTTCTAATAACTGATGCAGCCCGAGAGTACTTAGACAAGCGGGAGCGGCCTGTCGCTCTAGACTATCTCGCCGGTCTTGGCTGAGGCGGTCACGCCTCGGTATCGGTCGATACCTACGCTAAAAAAGCCAACAAAACGGCTTACCAAATGGTGAATGAGAAGGGCGTCGAGATACTTATATCGAAGAACCTCGCCTTAAAAGCCGCTGCCGTCCTAATCGAACAAAAGAAGTTTTTATTCTTTAAATGGTTGTCCGTTAGAGCACAGGTCTACGGACATGGCACCTGAAACCACGACTAACCCTCGGCCGTGCGCCGAGCTCAAAACGTTCTTAATCATAAAAAGCCTCGACTCCAACTAAGGTATCGAGGCTTTTTGTGGCTATTAGCGGTTTTGTGACGAGCTTACGAGAACGATTCTTAGAGTCAGTCGACTACGAGTCCATAGATAGTGTGCAGGACTAGCGCACCCACCGCTGTGGATCCACTGAGTTTTAATGCGAAGATTCTGTGGCATTCAACTGTCCGGTAACGAATCTCTCAATGTAGGGAAGAAAACGCGCCATCCACCCTTAGATGTCGATGGCCATTAGCTCTTCGGAGTAGATGACCTGTCCGCTATAGACTTCTCGAATGTCCCCTATACCCTTTTCGAGCACACCGTGCTGCGAAATGTTCGGACCCATGTGGACGAGAATCAACTTCTTTACGCCGGCCTCTTCTGCCATGCGCGCCGCTCCCAAAGTTCCGCATTGCCCTGGGGCTTCGCCGTCGTGATCCATACATTCCTGGTCGTCCCAACACATGCAAAGCATTACGTCAGCGTCTTTCGCCAAATCGATCACTGACTGACATGGCTGAGTGTCCCCAGTGAATACGACCGACTTGCCCGATTTCGTTTCGATTCGGTAAGCGAGAGAGTCCAAGTAAGGCTGAACGTGCTCGGCATTGGCCGAAGTGACTTCAAAATTGTTGCCAGTATAGACCGTTCCAACTCCAATATCACGTGCCCGAATTTTTGGAGCTTTACGCGGAAGGACTCCGCCACGGTTGATATAGACCTTCTGAGAAAGCGGGTGGTAAATCCGAGCCTTCCAATCATGCGAGAAGATGCCATTTTCGCCAATAACGCCCTCAGTGATCTTCTCCGTGAGGGTTGGTCCGAATACCTGTAGCTGATTCTCCTTTCCGATGGACTGATCGAATCGGGTTAGCAGGAAACATGGGTAGTCTATGTCGTGATCGAAGTGGTGGTGCGTGAAAAATATGTAGTCGATATCCAGTGGCCAGAGTCCAGATTGCACGAGCTTGTGCGTCGTGGCTGGACCGCAATCGATCATGATCTTCTCGCCCTCAATTTCGAGAACGTACGCTGAGCCGAATCGGGTAGGAGTTGGGGTCGGTGTACCCGCTCCGAGAATGTATAGCTTTGCCATTAGATTTTGCCTCCGAATTCTGTGATCGATTTGCTGGCGCGCAGATTCTGGTAATTCTGAAGTGAAGCATATTCCTGCCCCGCTTCGATACCTTCTCACTTCAATAACCAAATCTGTAAATATTTGAAACTTGATGAATCAGCAATTAGTCATATTTTTCTAAACTCTCCAAAACTCGTATAAAAAACCCCTACGCCGGAATAACCGTTACCGGATAGGATGTCGCCCGTTCGCTATGCGCTTGTGCCGCTAGTAAAAGCGAATTGGCCACGGTGTCCGCCGTGTTTGCTGTGACAAATGGAGGCGTAACGGTGCTGTATTTCAAATCTTGCCTGCGATGCAAAGATGGAACTGTCGAGTTAGGTTCCGACAACTTCGGATCGTTCCTTAGTTGCCTGACCTGCGGCTACACAATCAACTCTCGGTCTATCAGGTCTAATGGTTCTATCGAACAGCCAATCGGTCTTGAGAATGACGTAGTCGTGACTCCTCAATTGGAGATGGTAGCTGTGCTCCATGAGGTCGACGATACTGATGAACCTGACTTCGAGGATGCAGATGATGGCGACGTATTCGATGCGAACGAAATCGAAATAGTTGAGCTAGAACGAGCGGCCATTTAGGTAATGCAGAAATGACGGCAATTGCGCTGGCTAACGCTATTGTCATTCTGAACGATATTGGAATCGGAAATCGAAACGGGAAAGCGAAAGATTCAGTTGCTATCTGGAAGCCGAGTCGAGCCAATCACTCGCGAAGTTGCATTGGGCAAATGTACGCAAATAGCGACTAAATTCGTCTGATGGGCTCCAGTCCAAGCCGATTGGTCTCCGAGTCGAACCACTCGATAACCTCGAGGTGAAGCGGAATCCCATCCTTCTCACGAATCTCAGTCTCCTCATGTTCAGGAAGACCCGCGTAGTAGACCCGATCGTGACCCTTAGCTGGTGGCGTGTCGACCAAGTAAGTCAAGAACTCGTCCATCGATCCTTTGAACTCGGTAACATCTCGGAAAGCATCAATGCTGAATGCCGCCACGAACTGAGATCCGTTACCTGGAGGGGTGCTGATTCCGAAAAGTCCAGCAGACAGAATCCCGGAGAAGACCTGTCCGATAACGGCCATTCCGTAACCCTTGTGTGAACCAAGCTCGCGAGTTGAACCCCACGGTAGCAATCGAACTCCATCGGGAACTTTCTGCTCCTCCATGATCGGAGTACCCTCTTCATCAGCCATCAAACCGGGTAGCAAATTGGCTCCTGTGCGTCTTAGTAACTGGATTTTGTTCGCAGCAACCGATGAAGAAGAAATATCCAGAACAAATGGCGGCATCTTGTCTGCAGGAACCGCCCAAGCGTGCGGTACCGCTCCAACCCTAGGTTCAGCTCCGTAGGTGGGAACCATCACGGCGCCTCCGCCAGTGATCGCGTAACCGATCATGTCATGCGGCATCGCCCGCATAGCGTGGTAGGCCATCATCCCCGCGTGGTTGCTGTTGTGGATCGTCACAGCACCAATGCCAACCTTCTTGGCTTTCTCGATAGCGATATCCATTGCCTTTGGGCAAATAACTAATCCATGCGCTCTATCGGCATCGATCGTTGCCACCGCCGATGTTTCTCTAGTGATCTTCCAATTTGGAGTCGGGTTGATCTTCTCATCGGCGAAAGCCTGAACGTACGCCCTCAGCATATTCGATACGCCGTGGGTCTCGCAGCCTCGAACATCGGCGGTGACCAGTCCGTCTGACGCCAGCTCAGAATCTTGTCGTGACATGCCCATCGCTTCGAAAATATCGGCGGTGGTCTTGAATAGATCTGCCCGACTAATCATCACTCGGTCAGCTTCTGGAACGTGAAAGTGTTCAAGCATTGTTATTCTACTTCCTATCGTTCCAGTGGTGAAAGATCGAATTCGTTGGTTGCTGAATCGAACCATTCGACCACTTCGTGATGAAGCGGTATGCCACGTTCATGGCGGTCGATCGATTCTTCGTGCTCGGGCAGACCAGCGTAGTAAACGCGATCGTGACCGGGAGCCGGGGGAGTTTCTCGCAGATACTTCATGAAGTCGTCCATCGACTCCTTGAATCGCTGAACATTAGTGAACGCTTCGATCGAGTAGGCGGCGACGAAGTGCGACATATGGCCGCCTTCGTAGGGACCGAACGCTCCATCGGAAAGAATTCCGCCGAAAATCTGCGCAACAGCGCTTAGACCGTAGCCCTTGTGCGAACCAAGTTCACGGGTTGCGCCATTTGGTAACACTATATTGTCGGGCGGAATCTCTCGTTCGTCCATGATCGGATTTCCGTCAGCGTCAGCCATGATTCCGGGGATCGTCATCGAGTTCATTCGGCGTAGAAGTTCGATCTTGTTCGCAGCTACCGATGAAGAAGAAATATCAAGAACAAATGGTGGCTCCTTATCGCCGGGGGCTGCCCAAGCGTGCGGGTTGGGAGCTAGCCGAGGTTCTGACCCAAATGTAGGCGGCATGCTCTGCCCGCCCGCCGTGATCGCATAGCCAATCATGTCGTGCGGAAGCGCCATCATTGCGTGGTAAGCGATCATCCCAGCGTGCCGACCGTTGCTCATGGTGATCGCACCAATGCCGGTGTCGCTGGCCTTTTCGATTGCTAGCTTCATGACCTGCGGAATAACGGCAATGCCGAGTCCTCGATCGCAATCAACGTTCGCCGTAGTTGGCGTTTCTCGGGTGATCGTCCAGTTCGGAGTCGGGTTTATGAATTCTTCAGCCACGCCAGCGATATAGCGACGCATCATGTTCGAAACGCCGTGTGTATCGACCCCTCTAGTATCGGACAGCAGCAATACGTCGGTCGCTTGCCATGCGTCTTGCTTGGAGAAACCGATCTTGAGAAACAGTTCGTTGACGGTCTTGCGAAGAGCGTCCGGCATGATACGAACTTCGTCTTCGTCAGCAACATGGAAATGTTCGAGCATAGGTTGAGAGTTTCCTCAGTTAGTGCGACTCAAGTGATTGAAGTACATGTGGGCATACGTGCTCATCGGCGTGTCGCACACGATACGCCACAAACTTTGGTGCGTAAACGAGATGTGATATTGGAGGTCGATATTTTTGACTCGTCATTGAATCTTGTTCATGTCATATCTGATGTACGATTCACCCTAATTTCCATTAGAACTTGAACATCGGAGTGGCTACGTGCAGGACATGACGATAACGCCGGTACAAATGACGTCTGTTAGGGGTGCCGTTAACGGTAAGTACCGCAATACCCACGTGCCCGAAACGTTTTTCAGACATTTCGGACGACCTGTAAATTACGATGCTTGGGAGAGTAAATAGTGAACTCGCAAGAAATGGCGAAAAAACTACACAGTGTGGCGGGTCGCGGCTGTATCGCTGTCACTGGATCAGGAATACAGGCAATCAGTGATCTATTCTCAGAGCCGGGTGCTTCTCGAACGATTCTCGATGCGCAGGTGCCGTACTCACGACTCGCGCTTGAAGAGTTCGTGGGGGCACTGACCGATCAACACGTTTCGGGAGAAGAGGCCAAGCTAATGGCTAACGCCGCGCTAAAACGAGCGCAATACCTAGCGCAGGGTGATGAAGGCGACGAGCCGCTGTTCGGGATTGGGTGCACTGCCGCAGTCGCAACAGACAGAGTTCGTAGAGGTGAAGATAGAGCGCACATTGCTTGGACGAATGGAACTCACTCAGGTGGAGCGTCGATATGGTTCGACAAGCAGGCTCGAACACGCGCTGATGAAGATGCTGTCGTTTCAGCTTTATTGCTGAACTCGATTGCCATGGCATTGGAAATCGATGAGCGGCTGGATTTATACGTTCTTGAAACGGAGCGACTAAATGAATTCGATTGAACGGCTCTACTCTGGAAATATCGGCGCTCTGGTTATTTCACCAAACGGTGAAGTAAACGAATCACTGCCGGATTATCCGCTTGTACTCGCTGGATCTTTCAACCCGCTGCACGAAGGTCATCGACGAATGCTCGAAGCCGCCTCTGTGATTGTCAATCGACCCACATACTACGAGATATCAATTTCGAATGTCGATAAACCGGTTCTACCGCAGGAAGAACTCGAACGCCGTGCAGCAAGAGTGACTTCCAAAGGGAACTCAATAATCGTGACGAATGCTCCACGGTTCACCGAGAAATCATCGGTTCTACCGGGCGCAAAGTTCATCATAGGGTTCGATACATATATTCGGTTGATGGACAAGCACTACTATCCCGATCATGTCGCTGGAGAGCACTCTCCGGTTGAGAGCTCACTTGATCTAATCTACGAAAATGGGTGTGGATTCGTTGTGGCGGGTAGAGTCGATGACCAAAACCAGTTCCGTGGGTTGCATGACGTCGAGTTCGAGGTTCCGGCTCGATTTCGAAACATGTTCACGGAACTAACAGAAGAGCAGTTCAGGTCTGATCTTTCTTCGACGGAAATTCGTAATCAAACCAGGTAAACCCGGCAATAATTACCCGTAGTATCGATTTACAAGCGATGCGCATACAACTGCCATTAGCGATTCTAAATAATCACCTTTAGCAGCAGCACGGCTGACTGTCTCACACATGGGATTCAATTTACATATGACCGTTACCGATTCAAAGAACTCACGAATTGCCTACTCATCGGTCGAGCCGATGTTCATCGAACGATGGTCGTCGAAAGCCTTTAGCGATAAAGTTCTTTCCGACGACCAAATTTCCTCGTTGTTCGAAGCCGCTCACTGGGCTCCTTCAGCCAGTAATCGTCAGCCTTGGTTGTTCGCATACGCAACCGATGGTCCTGATCGTGAAAAGTTCAACACTCTACTCAATGAAGGTAATGCTCGGTACGCTCCAAATGCAGGAATGCTGGTTTTGGTTTTCGCCCGAATCGTTGATGATGAAGGTAAAAAGATCCGAACTGCACAATTCGACACAGGTGCGGCTTGGATGTCACTGGCACTACAGGCGAATCGAATGGGTCTCAACACAAGGGCAATGGGCGGGATCGATCTCGATGCAGCCTACGACGTAGCTGGATTGTCGCGTGACAACTTCGAGACGATCTGCGCTATCGCTGTCGGATACCGCGGTACAGACGACGATATCGATGAACGAATGGTCAAGGAAAACCACGCTAATGATCGCAAAGACGTTAGCGAAATCGCATTCAAAGGCACGTACTCGGGCTAGCCATGAGAACTACGGAAGGCGAGTGTCGGGGTTTGCCCGTATGTATTCCGCCTGTCGAGTTCCGAACCGCTCCTGAAGTTGAATTGATAGACCGCCGTCGATAGTCAGCGTGTGACCTGTGATAAACGCTGCATCTTCGGAGCACAGGAACGCGATGCCGTTGGCGATATCGTCAGGCAGGCCGGTACGTCTAAGAGGGTACTGATCGGCAAAGAATGCGTGACCAGTCGGATTCTCTTCCCACATCTTGGATAAACCTTCTCCGACGATGTGGCCAGGGGCGATAGCGTTCACCCGAATACCATCGGGCCCGAAGTCGGTTGCCATTTGACGGGTCATACCTACAACACCGGCCTTTGCGGCCTCGTACACTAGCATCCCTGGCTCTTGGAGTAAGCTGTGGACTGATGCGAGGTTGATGATGTTGCCGCCGCCGTTGACTCGCATGTGAGGAATAGCGTTCTTTGGCCCAAGATAGAGGGCTTTGAGTAGTACATCGATTCCGTAGTTCCAATTATCTTCTTCGACGGTCAAGGCAGTGCCGTGAATCTTAGATTCACCGGCCATTACTCCGAATGCGTTCTGCACCAGAATGTCGAGTCGGCCGTATAGATCTACCGCTTCGTTGACCATTCGGGCGATGTCTTCGCTGATCGAGACATCGACGTGGCTTGCAGCTGCAGAACCACCAGCCTGCTTTATGCGCTCGACGTTCTCAGTTGCCGCAGCATCGTTGAAATCGGCGATGAATACTTTGGCGCCCTCGGAGGCGAGCTTGCGTGCCGTTGCTCCACCGATTCCCAACGCCCCACCGGTGACGATTGCTACCTGACCTTCAAATCTGCTCATGTTTCCTCTTTGTCGTTGTGTGATAGTTGCGAAACAACGTGATGGGCAAAATAGTACCGGAACGTAGTGTATAGAATTCGTCCGCTATGGACGTGAATCGCATACGGTGTGAAACTGCTGGGATGTCTACAATCCCAATCCGCCGTGAGCAGATAACGCCCGAATGGCTGATCTCAATGTTATCGAGTGTCGGTGATTGCCACATTGCCGCTCTAGACTTTGAAGAGATGACAGGGCATAACCCCGATCTTTCTCAGCTTTTCCGAGTGCGTATCGATTACTCGAAGAGGGAAGCTGCGCATCCCGAAGTTGTAATCGTCAAGATTCCGCCGGTCGACGATGTAGTTCGCCTACGCGAGGCTGCATATGGTCCGTACGCTGGCGAACTGGGCAGTTATAGGTTGTTACAGGAATTCCAAGGTGACTCGATCGCTCGGATGTACGGTGCTGATGAAGACCCAAGTGAGAATACTGCATGCTTCGTTTTCGAAGATCTTGGCCTGCTGCCATCAGGGCAGAAGTATGCCAAGATCGATTTTGAAGTCGCTAAGGCAACTCTCGATCTAATGGCCGCGTTTCACGGTCGATTCTGGGAAGACGAATCGCTCGGATCCGTCGATTGGATTCATAGTGCTGATTGGTCGTTATTGTTCAATCAAGATCCATTGGATTCAGCGCTCGGTTGGAAAGTTATTCAGGCAGACGACCGATTTGAGAAATCGGGTGGATTGGTGATCGCTGGAGAATATCTCGGGGAGCGATTGAGCAATCTTCAAACAGCGTTGGGGACTCGCACGAAAACTCTCACCCATAATGATTTTCATCAGGGTAACGTTCTTTTGCGTCAGATACCCGCCGGCGTGCAACCGGTGATCATCGACTGGCAGATGCCTGCGTTCGCTGGTGCTACGAATGATCTAGCGAAATTCATGATGACGGCGGTTCCGTTTGAAATTCTCGCTAATCAAGAAACCGCACTCGTGTTGCACTACTTTGAGCAGTTAAAATCCAACGGCGGCCATAACTACTCGTTTGACGAATGCTGGCGAGACTACCGTCGGGCACAAGTTGCGACTTTCGCCAATTACGCCAACAGTTGCTACGAAACGTCGGCGGCCGGTGATTTGATCGAATCATCTGGAGAATCGACGCACTCAGTCATCAAGGCGTTAACACTGACCGATCCTGCTGAGATACGGGAAATCCTGCCATAGCCCCGCACATAGACTGTAACCGACTAAGGTCTGCCCTTTGACGCCTGCTTGAACAGCGCAAAACTTGCTGAATAGCCATGCAAGAAAGTTTGATCGCCAAGAGGGCCAATCTCACCGTTCGAGAAGAACCCGGTAACCGGAATATCAGCCACCATATCGGTAAACATCGAAGTGTCGTGGTCTGGTGAGCCGTACAAATACTGCCCGCGTCCGATACAGCTGAACAATAACGCCGAAGCCGGAATATCACCTTCGTCAAGATTGTCGATGTACTCTTCGAGCATCATACGAAGGTCTTCGTCAGCCGCCTGAGCGTCACGAACAAAGAACTGTACAACCTGCCCTTCTTGAACAAGCTCACCAACCGCCAGTGTACCGTCTTCTTCATCTGCGCCAAGTACGTTCCTGATGAGGAACTCGCCTTCACTGCTGTTCTGTGCCAATCGATCCATGATGATACCGATTTGGAGTGAACGACGAATTAGGCGCTTTTCACGAGTCTCTGCAGCCTCAAATAAATCTCGTAGCACTTCCAATGGAGTCTGATCGCCGAGTTTTGAAATAACGTTAATTTCAGATTGGGTTACGATAAATGGTTCGCCGATAGGTCGGCATCCCTGTGCCACGACCGTCTCGACAGCAAGATCACCTGTAAACGCAACGCCAACGGCGCCTGATCGAACTGATCGGTCATTGATAAATAGTGCGTTCGCTCCGGGCTGACCGCCGCCACTGGCGAGTCCACCGATTTTGATTGTCGACGGAAATGCGAAATCTAAACCTGCAAGCAAGTGTTCGCTTCGGAGCGTGAATGGGTCGGGCAGCAACATAATCGCTGGGCAATCTTCGGCTCGGATTCCCAACAGCGCTTGCCACTCTTCGGGGCCGGCGTCGGGGCTGGGAAGTTCGTCTTGATTTAGGTGGAATGGCGAAAGTTCAACGCCGGGAAGAATGGCTGCTGAAATCGCGATGCCAGGTCTTCGTTCAACTTCCTGACCACCGCCTATAACGCCTGCGGCGGAACACCCGATAAGAACTTTGGCGCCAAGCGTTTCGGCGAGTAGTTCGGGGGCCACGACATACGAGGGCATGTGGTGGGATGATATGAATACCACGGCTAAATCGGGATGTTGTCCATCCAAATTAGCGAGAATTTGCTCAGATGCCTGTGTGACCGCCTCCGTGAAAGAAGGCGAGTCTGATACGGCAGAACTCCACTGCAAGTTTTGCTACTCCTATCCCGGTTAGAGACACTCGCCCTACCGGAAAGTATCCAGTCACTCTGCGTCGAAACCGCTTGTGTCGCCGACGCAGAGTTTGGATATCTCTACAGGGTCGGCAGTACGGCGGCAGCCGCAGCGACAGTCTTGTCTATGTCTTCGTCTGTATGAGCTGAAGAAAGGTGAATCCGACCATTTGAAGATAATCGAATGCCTTGCTTTAGCATCTCCTTGGCGAACCGAGAATACTTAGCGTCGTCGCAGTTTCTTGCGTGGTCTCGCCAATTCGTTATTTCTTGTTTCGTGGTGAACGATATAGCGAATACTGAGCCAACGCCTTGTACATGTAAGTCGGACTCTAGCGATTTTGCGAGATCGCTAAGTTCTTTCATTAAGCGTAGACCTTTGCCATTTAAATCGTCGTAGAACGCGTCACCCTGATCGTTGATGTACTTCAACGAAGCGTAGGTCGCTGAGATCGACATTACGTTCGAATTGAAGCTGCCACCGTGGTAAACGGTGCCGTCCCCAATAAGTGCCATTATGTCCCTGCGACCAACGATCATGGCTACGGGAAATCCGCCAGCCATAGACTTCGCGTAGGTTGCCAAATCCGGGATAACGCCTAAGTACTCTTGGGCTCCGCCCCGGGCGACGCGGAAGCCAGTAATGACTTCGTCGAACGCCAGCAGAGAACCATTTTCCTTGCAAAGTCTCTGAAGACCTTCCAAAAATTCAGTGTTAGGCACAATGCAGTTGGTGTTGGCAAGGATCGGCTCCATGATGACGCCAGCGATTTCATGCCCGTGCTTCTTGAAGATAATCTCGAGTTTTTCGAGATCGTTCCACTGAGATATCACCAGACTGTCGGCTGTTGCCTGATCCATTCCCTCAGATTCACCAACCGCTACTGGTGCATCTTCCGGTCCGGCTTGGTCTAGCGGCGGGTGGACGCTCCAGTTAACGGAGTCCATCCAGCCGTGGTAGTGGCCTTCGAACTTGAGAATCTTTGGGCGCCCAGTGAACCCGCGCATGGTGCGGAACAGCAACTGATCGATCTCAGTTCCCGACGACGCAAAGCGAACTGTCGCGTCAGGCATCGGGATCATATCCAGAACCATTTCGGCGACTTCCAGCTCTTGCTCGAACTGAGCGGAGAAGACGTAGCCCTTCTCCATATCTTTTTTGACTTGCTCGTTAATGAAGTCGGGGGAGTGCCCAAATAGGTTTGGTCCCATTCCCTGAATGTAGTCGATGTACTCATTGCCATCGACATCCCACATTTTTGACCCCTTGGCGTGGGTAAAGAACAGCGGTGTGTCTGCCGG
>Ga0114996_10003568_pt1 | contig 19228 bp, 31 predicted proteins | sample ArcticOcean_MG_C_4_FD_87039 | JGI IMG/M metagenome (GOLD analysis project Ga0114996, IMG submission 87039) | Marine microbial communities from western Arctic Ocean - ArcticOcean_MG_CB4_134 | ecosystem: Environmental > Aquatic > Marine > Oceanic | place: Arctic Ocean: Canada Basin | collected...
ATCGGGTATCGCTTCCCGCGCAACCGCATCATCGACCTGGCCCCGGCTGATGAACTGGTAATCCCCCTGCCGGGGGAACTGACCATAGACCTCGACCCTGGCCTGATCGCTGTCCTCGCCATACTGCCTGATGACATCAGCATAGACACCAGGGTCGTTCTCCTCGACGCTACGCCCGTCAATCGTCGCGTGGTCCCACTGGTCCCGGTTGCCGTGGAAGCACTCAAAGAACTCGCCTGACGGGTTACGCGGATTACTAATCGCAATCCAAAACCTGTGAAGCGTCTTATCCGTGAAATACCCCTGCGCCACCGGCCAGATACATCCCGGTATACCCGACGCCTCATCGAACAACACCGCCATCGCCATCTGTGAGTGAACCCCCGCATAGGCATCGGGCGCTTCCTCTGACCACAGCCTCGCCTGTATGTACCAGTACGCATCGTCGTATCCCGTTGTCTCCTTCAACGTCTGAACCAGCCATTCGGCGGGTTGTAAACTCATAATATTATGTTCGTACCACCGACTGTTGATGGACATGGTCGCCCACTTCCTGATCTCTGGAAAGGTCGTGGACTTCAACTGCTGCTCCGTGTTGGCGCTGACCACCACGGTAGAGGACGGCATACAGGAGAACAGCCAGAGCGCCACCCAGGCCAGGAACGCAGACTTGCCGATACCACGGCCAGATGCGCGGGCGAGTTTTAGAAGTTCGGGGTCTAACCCCTGGCGTTGTTTCTTGATGTTCTCTTGAATGTGGTCGCGCATCTTTGTGAGCGCGTCCCGTTGCCATTGCCGGGGTCCGGCGTGGTTCTCAAGGGGTGTGCCTTGTTTCCCCCACGGGAACGCGAACAGGACGAAACTCAAGGGATCATCCTGAAAGGACAACATCTTGTGGATGAGTTGCTGTTCGTCTGGGTGGGGTTGCTGTTTAGGCATTAGGTGTTTCCTTGGGGGTGGTTTGGTCTATTGGTGTGTCGGGTCCAAAAAAATTTTTTAAAAAATATAGCTCAACCTGTCGCCGTCAGGACCATATACACAAATCCGCGCCAAACTTCCGGGGTATCCGCCCGCCACTCCCCCCTTCCGATTATTATGCAATCCCCCGACACACCATTGTCGCATAACATATATTATGGCAAATCACTTCGCATTGTCCTTTGTTATCAATACCTTAGCAGGTGACTCGTGTGTCGGGGTATCATCTGTTGCTATTACGTTCCCTTCTATTACCTGTAATCTGTCGAGGTTCAATTGGTTGTCAATCATGGCCTGGCCTAAGTTTAACGCAACGGCAACGTCCAGCCTGACTTCGTTTGGTACTATTTTACCAAGCAATCCCATGAACGCTTTGGGTTCTGAGCGGGCTTGTTCGACTAAATAATCAACGCCGCCAGCCCGCGAAAAAGCGAGGTGGATAATTTCCTTCATATCTTTAGATAACTTCGATTTGCCGCGCGTCCGTTTACTTTTTTCGGCTTTGGGCATTTTACACCTATTTGATATTAAACCTTTGTTTACGTTTACGTTAACGTCAACGGTTTTAATCCGCTTTACGTTAACGTCAACGGGAATTTATTTCAACCTGTTTAAACTTTCCCTATTGACAACCGGACATTATGTCATTAGATTGGGTACAGGCTTTTTTGAAAGGAAACCTGAAAATGTACAACACAGTAGTGAATATCGGATTAGTCCTAGCGGTTGTGGCCGTCATATTTCCAGGCGTTGCGATTGTCCTAGCGCCGGACCTATTTAAACCGGAAATGATCATCGGGCAACTCTTCGCGGTCGTCTATATACTTTTCGCGGGTTTAGATAAGGGCTGGTAAACCAAACCCCAAACAGCGCCAAGCCAAGCGCCGCATTTCCCTGGATAAAGCGCCGGGGATTTGTGGTGAAATCTTATGAAAGGGATATCAAATGACCATACAAAACACCATAATTTTCGTGATCATGGGCCTTGTCTCAATTTTCACAATTGAGGCGGGCATGGATATTTTCACCATAATTCAAGACGCGCAGTTCAGCCGTTGCATCGAATTGCTGATTAGGGAATGTGTACGATGATCACCTTAAACCTTTTAGATTGGTTGGCCATAAACGGGCTTGCCATTTTATTTGTTGCCACAATTCTAATTGTTCTTTTGAAAGGGGAACGAAAATGACTAAACCTAAACATGAACGCCAACAATGGTTAGATATTGCGATTGTTGAATTACAAAAGGAATTTAAAAAGGAAGGTCTTAAACTTCCCAAATATCGCGCAACAATAGGGCTTCCATCCAAAGGTGGCTTTTCGGCAAAGAACCGGACAATAGGACAATGCTATTACCCGGCGGCATCAAAAGATAAAACAACGGAAATAATGGTTTCACCTACCCAAGACAAACCTTTGGATATTTTGGCGATTGCCGCCCATGAAGTCTGTCATGGCGTTTTAGGCGCGGGCTTCGGGCATGGTAAAGAGTTTAGAAAGCTCGCGCTATCAATTGGCCTAACCGGAAAAATGACAGCCACCGAACCGGGACCGGAATTTATAAGGCGGACAAAACACATTTTAGAAAACCTTGGCGCGTTCGCGCACAAGCGTTTGGATATTACTGTAGGCCAAAAAAAGCAGTCTACTAGAATGTTAAAATGCGAATGCCTTAACGATGGTTGCGGGATGGTATTCCGGACTAGCTCAAAATGGGTGGAAGTAGCGGGCGATGATATGTCTTGCCCGATATGCACGGCTTTAGTCAAAATCGGATGATCACTTAATGTGGCGGGCGTTTAAACGCACCCGCCATATTGAGGGGAAACCCGACACACAAAAAACGCTTTTTCTTTGAAAGGAAAACCAAAAATGTTTATCGACAAAACGGAAATCGAAATATGGTCAAATCATGGGAATTATGAGAACCCAAAAAAGAAACCCAAACAGGAAAAAATAGGGACTTTGGTTTTTAATGGGTACGCTCAAATCAAGAACCTAGACCGGGTTCTGGAAAGCCTGGACGATAATCTGTTCCAGCATGACGCTGTAGAGTATCGCGTCAAATTATCAATTAAAAACGCCTAACCGGTTTTTTATGAAAGGAAAACCCTTATGGAAAAATATAACGGATGGACTAACTACGCCACATGGCGCGTCAACCTGGAAATTTTCGACGGTTGGGATATTGACGGCGAACAATACACGCCAGACGCACTACAGGAAATTGTGGAAGACCTGTTAGCGTCAGACGTTGGAGACACTTCCAACCTTGCCTATTCATACGCGAACGCTTTCATTGCGAACGTCAATTGGCACGAGATCGCGGAACACGTCAACGAAAACGAATAAACCCCAAAATAGGCCCGCTAGGTTGACCCCTGGCGGGCCTTCTCTCTTTTTTCTATGGTAATGTACCCGACAAAATGCCATACCCTACACGGGCCTTAAAAACGGACTAGGTAAATGCAATGAAACCCGAAACATTCAAGACCGGGCGCTTGGCGCTTGGGTTAACCCAAAACGCGCTTGGCGCATTCCTGGATATCTCACCGCGCCAAATTATCAGATATGAAAACGGAACCACGCCCGTTCCCCTGGCGTTATCCATCCTGATCGACATCCTGATCGACAAGAAGATTCCGAAAATACCATCCTGATCGACAACGGGCACATGGCGGGCCAAAAATAAACGGGCACATGGCGGGCCAAAAATAAACGGGCACATGGCGGGCCAAAAACAACCCGACACAGTTTAAACGCTGTGTCGGGTTTATTTTAAAAACCGCCCGCCATCTTAGTTTAGGTGATTAGGTAGAAGGTAACCATACTTGAAAACCTCTGGGAGTTGTCGGTGTTCCGCCGCCGCCGCTCCTCTCTCTCTATATATTATATATACTATCTATATACTTTATATAGTAGTTACCTAATTACCTAATAGACTATAGAAGGGGCTAAACCGTTGATAACACAAGGCAAACCGAAAAGGTAAAATTCATCGATTTAGGTAGTTTTCTTGATATCCAGCCTCTTTTTCTCTTCTTCAAAGTCAATTACCGACCCCGCGGCATTCTTGCCAATTTCCTCAATTATCATCTCAGCATCACGATTTACGTCGGCCTCTTTCCATTTTACCTTATTTCGCACCGCGCGCACCTCTGTTTGAGTGCCTGAAACCGTGTACCTGGCCCCGCGATCTACCCCCCGTAAGTTGCCGAAACTGAGCCACATATGTTTGAGAACACCACCCGGCTTGTCGGAGATTTTGTCATGCGACAGGGCAAACGCGGCGTCTCTGATCTTTTCCTTGACGATGTCACGGGTCACGATGTCGCCGGGTAGGTGTTCAAGAACGTGCGCGTGGACTTCATCCGCGGGCGACTTACTGGTTTCAAGCATCTGAAACTTGGCGGGGGTGTCGGGCGGGTACACATGGCCGAACTTCTTAACGTCACGGCGCTTCAGGAACCAGTAGATGCGTTGGCCTTCACCGTCATTGATGCTGGCATGAAGCTTTTCATAGTAGGACTCATCGCGCAGTAGCGGCGGGTTGGGTAGCACACAAATGCGACGGTCGCCCTCTGGGATGACCATAGCGTCGGCATGGTTTGTGAAGATCAGCGCATTGAACCAGAGGCTGGCGGTTTCGGTCTTCTCGTACTTGGGGTTGACGCGCAACTCCACGATATTGTTGTCCACGGTCTGCTTAAAGGTTTCGTATCCTTGGTAGAAGTCTTCCCGCGTCCCGGCGTCCTTGGCTTCCTCGACAATGACGAACTGGGCGTTCGTACCCCAATCATTGAAGGCGGTCTTATCCTTGCCTATCAGTTGGGACAGGGTCGCGGGGCGCACATGGCCCTGCAACGCGGACGACAGAGCCTTACGGAGCCATGAGCGGCCCACGCCGAACTTGGCGTCGGCGACACAGATAATAGCCCAGGAGCGTTTGCCTGGGTTCTGGAATTTCCACGCCAGCCAATCAAGGAACAAGCCCTGGTATTCACCAAAGAGAAAACGAACATGTTCTAAGAAAACCGCGGGCAGATCGTCAGTCTCTTCCCAGTTGGGCGGGGTGTACACGTTGATATGAAGCTGACCGTGTTTGCTGGTCATCCACAACGGGTTCGACGGGTCATAAATGGTGCTGATCACCTTGACCGTGTTCTTACTCTCAAGGAAGGCGCGCGTCAGGTCAACCGGACGGTCCCGGCCTGGTACGCGCACCTGACCCTTGTGCTGGTTGCCCCAATCGGCAAAAGAGATCAGCCACTTGCCGCCGTTAGGGCGCTGTTGGATGTCCGCGATCTTCTGGTCGATGACAATATAAGTGTAGCGGTCCTGTAGCCAAGGCAACGGGTCGTAGCCCGATACATCTGGGGCCCCTAGTTTCTTCGCCCATTTTCTGAACTGGGTAAGCTTCTTGCCCTGGCAATGTTCGTGCATACAGTTGAACGCCCTGGTCTGGACGTATTCGCCCGTGCCGCGTCCTAGCGGTGAGTATCCCGCCACGTTCTCACCAGTGGTGTGCTGGTCAGCCCAAGGACAAACAATATCAACCCACTCCAACCCGGTGTCGCGTACCACATAACCGCCGTCAACGAGCCAATCCAGCATAACGTCAATGCCGTCCATCGCCGCTGCGCCGCCTTCCTTCGCTTTAACATCGACATCGCGCACCTCAATTTTTTCAAAATCGCAGCCTAGGGCTTCAGCAAGTTCATCCAGGGACCAAACATCTTTTTCCCAATGTCCGACCACAGAACGGAAACCTTGGCGTCCTGGCTTGAGGTTGGCTGATCCTGGCAGACGCATGAGGCGATAACTTCCCCCTGCGCCACCATCACCCCATCCTTGTCGATGGCAAAATTCGGTAAGTGCTTCGTGGCGGGACCAATCATCGCCAGGGTCAAGGAAATATCCCCATTGATAGTTTCCAGGGCTAGTCTCAATTTTCCAAGACGGCTCAACAGGCGGTGGAGTTCCTTTTGTCCCAATGTCATCCAGGACGAGACAATAATATCTTCTGAGATGTCTTCGCCCGCGACCAACCATTGTAGCTTTTTCATTTAACTCTCCACTCACTGTCGAGACACAAAAGTACCACGCCTGTGCCTGGGTTTCAGGATTCCATTTGCGGAATTGCCGGGCGTCACGTTTGTAGGATTTGAACCAGACGCCCGTGCCATCCTTCTTTTCGATGGCACGGGACACACAGACGAACTCATCGTCCTCAAGGTTGTCGAAAATAGTGTCGAGAAATTCTTTGGCGTGTACTGGCATCACACGGTGGCCCCTATACCCTGCAAGAATAGCTTACGACCCGGCGGGCCGGTCTTATCCCATAACCGGAGAAGTTTACCGGATTGGATTTCTTCGATGGGGGTGGTGGGTAGCGAGACGGGTTTTGCCGCTTTTAACGCTGGGGTTAATTTTATCTCACCTCGTTCTACCGCCTTTATTAAAGTTTCATCTCCGGTTTTTCTAAGTTCTTTTGCGCGTTTTACTGTGTTTAACCCAACTCCCAATAACTCTGCGGCTTGTTTGGTTGTCACCAAAGGCACTATTGGTGCCGTTGATTTTTTAACTCGACACCCACCTTGAGTTAAGTTTGCGATTTTTGACGCGACCATCCCCCGTTGCGCGGCGGTTAGATGACGCCTATTCATGTTTACCCGCATCACATAACCTAAAGGGTCATCACCTTTATATTTGACGTAGGTTGGTTTTATTTTGGCGTTTGCACAAGCGAGAGCGCGATTTCGGCCATCAAGGATTTGCCCCTCAAAGGTAACGATGGGTTGTTCTAACCCATCGTCACGAATTGAGGCTACAAGCCCTTGTAAAGCCTTTTTGTCCATCATGGGGAACAAGTCGGCGTAAGGATGTGGCCGCATTTTACAAACCCTCCACTTTCGGAAATTCTTCTCCGATTTGCATGAGACAGGACTTAATCCCACCCTTACGTTTTAGATAATACAAGTTCCAGCCCTTGACGATCATCGCCGCACGGATGGTGTCGTGGATGCGCCCGTGGTTGCCGTCTTTAACTTTGGCGAGGCTGTCTTGGAGACACCCGATAGGTTTTGCGCGACCAGACCGCAAACCAGACGACCAATTATCAAAAAAAGCGTCGGCCAGAGGACGATCAACTTGTGCAAACAACCGGTGCAACGCCGCCATTTGGCCTTTTGGGTGGTTATACTGGCTATAGAGCCGTTGCCCCACAGGGATTGACTGTTCAATGTCGGGGTACTTATCTTTGATAAAATGCAGAGCGTCTTCATTCGACAAACCTAAACGGTGGTTAGGGGCTACATCGAGAATGTTTGCCCAACGGATAGCTGATGCAAGGGCGTTCGTGTTGATGTAGCCCGCAATCGCCAACACATCAGCGGCTCCACGCGGTTTACCGGTGTCCATCACATGAAAGAGGTTGTCATCAATGCCGAAAACAACATGGGTGGTAAACGACACACCAGAACGAACACAAGCCATCATCCGGTTTTGGCCGTCACGCAAACGCCCTTGATCGCTAAACTTAATGGTATCACCTGTCAAACCCCACCGCCCGTCTTCCATAGCCGATGCGTATTCTTTAATCTTAACGGGTTTTTTTGGCCGGTTACCATCGTTGTACGTCTCCATGATCCACGCCGCTATCTCTGGCGTGAAGGTCACAACGCGGGAGTTTTCAGGGGGTGCCGTTATATATTTAGACAAGTTACTGGCAACGTCTTTTTCGGTAGTCTTTCCTTCTAACATTCTTAACATGGTTTCTTCCTCTTAACAGTTGGGACACAGTCCCGGTTTATAACAACCACCACGGTTGTTAATTCTCTAAATGTTGTTTAAACAGTTTCATCCACTTGCCACGATCTTCCACCCTCGCCATGACCAGTTCGTCCAACGTATCGTTGCAGACCAGGGTGGTGACGGTGACGGGCTTCTCCTGACCCTGCCGCCATACCCGACCCACCGCCTGTTCGGCCAAGTCACGGGACCACACAGGCTGGTAGAATAGAACGTCCGCGAACTCATGCTGAAGCCCGTCTACACCGTGGCTCATAGATTGCACCTGGGCCAGGGTAATGTAGCTAGGGGTCAGGCGTTTAAGTTGTTCGCCCTGCTCTACGAACTCGTAGAAAATCAAACCTTTCACCCCTCGCATCCCAAGCTCGACACACCACTCCATCGCGGCTTTTATCCGTTTGTCATCAAGAACCGTAGACACGCCATTATCCTGATAGTAGAAGCCCGACCCCAGTTGCCGCAAAACGCCGGATTTAACGGCCTGGTTGGAACTTTCGCGATCATCAATGACCATGTGCTTTTTCATGTCGTTGTAGATTTCCCGCGTTTTCGCTGGCATATCGAATTCTATGACCTCCTGACGTAGAGGTGGCAGTACCTTGACCTTATCGTCGGTGACGAGGTGTACGAGAGAGGCCACTTTATCCATGATTTGGGCGTCTGCGAAGCCTTTCAGGGTCAGGTGGTATCCCAGGTAGTCGCTGTCGAAGTAGGTGGTGAGATAGGCTTGCCTATTCGTACCCAAACTTTTGCCGCAATCTATGATGCGGGCTTGGGCGTACAGACGCTCATAGCTCTGGGAAACTGGCGTGGCTGTCAATCCGCACCTCCAAAACAACTTATCGCACAGCTTTTTTGACTTCAAACCTTTCGTCCATTTGCCCGCTGCCTTGGAGAGTTCGTCTATGACGATACCGTCACATTCGTGGTCTTGTTTCAATAGCCAATCAAGGTTGTTTAAACTGACCAGGACGATGTCGGCCTCGTTAGCCATGAGCGTCTTGATACGTTGCTGGCTGTTGCCCTCAAGCTGGATGGCCTTCATACCGCGCAAGTGATGCCACTTGCACATCTCCTCAAGCCAGATCATCTTTTCGATGACCTTGGCGGGCGCGGCGACAATGACCTTGTGAAGATGTTTTTCCTGTATCATCTCCCAGATTGCGGTCAGGGCAATCACCGTCTTGCCGACGCCAGTGGCCGCGACCATGATGGTGTGATCGTACTCAAACAGCCGGTCGATGGCCTTGACCTGTTCGGCGGTGAGGGCTCTAGGCGTCTGCGAGGTTCTTGATGACATCGTCCACTCCCGCATAACTGTCGATGACGTAGACGTTGATTCCTTCATTACGCAACCTTTCAATTTCTTTTTCCTGTTTCTTCGACAGGCGTCCTTTGCCTGTCGGTGACTTTAACTCGACCAGAACGATGCGCCCGTTGCGGGCTAGGAACATATCAGGAAAGCCGACATGGCCTATGGCCTGGACTTTTCTGCAAAAAATATCATGTAATTCGGCGCTCACGATGAGATAACGCTGAAGGTTTTTTTCACTATTTCCCATATCTCTTCCCCCATGAAACACCGCCGGTATCTAAAGGCAGACCATCTGCCCACCAGGGCTGTTCCAGCATGATGTTGTTTAAACGCTCCCCGTCTTCACGCGGGCCAAGCCCAATGATCTCATCGTGGACATGGCCGACGATGTCGAGTCCCTCACTGTCCGCACACAATAGGCTCTCGCGCAGACAGTCCGCGGCGACTGCCTGGGTAGCGTTCTGGAACAGCAACGACCCCCGCAAAACATGACGGATCGGCGGCTCACCCTTTGCCGGGGTCAGTGATGTTTGGAAGGACGCCTTACGAGATGTGCCCCACGGCGTCTCGACCATACCGTACCGCGGCATGGGGTAGGCCAAGATGCGTTCGGACGGCAGTTGGAGCCACAAAAATCTTGAAAAATTTTCCTCAACCAACTGATAGGCCCTGAACGTGCAACGCCCAACTCTGAAATCTGTGTTTGGGTGCATGACGGCGCGCTTTGCGCCTTCCTCAAACGCCACCCAACTGTCCAGGGCCCACGGGTTGGTGCGTTGCCAGTTCTCAACGTGCCCCATCGCCGCTGCATCTGAGAAGTGGACATCAAACTTCTTAGCCATACTCTGGAGCGCCCGTTTAGTACCCCCGAACTGCAAGCTGAGTTCAGCGATCTTACCAATCTGCCGGTCTTCAGGGGTCACACGGTCCATATAGTCCGCGTTCTTATAGATCATCAACGCCGCCGTGACCTTATAGACATCCATCTTGTTGCGGTACAATTCCAGGCGCGCTTCTCCGTGGGAACTGTTTGCTAACCACGGCGCGACCCGTCCCTCAATGGAAGACCAATCCACAAAATAGATTCCCATTTCGTGCAGTAGCATACCCCGCAACAGCCGGGCCATGACGTTTGACACGTTCTCTATAGGCTCCCCGGCAATGACCGCCTGGGCCAGGGCCTCTGCCTCTTCAGGTGAGTAGGCGTCCCGGCGCATATTATGGGGCTGGAGCCCGCGGCCACTGAACCGCCCCGTGCCGGCCCCGTTGAACTGGAAGGTATTGAAGACCCGACCGCCGATATGCGTATGAAGCGCGACCGCGTATTTCTTGAGCGCAGACGACCCGGCGTCATCGATGGCTTGCAACAGTTCCTTGGCGTCTTCATCGATGCCATAGGTCTGTATCAAGATGGCGCGGCGGTCTTTGTCCAGGGACCGCTTGCCGGTGCGCTCATCTGTAATGCTTTTGATTTGGAGCGGCGTCAGCTTTGGGTACAACCAGGCGTCCCGCGATTTACGTTCGGTGTGTTTCATCATCTTCCCGCCCGTAAGCTTTTGGATGACGTCGTTTGCCTCGTTGGCCGAACGGTCCATGCGGCTGACCGCCGCTTTACATAGGGGTACGTCCACGGGTAGGCCGCGTTGGTTGATGCGGCAGGTCAGATGGTATTCTTCCCACTCTTCGGGTGTCAGGTCGCGCATACGCCGACCAGCCGCGCGCATGACCTCGACATCATTGATGCAATATTCGCGCATTAGGTCTTTATCAGACACCGAAAATGTCCTTATGACCCACAGCACAGTATTCCCTGATCAGGCGCGGGCCCTCTTTATGTTTATGAAATTTCAGGTTCAGAAGGTTCGCCAGCTTATCCAGCCCCGCCGGGTAGCCGTTGGTCAGGGCCTGAACCATGCTACAGCGCCATTGCTCAAGCGCCGGGGCCTGGAAGCCGTACTTGGGCGCTACGACCCATTCAAACATATGCCGCTCAAACTCAGCATTGTGAGCGGTGATCAAGCCGCCGTTCGCGATATGTTCAATTACGCAAGCCGGGAAAATTTCGTCGGCCCACCAGAATTTTATAGGGTCGTCGCCATAGGCATACGCCATACAGATAACCTCTGTACTTTTATGTTCGACGTATCGACGGAGCCCGCGGAAAATCAGGTCAACCTTGGAACGCGTCTCCAAATCTATGAAGAGCATAGGTAGCATTGGAACCCCCGGAAAAGGGGCGCGGGCTGAAAGGAATTAAGACCCGCGCCCCCCGGCACAGCCAGGATGGAGACTAGGCTGCGCTTTGCTTACGTCGTTGCCGCTTTTTTGGTTCGGCTGGTGCTTCAGCTTCCGTTTCAGACTTATCCTCGACTTGCGCCGGGGCTTCGCCTTCCTCGTTGCCATCGGTGTCACACCAAGTGACAATCTCAAACACCGGGTTGTACGTCAGTTTACCGCCGCGCTTCTTATTGGCGTAGCTTTCGCTGGTCAGCTTGACTTTGGGGAATAGGTGCTTGGAACCTTCAGCCGAATGTGCCTTGATTTTTCCAAGCAACACGTCAATTCCCTTCCTGCCCCCGTAGGAGTTGGTGTCGAAGGCGAGAGGTTCTCCATCGTCAACCAGCGCGCCCTGGAAGGACCGCGCCTCGCTGGGGTAATCCTCACCAATACTGTCCATTGGCGCGGGGAGCGGATGCTGGAACCCGGCAAACGATTTGTTCGGGCGTCCGCCACTCCACAAAATCCAACCGTGCTGGATGGTTGTCGTATTCACAAGCACAAGTTCGCCGCTGACTATTTCTGCGTCCTGGCCCAAGAGCCATTCGCCGCTCTCAAAGTCCATTTTCAAGAAAGAGAACCCGGCCAACCCTGTAGTCTCTTGCACTTGGCTCTGAGCCAGTGCCGTTGACAGGTCTGTGGGGTTCATAACGGTAGGGAAGTTTGTAACCATTGTATTAATTCTCCAAATCCAGTTCCAAAATTCGCGGTATCCTAATACCGCACTACTTCATCATTTCCTTTAGTTCACCCTGCACATCAGACACGATGACCGCCTCGCGGCTGTCATCCTCTGTGGCGATTGTCGTGCCGGGGCTTACGGAAATAATGAACTCATCAAGGTCAATCTTGACCTTTTTCTTTTTGACCACCTTCTCCATAGCGGCTGGCGTCAGCATGGTGGTCTTAAACATATCCTTCTTGGTTAACTTGATACCCTTCGCCGCGTTGTCTTCGTCCACCCACTTGCGGGTGCATCGCTTTTCGACAATTTTCCACCCCATAACGGGAACCCCCCGCATCATTTGAAGGTATAATTCTTCCTTAATGGATTTCACCCAATCCTCGACCTCGACCACCATACCAGCGGCGGCGGTCAGTTCGATTTGGTCCCGTGCGCCCAGTAGATTTGCGGCGGCAACATATCGACGCCTCTCTTCGCAGAAGGGTTCGGCGGGACAATATTTACAGTGGGAGCCGGGGTTGATGCTAGTGCCTTTGACAGCGGCTTGGTGCTTCTTCTCGAAAGCGTCCAGCCACTCAAGGTCCGTCTCCCACGTTGTGACCACACCCTTGACCCTTGGCTGGACGATGGCAAAGACCACCTTCTTAACCTTCTTAAACATATCGGCGGTCTTGGGGTCTTTTCGTGCGGAGATACCATACAGCCCCAGGTTCGGGCTTTCTACGGGGGAGACTCTAACACCACCAAACTTATAGTCGGCTATCAAGAGACACTCACGACTGACCGACAGACCCAAAAGGTCGATGGACCCCCCTTGGCTACCCGGCACATATTCAACAAATGGCTCAACTTCTATTTCGTCGATGTCCAGATCATCCAACAAGGCGTTCGTCGCGTTTAAACAGATTTCCGAAAGGGCTAGGTCATCATCCGTAAATTCGCGGGTGATGTCGTAGCCGTCTTCTTTATATACCAGACCAAGGCATTGATTAGGCGTTACCTCATCACGCTGGCAACGCTCTTGCACCTCATGGTGCATGGAGCCTTCGATGGCGGCGTTACCGGGGGGTCTTCGCGGGAGATTTTCTGATTTCTTGAGCCACCCATTGCACCCGATTGTCCGGTGTTCTGAGCTTCCTCCATACGGGAGATGTATCGTCATTTTTTCTGCTCCGCTTCAGTTTCCCTTAATTTGCGTCTCTTGTTAAGTGACACTTGGTGTTCAGAATAATGGGCTTTAGCTTTATCCGTTGCGGCTAATTTGTGGGCGTAATCGGGATTGAAGTAGTATCTTCGCCCCGTCCTTATGCACGGCTCATCAGACACTTGCGCCCAAGCGTAAACATGCTGGGGGTACACACCTAGATTGTATTGTTGGCGGAGAATATTAGATACACCCCTGGTCGATAACAGAGTCGCCAGCAAATCTTTTTTTTCTTTTTTCAGGTGTTTCAGGGTTTTTACGGTGAAGGTGATACTCGTATTTAAGTTGTTAAGTTCACACTGTAGGGTGTCAATATCTTTTTCCATTTCCTAATCCTCCTCCAAGTCCAAATCCAATTGACCCCTCTTTTTTAGAATGAAGCGCCATACGTTGTCAAGGGTCTTCGTTTGAATGTCTGTGTTGGGGTCAGCCAACCTACCTATAAAACCTGGGTCACTCGCGATCTCACGGCCTACGGTGGATGGTGCGAGGTCAAATTCTTTTATGACCCCCATCAGTTCGTCGTATGCGTCTTCTTTAGCGCCCATGATATTCTCCTGTTGACATTCTTCTATGTATGATATAACCAACACGTTGTCAATAACATTGGAATAGGATTTGGAAATGAATTACGTTGATATTTGGAAAGAGCGAATCGCTGGTGGTGAGGCCACATATCAAGAAGCCTTCGATTGGCTGCTGCACCACGGAATGAACCCCGTCAAAGCCTGGATTGCACTCAATGAGTAAATTCACAGACCAGTTTGACACGGCGCTTGAGACGATCACTCAAGAGCGTGGCAAAATGTATGGACATCCCCATGAAACCTTCGACCAGATAGCCGTGCTACAGGTCATGGTGGTCGAGTGTCCAGACCCCCGTGTTCGACACGCTTTAGAGATGGTTTGCGTCAAGCTGGTACGCCTGTGTCAAGACCCCACGCCCGCGAACATAGATAACGTGGTGGATATTGCGGGCTATGCCCGCACCATTGCAATGATATGGGACAAAGAATATGAGTAACCCCGTCCAGTTCGATTACGAACTCCCCGCCGGCGATATGATTGAAGTCAACGCGACTGTTGCCCCTGGCAGACCAGCCATTCAAGCCAGTTTAAACTTCCCCGGTGAACCAGAGGAAGACCCCGACATAGAGATTACCGATTGCTTTCTCAAGGACCGGAACGGCAACCTGACGGACCTACCCTTCGACCCTGAAGGGCTGTGGTACAGGGACCGTGACAAGAAGTTTAAACAGGTCATGGACGATCTGGAACACTATGCCTGGGGAAAGTATAGTGATCAATAAGACCCCCGTTGGCATCTGGACTTTATACGATGATGGCTCGTCTGATTACTGCTTAGTGGAAGTGATGAAATGGCCGACACAAAACTCCTGGCACTCGTTCGCGAGTGGTGTGAAGCAAAGGCACAGCACGATTATGAAAACTTTCCGGGCGGCTTTCCGTATTATCCCACCAACCATCGCCTCTATCGTGCGGGACGCGCATTGTTCAGCGCGACAGGAGTTGACCCGTCGATTGGATTCTATCAAACCAATAAGTATTTTGAAAAGCCTACGGGACAGTGCCAGGAAATTTTAGATGCTAATAGAAACCTCGTAAGAAATCACGGCACAGACCTGCCCAGCGGACACTCTGAAGGGTATTATTTAGGGAAAGCCTTAATTAACAAAAGGAGAGATAAATGCCAACGTACTCGAAAAAAGTGACAACGGTTGATTTACTCAAGCACATGATAGCCAGCGAACAAAAGTATAAGACCAGATGGAATTATTACCATGCAACCCTTTGCATTGGTGTGTGGGGTATTTTAGTGTGCACCATGTGGGGTGTGTTCGTTGGATGGAGATGACTCGGCTGACCCGTCTGCCCAAGACGTAGCCGGGAAGTGGAACAAGGCGGGTCGCCCGTTTTAAGAAGGTCGCGGGTTCCCCGCCTTGATTTCCATTTCAGACCGGGCTTATTATGAGCATTTCAAATAAGAAGTGGGGGTAGCCAAATGTTGAACATGATAGTTGCTTGCTTGGCCTTGAATATATACTTCGAGGCTAGGAATCAGCCCATACAGGGGCAGGTAGCGGTAACACAGGTAGCAATCAATCGGGTAAATGACCCCAGGTTCCCGGACAGCCATTGCGGAGTCATTAAAGAAGGGCCGGTACGCAACGGCCTACCGATCATAGACAGGTGTCAGTTTAGTTGGTACTGCGATGGGCTTAGAGATATCCCAAGGGACCAAGATGCCTATCGCTGGGCGATGTTGGTGGCGATGAGGGTCTTGAACGGGGGTTATGAAGACCTTGTAGACGGAGCCACCCATTATCATGCAGATTATGTATCTCCTTCGTGGTCTACAGAAAAGACACTGGTGGTAAAAATCGGGGACCATATTTTTTATAGGTAGCAGTTAGGGCTCAGTGTCCTCTTTAGGCTCTGGTTGTGCTTCGTGACCATGACAGCAGTCCTCGACGCCGTTGCCGTGGCAGCGGGGGCAAATGGCGGGTATGTAGCCGTGTTCGTAGCGGTACCACCCGTCTCCGTCGCACTGTTTACACCTCATCAGAACTGGATATCATCATCCAGCGGTAGTTTAGTGCCTTGAAGATCAAAAGATTTGGCCGATGAACCAGCCTATCAATACGCCGCTGCCAAGCAGAAAGCTGGCGGCAAACGGCTTCGATTTCGCAACAAATTTAACATTAGATTTTAGTGTTCTCCAAGTCATAGTAATCTCCTTTTACTTCTTAGACCTCATGGCACGATCTCCGAACCACCATAACACACTCGATGACGCCATATAAATGACAGACGCCTCAATCGTCGCTCGACCGGCTGGGATAGCCTTAAAATAGAGGATGCCTACTAGGACAATGAGACTAAAAGTAAGCACAGGACGCACCAAGCGTAACACGTCAGTGACCCAGCCAGAACTTGTACCACCCATAGAGTCGTGACCATAGGATGCCACACGAGAATCGGCATCAATCTTTGATTGTGCGATTTCCATTTCCCGCTCGCTCTCCTCTGCGCCGATTTTATTCTGGAGTTCAAGGAGTTCAAGCGTTCGTCCATGTTCACTATCCGCAGCTTTTTCCTTTTGCCACACATCAAGGAAGCTAAAGGCCTTGCCAATGATGCTACCGATGACGCCGGTTGCACCTCCAGTTAGAACTGTTCCTAATAAATCAAACATCCAATTCTCCTTATTTCCTTAACCCAGCCAGCGGGTTTTCCAGTGCCTTCTTGATCTTACCATCAACCCGTTTGCTCAGTTCACTCATCTCATCACGAAGAGCCGCCCTTCGGGTGTCGAACCTTGTGGAACTGTCCGTGATCATCTTCCTAACTTTAGTGTCGTTCTTATCCGTACTCTCACGGACCAGTTTAAACGCATCCTTACTCCGTCTTTCGGCGGCGTCAACCTGTTTTTCGAGTCGCAAGATGTCGTTTTTAAGATTGTTCTTAATATCACGGGTGTAATCGGTGGCCGCTGAAACTGACTCTTTCACCCCTACCATCTGCTTTAGTAACACGGCTAGTTTCTTATCAAATCCAGTTAGGTCTGGCGCGGTATAGGAATCAATCTTCTTTTCCATCGACTGATAACGTGTGAATAGCTCGAAGCCGCCCCACAAGCCACCACCTATCGTCCCTAATAGTGGGATAATAAGTAGCAGCTTACTGCCTCCTACTTTGATTCCCTTATACTCGACCTCTGCCATATCTAACCTTTAGTTAGCGCATCATGCGCTGCATCGCTGCCACCGAACATGAAGTACTGGCTGTGGTGGTTGACGGGTATAACTGAATCGGGAACCCGCGCTGCGGTGAATAGCTTTCCTGCTTGTACATCTATAAGAACAACCGTCGTGTCGAAAAACTGTGCGCTGTTACCAAGAACATTCATAACCATGACAGTCTTGAGTTGATTGCCTCCGTCATACCGGCCCTTGTCCCCCATCTTCTTGACGATCTTGTTGGCCGCTTTTTGCTTCTGCTTCTGTTTCGCCTTGGCTGGCTCATCTTCGACATCTGCTTCCGCAATCTCGACTTCTTCTGTCGGAGCGGCGGCTTCTATTTCATTGCTGATCTCCGCTTCGATCTCAACCTCGACTTCCGCTTCTGCTTCAGCCGAAATCTCTGGTTCCGGGGTGTCCATAGTGGGGGGTTCGATCTCTGGCGGCGGGGCCAAATCGACCTCCACCATTTCCATGTCGTCACCCATGTCTTGCGGTTCAACGGTATCAGTACCGTCAACGTCCATAGAAGGTTCCGAAAGAGGATCATCTTGGAACTCCCCTTCTATATCCATTGTGTTAGCGATTATGTCATCAACGACATCATCTATACAGGTGTCAAGGATGGTACAGCTTACTGTTGTTATCAAGTCTGTATAAGAAATTGACTCTGATATCTCTGTACTAATCTCATTATAAAGGTAAGTGGTGAATACATCATCGAAGCGGGGACCATACCAACCAGCCCAATAACCAGCGTCTACTCCACTCATTGTGAGCAGAGCATTATCAATTACATTACCAGCACCGATATGCAGCGTCCCTGTCTGTACTTGTTGTACAGCTTCATTGTCGGTCATAGTGGTTGACCCCAGAGAAGTGCCACCTGAGTTAAAAATCTCCAGTTCAATGCTCCATGTATCAGGCCGCTGGCCGGTGAAAGTTCCGGTTCCATAACTATTATTACGCCTGTTATCTACATTAGCCCCGAAGCTAAACGTCATTCCCTGATCCGCTTCAATAGCACTAATGTCCGCATCTAGCAGGTCGTCACTGTCCAATGCTTGTGTGATCGTACCAGTGCCATAAGAGGTCTTGAAGCCGACGCTGGTATCGAAAGCGCATCCGTTGCCGCCACAAGCTGCTTGGGTCCAATTGGTGCTGGTGCCGTCCGTGAACGAGGGGTTAAGGTTCACGTTATCAATGGCTGTCTGGGTCACGGTTGTGGTTGTGGTTGTCGTGGTTACTGGGGTCGTGCTGGTAGTGGTCTGCGATCCGTCAGCATTGTTGACGATGACATCCGTAGCCGTGCCGGTAGATGAACTTGTCGTCGTCCCACTTGTAATCGTGTTTGAATCCACTCCGTCACCTGCTTCAGAAGAGGAGGAAGGGAAACCCGAAAAGCATAGCGATGATGCCAACAACAATGCCGACGCCGTTGATAAATATGAATAGGTCTGGCTCTTCATCTACTGTTCCTAGCCGCTCACTTTTTTTTGGAAGTCGCTGCCTTCTGGGACAGCATCAGGATTGTCCAGCCAAGCCTGTTTGGCAGCGTCGCCAATCATTCCTTCGTAAGGACATGGAGTTCCAGCCATCCACATCCCATCCCAAACTCTGGCGTCCTGACAGAGGATACTGACTCCAGCCACCTTCATTCCCATAGCGTAAAGCGATCTTGCCAGCTTCAGTCTTTCACAATTCTCATCGGTGACTGTGATGCCGGAAGCGAACCCCAGGATTTGGGTCTGGATGGCGGCACTGGCGGTGGATTTGCACACATCACTATTATTAATAACGAGCGACGGTGCTGAAGCCGTTGGCGGAGCCTTGTCAGTGACCACCGTGTTGGAGTCAGCCGCGAACAGGCTGGCAGGGATCAATGCCGCCAAGAAACCCAAAAGAGATATTCTCAAAAACCTCATAGTTTCTTACCACTTCATCCCCCAAGTACGGGGCCGTCCAAGGTCGATATGAAGGAATGTTCTATAGTAACCAAACCCTGTAAATCCTGTTTCTTTTGCAAGCTGTTCCATCCGTTTTTTATCTTTCCCGACTATCGACAAGTCTACTGCCACGGCCTTGAGGTGGGAACTAAATGGCGCACCACCCACTCTAGCATTGTGGTAGGGACTACGATAAGCACTGAGTACAGTAAGAGAAGAATCAAAACGACTCCTAAGAATGTCAAGGTAAT
>Ga0114996_10003572_pt1 | contig 19207 bp, 13 predicted proteins | sample ArcticOcean_MG_C_4_FD_87039 | JGI IMG/M metagenome (GOLD analysis project Ga0114996, IMG submission 87039) | Marine microbial communities from western Arctic Ocean - ArcticOcean_MG_CB4_134 | ecosystem: Environmental > Aquatic > Marine > Oceanic | place: Arctic Ocean: Canada Basin | collected...
AACGCCACATCCGGTTCGAGAGAGGTGGGTACCGCGATGTCCGGACCCAACAAATCGACGATGGCATGACCATACTGGGCTTGCGTGATTCGTGTGAGGCTGGGCTCGGGGGGATCCACCTGGACGGGTTCGGGGATCCCATGCCCTTTGGACGTGGGCTCGGTGGACGCACCACACGCACCGGACAAAATGAACAAACAAGCCACCAACACCCCCGTCTGCAGCTTTCGTTGTTGGCGCTTGCTCATGGGCCTCCTCAATTGCGGTAGAATTCTACCTCATCCGCCACCGAAATGCTCCCGTCTAATCGTCCTTCCACACCGGCAGACGTGTCGCTGAGCACATGCCGACGTCCAAACGCCAACGCATAGGTCTGAATGATGGGAAAGACCATCTCGTTGGTGATGTTGTCGCAGAACCCCAACGCAAAGGCCTGGTGGCAGCCCCCCTCGATGTCGATCCAGGTCATGTCGACACCCTCACAGCTGGTGAATTGCTGGTCGGCACCCACGGGATCGTCCGTCCCGCTCATGGCGAAGACAGGGATCGTGACACTCGTGTGTCCCTGATCGCCGAACAACGTCCGATCGATGGACCCAGCCATGGGAATGACGCCGACCACCCGATCATCGCCCACGCCCTGGGCATACGCTGCGAGCTCGATTTCGCTGCAAGGCCCTCCCGGAAAGGGACCGGACGACGCCACACAATGGGTCGTCACCGCGTCCATATCAAAGGTGGCCCCAGCGCTGGACCAGCAGGTGTGGGCCCCAAAACTGTGACCACTCAACACCACCCGCTCGGTCATGGCCTGATTGTGCAAGGGATCGTCGGTCGGCAACCCCTCGAGCCAATCTAGAACGGCGCTCACGTCGGTGGCGCGGTGCAAGTAAATACTGGGCGGTCGGGGGTCCACGTTGTCGCTGAGGGTGTTTCCCGTGTGGTCGGGCGCCACGACTACCCAACCGTGCGAAGCGAAATGCCGCATGAGAAAGGGGCTAGCACCACCAAATCCCATGTTCCCGTGGGAATAGACATGTACCGGATAGCCGTCGGGATGGGCCGGGGCTGCCAAGGGAGCGTCCACAATGCTGATGGGGTCCTCGAAGAGCACCTCGTAAGTGGGATGCTCGCCATCCGTGGCCTCGGTGGGATACCACACATGAACGTCGATGGTCCGGTCTTCACCCGTGGCCGCACTGGTGTAGGTGTGGGGCAAGGTCCGGTACCCAATGCCAAAGGGACCCGCTTCGTCCACCGCCCAGGACAACATGAGGGGCGCTTCAGGCTCAGCGGACTTCTCTTCCGAAGAACATGCCACCCACAAGGCCGTCATCGTGACGAACAGGAAGGCTGTCGATTTGTACCTCTGCATCGAATCTCCTCAGGAAATACTGCCGTCCCGGTTCTCCAATACAAAGAGTGGCCAGAGACGATCAAGCTCATCGTATTCGGCAAAGAGATCCATGGTCTTTGGCACCGACTCTCGGCTAAACGCCATGCGATGAAACGACGGATCGGTCGCCAACGTTGGGATTTGCTCCAGGAACGTGGGGATGATGGATTCGGTCAAACGGGGAAACTCCTGCCCCATGATCTCCAGAATGCGCCACGAGGTACGTCGTGGCGATGTATAGCTCTTCATCACATAATAAAACATCCGGCCGGCCAATTCCCGCTTCCAAGTGGGTTGTTTGTCATAGCATTCGCTCAGCAAATGCTGGTCCAACTGGTAGTGCCGGGCCTCGTCCTTGAAGTGATATTCGTGCAGATCGATGAAGGTGGGATCGATGCTGTCGGCGTCCCCGCGGCACGCCCGTCGATAGTGCTGGCAGTAATTAACCGTTCGTTCCTCAAAGAAGATCGCCGTCCAGATCCACACCAAGAAGAACGTGGGGTTCCGAATGATGCGATTCACCAGGAAGGATTGAAACCCCGAGGTGTTGAAGAAGTGGAAGCGTCGCTCGGGATACCATTCGGGCGCCGCTTTCTCCAGCGTCCGCCAAAACATCTCCGTGTGCTTCATCTCCTCTGCGATGAAGAAACCCAAGGCTTGTCGAAGCCCATCGCTCATGGACCACCGGGTGAGCACCTTCTGAAGGGTCTGCACCAAGATGTTCTCTTCCAGCCAGATGAACTGCTCGCACACGCCCAAGGAGAAGAGCTGATTCAGACGTCGTTTTTCGTCGTCGTCGAGCAATTCGTAAGCGGGCAGATACGTCAGCGGCGCGATGTGTTCCGGTCCCCAGAGGCGGTCCCGCTGAATCGGCCGACTCCAATCAATGTCGTCCACGCCAAAGGCGTTCTTGTCGGCCAACTTGTTGAGTCGATCCAAGCTGTCCAAATTGCGGATCATATGCCTTGCTCCTCCAGCCATTTTACCACAGTCGTGTAATCGATTTTCGTGTTGTGTCGGGGATCCACCGGCAAGGATCGGAACGCCATGCGCGTCAGGGGAAAGCCCGCCATGGCATCGGTGAGAGCGCGCTCCAACGCCGCGGTGTCCGTGTCCCCATCCATGGGCTCCACCACCAGATGATAGCCCTGATTCGCGCCCACATAGGCCGACCGTTTCACGCCCTCCATGTCGTTGGCGATGGCCTCCACCTGGTAGGGGAATATCCAAGCGGCGTGCCCCGGGGCAAAGGGGCGATGGCCATCGCTGGGGTTGGGTGCCCACGGCGGTGTCATGGCCGTGTGGGAACGTCCCACCAGCCACAAGCGTCCTTTGGCATCCCGATATCCCGCGTCGCCCATGCGGTGCCATGTGCCCGAGGGGCTTTGGATCTTGTTCTTTTCCTCGCCCGCCGGATCGTTCCAATACTGGGTGTTCACGTGGGCGCCACGCACCGCAATTTCTCCGATGCAATGATTGGGCAACGCGACGGTTGAGAGATCGTCGATGGACGAATCCGAGAAGTCCAGGGGCATGATCAACGTCTCGATCTCGTCGATGGGGTAGCCCACGCAATACCCATGACCCTGGGTAGAGAGCGCATAACATTCGTCGATGATCTCGGCGGCGTCGATGCGTGCCACCGGTTCGGCTTCTGTGGAACCATAGACGACCACTACCCTGGCGTTGGGCCACACCGCGCATAGTCGCGCGAGACCGGTCTTGGCCATGGGCGCTCCACCCGTGAAGAGGATGCGAACGCTGTCCAGGGTTCGTCCCACCGCTTCGGCCCCGCCGCAGATGGCCTCCAAATACGCAGGCGCACCGCTCATCATATCGGGCGCATAGCGATCCACTTGATTCAGCAAGGTGTCCACCTCCACCTCGGCCACTTTTCCCGGTGGAAAACGCGGAAGAATGGTGGCTCGCCCCCGGACCAAGTTGTCCAAGGGCAGGACGGGAAACCCGGGGAGATCCACGGTGGACTGACGCTTCTCTTCGGGCTGAAACAACGCGGCGATCTGTGCGTTTAAGAACCCGTGGGTGCGGGTACTTCCCCGGGGGGCTCCCGAGCTGCCCGTCGTAAACCCGATAAGCGCCGGATGGTCGTCGGCCACATCCAACATGGGCGGTGGCTCGCCTTCCAAAGGCGTCCGAAGCCAGCCGCCGATGGGCTTGGCGATGAACCCAGGCAAGCGACCGGTGGTCAGTTGGAGGGGAACCTTGCGAAGATGTTTGCACCCCAATCGAAACAAGTGCGCTTTGGGGATCCCAATGAAGGCCTTGGGCTCCACAACCTTGCAACAATTGTCGAAGTGGGCCCGGGGCATGTGGGGATCCACGAACACCGTCACCGCCCCCATTCGCATGATGGCCGTCATGCACACATACAACTCGATTTGCATGGGGATGAGCACGATGACGCGATCCCCTTCGCTCACACCGCCATGGGCCAAGGCCGCGCACAGACGCTTCACCTGTGCGTCGTATTCCGCGTAGGTGAGCGCGGTGTCGCGACCCTTTGGGTCCTGTTCGACGATGGCGAGCTCGTCGACTCGTTCGGAGACGACCTTGGCGATGTGCTCGTAGACGTTCACTCGGTCGCGCTCCACCGCACCAGCGCGTACTCACGCAGGGTTCGGCCAAAGTGCGCCGACATGGCCCGAGAGGCGTTGTCCGTTTTCATATAGGCATGGATGATCCGCGAAAACCCCCGCTCCAACCAGAGCTTGTGTGTCAGGTAACTCACCCCAAACCCGATGCGCTGCTTGCGAGCACGTGGATGCACCCCAATGGTCTTGAGGACCGAGGTCAACACGGGCTCCTCACCCACAAAAGGACCATAAGGACCAATGTTGTAACTAAACGCCATCCCCACCGGCCCTTCGTCATCCGCTGCCACGATCACCGCCGCGTCCAACGCCGCGATGCGCGCATAGAGGGCGTGAAACTCGTCGTACTCGATGGGCGAGTAGGCGTAGTTCTCTTGAAAGATGGTGGTGGACAGCTCGTAGATCGTGGGCAACATCTCCACGATGTCCGGCCCCGTCACCGTGTCGATGCTCAAGGTGCTCAAGCCCTTGTCCACACCCATGGCCAGGCCAACGTCGATGGACTCGACCAGCTTCTCCACCAAGGTGCTGGCGAAACGCGCACACTCCTCAAAACCGCCCCCGAGGAAGTCGGAGAAGCAATAGTCCGGCATGGGCTGCTCCCCCGGAAACCAGGGACTCTCGCCCTGCTCGCACACAAAACGATAGGGGTGCCAGGTGGAGAACTCGATGGGCCCTTGCACGGACGCGATCTCTTGGTCGTCGAGCCATTGGCGAAGCGACGAAAACAGGTCCTTTCGCGCCCCCTCCTCCAGGTCTGCCCGTCGTCCATAGAAACAAAAGAGGGCTTCGCTTTCATCGGTCGGTCGCAACACCGCCACGCGCGCTGCCACGCCCTGGGCGTCCTCGAACACCAGGCGGTCCACACGGCCGTCATAAGGAGACGGATCGGCCATCCAGTGTGCTTCGTACTCCTCGGGGATGCCCACCAACCCGGCGGGATCCAACCCGGCGCGCGCGCTCAAGAAAACGGTGGAGTCAACAGTCTTCATGCGGTCACCGGTCGGGTAAAGGGTTTCAGGAGGAGGGGCAACAACACCAGATCCCCCACGAGCGCGGCCGTCGCGGCGACGGTGGTCAGCAAACCAAAATAGAAGACCGTTGCGCCCGAGCCCGCCATCAACACCGCGTAGCCGGCCACCAGCAAGATCGTCGTGATGACGGCGGGACGCCCCGCATGATCGTAGGTGTAGACCAACGCATCATCCCAACCCATCCCGCGTTGTTCAGCCTCTCGCCATGCCCACAAGAAGTGCACCGTGTCGTCGATGGACACGCCGATCACGATGGCCGCGATGCTGGCCGTGGCGATGTCCAGGTCAATGCCCGCAAAGCCCATCACCGCAAACATCACCAACACCGGAAAGAGATTGGGAACGATGCTGATGAGGGCCAATCGAATGGACCGCAATCCGATGAGCATGATCAGAAAGATCAACCCCAACGCCAACGCAAAACTGCGGGTCTGGGACGTCATGACATAATCGATGATCTGGGTATAGAGCGGCAGATAGCCGCTGGCTTCAATGGTGCCCAGATCCCCTATGGTGTCGCCGGCCAAACGCTCCATGCGCTCGAGCAGATCGCTCAACTGATTGGCGCTGAGCATCCCGCCGATGAGCTTGATCCGGCCCACGCTTCCGTCCTCGGTGCGAAACGCCGCCAACGCGTTGTCCCGGAAACCCGCTTTCGTTCGATCCCACTCCATGGGCGGGTTGAGCTTGTCCCACGGAAGCAGCTTCAATTGAGCGTCCGTCAGCGGTTCGCTCTCGGCGCCTCCCGGCACCATTTGTCGATAGAGCGTATCGAGACTCACGCCATCGCGGATCGACTCATCCTCGACGGCTCGCTTCACAAAGGCGCCCATGGCAGCCAAAATAGCCGGATCGTCCACCGAACGACCCTCCGCCGGTCGCACCATAAACTCGAGCACATTGTACGAGCCCCATGCGTCTTCAATGGCGTGGTGGTCAGTCACCACGGCATGATCGTCGGGCAAATAGCCCAAGGTGTAGGTGTCCACATCAACCCGGCTGGCCCCAACGCCGGCCACCACAACCACCGCGCCGATCAACGCCCAGGCGACCCCACCACGTTGCTGAACCAATGCGCGACATCGATCGATGAACGCGTCGATTCGTTTGTGGGACGGAAGGGTGACCTTTTCACGCACCAACAGAAACGCGATGGCCATCAGCACCAGGCTGGCCAACAAAGCCGTACCTACCCCGATGGCGGTGTACAAACCCAGATCCCGAACCACGGCCATGGGCGCGCTGGTGAGCGCCAAAAAACCCGCAACGGTGGTCACCGTGGTGAGAACGCAAGGCCAAAACACCTCCTTGAGTGCCGCCACCGCGATATCTCGCTTGGGACGGTCAGGGTTTGCCCGGCGATGACGGATAAAGGCGGCAGGGAAATGCACCACATCCGCGATGCCCAACACCATGACCACAATGGGCAACACGGAGGTCACCATGTTGAGCTGGTTGCCCAACAAGCCGTAGATCCCAAACATCACGAGGGTCGCGACGGCCACCACCAACAAGGCCGTGAAGGTGAAGATCACGCTGCGAAACACCCAGCCCATAGCCCCAAAGAGCAAGAGATAGCCCAAGCCCAAGAATGTACCGAAGTCTTTCTCCGTCACCTCATTGAGGCCCGTATAGAGCACGCCGATCCCCGCCACATGATGCTCTTTATCACCCAGCACCCCCGCCGCGGTGCTCCGGACGGCGGCGATGATGGAATCCCGACGGGCGTCGAACTCTGCGCTCACCTCCATCTCCACCCACATCATGGCCTGGTCGGCCGCCTCGTTCACAAAGTGCCCCACCACGAGGGGGCTGTCTTTCAAGGGAGCCGCCGCACGCGCCAACGCCTTGGGATCCCCAAGATCATCCGGAAGGGCCTGCGCCAGAGTCGGTCCCTTGGGCGTCATGGCCAGAGACGATGTGTGGGCGGCCGAATACACGCGCTCGACCCCGTCCACCGCTTCGAGTCGAGTGCCCAAGCTGCGCAGAGTGCTCAACGCCTCGGCCGTATAGACCCCATCGGGAAAATGCATGTGAATGAGCACCACTTCGTCGTTGCCAAAGCGCTTTTGGAATTCCCGGTATTGCGCCAGCGTCGGGTCGGTCTCCAAGAACCAAACACTCATGGCGTTGTCGGGCACCATGGCGGTCTCCACGCCGCGAAGGACGCCCACCACCGCCAGGATCAACACCACCAAACCGACCCATCGAAATCGTACCAAAGCGTTCATGATGCGTGCACCTCATCGATATGAAACGACTTGTAAAACCAGGTTCGGTCCACGGCGTGCAAACGTTCCCCCAACGCCGTCAGGGGCTTGAGCCGGTCCTGCATCGCCGGTGGCGGTGTACGAGGCACCAAGAGATTCCAATAGGCCAAACGACCGCCGGGCCGCAGACGCTCCGCGAACACCCCAAACATAGCGTCGCTGGCCTCGTCGCTCATGTACTCGAACACATCCGACAAGTTGGCCTTGCTGAAGGTGCCCACCGGATGGCTGGCTACGTAGCGCTCCAACTCGTCGGTCACGAGATGGACATTGTCCACCATCCCTTTCAATCGTTCAAAATTGGCGGACCGCATGTAAAAGGGACCCGCTTCCACGTTCCGGTATTTCCCCAACAGGTTGTATTCCATATAGAAGTTTCCGGCGGTGGCCACATTGACCAATCCGTGGCGAAAGCGCCCCAGGAAATGGTCACCCACATCCCCCACGTCCACATACTTAAGTTAAGCTGCGTCCCGTCCGGACATGGCGATCATCTCTTTGCCCGCAAACCAACGGAGCAGCTGACGGTATTCTTCGTTGTCGCACTCGGTGTCATACACGCGCTTCTGGTCTGCCAATGCAGGGGCATCCAGGATGTGTTCTGCGGCATCCGCCGGCCACACTTTCGGCAAGTGCTTTTCCAGAAACAATCGGAGGTACTGATCGAAGCGACCACAATGAATCACGCCCCCCTCGATATCTTCGTGGTGCGTGTCCCAAAACGCCTGGGAGGTAGGGGTTAATTGGGGACGAAGCTGCTCGTACACGCTCAAGCGCGGTGTCGCAGAGTCGGTGGCCCCCATGAAGGGAACAAAATCCTCGTGGGAGAGGCTACGAATGCCCGCCAGCTTCAGTTCCACCAAGGCGATTTGAGCCGGGCTCATGTCGATGGCAGTCACGGAACGGGCTCCCGCCAGGAGCATGGCCAACGCGTTGCAGCCCGAGCTGGCGATGGACAGTACATCGTCTTCCGGTCCAATGGCCAACCCCTCGCTGAGGACCCGATGGTCTTCCCACACCTGGCTGTATCGGACTTTGTCCAACGCCATGGTTTGAGCGATCTCACTGCGCATCTTTCCCGACTCATTGCTCATCGTCTTGTCCTTCTTCCTCGTCGTTCTGATCCAATCGTTCCACGCGGCCTAGCCCACCGTCCAAACGAACCCGCTCCCCATCCGTCACAATGGCCAAGAGATTGGGCACACCCACCACGGCCGGGATCCCCAACTCCCGTGCGATGACCGCCGAATGAGAGAGGGTGCTGCCACGTTCCACCAAGATCCCCGTACAGGTTGGAAAGAGCGGTGCCCAACCGGGATCAGTCCGCATGGCCACCAAGATTTGACCATCGATGGACAGGTTGTCCCGAGGACTGTGGATCACTTTCAGCCGCTCTTCCACGATCCCCGGGTAACAGCCCGTGCCCGTCAACGTCCGGCCGTCCGTATCGATAGGTCCCGTGTCCGGCCCCTTGTAGCGATTTCCAAAATAAACCGGCCCGATGGTCTGGAACTGATGGGGCACATCCGAAGCTTCATAACGGGCGTATTCGGCCTGACGTACGGCCGTCAATCCCTTGAGATCGGTGGTGACGGCGCGTCCTTTAAAATAATCCCGGAGCTCTTCCACCGTCAGGTAGAAGACATCGCGATCTTCGTTCAGCTCGCCGGCCTCGGCCAATCGCTGGCCCAACGCTCGATAGAGATCACGCGCCAGCCCAAAAGCTCGCGTTCGAGCCAGCCGCATGTTCTCCCGGTTCTTCACCGAGAGACGAGCGGCCTTCAAAACCTTGGACACCTTCATGCGCGCCCAGAGCCCCAAGCCCGCACGCAACGTTTTTTCCGCCTCGACCCGTTGTCGCTTCTCTTCGACCTCCATGGCGTCCGGATCCAAGTCGTCGCGATCCAAGTAATTGCGCAACACCTGGATCACAAACCCCGGATCTTCGCGCAGCGAGATGGTCTCCAGTTTGAGCTCGCCCATGGTTCGATCGCCATAGCGGTCGATGTAGTGGGCAAAGAGCGCGCTCAGCTCGGGATACCCATTCAGACAGTCCAGCGCCGCCAAGGGCTCCTGATCTCGAATGGCTTCCGCCAACGCCCGGTGCTTCCGTGCGATCCCCGCCATGCGCAAGAGCACCCGCGTCGGTTCGGTGGACTCGATACCGTCTTCCCCGCCCATCAGATTCTGCGTCAAGATCTCGGGATTCTCCACGCCTGATTGGGCCACCAATCGGCGCAGACGGCCATTGGACATCATAACGGCAAAGTCATTGATGATGGGCGTGTGCCAATGGGCCAACACGTTGTCATCCAATTCTTGCAAGAGCCCCATGAGCTCGGAGAACGACGCGCCCGCGAAACGACTTCGGTCCATATTTCCATAGACCGTTTCAAAGCGCGCCAACCACGTAGGCACGCCTCTCTCCAGCTTCCGAAATTGACTCAACATGCGAAACAGCGTGCCCACAAGTTGCGGCAATCGACGCAGCTTCTCACCCAAGGTGAGGGTAAGATCCTCGACAAAGTCCACGGGATCCGTGAGCCCCATCATCTGTTCCATGTCGTTCTTGTTGCGCCCAAAGCCGGGCAGAAGGAGCAAGCCTTCGTACCAATTGTTGATGTTGTAATAGACCCGCCCGCGAATGAGTCCCAGCAGGTGGCGATGACGCTCGTCGTGCTGGGCGATCATGGATTCAGACAACCCCAACGCGCGCATGGTTTGATTGTAAACGCTGTGGTAGGCCCGGGCCGCAAAGGAGAAGGTCAGCGGCGTAGTGACACCACAGTAGCTCTCTTGAATGTTGCTGTTGTCAAAGACGATCCCGGGACCGTCGGCGTTCTCGGGCGCAGGGAGCTGCGTGATGGGCCGCGATTGCAGCAGGTAGAGCGTGCTGTCTTCAAAGGTCCATTCGATGTCCTGGGGCAAGCCAAAGGCCTCCGATATTCGGCAGACCTCGCCCGCAAGCTGTTGTACTTTCGAAGTGCTCAAACAGCGTATGTCCTGCTTGTCCGGAGCGATGGTCACTTCCAACGTACCCAGATCGTCCCCTTCGGGCGGCATCAACGCCACGTCTTTGTTGGCCACGATGACGTCCACCTCTTCGCCATCGTGCGAGCAAGTGTAGTCGTCCGCGTTGCAATGACCGCTCACCACCCCTTCGCCCAGGCCCCAGGCGCCGGTGATCAGCACATGTTCACGGACCCCGGTTACGGGATGGGCCGAAAAGGCCACGCCCGACACCTCACCGGTAATCATGCGCTGTATGACCACACCCATGCGAGGCAACATGCCGCCCAGGCCGGCCCGCTGACGATAGACGAGCACGCGACCGGCCAGGCACGACGCCCAGCACGCTCGGATGGCGATGGCCACATCCTCCAGCGTCCGTTGGTAGAGAAAGGTTTCCAACTGTCCGGCGAACGAGAACGAAGCCGAGTCTTCGCCCACCATGGAGCTACGGACCGCAAAGGGACCCGGCCCAATGGTCTGAAGCGCATCCCCCACGGACTGGACAAAATCCGGATCGAGCGTCAGGTTCGTCACCCAGCCCTGCATTTCACTCACTCGGGCCTCGTCGAACTCTTGGGTTTCGGCCAGCTCCGAGATACGCGCCCGGATCCGATCGAGCACATCGGCCTTCGCCAAATGACCCACAAATCCATCCACTGTGATGGAAAACCAAGGAGGGACATGGGCGCCGGCGCCGTCCAGTCTGGCCAGCCCCATGGTCTTGCCGCCCACCTGGCCTTCACCCGCGGCCATCGCCGCGTCGGCGGATGTGACCAGCCACGAAGGGCTTTGGCTTGAACCCAAGGCTACTGCCACGTAATGCCCCGCTCCACAATCAGCGCGACCAAGGGGGTCGCGTAGGCGGCCAACATCCCCAAGCCGACCATGGCTTCGTTGGCCTTGCGCGCCTTCACCGTGGGGTCCTTCGCGTACTTGGAGACCGAGAGCACCACCAAGACCCAACCGGCCATGGGCGCCACGAACCAAGCCCAGCCCACCACGGAACCGAGAATGACCTGGACCATGCCCACGCTGGCCACAGCCGCCACCCCCAAGACGAGGGAAATGGCCACGGCCACGCCGGTGGTACCAAACACCCGGGCGTAGGACGGCACCGTGTCACGCTCTTCTTCTGCCCCCCAGGCTTTGCGGGTCAGCTCGTAGGTGCACCCAGCGAAAAACGCCATGCCGGCCAACCACCACGCGGGTGTCGTAAGCATCTCACCCGAAGCCCCAATGCGCATGAGCCAGGCCAGTATGAGGGGCATAATCAGCATGTGAGACGCCCCGTAGATGGGCATGTGAGCGTTGAGCCAACGCGGCACGAAGAACTCGACAGCCATCAAGACACTCCAGCCCAACACAGCCAGCCAATAGAAGGTGACCGTGCCCACACCGCCGTCGCACCAGAGGGAATAGGCCCCTTGGCCCGCAATGGCCACGAGCCCCAAGACCTTCAGATGTCCCAACGTAATCCGGCCACTCTGGAGGACGCGTTCGGGATGGTTATGCAGATCTTCTTCGTAGTCTTTGTGCTCATCGAAGATTCGGAGCATCAAGAACACGGCCCAACAGGCAAAAAATCCGGCCACATCGCCCCAACCCATGACGAAGGAGTCGGCAGCGCTCATGAAGCGCCCGTACAACACCCCGGTGGTGAAGAGGACCGCTACAAAGATGCCTTGGGCGAGGGGAAAACGTTCTTGGGACCAGCCCCACAGATTGGACAGAGTTTTCATCGGTGTGCCACCTATCGCCCCGACTCCATCCGGACCAAGTGTCGCAGGGTCCGCGTCACTCGCTCCATGAAGGGATAATGCCGAAAGGTGTGGGCCATGATGTAGAGCATGGAACGGTTCACCGCCAAGTCGTAGAGTGACAGATTAAATCCCCGTCGCCATTGCTCCGAATCGATCGCCTGACCAGTCGCTTTCTCCAAAGCCTTTCTGTGCACTTCCACATGGTGGCCCACGACTTCCTTCGACGCATCCGGAGACAGCACAAAACTGAGGAGCTCGGCCAAGTCGTGCTGGGGCAAATGAATGGTCGCAAGCTCCCAATCGTAGGCACACAATCGATAGCCATGACTGTCTTGTGGATCATCGGATCGCCGCAGACAAATATTGCGCGGATTGAAGTCGTTGTGGATCAGGGTTTTGGGCATCAACTCGATCTCATGCCACCACTTGAAGATCCGGCGAACGAGCTGACGATGGAGCTCTAAGTCTCGACCGGTGACCCATTCAGGAAACTCTTCCGAGGCGTGTACCCCCAGGTGCTCCCACAAATCGGACATCTCAATCATAGACGCCGTGGTATGCACCTGACCGATCCAAGGTTCCTCCGCCAACGCCTCGGTCCGGCCGTACCAGATGCTATGGACCTGCGCGATCCCCTCCAACGCCGCGTCAATGTGCGCCGTCTCCCAGCCACTCACATCATCGGCGCTGTCTTTCAGCAGTACATCATTCAACCGCTCCATAATCACGACGTAGGCTTCTCGGCCGTCGTCTTGGTAGGTGTCGTACACCGTCGGCATGTGACGAATGATGCGTGGATCCGTCTGATTGTAGAGGGCCAACTCCCGCATATGGCAACCCGCCGCGCCGGTCTTGTCCTTGAAACGATCGTGGGCTTCCCGCAACCCCGGCGCACACATCCCGGCCATGCTGTTGACCATGAGGATCACTTCTTTGTCGATGGGTTTCACCTTGGCGATCACGTCCACAGTCCCCGCCAACTGGCCGTTGCTTGGGCTGTGATAACGCACGTTCAAAGGCAAGAGCCCCACAAATTTGTCCACTTTGCGCGCGGTCAATTCAGTGATGATGCTGCTGCCCATCTCGAACGTTTCCTGGGGTTCCACAGCGTCAACGACCAGGGTCTCGTCCTCAAAATAGCGGCGCATTCCAGGCGTCAGGAACTCAGCGTTCAGATCCTTGGCCAAGAACCACTGAACCGGTTTGTTTCGACCCAAGCGTTCGTGGGCGCTGGCAAATTGCCCGGTGGCCACCGCGCTCAACGTCGACACATCCAGCGCCAAGCAGAAGCTCGCGATAATCTCCGCGAGACGCGACACCTTGCCGGGTCCCGCACAGCCCATCATCTCAAGCATCTGTCGCTGCCGCGGCAAGGCCGTCCCACCACCGACGGTGCCCACCACCAACGCGGGCAAGATCATGGAGGCATACAATCCCCCCTCGACGGCTTGGATATGCAGTTGGGCCACACTGGATTCATGCACACACGCGATGTCTTGACCGGTGGCCGTAAAGGACGCCGCGATGACATTGGCCGTGTTGATGTTGTAGCCGATCATGCCTGACTGACACGCACCGACCATCCCGAGCTGATTGCATTTGACCATCTGCTCGGGGGTAACCTTGAGGACGCGCATGAGATCTTCGGTCGAGATGAATGCCTCGGCCGAAGCCCGCGTCCCCCGCCCGGAGATGAAGGACTGGAAATTCACCTTCTTGTCACCGCTCATGTTGCCTTCGATCAAGAAGTTCTCGAAGCGCACACTCCGATGTTTCTGCATGTACTCCATCAGCCACTGACACGCATGCCAGGTGCTGGTCGTCGTCATGTTCTGGCCCGCCGCATCACCGGTCTCGTAGACAAAGCGGACATGCACCTGATTCCCGATCAGAAAGGGAACCACTTGGGTCAACTTGGCGTGACTGGACACCTGATTGACCTGCTCTTGCAAATCATCGACGTGTTCACGGATGGTGTCGGCAAAAAGCAGCGCCTCTTTCATGTTGGAGAGGACAAAGAGCGGGACTCGCAGCATCTGTTGGCGCAGCACCCGGGCAGTCGCGCCGCCCGAGCGCGAGATGGCGGTCGCGCCCCGCGTGGTGGACGCCACGAGCGCCCCTTCGCTGGTGGCCATGGGCAAATAGAATGCCCCATCGGCCTTCTCTCCATGAATGAGAAGCGGGCCCGCGATCCCAACCGGGACCTCGATGGAGCCAATCAAGTTCTCGATGTTGCCGGTCAGTCGGTCCGCTTCCAGAGAAAACTCGTCCATTTTGGACAGCTCGGACCCTGTCTCTTTGCGGACGTACGCCAGGCGCTCCAAGCGCGCCTCCTCCGTGTAGAGACCTCGACCGGGGATCTTACGCAGCGCCTCTTCGGGTACATCTTGTGGCGCGGAATCGCTTCCTGACTCACTCATCGGTCGCTCTCCTCATGACAGCATTCTCGCGGTATTCGAACGATTGGTAGGTACAACTCTAAACCCTTGAGCGTGCTTTTTCTAGGGACCCCAATGCAGAACATAACAACCAGCCTCACACGCCCATCGAAAGGCCCCATTGAGATCGTCCTAACAAAACTGAAAAAGCGGTCCTCTCGGAAACCAAAATCCGTTGAATAGTCCACCCAAACTCTCGTCACCCATACCCATCGTGTGACTACAATCCCGGGAAATGCTCGACGAGCTTGATCTCGAATTCCGGGAAGTGCTCCACGTAGCGGATGGTGAAGTCCTCGAAATGCTCGACTTCGCGCCACAGGCCGCACTCATCGGCAAAGTGCTCCACCCACTTCACCTTGAGCTCGGGGAAGTGTTCGACCACTTTCACGTCGATGTCTTGGAAGTGCTCCACCACTTTCACATCGCCCCAAAGCGCGATTCCGTTGAAATAGCAGCCCACCAGACCGCCCGTCTCCCGAGACCGCTGCTGTGCATCCGGCGGCGGCTTGGGGAACAACCGGTCGGCGCAGAGTTCTTCAAAATCATCACAACACACGTTGGTCGCCACACACCCCGGATAACATTGACACGAACCGGGCGCATCAAAGGGCAACCCACAGACACCCACACAGCTGGTGTTGCCCGACTCGGGGGGATTGACATCGGTAATGGATCTCACGTCCAGAGGAGGCGAAACGGTCGTGTCCTCTGGCGGCTGCGTCACATCCACGGTCCCATCGTGAGGCGGCGGTAATTCCTCCCCTTGTCGTTTGATGGTGCTCTCACAGCACACCAAGACGAAGAGGGTCAGGAGGAGACCATGACGCCACATCATCAACAGCCGGGTGCGCCCGAGGGTTGTCCCGACGTGGGATCCACGCACGGAACACAGTCATCATTGCCGCCGCAGGACCCACTGCCAATCAGGAAGTCCAACGGAAGGTCGACACACTTGGGCAAACAAATCCCGGTGTATGAAGCGACAAAGGGAATCTCACCGCTGCACGGGGCACCCTTAAAATTGGGCTCTTGGAACACGTCGGGCACACACAGATAGTTGGACTGGCAGCCCTCAGCGTTCAAATACCCTTGCTGTTCACCCGGTATGAACTCCGTTGGAATACAGTGCCCGACGCCGCCACAGCACACGTTGAAGCTGATCTGGCAGATCCCACCCTGCGGGCCGGTATCACAGGCGAGATCACACGCACCGGTGGGCTCACCGGTGAACGGATCGCAACACGGCACACACAAAGTGTTTCCCTGGCACGTTTGTTTCTCGAGCAAGGTGCTCTGGTCGGCCACAAACGAGATGCAGGAGGACAAACACCGACCTTCCAACCCGCCGGGCGCAGAACAAGTCTCCGGCGTAAAAAAGCCGCCTGTTTCGACAAATTCGTCCGGAATGCAGGACGACGTACCTCCAGGGCATGGAGTCAGCGCGCTTAGGAGATCGGTCGGCACAAACTCGTTCGGGATACAGTGGGCACCCTCACAACATTCGGGGAAAATCGAGGCATCGATGACGGGCTCCGTGGGCAAATTGTCACAGCTCAACGGATCGGCGGGAGGCTCCGGATCCGGCACCACCGCGTCCGGGCTGCAATCAAAGGATTCGCAAACCCCCGTCTCTTGTCCATCCAAGGGGTTGACGCAGGGGATACAGACGTCCCCTTCCGCGCAGGTGGCTTGGGGGAGCAATCCTATGAACCCCTGAACACCGGGCAAACAACGGGTCATGCACGCCCCCGGCACCCCACCCACGGATGTACACCCCGGCGGCGTGTATTCCCCCTTCAAATCAAAGAGGTTCTCCGGCACACAGATGGATCCGTCCGCGCAGGACAGCAAAAAACTCGTGATTCGCGGAGCGACCTGGTCGGCAGGAACACACCGGGCGGGACCGCTGTCGCAGCAGGTCGGCAATGTGCCCACTGAAACATCCACGCAGGCGGGGCCTGTGGCAGGAGGATTCGTTGGTGGCTTGGTGGTGTCTGGGGTGAATATGGGCACATTGGTGTCGTTGGTGGGGTTGCTGGGACGAGGCACACCGCTCGTCGACGCTGCTGGACCACATCCCCACACTATAAGCAGTGCTGCCAACCGATGTACACTCGGTTTCATTCGCCCTCCAAATCCGTCGACACAGCCATCCACACAGGCTGTTCAGGCGGTCTAGTGTACCACGACAAGCCCGTTGCGGGGGGGCCTCAATAAATGACGGGTATGGGCTTATATAAACGAGGATTAACGGGAGATGGTGCCCACCTGAATCAAGGTCCTCTCCAATGACCGGAGGAGAGTGTCTTCGTGAATGCCCAGCGTCTGTAGCGACACATGAAGTGGAACACTGGCCTCCGGTTCAAAGGGCGAATGGAATCCATGCTTGTCTGCCACCTGACCCACGACGTTGCAGAGATGAATCAGCTGCCGGTGTGACACGGGCAGTTGTGGTTCATCGCAGTCGTGGTGTTTGCCCGCAAGCGCGATGCACTCGGTTGGAAACTTCCATGCACGCAAAAGCGTCATGCCTACCCGCTCGTGGTGGTCCGAACAGATGCGTTTGAGCTGCTCCATGTCGTCCGCGTTCAACGCCGCACCGGGCTCAATATTGGTGCCGATATAGCGCAGCAAAACAATCTCCCCCACATTGTGAAAGAGCGCCGCGAGATAGGCATTTTCCGGATCCCCCAAACGCTGAACCCGTACCAATTCACGAACCAAGGCCGCTGAAAACAAGGTGCGGGCCCACAACTTCTTGAAGAACAAAGCGAAAGCAGGGTTCTTCACCTCGAAAAATTCACGATGCAAGAGGGTCTGCGCCTCATTGACCACGGTCCGATTCCCCAGACGAATCACCGCATCTTTGAGGTTGGTGATAGAGCGCGTTCCTCGATAAAAAGAGGTGTTGGAGAGTGCAATGGCTCTCCGAGCGATGTTCGGGCTCTGTTCCAAAACCTGGACCACTTTGTCGCTAGACAAGTTGGGATCCTTCTGGAGTTGAACCCACAGCGAGGTCATGGGCTTGGGCATTGGCAACGAAAATGTACCTGCGTTGAGATCGTCCCGAAGTTGCCGAACGATGGCGCGTAGGTTGACAGCCAACTGAAGTTTCTTCGGTTCGAAAACAGTCTCTATGCCAATACCGGCCCCAGTATATTGGCTCGATTCCTCGGGTTTTTTAGAGTGGATTTTGGTCCGGGCTTTGTCCAGCGCCACCCGTAAACTGCGCATCAACTCACCGGGGCGAATCGGCTTTTGGAGGTAGTCGTTGACGCCTACTCGGAGGAGCTCCACCACGTCGTCGATGTTTCCTTCTGCGCTGGTCATGACGATGGGAATGACCGAGTTGTCGGCTCGGATGGCCTGGGCCAAGGCGTGACCACCCATTCGGGGCATCGTGAGATCCGAGAGCACCAGATCAAATCGCTCTTGGGCGTACATTTCGAGGGCGTCGGCACCATCACGAACGGCGGTCACTTGATACCCTAAAGTCTGCGCTGTCTTCTCCAAACTCGCGCGAGCCACGGAATCGTTTTCGGCAATCAACACATGGGGAGCATTGTTCATCATGGTCATCCTGTCGTCTTCGCAATGGTTGTGAGCACAGTGGGTCGCTTCGCCGCGTGATCCACTATTCGGTTCGTTGCTTGGGTACCTGTTACGGCAGTCGCCCTAAAGAACTTGAGAACTTTTCTGGTTTTCTTTGCCCTGCCGCTTTCTACGTTATTCGTCTAAGAAGGCTTTTCCGCTACAATGACGAACCATGAGCGTGGATCCCAGCCAAACCATCGGTGCCTTTATCGAGCAGGAGCCGGCCGCAATTCTCGTGTTGCACGACCTGGGCGTATCGTTGGCGGCCCAACGCGGTGAGACCCTAGCGTCGGTGTGCGCCACCCTCGGAGTAGAAGCGGCTCACTTGACCGAAGAGTGTGCCCAGGCACGAGAGCTCATCACCCCACCGGAGACGCGAGAGACCAATTGGTTCCTTGAATCTTTGGACAATCTGGCCAACTACATCATCGAGCGCTATCACGGGCCGACCTACGACGAAACCGAGCGCATCACCCTCTTGGGCGATGTGGTCGCCGATGCCCACAGCGATGAACATGGTCCATTGGTGAGCCGGGTTGTCATGCTGTGGAACAACCTGGCCAAGGAGCTGTTGAGCCACATGCGCAAAGAGGAGATGGTAATCTTTCCCCTCGCGCGTCAAATCGAAGAGGGCGTGGTGGACGAGGAGTTGGGCGACCTCAACGAGCTGGTCACCGACGCCATCGCCAGCATGAAAAACGAGCATCAATTTAGCGACGGGGTCCTGGCGGACCTGCGCACGCTCACCGACGACTATGCCTCAGCCCCGGTGGATTGCCCCCTGTGGCGCGCCTGGTGGAGTGCGCTGCACACCTTCGATCGCGACCTGCGCATGCACAGTCACCTGGAAGACAACATCCTCTTTCTCCGAATGTCCGACAACGCCCGTCGACCTACTGAATAAACGCTACGCTTCGTGGATCCCAATGGTGATCGCCGCATCGCCCAGAGTGACGTCTACTGTGGTGGCGCTCTCGGGAATGGCTTGATCGGTCGCAAAGGTCGTGGCGAGGGTCTCGCTGGCGATGGTCTCTTGGTGCGCGGCACACGCCGCCAACACCGCCGAATCACCGGTGAGGTAAACCGCG
>Ga0114996_10003573_pt1 | contig 19204 bp, 12 predicted proteins | sample ArcticOcean_MG_C_4_FD_87039 | JGI IMG/M metagenome (GOLD analysis project Ga0114996, IMG submission 87039) | Marine microbial communities from western Arctic Ocean - ArcticOcean_MG_CB4_134 | ecosystem: Environmental > Aquatic > Marine > Oceanic | place: Arctic Ocean: Canada Basin | collected...
ATGGGTTATAAGCGACCTACCACGCCGTGTATTGATGCTCTGCGGCAGGAAAGCATCAATTTCTCGCAAGCTTATGCCGTGGGTCCGTATACTCCGGCTTCCTTTCCCGCCATTCTGACCTCCACATATCCGCTTATGCACGGTGGGTATGGTGGTAAGTTGGCGCCGCAGCGCGTTCCCTTAGCCGAGGTCCTGTCGCAAGCAGGTTGGCACACCGCTGCCGTGCACTCCAATCCTTTTCTGTCGCGACATTACGGGTACGAAAGAGGATTTGATTTATTCATAGATGGCGATTTTAGCAAGAAAAGCGAACAGTTCCAACAGCGTTCGCGCTGGCGCCAACGTCTCGAAGGCATGGGGTGGTTATATCGGTTTTGCCGATCGCTATTTTTATTTTATGAAAGGGAAGTGGTCGCTCGGCAGAATTTTAGGAATGCTTATTGGCCGGCTTCCAGAATAACAGCTGCCGGCCTGGATGTTTTGGAACAATCCCCTGGCGATCTCTTCCTGTGGTTGCACTTCATGGATGTACACCAGCCCTATCATCCTCCCCAGGAGTGCCTGGCGCACATTGGCGGGCAGGCATTGAAAGAACGGGACATGCTGCATCTGTGGAAGAAGATGAATGAAGCCCCAGATGAGTTGACGCAAAAGGAAATTGAGGCATTGGTCGATCTATACGACGCTTCGATTTGTTATGCCGACCAGCAATTGGCCCGTTTCTTCGCTCACCTCAAAGAGAGGGGGCTGTACGACGATGCTCTGATCATCGTGACTGCTGACCACGGGGAAGAATTTTACGAACACGGCGGCTTGCAGCACCGGGAAGCCAAACTCTACGATGAACTTGTCCGCGTTCCCCTGGTAGTGAAGTTGCCCCAAGGTGAATATGGCGGGGTGTTGGTCAAAGATCCGGTTAGTTTACTGGACCTGGCTCCGACCGTGCTCGATCTTGCCAATCTTGCCGAATCGACGTTTAAGGGGGAGAGTCTCAAAGCTACATGGGAAGAGAATGAAGCCGCTGAACGCACAGTTATTAGCCAATGTTTTAACGGACCTTTAAATAAAGGCGATCTGAGCGGAGATGGCACCAGATTGCTGGCCTGCCGAGTGCAGAATTGGAAGTTGATCTACCACGAGAATACAGGATGTTGCGAATTGTACGATCTAGCGCAAGATCCCTTGGAAAAGCAGGATCTTGCCGCAACCCGGACTGACCAAGTCGACCGTTTGAAGAGTGAAATTAAGGCACATATTTCACTGCTGGATTCCACCGAGGTCTCAGTCAGTGAGGAACCCGGAGGCGAGGAGATATTGCAGCGCCGTCTCCAGAGTCTGGGATATTTATAAACATGGGACTCAGAGGTAAGAATGTCCTGGTCACGGGTGCAGGGGGATTTATCGGCAGCCACCTGGTAGAGGAATTGCTGAGCGAGGGAGCAAAAGTAAAGGCGTTTGTGCACTACAACTCCATGAACGATATCGGTAATTTGAGCCATCTAAAAGAGGAGATACTTCAAGAAATCGAGCTGGTCAGGGGAGATATTACCGACGGCATCATGGTCAGGACGAGTCTGGAAAATACAGACATAGTTTTCCATCTGGCCGCGTTAATAGGCATTCCTTATTCCTATTTGGCGCCACGGGCTTATATCGATGTCAATGTTTCGGGTACTTTAAATGTACTTCAGGGCGCGCGCGATACAGGGGTGGAGAAAGTGGTCCACACCTCCACTAGCGAAGTCTACGGTACTGCCCTCAGGGTGCCCATAGACGAAATGCACCCCCTGCAGCCCCAATCCCCCTATGCGGCGAGTAAAATAGGGGCAGACAGCATTGCCGAAAGCTTTTACCGTGCTTTTGGCCAGAATGTGACCATCGTACGGCCTTTTAACAACTACGGCCCCAGGCAATCGGCTCGCGCGATTATACCGACCATTATTGCACAGGGTCTGGCTGCTCGACGAGTCGCCTTAGGAGCTCTGGAGCCGGTTAGGGACTTTCTCTTTGTCAAGGACACAGTCAGGGGATTTATCGGGGCGGCCAGTTCAGAAGCGTGCATCGGAGAAGTAGTAAACTTAGGAACGGGCAGCGGCATATCTATTGGAGAATTGGCGCGCGAGATCCTCGATATGCTTGGACAAAAAAAAGAGATCGTTGTGGAGGACAAGCGGTTGCGCCCGGCCCAAAGTGAGGTAATGGAACTTATCTGTGATGGCAGTAAGGCCAAAAAGCTTTTCGGCTGGGAGGCGACCTGGAATTTGCGCGCCGGCTTAGAGGAGACGGTGCATTTTGTCGAAGAAAATTTGGACGCGTTTAGAGTCGATGACTACAATATCTAGGTGAGTTCATGCAAGCTATTATTTTAGCAGGCGGGCGGGGAACCAGACTCCAGCCTTATACTACGGTCCTACCCAAGCCTCTCATGCCGGTGGGTAATTATCCCATACTGGAAATTGTCATCCGGCAATTGCACTACGCCGGTTTCCGGCAAATATTGATGGCGGTGGGATATTTGGGGGAGTTGATCGAAGCGTATCTGGGTGACGGCAGCAAATGGGGGGTAGAAATACTCTATTCACGGGAGGACGAACCCCTGGGGACTGCCGGTCCCGTCGCTCTTTTCGACGGTCTTCAGGAGCATTTTCTCGTCATGAACGGCGATATCCTCACCGATTTGGATTACACCGCGTTCTTCGAGTACCACCAAAAAAAAGAGGGGCTGGCGACCATTGCTACCTATGAGAAGAAAGTGAAAATCGATTTGGGCGTCATTGAGACGGGGCCCAATGGGCAGTTGACAAAATATATAGAGAAACCCGTTCTACCCTACAGCGTAAGCATGGGAATATACGCCTTCGCACGCCAGATCCTCAGCCACATTCCCATTGGACAGTATCTCGATTTTCCCGACCTCATCAAGAAATTGATTACAGCAGAAAAACCCGTGTATTCAATGCCTTTTGATGGATACTGGTTGGATATTGGTCGCCGCGAGGATTACGAGGAAGCGGCAGAGGATTTTGCAGAACTGGAAAAACAGTTCTTGAAGGAAAAGTAATGGCAAAAATTCTCGTCACCGGAGCAGCGGGTTTTATGGGAAGGCATCTGCTGCGGCGGTTGGTGGCTGAAGGTCGGCATTCTATCGAGGGATTGGCAAGGAAAATGCCGGCAAAATCTCTGCAAGGATGCCTTTGCCGACAGGTAGATCTGCTGCGGCCGGAGCAAATCGCCGCATATCTTTCTGGTTTTGCCCCATATTGGATTTTTCACTTGGCTGGAGTGCATAACGGTTCTAGGCAACAGCTACTTGCGGGTAACCTCCAGGTAACGGTCAATCTCTTTAACGCTCTTGAGGCCCAGGTTGTGCCACAACCGCTACGTCTCCTCGCTATTGGTTCGGCAGCAGAGTACGGGATGAGCTTAAAGAGTGGTGTCCCCGTCCCCGAAAGTGCCGCACTAGAGCCAATGGGCGACTATGGATATAGCAAAGTGGAGCAGTGGAACTTTATCAGGGAGCGAACTGCGCAGAACGACCTAGAGGTGGTCTATGTGCGACCTTTCAATTTGTTGGGGCCGGGGTTGAGCACGAATTTGGTTGCTGGAGCCTGGGCACGCCAGATTGCCCAGATCGAAGTCGGGCTAGTGCCGCCAATTTTGCAGACGGGCAACCTGTGGTCCGCCCGCGACTTCGTCGATATCCGCGATGCAGTGAGAGCTTACCGATTACTGATGGAAAAAGGCGGAGCGGGGCAGGTTTACAATATCTCTTCCGGAGTGGCACTGCCCTTGGAGGAATTGTTGGGTGTTTTTCAGGAAAAGGCCCAAATTCCTTTCAGTGTCGAGAGGGTCGCGGCCTACACTCGAGGGGGCGATTTGCCCATTGCTTGCGGCGACAATACTGCTCTGCGTCGTGCTACGGGCTGGGAACCAGAGATCGGTATTGAACGTGCGGTCGAGGATTTGCTGGATTATTGGCGGGAGACGGTCGCGGCGGAGAAATATGAAGATATTGCATCTCAATAATATAGCTAATGTAGCTTACGAGATCAGCCGGGCGCAAAGGGCTTTGGGATACCAAAGCGATGTGTTACACTTCCGCGATAATTCTTTTGGCTACCAATACGACTACATTTATAACCTCGAACAATACTCTCGGCCGGTATATCTTACCCTGCGCTTGCTGCACCAGTTGAAATTTCTGGATTACGATATTTTTCACCTGCACTCATCTTTTTTCTTGCCGTTTTACCTCGACCCTATTCTCTTGCGGCCCCTGGGGAAAGGTGTCTTTTTTCACTTCCACGGCTCCGATGTTCGCCTCAAGGGAAAAGAACCCTTTTTCGCCCGTTTTGCCGATGCTTGCTGGGCTTCCAATCCCGATATGTTGAAGCTTTTTTCTTGCCCGGTCACTTTGATGCCCTTGCCAATCGGTGTTGCTGACTACCAAAAGTATGATAAAGGATCGGGGAACAAAGATCGTCCGGTGGTTCTTCACTCGGCTTCCCAGCCGAGCGTTTCGGGTAGCGACTTAGTCGTCCGCGCGGTGGAAAATTTGCAGCGTAAGGGGATCAATTTCGAGTTCGTCCATTTGCATAAAGCGTCGCGCCAGGACTATATAGAGGCGCTGGTTCGAGCTGATATCGTCGTCGATAAAATACTTCCGACGACGGGCACCTATGCTATGATGGCGCTCGAAGCGATGTCGTTAAAGAAAACGGTCTGCGTTAATCTGACTTCTGAGACTCTGGAGTTCATGCCTGGCTCTAATCACCCTATGGTCGCTGTCGACCAAGACAACCTGGAAGAAAAGTTGGCCGAGTTAATCGGGGACGGTGAGAAGCGCCGCCGCTTGGGGGAACAGGGATACGAATATGTGTTGCGCTACCATGATGCCCGGATTGTAGCCGCCGAGATGCTCAAAATGTACCAGATGCCCAAGGAGGAACTGGCCGCTGTGGGCAAGGTCCTGCCCACATATTTGTAATGAACGACAGTCGGCAAGTGGCAGCAGCCAGCGAGGAGGGGGCAACGTTTAAAGTGAGGTCGTACGCGCGTTTCGTACGGCAAGTAGGAGTGGCGGGGATAGCCAACGGCGCTCTGAGTCTGCGCCGCATATTGCTCTTGCCCGTGCTTACAAAGCAATTGTCGCCGGACCAATTCGGCATATGGATTTCTCTCGTGGCGTTTATAGAATTGCTTGCACCCATCGGTCAGTTGCGCCTCGATGCCAGTTTGGATCGGTTCCTGCCGGCTGTGGAAGATCGCGATGAATTGGGACGCAGTGTTTACACGGCCATTTCTTTTGGGCTGTTGAGCACGGGGTTGTTGGGAGGGGGCATTGTGCTGGCGTGGGCCATGCCTTTACCCTGGGACCTGAGCAGAGTTGGGGCGGCAGACCTGGTCGCGCTATTAGTGGTGGCCGTATTGCTGTCTTCGTTAGAAATGATGGGAAGGGCCTATTTCAGGGCACGGAGATTAGTGAAGTTCCATTCGGCGCTCGTTGTGGCAGATGCACTGGGATTTGTGGCATTGGCAGCACTGGCTTTATACGCCGGTCTAGGGCTCAAAGGAGTGCTCGGAGCCTGGGTAGTTAATAAGGGGGCACTGTTAGTCGTTGAATGGGTAAGTATCTCCAGATCGACCGGTACTTTTAGTTTTGACGCTGGGCTTTTAAAACGCTTTCTGCGCTATGGCATCCCGTTATTGCCTTTGGGTTTATTTGCATCGCTGATGCATTTGGGGGACCGCTATGTGATTGCATATTATCACGATTGGGGCCTGTCTGGAGCGTACTCGGCTGGTTATTTGCTGGGTAACCTCGGCGGCCTATCTTTTGGTCCCGTTTTCCATATCCTCGGACCGACGATTGCCGCCCTGTGGGAACGAGGGGAGAAAAGGCAAGTGGAGGAGCATATGTCTTTTGCTCTAAAGTACTGCCTGATCGCCGCTGTGCCTTTGGTCGTCACTGTTGCCGTTCTGGCGAGGCCGCTCATGCGCCTGCTGGCAGAGGAAGCGTACGAGGTAGAACCTCTCGTCATTGGCTTGATCGCTGTCGGGGTCATGGTATTCATGGCATCGGGTATACTCCAAGAAGGTATACGCTTACAAAAGAAAACGGGGAAGATCACGCTTATTTACGGCGGCTGTGCCGGCTTGAATCTCGCCCTCAATTTCCTTGTCGTGCCCGATTGGGGGATGAGGGGGGCTGCCGCCGCTACACTATTGACTCATGGGGTGCAAATTTTTGCCGCCCACCAAGTAGTAAGGTCGGATTTACTGGTGCGCGTGGAGTGGAAAACGTTGGGGAGAATGCTAATCGGTGGTGGCGTCACAGGATATATTCTCTTTGTGAGTGATCCGCAAGCTGTAGCGTCGCTAATTGTCGCCGCTATTTTGGCCATGGGGGGGTATCTGGCTCTCATGCTGGCAATGGGAACTTTCTCCAAGAGGGAATTAGATTTTTGGAAGTCGTTAATTCCTAGGATGTCCGGGAGCAAGAAGACATTATGAGCGACCTGCTACAACATCTTTGCTGGGGCCTGCGAGCGGGGTTTATCCCCGGGGTTTTGTTTGGTTTGAGTGTAGGTTGGGATACGCTGGCGATCAATCGTTTGCGCACCTGGCGCGATGCGGGATTAGTCAGCATCTATGCCGTGCTGCTGTACGGTATACTTGGTAGCCTTTGTGGAGTGCTGATAGGGTTGTTGGGTTGGGCAGTGGTCGCGATTATTGGGTCGACTATGCCGGTGGCGTACGAAGCGCATTATTCGGGCCTGGTCGCTGCTGCCATAACCTTGCAGAGTCTACTGCTCTGGAAGGTATTTGTACCGACCAGCGACGGCATGATTCGCACTTTGACAGGAATCTACAAATTTCCTTTCAGGGGAGTGAAAAATGCTCTGAGGACGTTTGCTTATATAGCTGTATCCGTCTTAGTAGCTGTCATATGGTCCACTTTCTATGCCTTTTGTCTATCCCAGCAGCCGCTGGAGTGGGCCGGGGGATTCTTGCTGATAGCTCTTGTCGGAACATGGTACTTGCGCCGCAAGAAAGATGAGGTCGCCATACCTGCCGCATTGGGTCAGCGGCCGCAGACCAACGAAAGACGCCTCTTATTGCTCGCTATGGATGCGTTGGAATGGCGCGTAATCAAGGATCTGATCCAGCAGGGCAAATTGCCGAATTTTCGTTTTCTCATAGAAAATGGGACGTCGGGTGAATTGCAATCGATGATTCCCACCTGGTCACCCTCCTTGTGGACGACCATGGCCACAGGGAGAATACCCGAGAAACACGGGGTGGATTATTTTGTCTCTTACATCCTGCCGGGGTGTTCGCTGCCGCTGGCGCCGCGGCGCGAGCCGACGCATCTGGGGGCAACCCCCTTATTCTTGCGTTTGTTGGCCCGCAGGAATCTGGTGGCTTCGCTGCCCATCACCAGCAATATTAGAAGAGAGCCCGCGTTTTGGAATATTGCCAGCTTTTTTGAGAAGACCGTAAGCGTGATAGGTTGGTACGCCACCTGGCCGGTCGAAAAGATCAATGGCAGCATGGTGACCGAGCACGCCATCCACGCCGAGGAAAAATTCTCAGACGACTTTAATTATTTTACTCCCGAGGGGAGCACCTATCCCGCAGGATTATTGGAGCAGATAAAACCTTTCATCCTGCATCCAAGCCAAATTAGCGATGCTGATATCCAACGCTTTTTTTCCCTTACCGAGGAGGAATTGCAGAAATTTCACGGCGTTGCTTTCGAAGAAGGCAAGCCCGAGCCTTTTTTTAAGATGGTATACGCCCAGGATAAGAGCTACGAAAATATCGCCCACCACATTTGGCACGAGCAGAGTCCCGACCTGCTGGCCGTCTATCTTCAAGGTATCGACTATTTGTCCCATCTCACTATGCAATACTTCTACCGTGATGAGAATGAGGTCGATGTGGAAGAATGCAGAAAATATGGCGATGTCCTCAGCGAGTATTATGACTACTACGATGGCATCATAGGTAGTTACCTAGAAGACCTGGGAGAGGATACAACGATGTTAGTCGTGTCCGATCACGGCTTTGAGCGCATGGGGGAAGCGTATTACCATCACAAGGATGCTCCTCCCGGAGCTATTTTGGCTTATGGCGCAGGGATTGGCTCCGGGCACAAGATTACAGGAGGACGCATCATCGATGTGGCTCCCACGCTGCTGTACTGCCTCGGCCTCCCCCTGGCCGAGGAGATGGAGGGGGAGGTCTTGACTGAGCTATTTGAGCCAGACTCGGTGAGAGGCGGAGCTCCTTGGTATATTCCTTCTTACAATTTCCTCAAGACGGAGGAAACCCAGGCGATAGAGTATTCCGAAACAGATGAGAAGATCAAGGTGGTGCTCAGGGGGTTGGGTTATATCGACTAAAAAAGGGATTTTATTCTTTTTAAAAATGAAAAAGAATTTTCAGAGGTGGGTAGGTGAGATGATAGGGGCGGAGTCGCCGGACGAAGGGTGTGCCCTGGACATAGGTTGCGGCGACGGCAGATACCACCCGTTCTATAACAGTCCGGTGGTGGGCTTCGACATTCGCAGAAGCAGGAAGGATATGGTGGTGGGGGTAGCAGGAGCGCTGCCTTTCAAAAGCGAATCTTTCTGCTTTGCGACTTCCTTCCAGTGTTATTATTACATCGAAGACATCGACCAAGCCGTGGCGGAGTTGTACCGAATATTAAAGCAAGGTGCTTGTGCAATATTGTCCCTGTCGAGCTTTAGATATTTGAGGAGAGAACAACGGCTTAATCGCCAGGTCGCCCAGGTGCTTTCCCACAAGGAATGGGGCAAGGTTTTCGAAAGAGGTGGTTTTAGTTTGTGCCCTCTAGATGTACCGGCTCGCTATAACGGAACTTGGGCCTGGGCAGAGAATATCCCCGCTCGCCTTTTGAGTCCATACCATTTCTTTAAGCTTAGAAAAGAATGTCTTTCTAGCTGTTCCGCATTACTGCTCTCCGACTAAATTGCTCCCTGGTATGGAGGTCGACCCGGTAATTGGAATTTAAAGTTATGAATGAGCGGACTGCAGGCCAGATCTTAGCGGCGGTGGTAGGCATTGCTCTGGTAGTTGCTCCACTGTATCTGACGGGTTTACATCAACCCTTCCACTACGACGACATACATTCTATCGTCGATAATCCCCATGTCCGTTCGCTGGGCAATATCCCCGCTTTTTTTTCCGATTCCAGTCTTTTTGCCGAAGATCCTAAAAATGCTATGTATCGCCCCTTGGTGTTAGTCAGTTATGCCTTTAACCACGCGCTGAGCGAATACCGCACCTGGAGTTATCACGGCTTTAATATATTGCTCCACATCCTTAACAGCAGCTTAGTTTTTGCGCTGATTCGGGTTACTGGTGGGCGTCCCGTCGTGGCGTTCTTGGGGGGGCTAGTATTTGGTTTACATCCGCTTAACAGCGAAGCAGTGAATTATATTAGCAGCCGGTCGGAGACTCTTTGCGCTTTCTTCTTTGCTTTTAGTTTTTACAGTTTTCTGCGGTGGAGGCTGCAGGCCGAATGGATTTGCTACGCTGGTGCAATCCTTTGCTTTATTGGTGCTTTGCTGGCCAAGTCCGTTGGTATTATGCTGCCGGCGGTGATCTTGCTCTACGAGGTGATATACGCCGAAAATGTGCGCGCGCGTTTGAGGGCAATCTGGCCTCTACATGTCCCGTTTTGGGCGTTAGCGGCACTCTATTTTATTTTTATGAAGCGCTTTGTCGAGACCGCCGTAGTCCAGCAACCGGTACGCAGCCTCGATGTCCAGCTTTGGACCCAGGGCAAAGCGTTGATCCAGTATGCTCAATTGCTCTTCCTGCCTCAGGGACTAAATATCGAACATCAATTCAGACTAGGAGGGGACTTGAGCGAGCCGGCAGTTTTGGCCGCCTTCCTATTGCTTGCTACGATAGGTGTATTTTTTCTGCTAAGCCCTTTGTCGAAAGAGGTTCTATTCTGGAGCGGCTGGTCTCTGATCATTCTGTTGCCGACGTTAGTCGTACCTTTGAATGTGCTGATTAACGAACACCGCCTCTACTTACCGATGATGGCATTTGCCGTCTATCTCGGGCATATTATGGGCTGGCTGTGGAGACATTACGGTTTTTGGGGAGCGGCCATATGTCTTGCATGGATTGCTTCCTACGGGATTTTAACTTTCCAGCGCGTGCAAATATGGGAAACCCCGGAGCGCCTCTGGGCAGATAGTTTAGAAAAAGCGCCCCTGATGCCACTGCCCCATGTTCTTGCGGGAGATCATCACAAAGCGGCTGGTGACAATGAGGCGGCGTTGCGGCAATACTATCAAGCTTTGCAGGTCTATCCTGCTGTGCTCAGTGGGGGAATGCAGGTAGTAACTTATAACAATATTGGTTCAACCTATCTGGCTTTGGGCCGCAATCGCGAAGCTATCGATGCTTATAAGAAAGCGCTGGCGATTGACTCTAGCTATTCAAAGGCGAAAGACTCACTCGACGCTTTACTTGCCGTGGAGAAGGAGGAAGAGAAAGAGAATCCCCAAGCAAAGAAATTGCGCAAGTTAGGTTTGAATTTATTGATCCTTGGCAAGTTAGAAGACGCGATCCAGCACTTCATCAAGTCCCTCGAGATCCAACGATCTCCAGAGACCTATAGAGCGCTGGCCCTTGCTTATGAAAGAATAGAAAATTGGCAAGCCGCCTTAGATATTTACGAAACGCTACACATGATTTCTGCAGCGGATAGCGATTTAAGAGAAAATGCGGACAAAGCATTGCGATCTTTGCGGCTAAAATTAAAAAAAACGACTGAGTAAGGGTAAACTTGAAGCGCACGGCTGGTATATTCCTGGTTTTCTCATTAGTTGGGTTTATTGTCTTTGCCAACGCCTGGGACAATCCTTTTCAATTTGACGATCTCCATTCGATCGTCGAGAATCCCAATATCCGTTCGCTGGATAATCTCCCCGGTTTTTTTACGAATTTACACACTTTCTCCGTGGATCAGCGGGGTACCATGTTTCGCCCCTTGCTTTTGACTACCTATGCTTTGAACTATGCAGTACATGGCAAGCAAGTGGTTGGCTATAGGTTGGTCAATCTGCTCTTGCACCTGTTCTGCTCTCTACTTCTTGTGGGCTGTATCGCTAGAATGATTAGACGGCAAGACCTGGCTTTGGCCGTAGGCTGGATTTTTCTCTTACACCCAATTCATGGGGAGACTATAAATTACATCAGCAGTCGCTCGGATTTACTGGTCAGCTTCTTCTTTTTGCTCGCCCTTTTCTTTTTGATTCAGAGGGAGGGAAAGGGCACTTGGCGAGACTATAGGGCAACTGTACTTGCCTATATAGCTGGGCTTTTGTCTAAGTCAGTGGCTATTACCTTTCCCGTGGTCGTTGTTGGGTATGGGTTATGGCAGGGGGGCTGGAGGCAGGTCGAGAAGAGGTGGCGTGCAGTCTTGCTTTTGGGGCTGGCCACCATCTCATATCTCGGCATCATCACCGCAAATCGTTTCCTATCCAGTTCGATGGCCAAAGCCCCACGCGATCTAGATGTCCATTTGTGGACCCAATTAAAAGCGTTCATTTATTATCTGTGGCTATTCTGCGTACCTGTAAGACTAAGTGTGGAACATCAATTCTTCGTCTCTGCTTCGCTGATCGATCCGGTTCCTGTATTGGCGGGTCTGTTATTGTTTTCGTTGGTTTTTTTTATGCTGTACGGGCTGCGATATTTACCCACTCTGGGATATGCTTGGTTTATCGTCACTCTTCTACCGGCATCCCTAGTGCCGCTCAACATCCTCGTAAGCGAACGGCGCATGTACCTGGCCAGTGCGGGGTTGGCCCTCATTGGCGGTTGGGCCTGGCGGCAGTTGGCACGGCGACATCGTCGCTTTGGCCTGATCATCGGGGTATTGACTTGTCTGACTTATGCTGGACTTACTGTCGAGCGCAATCGAGTATGGGCCAGCCCAATGCGGCTGTGGGAGGACGCCGTGGGCAAAGGGCCGCAAATGTTCCGCGCCCAGACCAATCTCGCTCTGGCTTACGTAAAAGAGGGACGGGAGGATGAAGCACTTAAACATTTGCGCACGGCATTAGATAGCAAACCCGATTTTGCCGACGCCTGGATAGAAATGGGCAATATACTACAAGACAAGGGAGAGATGGCCCAGGCGGAGGATGCCTACAAGAAAGCGCTCAGTTTTAGTCCAAGTATGGAAGGAGCCTATTACAATTTAGGGAATATCTACTTAAAAAGTGGCCATCCTGCCGCTGCCCTTGAGTATTATAACGAAGCTCTGGGGCGCAATCCACAATTAGTCATTGCTTATAATAATCGAGGCCAGGCCTATGAGGCACTGGGCGAATTGGAGAGGGCGGTGGGCGAGTACCGCATGGCGTTGCAACAAGACTCAGAACTGCCACAAGCCTGGTTTAATCTGGCGGTGGCGCTGGAGCGGCAGGGCAGTAGACAAGAGGCCGCGCAAGCTTATGGGAAAGCCAGAGATTTATTACTGGTCCATCCCGAATACGAGAACGATCTCCAATACCAAGAATTTGCCCGTAGAGCGACTGCTAGCGCCCTGCGGTTACAGAGCAATTAGAGGCTATTCATGTGCGGTATTACAGGCATTTTATATACTGATTCGAGTCGGCCGGTGGAGCGCCAGGTGCTGCACCGTATGACGGATAAATTGGTGCATCGCGGGCCGGATGACAGCGGTATCTGGACTGAAGGGGCCGTGGGTTTGGGCCATCGCCGCTTGAGTATCATCGATATCGAGGGGGGACACCAGCCCATGTCGTTGGAGGGGGACAGGCTATGGATTACTTATAATGGCGAGATTTACAATTATATCGAATTGCGTGCCGAACTGGAAAAACGCCATCAGTCCTTTGCCAACCATAGCGACACCGAAGTGCTGCTACAGGCTTATGCAACCTATGGGGAAGCTTGTCTAAACCATTTAAACGGCATGTTTGCCTTTGCCGTATGGGATAGGCATAATCGGAGCTTATTTGCGGCGCGCGATCGCTTTGGCATCAAACCTTTCTATTACTATTGGGACGGTGATGTTTTCCTATTCGCCTCGGAAATAAAAAGCCTGTTAGAGCATCCGCAACTGGAAGCCGAAGTGGATCATCGCTCTCTGCAGGATTACCTAGATTTGCAGTACTGTCTAGGTGACAAAACACTTTTTGCCGGCATTAAACGCCTGCCGCCCGGCCATAGTTTGACATTGAAAGATGGCCAGTTGCGTATCGCGCGCTACTGGGATATGGACTTTGCGCCGCGCACCGAGATCTCTTCTCAAGAGGATATGGCCGCAGAATTGCTCGATCTACTCGAGGATGCTGTACGCCTGCGGTTGCGCAGCGATGTGCCGGTGGGCAGCCATCTCAGCGGTGGTTTAGACTCGAGCGCCATCGCCGGTATCGCCGCAAAGCTGCTCGATGCCCCCCTGCACGTGTTCACCGGTGGTTTTAAGGAAAACCAGAAATACGACGAGTCGCGCTATGCTCGCCTGGTAGCCGAAGACATCGGTGCTCACTACCATGAAGTGTTTCCCGTAGCGCAGGATTTGGAGGATACATTCTCACATTTGGTTTACATGCTCGACGAGCCTATAGCTGGCGCAGCGGTTTTTCCGCAATACTTTGTTTCTAAATTGGCCGCCGAGAACGTCAAGGTTGTTTTGGGGGGGCAAGGCGGCGATGAGATCTTCTGTGGCTACACTCGCTACCTGATCGCCTACCTGGAAACTTGCCTAAAAAAATCTGTATACGGCGCAGCAGATATGGTGCAAGGAGTCGAGTTGGAGGACCTCTTGCCCAACCTGCCTTACCTGGGGGGCTACGAGCCTACTATGGAGAAGCTTTTCACGCAGGATTTTTTTGGCGCACCGGCCGACCGTTACTACCGCCTATTGCTGCGCTCGCAGGATATGGATAGCGTGTTGAATGTATCGTCGCATAGCGGGAATTATTCGACAAAGGAGGCCTTCCGTGCCGAATTTATGCATCCTGCGACCGACGCGTTGATAGACCGCATGGCCTATATGGATATCAAAAATCATTTGCAGTCCCTCTTGCAGTTAGAGGATCGAACCAGCATGGCCGTCTCCCTCGAATCGCGTTTGCCGCTGCTGGATTATCGCATAGTGGAATACGCCTTTTCCGTAGCGCCGGCCTTGCGCTTTGCAGGTGGCAAGCCAAAGCACCTATTTCGTCAGGCCGTCGGCAGTTTTGTGCCTCAGGCGGTAATGGAACGCCAAGACAAGATGGGTTTTCCCGTACCGATCTACGAATGGTTTAATGGGGAGTTAAGGCCGTTTGTCGAGGATATCCTACTCGGCGCTACAACGCGACAGCGGGGTATTTACAATATGGATGCAGTAGAGGGGAGCATTCGCTCAGAGCGCCCCTTTGGCCGCACCTTATGGGGTTTGCTTTCGCTCGAGTTGTGGTTCAGGACTTTCTTCGACGGGGAATGACAGAGGCGATTGCCATTAAAAGTCAAACGCAACAATGGAAATAGAGCGAATTTCATCAAGGGGATACCTGCATGCGGCCTGGTTGTTGGCGGCATGTGTCGTGTTTGCCTATGGCAATTCGTTGCACAATAGTTTCCAATATGACGACTACCACTCCCTAGTGCAGAACCCCCACGTGCGACAGTTAGTCAATATTCCGCAGTTTTTCGTAGACCCGCAAATGTTTTCACGCAATATGGGTAGCGAAATGTACCGTCCTTTAGTTTTGGTTAGCTATGCGTTCAATCATGCGCTGGGAGCCTATCAGGTTGAAGGGTATCGCTTGGTCAATATGGGCTTGCACTTGGGGGCGGCCAGCTTCTTCTTTGCCATATTGCTCGTTTTGGGGGTGCCGGAGAAAGCCGCATTGGCCGGCGCCCTGCTTTTTGTTGTCCATCCTCTGGCCGGCGAACCCGTCAATTATATTAGCAGTCGTTCCGAATCAATGGGCAGTTTGTTTTTGCTGGCCAGCTTCTATTTTTACGCGTGCGCTCGGCGAACCATTGTGCCTTTTTCACTGTTGTGTTTTGGCGCTGCCCTCTTGAGTAAGGAAATCGCAGTAAGTCTGTTGGGTTTGTTGCTGGCCTACGATAGTGGGTGGCGCGGTTTAAGACTGCGTTGTTTTTGGCGCCGCCACATGCCTTATTGGATTGTAGCGGCACTGTATCTATGGGGAATCAGTGCCTTGGTCCGCGAAGCCGTCTTAGACGCACCTGTGCGCCCGTGGACGGCCCAGTTGAGCACCCAGGCCAAAGCGTTGGTGTATTATGTGAAATTGTTGATGTTTCCCCAGCCTCTGAGTGTGGAGCACCAGTTTTTCACCTCCACTTCGTGGGGCGAGGTGCCCGTGGTCGCCGCCGTGGCTATACTGCTGTCGGTGTTGTGGTTGGCATGGAGAATGTTTAGGCGAGAAAATCGGCAAGCGCTTTTCTGGTTGGGATGGCCGGTTATCATTCTTGTACCTACGTTGATTGTGCCGTTAAATGTGCTAGTAAACGAACGCCGGCTCTATCTTGCTCTGGCAGGTTTTATCGGTTTACTGCTGTGGATATGCCGCAAGGTGAAGTGGACGCCGACGGTGAGGGTAGCGGCGGGGTTGACCTTTTTCTTTTTCTTGCTCCTTACCGTACAGCGCAATCAGACCTGGGCGACGGAAGAGAGCTTGTGGGAGGATGCCAAGCTGCGGGCGCCATTGATGGCACGGCCACATTTGCGGCTTGGAATTCTGCGGCGTCAGGCGGGACTGAGCGAGCAGGCAGAGACGAGCTATAGGAGAGCGCTCGAGTTGGATCCGGCCAATGCACCGGCTTACAACAACCTGGGCAATCTCTATACATCGATGGGCAAGTACGTCGAGGCCGAACAGGCCTATAAGAAAGCGCTCGGAATTTTGCCCAGCTATCCCGAAGCGCTAAGCAACCTGGCTACTTTGTACGGCAATTACCTCAAGCGTTTTGAAGACGCGCTGGAACTCTATAGAAGAGCACTGGCGGTGAGTGGTAAACGGGAGGAAATCTACAATAATATAGGGATCATCTATTTGAATTTGTCCGACTTTGCCGCAGCTGAGGCAGTTTTGCGTCAGGCCCAGGTGCTTGATCCGAGCAGTGCGAAAATTTATTACAACCTAGGTGGAGCTCTCGAAGGACAGGGCAAGAGGCAAGAGGCTGTACAAGTTTTTGAACGAACGGTGCAATTAAATCCGAGACATGTCAAAGCACATTATAAATTGGGACTGCTGCATCAGCAAGCGGGGCGGGAAGGGGGCGCTGTGGAAGCTTTTGACAAAGTTTTGAGGTGGGCGGACAATGAGCCGTTGCGCAAAGACGCACATCGGCGCCTGCTACAATTGCAGGGGGGCACACCTTGACGACGCCAATAGATTACGCAATAACAGGTAAATATACCTGGGCTAAGTTATTACTGCTTTTATTGCCGCTGCTGGTATATGCCAACGCGCTCGATAATCCCTTCCATTACGATGACAGCCACTCTATAGTAGAAAATCCCCATATCCGCCGTCTGGCCAATATTCCCCTTTTTTTCGTCGACCCGACTTTGTTCTCCAAGGACCCGGAGAACGCAATGTATCGCCCGCTCTTGCTGAGCAGTTTTGCGGTTAATTTCGCTATCAGTGGTTATGAGGTGTGGAGTTACCACGCTCTGAGTTTGGCTTTGCACATCGTTGCTGTCTATTTTCTCTACCTCGTCGGCAAGATGCTCTTGCGCGACCGTCTAGCCGCCGTTTTTGCCGCCTTAATCTTTGCATTGCATCCGGTCAACAGTGAATCCCTCAATTATATCAGCAGCCGCTCCGAAGTGCTGGGTGGGATGTGGATTTTGATAGGGCTATGGGCTTTTCTGCGCTATCAATCGGGTGTTGGGAAAAGCGGGTGGCTTATGGCGGCATTTGCCGCTGGGTTGCTCAGCAAGTCGATTGTGATGGTATTGCCGGCCCTGTGTTTGGGGCACGACCTATTCCTTGGACCACGGGGGCGGAAACGCGAATACAAGGTCTATATTGGCATGGGGGTGGTCGCGTTGGGCTACCTGGCAAGTGTGCGGACGTTTCTTCTGCACGCAACTATTGATGCACCCGTTCGTCCCTATAGCGAGCAAATCTGGACCCAGGTCAAGGCGGTAGCTTTTTATATAAAATTGCTCTTGTGGCCGAGCGGCTTGAACGTGGACCATCAATTTCTGGTTTCGGATACCTTATTTGATCCCTATGCCGGGCTTGCTTTTGCTTTCCTCAGCACGGTTGTATTCCTAGTGTTCTCCTCTAGGAAAAGGCATCCGTTATTGCCTTTTCTCCTGGTCTTTTTCTTGGTAGCCTTGGCACCGTCCTCACTAATTCCGCTCAATGTGCTGGTCAACGAGCACCGGGTCTATATCCCCAGCGCCGCTTTTGCCTTGGCGCTGGGTTACGCCGCGGTCCAACTCGCCAGTAGAGGGCAGATTTGGAGGAAAACCACTTTATTGATGGGGACCGCACTATTGGTGTCTTACGGCGGGACTACGATAGCGCGCAATGAAATCTGGCAAAGCGATTATGCGTTATGGCGTGATGCCGTGGATAAAGCGCCGCTGATGGCGCGTCCATATTTCTATCTGGCCGAAGCTTATTACGGCGAAAAAAACGATATCACAGCAGCGATACGCACCTACGAGAAGGGGATGGAACGCGATCCCAGTTTTATAGCGGGATGGGTGAGACTGGGGGGATTGTGTGAAGAAGGCAACGATTTGGAAGCGGCGCTAAGAGCCTATCAACAGGGTCTAGAATTGGCTCCTGATGCGGCCGATTTATGGAGAGGGTTAGCCCGGGCACGCCGACTGCAAGGGCGCTGGCAAGAGGCGGTTGAGGCTTATCTAAGAGCACTCGAACTAGTGGCGGAGGACACTGCCTTGCACAATAATTTAGGACTCGTCTATCAGCAATTGGCACGGCCGGGCGATGCTTTGCAACATCATCTGCGCGCCCTAGAAATAGACGATTCCGATGCTCGCACTTACGTCAATATAGGGTCCGCCTACCTGATGGTGCAGGATTTTGAGCACGCCAAACTCGCTTTTGGCCGCGCCATAGAACGCAAAGGAGACTATGCAGGTGCCTGGTTTAATTTGGGATATAGCTGCGAGGTGCAGGGCGATACAGAGGGGGCTAGGCGCGCTTACCGTCGGGCGGCGGCGCTCGACGATGTATATGCGGAGAAAGTCGAGCCGCGGCTAAACGCCTTGCGGGAGACTACCCCGTGATTAGGTGCTGGCACAGAGTCGCAGCCCTAACTCTGGTTTGTTTTCTATGTTATGAAAACTCGCTTAGCGGATCTTTCCACTACGACGATTTTCATTCCATAGAGCAAAATTATTCCATCCGCTCGTTGGCCAATATCCCCACATTCTTCACCGACCCGAGTGCATTTTCGGCGGACGCCGAAAAACGCATGTACCGGCCGGTGTTATTGACGACTTATGCTTTAAATTACGCCTGGGGCCAGTACGGCGTCGAAAGTTATCATTGGGTTAATCTTGCTCTGCACATCCTTTGCACTCTGCTGGTATGGGGCTGCGGCCGAATTTTCTTGCGAGGCGAGGAGGTCGCATTACTTGCTGGCCTCTTATTCGCTGTATATCCCTTAGCTACGGAGCCGGTCAACTACATAAGTAGCCGTTCGGAGTCGCTGGCTGCTTGTTTCTATTTGGCTGCCTTTTACTTTTATTTAACCGAAAAGGGGCATAGAGGCAGACTCTGGGCGTCTTATCTGTGTTTTGCGCTGGGATTGCTGAGTAAAGAAGTGGTGGTAGGCTTGCCTGCGGTGCTATTGGCGTATGATGGTTTAGTGCGGCGGCACTGGAAGAGTTGGCGCGTTTATGCTCCGTATGCATTTTTGACGGCGGCCTGGTTCATTATAGTGATGGGAAACCGTTATCTAGTCGATTCCCTGGCGCCGCAGGCGCTTGTGCGGCCGTGGTGGGACCAGGCCTGGACCCAGTGTAAAGCGCTGGTTTATTATCTCAAGCTTGTTTTTGTACCCTGGGGCCAGACCGCTGAGCATCAATTTTTCGAATCGCACGGCCCGGGAGAGATTCCCGTCGTTTTGAGTTTGTTGCTGGTGGGCACACTAGTCGCTTTTGCAGTTTGGGGCCAGA
>Ga0114996_10003575_pt1 | contig 19200 bp, 16 predicted proteins | sample ArcticOcean_MG_C_4_FD_87039 | JGI IMG/M metagenome (GOLD analysis project Ga0114996, IMG submission 87039) | Marine microbial communities from western Arctic Ocean - ArcticOcean_MG_CB4_134 | ecosystem: Environmental > Aquatic > Marine > Oceanic | place: Arctic Ocean: Canada Basin | collected...
ACAAGACCATCAAAAATCGAGGAAAGAACAAGGAATATTCCTATGGGAACCATGCCTTCAACAGAAAACTTATTCTTAAGGGTGGAAAAAAAATAACCAATCAGGCTTTTCGAGAGCGTGTTCACTCCTAGCAATCCTCCTGAAAGGCTGTCCTGGATAAGTCCTATGGCAACCCCGGCTCTGATCCCGCCTGCCCGGGAATATCGGACGGCGCAATACACCACCCAAATCAGAGCCAGATCCGGGGTAACACCACCAAAGGAAAAAAGTTCCAGCCAAGTGGTCTGGGCGGAAAGCAAAAAAACTACAATGAGTGCCTGCGCAAAATAATACATAAACAAACCTAAGACAGAAGAACTAGAACCTCTTCCAGACGCGATAAATCTGAACTGGGAACTAAAGTAATATCCTGAAACAGGCCTTGTTTCTTCCTGAAAACCTGTGAGACTTTTCCAATGATCAAACCTTTTGGGAAAATTCCACCCAACCCCGAGGAAAGTACATGGTCTCCCACCTTGACATCCGCTGTGTTGGAAACAAATTTCAGTTTACATTCATCTTCACCCGCCCCCACAACAACTCCCGATATACGGCTTTCCTGGAACAAGGCATCCACCGCGCTACGACCATCAACAATCAAAAGAACTTTGGAGGTGTTGGGGCCAGCATGAATTACCTGCCCGATCACTCCGGCATCGGTGACCACGGCAAGGTGATTCCGTATTCCGTTCTGCGTTCCCTTATTAATAACTACCACTTTTGACCATTGGGTGGCATCCCTGCCAATGACTGAGGCCACCACGGCCTTCTTCTCCCAATCGTCTTCATAAGCCATGAGTTTGGCGAGGCGCTTTTGGCTGGCGAGACGCTCAACGAGTTTGTTTTTTTCGCTTATGAGCCGCTGCACTTCAAGCTTTAGCTGATCATTTTCCCTGGCTACCTCAACAAGGAAAAAATAATGATCTATGCCATCGGAGACAGACTGGATGGTTTGGGTAAAAAAATTCTGGAAGGGGGAAAGAATGACTCCCACCACGGAATCCAGAAAACGGGTGCCTTTTCCCTGTTTGTCGTTCAATGTCATCAAAGCCAGGGAAAACAGCAGAATGGTGGAAACCAAAATAATATTTTTTTTGTTTTTAAATCCCTTTTTGGGCACCGTTAGAGAGCAACTTTTTTCAGCAGTTTAGAATCACCCAATACTTTTCCCGCACCCAAAGCAACTGCAGAAAGAGGATCGACAGCAAGGGTTATAGGCAATCCGATTGCTTCCTTCAACAGAGTATCCAACTCTTTAATCAGCGAACCGCCGCCGGCCAGCACCACCCCTTTGTCCACAATATCCGCCGCAAGTTCGGGAGGTGTGCGTTCTAAAGCAATCTTTACCGCTTCGACAATAGTACTGAAAGTTTCGGTTAGGGCTTCCCGGACTTCTTCATCCGAGATAATCAGAGTTTTTGGAATTCCTGCAACAAGATCCCTACCCTTGACTTCCATGGTCATTCTTTTTTTCAAGGGATAGGCAGAACCAATTTGAATTTTCACTTCTTCGGCAGTGCGCTCACCGATCAGAAGGTTATATTTCTTTTTGACATAGTTAACGATGGCTTCATCCATTTCATTCCCGGCAATACGGACTGACTTGCTAAATACAATTCCGGACATGGAAATAATCGCTACCTCTGTAGTCCCACCGCCGATATCGATGATCATGTTTCCGGTAGGTTCCTGTACAGGGAGATCCACTCCAATAGCAGCCGCCATCGGCTCCTCAATCAGGAACACCTCTCGCGCACCAGCCGATTCCGCAGAATCCCTTACCGCCCGTTTTTCTACCTGGGTAATTCCGGAAGGAACAGCAATGACAACCCTTGGGCGCACCAATGTTTTGCGATTATTATGAACCCTGCGGATAAAAGTACTGATCATCTTTTCCGTAACTTCAAAATGGGCGATCACCCCATCCTTCATCGGACGAATTGCAGTGATGCTACCGGGCGCGCGGCCCAGCATTTGCTTGGCTTCTTCACCGACGGCCATCACCTCTTTGGTAATGGTATTTATCGCCACCACCGAGGGTTCGCGTAAAACAATTCCCTGACCATTCACGTGTACCAGGGTATTCGCCGTCCCCAAATCAATTGCTAAATCGTTGGAGAACAAATTCCAGAAAAAATTAAACACCTAGCCCCCTCTTACGGATTCAAAAAAATTACGTAACTATCTGTTTTTCCACAACTTTCCTTATAACAAGTGGACGTTTAAAATGCAAGACAAATCCCGGCATGTAATCGCCAGCACGTCCAGGGCACAACCGCATGGTGCCTCGAAAAAACAGCTGGTTCTCTAGGAGCTTCGCTGGTCGTTTATTAATAATGGCTTGCGATTCGCTTGCGCGTTTTATAGTATAGATGCCTTCTTTAACCAGAATAGAGAGAGATACCTAATGCTGAGCATAATTCGAGAACATGCTGATTCTTGGATGATTAAATCCATCCTGTGGCTAATCATAATAGCTTTTGTCGGAACCGTCTTCTATTCATGGGGAATGGGCGGTGCTTCCGGTTCCGGAGGTGGGGCTATAGCAACGGTTGAAGGGGGAAAAATTTATCAGCAGGAATATGACCGCACTTTCAATAATCTGGTGGATTTTTACCGGCAACAATTCAAGAGTCAGTTTACTACCGAAATGATCAAGAAACTCGGCTTAAAAACCCAGGCCCTTGAAGCTTTGATCCAGAAAAAATTATTGCTGCTGGAAGCCGAGAAACAAAACTTGAGAGTCAGCGATGCAGAACTGATTTCCCATATCAGAAGTTTGCCAGTATTCCAAAGTGATAGAAAGTTCAGTAAAAGGTCCTATGACGGTTACCTCCAGTCTCAACGGATCTCTCACCGCGATTTTGAAGACAACCAGCGCCAGGCCCTGATTTTAGACAAGTTGGAAAAACTGTTTCGAACCAGCTCTAAAGTTTCACAAAGTGAAATCCGTGAAGCCTTCGTCAATGAAGAGGAGAAAGCCAAACTGGACTACGTGCGGTTTAACAGCGATCACTTCCAGGTCGAAAAAAGTTTTACCGATCAGGAACTCAATGATTTTTTTCAAGCCAACAAAAAACAATTTGAGATACCGCCGCAAATCCGAGTTGACTATGTGAAATTAGAGCCCAAGACCTATCTTGCGCAAATTGAACCCCGAGATGAAGACATTGAGGACTATTACCAGACCAAGATCGCTGATTTTCGCGTTGAGAAAAAGTACCGCGCAAGCCACGTACTCGTCAATATAAAATCATCAGAAATTGAGGGAAACGCTTCTCCTGAAGAAAAACAGAAACAGGCTGAAGATAAAGCGAAAGCCCTGGCCACAGAGTTGCGGGAAAAAATTAAAGCAGGTGCCGACTTCGGAGAAATTGCGAAAAAACATTCCGATGATCCAGGATCAGGGCCTAAAGGAGGAAGTCTGGGGGAGTTTCCCAAAGGGACCATGGTATCTGCCTTTGAAACCGCTCTCAACAAGTTGGAAATCGATGGAATAAGCGAACCTGTTTTAACTCCCTTTGGCTACCACATAATCAGATTGGAGGGCCGGGAAGAAGAGCGTATCAAACCGCTGGAAGCGGTCCGGGAAGAAGTCATCCAATCCCTGAAAGAAATCAAGGCTCGGCAAAAGGTCAGAAGAACCGCAAAACACATTTATCAGGAAACAGAAAAGGGCAGTAACCTGAAATCAGCCGCTGAAAATAATCAGGCTCAGACAATTGTCACCGGTTTCTTCTCCAGGGAAAACCACAATCTCCCGAAAATCGGTGACCAACCTCAATTCTTCAACACGGCTTTCAGCCTGGAGGAAAACAAGGTCAGCCAGCCGATACATACCTTGGAAGGGTCTTTCATTTTAAAGGTCACTGGCAATAAACAAGCCTATATTCCAGAATTGGAAGAAATCAGAAAAATTGTTGGGCCGGCACTGACCGAACAGGTCAATCAGGAGTACACCTCGTCAAAATTCAAGGAACTGGAACAAAAACTTTCGCAGGAAAAGGACTTGGAAAAAGCCATTCAGGGACTGGATTTGGGTGTCCGGCATACTCCATCCTTTAGCAGGGCGGACTCCATTCCGGGGATTGGAAATATCAGAGAAATTAAGGAAAAAACTTTCGCGATGAATGTGGGAGACATATCCTCCGCGAAGGTGAGAAACCGTTTCTACCTGTTTAAACTAGTGGAAAAAGAAGCGGCGGGAGAACCCGACAAAGAACAAGTCCAAAAAATAACCCAACAGCTCAAACGGGAAAAAAGCATCCAAATGTTTCAAGAATGGGTGGAAAACTTGAAAATCCGGGCGGAAATCATGATCGACAAAAACTTGTTGTAAATTCCGAACCGCCACCATCGTGATGCTGGACCCAACTAGTCCGCATATCAGGGGAAGTAAAATCCAACCCTCCCTCAATCCCTCCCTATGAAGGGAGGGAAGTTGGCAAGGACTTAGTTGTACCGAGAAAACCTTTTGCTAGCCAATAAAAGCTATTGCCCATTGCCACTGGCGGCTCGCCGGGCCTAGTGGTGTAGCCGGTGAATTGCCAGAATTTTCTTTGTCAATGATTCGATATCCTCAGCAATAACCCGAATCATCTCTTCCTTACGTATCCCCCCCAGATCATAAATAATATCCGGCACCGAGCCGTAGTCCGTAAGCGCTTTCTGGGTTCCCCATTCCAGAGAAGACCCCTCCCGGACCCTTATACTTTTGGGTTCATCGGCCCTGTCAAAGGAAGCAATCTTGAACCGGAGGCGTTGGCAGATACTCAGTAGTGCGTCCGTATATTTGATATTCATGACAGCGCGTTTTTCCGGATCATGGCGCATGACCGTCAAAATAATATTGGCCACATGACGGGAACCGCCAAACTCAGGTTCGGCACCAGTGAAAATATCTTCCCCATTTTTGACTATGCGTCCAGGAATGGCGAGAACATCCGCATGGTTTTTCGCATTGCGCAGAGCCAACCCAATATTGCTTTGAACCTCGGGAATCAATCGCCCGATTCTTTCTTCCCGGAATATCTGGATTGCACGTTTCATTTCTTCCATAGCCTGCGCTTGATCTCTTTCCCGATATAGCGCAGATAATGGCTCGACACTGGCCTTGCCTTTTCCAGAAATCACTTCCCCAAGAATTGCCTGCCCTATAAATTCCTTGGCCGCTTTTACCGCCGGCAAAGTCTGCCAGCCTAAAGCCAGGCCAGCAGTAATCGCTGATGAAAAAACACACCCTGTTCCATGGGGGTCCGATTTCGACAACCGCTCTGAGCTTAAAATCTCCATACCCGTATTATCCAGAAACAGATCCTCCGGTTTTCCTTTCAAGTGCCCCCCCGTCAGCACCACCGCACGCACTCCGGTTTTAAGAATTTCTCGGGCCGCACGTTTTCTATCTGCGGGTCGGCGAATTTTTATTCCAGACAAAATTTCTGCTTCCCTGATATTCGGGGTCACAAGATACGCCAAGGGGAGCAAGCGCTTCTTCATCATCTCAACCCCAGATAGGGTAAGGAGTTTTTTACCGGAAGTGGAAAAAATAACGGGATCGACAACCAGTTTTTTAACCCTGTAACGTTTGAGCAGGGAAGCGACCCGATCGACAATTTGTTCATTGCCCAGCATACCTGTTTTCACCGCTTGGCATTTATCATCTTCAAAAATAGATTTAAGCTGGCTCTCCACAACCCCAACCGGCAAATCATCCACCGCCTGGACCCCCAGGGTATTCTGCGATGTAATGGAGGTGATCACTGTTTTTCCAAATACCCCAAAGGCAGAAAATGTCTTCAGGTCGGCTTGAATGCCGGCGCCTCCTCCGGAATCTGACCCGGCTATCGTTAAAGCTGTTCGCATATGAAAGCCTCATTAAAGTAAAAAAATAGGGAAGGATTAATGTAACAGACCGTCTTGAAACCTGGCAATAAAATATTTCCAAGGGCCTCTACTTATTCGGTAATTTTTCCTTGGGCAACTCGTAGCCTTTATTTCATAAGGGCCACTTGGCGTGGGGCCGATGTGCAACCACTTTTTATGGCTAGCAAAGAGTTATCGCAGCCAAAAAAGCCCTTGCTATCTGCCTCTCCTGCTAAGGAGCTCATGGCCAAAAACAATTTTTAGAGGTACCCGAGCAGAAAAATCTTCAGGCAACGGTAACTGATTTGGCAAGAAATCGGGGTTTGTCGATATTGCGCTTCAGGGAGGTGGCAGTAAAATATGCAAACAACTGGCCAATGACCAACTGAATAAGGGGGGCCGTCAAAGGATGCACTTTTGGAAGGATCAGTTCTTCACTATATAAATCCTGATTTTTTCCTTGCTCGGTGAAATGAATTCCCAGAACAAAACCTGACCGGGCGCGAATTTCCTCAATACTGTTCAGAGTCAATTCATAGAGTGCTTTGTCTTCAGGAGGCGGGACAAATACGATTGAAAAAACATCATCATCAATCATAGCCAGTGTTCCGTGTTTTAAAAATCCGCCGGGCATTCCTTCTGCATGAATATAAGCGACCTCTTTCATTTTCAAAGCCGCCTCCAAAGCAATGGGGTAGTAAACTCCCCGCCCCAAATAGAGCCAGTTGCGGCTCCCTGAATATTTGCTGGCAAGGCGATGAATAAAGCCGGACCGCTCGTTCAAAATTCCCTGGATGATTTCAGGAAGCTCCTGCAAAGCCTGTAGATACTGGTTATAAGTTTTTCGGGTGATCACCTTCTTTTTTAAAGCCAGCTTCATAGCCAACACAGTAAGTATCACCATTTGCGATAATGCGGCCTTGGTGCTGATCACGCAGATTTCCGGTCCCGAGCCCTGGAGAACAACCTTGTCAACCAACCGGGCAATAGAGGAACCCATGACATTGACAACCGCCGCAGTCCGGGCACCCCTGGACTTGGCATATTTCAGTGCCGACAAAGTATCAAAAGTCTCGCCGGATTGTGAAAGGGCAAAAACCAGGGACTGTTTGTTCACATTAGCCAATACCATGAACTCATCGGAACTGACAGATGGAAAAAATTCCTGCGCCAACTGCGAAAAAACATATTTAGCATATTTCGCAACATAAAAAGTGGTCCCCACACCCAGAAAATAAGAGTTCCGGGATTTTGCGAACAAATCAACAATCTCATCCAGTCCTGAAGCCTCCAAATCCAACGCATTGGAAACCGTTTGAGGCTGTTCATAAATTTCCTTGAGCATATAATGTGGATAGCCACCCTTTTTGGAAGTCTCACTGTCCCATTCAATCTTAATTATAGGTTTCGTGACTTCCTCCTTGCTCAAAAGGCTTTTCACAACATAGGTATCCCGGGAAAGAATGGCATATTCATCATCATCCAGAATTACGGCATTTTTGGTATGATCAAGGAACGCATTGAAATCGGAACCAACAAATTTAATCTCATCACCGATTCCCAGCATCAGGGGCGATTCCCTTTTGGCGCAAAAAATCTGTTCCGGGAGGTAGGAAGAAATAAATGCTAACGAAAAGGTTCCTTCAATGAGATTCAGCATTTTCACAAAAGCTTTCTCAACATTCCGGCTACGCTTATAAAGCTTCTCCAGAAGGTGGGCGAGAACTTCGGTATCGGTTTCAGAAGAAAACTTAAAACCTTCCTTTTTTAGCTGTTCCCTCAAGGGACGGTAATTGGAAATGATTCCATTATGAACCACCGCAAAATTGCCATCGCTGGAGGTAAAAGGGTGGGTATTGTTCTGTGTCACTTTCCCATGCGTGGCCCAACGGGTATGGGCGATACCTATCTTGCTTTTTAATTGGAGAACATTGTGTTTGCGATAAAACTCTTCCACACCGCCTGTATCTTTTTTAATGATGAGGCGGGTTTTATTCATCAAGGCAACGCCACAGGAGTCATAGCCCCTGTATTCCAGATTCCTGACCCCCTCAAAAAGAAGCTCGGATATATTTTTTAATCCGACAACACCGCTGATTCCACACATATTTGTCCTGTTATTTTTGTGTTACGGAATAGCATGCGGGAAGAATTTTCCCAGGCGCGACGACCGTGCCAGGTTGAAGGGTGTTCCCGGCTCCAACAACAACGCCGTCACCCAAAAAAGCACCAAGTTTTTTCATTCCAGTTCCCATGGGTCGCTTCCCATTTTTCACGGAAATTGGTTTCCAGTCTACTGTCCGGTTCACGGTCATGCACCCTGCCCCCATATCCACGTTTTCACCCAGCACACTGTCTCCGACAAAAGAAAGCCGACCTATCTGGGAATTGTCCATCACCACGCAGTTTTTTAACTCCACACCGCTTCCCACCGAACAGTTTTTTCCAACAGAAGTATAGCTCCTGATAAGTGAGTTATTGCCGATATAGCTTCCCTCTCCGATGCAACAGGGGCCCTCCAGTACCGCGCCGGATTTAATGATCGCTCCCGCTTTGATGTGCACAATTCCCTGCAGAGTTACGTTGGCTTCCAGCGTTGCGGTTTTGGCGATGGAAGACTCCTGCCACGAGTCCATGATCATTTTATTTGCGGTTAAAATTTCCCAGGGATAAACCACATCCAGCCACTCATCTTCCCACATGGAAGCACGCAGCCCTTCTCCCGCCACCACCTTCTTCAATGCCTTCTCCATGGAATTCCCCGAGGATTCCAGCAATTTGAAAAAAGAAGCCGGTAATATAAACACCCCCGACAGGACATAATTTCCAAGGTTATTTCCCTTTGGTTTTTCGACAATTTTCGTGATCTCCATCCGGGCATTCAGAAATACATTGCCAAACATCTGGTTGGAAGGAGGCAGACAAATAGAGGCAACCGGGCATTTAAATGAATGAAAAGATTGCTGTACTTTGCTGAAAATATTTTCCGCCGTCAGGGTATCCCCATACAAAAGCAGGAAATATTCACCAGGGGATATTTTGTTTTTAACCTGCATCACCGCATGCCCGATACCCAGCTTGCGTTTTTGTTCCACGTAATGCAGATTCAATCCATTGTGGTCCTGTTGCTGAAGCCGTTCGATCAATTTATCCTTCCTATGTCCAACCACGATAAAGATGTCATTAATTCCAGCACTTTTAAGCAAAGCAAAGGTATTATCCAGCATAGTCCGTCCCGCAACCCCAATCATGGAAATGGGCCGGGTTTCTGAAAAGGGACTGAGGTGGGTGCCTTCACCTGCGGCAAGGATTATGGCTTTCATTTTAGAAAATCCTGATTAGGAAGGATATAGTTAGTTACGAAGACTCGTGATCTTCCCCGAGCAATCGTTCCGCCCGGCTCAAATCTTCCGGGGAATTGATTCCCAGTATCTCGTCTACGTCTTGAGTCTGAATGGTCTGAACGGAATACTCATTTCGCACCAGACATTTTATCGTATCGGTCAAATAATATTCTTTCTGAGCATTATTAGCATCAATATGCTCTAACACCTTAAAAAACAATGTATTGTCAAAACAATATACTCCGGAGTTGAATTCGTCAACTTTTTTCTCAGCTTCCGAAGCATCCTTGAGTTCTACAATTTTTAATATAGACCCATCCTCGTCACGAATGATCCGGCCAAAATCATGGTACTCACTACTTTTCAAGGTCAAAACCGTACATTTCGCGCCACTATTTTTATGTTCTTCAAGCATTTGTAGCAAAGTTTTCAGCCGAATCAATGGCATATCTCCGCACAACACCAATACCCGTCCTTCAAAGTTTTCCAATTGCGACTTGGCTTGTTGTGCAGCGTGGCCTGTACCCAACTGCTCATTCTGAACCACAAACTCAATCTCCCCGCCAGCAAATGCCTCTTTGACCTGGTCTGCCTGATGTCCCACCACTACTATAGTTCGAGCGGGGTTCAAACGGGAAGAAAGATCAAGCACATAGTGAAGGAGAGGATGGCCTGCAACGGGAAGAAGAACTTTGGCAAGAGAAGTTTGCATGCGGGTTCCTTTTCCCGCCGCTAAAATGATGACCGCTAGGTCCGATTGCTGCATTTAAGAGGGATCCCCAAACTAGTGATTTATGAGCCTGCAATTTACCACCCTTAGTGGGTGGCTCATGGCAATCATTTATTTTTCGAGGTGCCCTTAATTTTATATTCGGCGATTTTTTTTCTTAACGTGTTGCGGTTGATCCCCAGAATATTCGCGGCCTTGGTCTGGTTGCCATTGGTTTCCTTTAAAACAATTTCAACCAGCGGTTTTTCAATGCCTCCCATGATCAACTCATGCAGATGCCCATTGTTTGTTTTATCCATCGCACTGACATATTGCCGGATGGATCTGTCCAGCCATTTTTCCAGAAAAGTGGTGACTTGTTTTTGAGTCTTTTGCAGAGCAGGAGGATCCATAATTAAGCCCCGAGTTTTCAACATCGTAACTTCCTCCCGAGTGTCGTAAGTGGCTAGAATGCGGTGATAGTAGCAGACTGATCCCAAGCGGTCAAGCTTGGACTTTGAGGCTTTTTTAAATCATGCAATTACAAGTTGATTCCACTCCAACGCATGGTCTAAGATGAAGCAAAGGGCATCCCTAAAAAATTTTCGGCCGCCGGTGAGCCGCCGGAGGCAGATAGCAACCACTAGAGATCCTCTGAAAATTATCTAGAAACTTTTTAATACATTTTTATATTCATGAAAGTAGCCTGCGTTACATTAGGATGCCGAACCAATCAGCACGATACAGCAGAAATACAGACCCTGCTTGAGCAGGAAGGTTTCTCTATCGTCAACGGTAAAGAAAAAGCCGATGCCTATGTCATCAACACCTGTACGGTAACCCAACGTAGTGATACCAGTTCCCGTCTTGCAGTTAAAAAATCCCTGGCGATCAACCCCGATGCACTGGTCGTGTTTACCGGATGCTACGCGCAGTTGAACCCGGAAGAAGCCTCTGAAATGCACGGCCTCGACATCGTTCTTGGCAATGCCGACAAGCTGGAAATCGCTAACCTTATAAAAAGGAAACTGCTAAATCCCGGCCAGCCCTGGAGAAAAAGTGCGTCCACCGAGATCATCATGTCCGATATCCATAAAAGGCGGATATTCAGGACTATCCCGGTGCGAAATTTTCAAGGCATGACCAAAGCCTTCATCAAAGTCCAAACCGGCTGTGATGAGAAGTGCTCCTTCTGCACTGTTGTCAGAGCACGAGGCAAATCGGTCAGCGATACACGGAAAAATATTATCCATAATATCCAACAAGCCGTCACTTCCGGGTTCAAGGAAATCACCCTCACCGGCATCAACCTGGGTACATGGGGAATGGATCGAAACGAAACTTTTTCCTCCCTGGTTCGTGATATCGTTGAACTTCCAGGAGATTTCCGGGTTCGGTTGAGTTCAATCAATCCTATGGAAATTGATAGCGACCTGATACGGCTCATGGCAGAAACCGAAAAGCTCTGTTCGCACCTGCATATCCCTTTGCAAAGCGGTGATGATGAAACCCTGAAAACCATGCATAGAAATTATAACCGCAGTCAATATCTCGAAGTTGTTCAACGCGCAATCACCACCATTCCCGGACTGGGACTGGGGGCGGATGTTATCGTCGGCTTTCCCGGCGAAACCGAAGAAAGATTTGAAAACACCCGCAAACTGATAGAACAATTGCCATTCTCCTATCTGCATGTGTTTTCCTACTCACCACGCCGGGGCACCGAGGCCTACCAAATCAAAGACAATGTTCCCGGCAATATAAAGAAACAAAGGAACCAGAACCTGACCCAATTGGCTAAACGCAAAGCCTTTAAATTTCACGAGAATTTTTTGCGACAACAAGAAACCGTACTGATAGAAAATCAACGGGACAGGAAATCAGGGTGGCTCAAAGGCCATACCGGCAACTATATTCCGGTCATTGTGGAGGGTTCCGACTCATTGAAAAACAATCTGGTCCCCGTTGCCTTACAGAGGGTTTCTGAACATCAGGTTACAGGATGCGTCCAGTAATCACCCTTACCACCGACTTCGGCCTGGACGACCCTTTTGTCGGTATCATGAAAGGGGTCATTCTTAATATTGTGCCCGATGCCCAGATCATTGACATCACCCATAATATCGAACCGCAAAATATCACTCAGGCCGCTTTAATCCTCAACGCTACCTACCCCTGGTTTCCCAGAAAAACCGTGCATGTGGTAGTGGTAGACCCCGGTGTCGGCTCCGTCCTTAAGGCAAAAGGCAAAACAAAGAAAACGGCAGGCCCGATAATCCGCAGGGCCATGGTGGTGCAGTCCAAATTTCAGACCTTTATCGGACCCGACAACGGGGTACTCACCCTTGGTATCCAGCCTGATAGCCGGGTTTATGAGATCACCAACAAAAAATATTTTCTTAAAAACGTCTCCAACACCTTTCACGGGCGCGATGTATTCGCTCCCTGTGCGGGGTGGATTGCCAGCGGCATTGCACATGCCAAAATGGGACCCAGAGTGTTAAAACCTGTTCGCCTGGACTTCCCTCAACCCCTGTTAAAAGAAACATCCCTGCATGGGGAGATCATTCATATCGACCACTTTGGCAACCTCACCACCAATATTTCTGCCGAATTAATCCACGAAACCTTTCCGCCATCAGCTACAATAAATGTGCAGATTGGCAAGCACCGTATCGAAGGACTCGTCACCGGTTATTACCAGATGAAAGACAATCAACCCGGAGCCATCATCAATAGCTGGAATCAACTGGAAATCTTCTACCGTGAAGATAACGCCAGGAAAAAACTGAAAGCCCGAGTGGGGCAGTCCGTAATCCTGAAAATAAACTAGCAGGTTACTTGAATAAATAAGTAAGAAGAGGAATTTTTTGCTTCCTCTCCCTTGAAGGTAGACGTAATATTCTTCCTAAGCTCTCGTGCCCCGAAGGGGTAGGACTGAGGTAAGGGTGATTCAATAATGCTTTTCATTTACCCGGTTATTGATCGTGAGTGATATTAAAATTGTCTGCCAGAATAAAAAGGCAAGACATAACTATTCCATCGAAGACACCTTCGAGGTTGGAATAGTGCTAAAGGGCACCGAAGTCAAATCTCTGAGAGACGGCAAAGCCAATCTGGTCGACAGCTACGCCATCATTGATAACGAAGAAGCCTGGCTACTCCATTTCCATATCGATGCTTACACCCCAGCCACGCAATTCAACCATCACCCTATGCGAAAGCGCAAACTGCTTTTGCATAAAAAAGAGATCAGCAAGCTCATCGGCAAAACCCAGGAAAAAGGCTGCACTCTGGTTCCACTGAAAGTTTATTTTAAAAATGGTAAGGCAAAAGTCGATCTCGGCATTTGTAAAGCGAAAAAACTTTATGACAAACGCGCCGCGCTCAAGAAACGCGAGGCCGACCGCGAAATCGACCGGGGCATGAAATCCAGAAACCGGTGACTAATAGACGCCGGCGAACCGCCGGTGGCAACGAGCAAAAGCTTTTCAAGCCGCCAGCACGGTTTGCGGGCAGTAAAAAGGTATTGCTTATTACCTCAAGGTGTAGCCTTTTTTCCCGGACGGTAGACCACCAATACCACTCCGGTAACAGCGATGGCACCGCCAAAATATCCCAGCGACCCGACCGGGTCGGATTGCAGTCCGGCAAAGCCAATTTCAGGAAGAATTTTCATTCCCCAAAGGGTAATTAGCGGATTCAGGCTAATGATAACGCTGATCAGGGCCAAGGGGATATATTTCACCGCTTCGGCAAGGGCGCCATAAGCAAGTAGCGTATTCACTGCGCAAAATATCAGAGATAACCAGGCGGTGAAACCCGCGCTGGTGAAATCAACCCACTCAACGCCTCCTATCAGCGCAAAGGTGGCAACGGCATAGACCAACAGGTTTAAAGACTGGGCCCCATATTGCCGACTGAGAAATTTTTGCGACACCATATAACCCACCCACACCAGAGCCGCAAGAACAATTAAAAAGTTAGCGTAATAATATTCTCCCGGTTCCTGAATCCGGCTTTGTTGGTCATAAAAAAACAGGAACAACCCACATCCCACAATGACCATTCCCAGCACCTGCATTAAAGACAGGCGTTCATGAAAAACAAAAACCCCTGCCAAAACCAAAAACACCCCAGCAACCTGTATCAGAACCGCCATATTGGAGGGCCCGCTTAAGTGCACACCCATCGTCACCCAGTAATAATTTGCTGCCAGGCAAAGCCCTCCTACGATTCCCATCCATGGTGGCTTGCGAAGAATGCGCATGGGGTCATGTCCTTTCCATTGCAGGAAGACTGCCAGCACCAAAAATGCAAACAGAAAACGGAACCAGGCAATCGTTCCGGCATGAAAACCCTGTAGAGTGATTTTTAGAATGATAGGAAGGACGCCCCAAAGCAAAGCTGTGAGAAGGGACAATAAAATGCCACGAAGATACCCTTTAGCCACTGGGCGTGGGGCCAGCGTGCAACAGCTCTATCTGGCAATAAGAAATATCGGAAGCTTGATGAGTCATTGCTATCTGCCACCGGCGGCTCGCCGGGCCTAGTGGACGGAGAACCCCCGCAGGTAAATAGCAATCATTATATTGCGGACAACTGTCTGCTCGGTTCAACAGGCCATTGCTACCTGCCCCCATGGCTAGTGGTGGAGTCGGGAAAAATTTTTCAGCATGGTAAGACCGAGGCGCTGGCTTTTTTCCGGATGAAACTGGAAAGCATGAATATTCTCTTGATGGATTCCAGATGCGAAGTCGATTCCATAACAGGTGGTAGTGGCAATGATCGCCGGGTCTTCAGGAACAACATAATAGGAATGCACAAAATAAAAATAGGACTCATCAGCCACCGAATCAAACAACGGGTTACCGGGAGTCACTCGCACCCTGTTCCAGCCCATATGCGGGATTTTTAACGGCTCACCAGACTTGGGCTTAGCATCTTTGAATCCCACCACTTTTCCGGGGAGGATACCCAGCCCATCTACATGACCAAATTCTTCAGCCTGAGTAAACAGAAGTTGCAGTCCAAGGCAGATCCCCAAGAAGGGTTTACCGCTTTTGACCGACTGGTGCACGGTGTCAATAAGATCCAGTTTCTCCAGGTTCGCCATACACTCCTTAAAAGCCCCAACCCCGGGAAGCACCACAGATTTGGCCGAAAGGATTTTCCGCGAGTCGCTGGTAACAATTGCCTCAGCACCCACGGCCTCAAAACCTTTTTGTACGGAACGGAGATTGCCCATTCCGTAATCAATAATAGCGATCAACTAAAGCGTCCCTTTGGTGGAAGGAACATCTCCGGAGCGGGAGTCCAAGGTACAGGCAGAATCTAAAGCGCGGGCAAAAGCTTTAAACAACGCTTCTGTTATGTGGTGAAGATTATTCCAGTATGGGGAATTAAAGTGCAGGGTCATACCACTGTTGGCGGAAAAAGCCTGGAAAAACTCCGGCACCAGTTCGACATCGAACTCACCAAGCTTGGCTTTGGGAAGTTCCAGGTTGAATACAAAAAAAGCCCGACCACTGATATCGATGATGCATTGAGCCAAAGCCTCATTCAGGGGCACATTGGCTTCAGCGAACCGGCGAATACCTTTTTTATCTCCTAACGCTTCCTTGAAAGCCTGACCCACAGCTATCCCGACATCTTCCAGTGTATGGTGAGAGTCTATATGGGTATCACCCTGGGCCTTGACCGTCAGGTCAAAATAACCATGCCGGGCCAATTGCGCCAGCATATGATCCAAAAATGGGACAGGGGTCTGGATATCCTGAATCCCGGTTCCATCCAGGTTCAAACGGACTTCAATTTGGGTTTCGCTGGTAGAGCGCTTAACGTGGGAAGTTCTAGCCATTCAGAGGTTGTTTTACCTTGATCTCTTCTTTCTTGCCATTTCCGGAATAGGAAGGCTTTTTACCGTTCGGGGAATGAGACTTCTTGCCATTACCAACCACCCATGTTTTCCCGTTACCGGAAGCCGCCATTTCTGCCACTGCCCCATAAAACGTCATGATGGTTTCAAACATGCCCTCTGGGTCCAGCTTAAGGTTTTTACGTTGTACGCCGGGCGAGCCATGTTCCAGAACAATATCACCAAGCCCAATACACTTAACCGGAATATTCACCACCTGCTCTTCCTGCAGAGCTTCCAGAACAGCGGATCCAAAACCGCCTTTAAGAGAATGTTCTTCAGTGGTAATCAGGCACCGTGTTTTGAGAGCGTATTTGACAATCAATTCTTTATCCACCGGTTTGGCAAACCGGGCATTGATAACGGCAACGCTGACGCCTTCTTTCTCAAACTTATCCGCCACCTTCTGAGCCCATTCAACCGTATGCCCGTAAGCAAAAATAGCAATATCTGATCCATCTTGAATCACTTCCCCTTTGCCGATCTCAAGCTCCTTCATTTCAGGATCGAGCGGTACACCCAAACCGGAACCTCGGGGATAACGAAGGGCCGCAGGACCTTGATGGTAAATCGCTGTTTTCAACATATGCCGCAGTTCATTTTCATCTTTAGGAGCCATGACCACCATGTTCGGCAAGGTGCGAAGAAACGCAATGTCGTACAAACCTTGATGCGTTGCACCATCTTCCCCGACTATTCCTGCCCGGTCCAAGGCAAACGTCACCGACAGGTTCATCAGGCAGATGTCGTGAACAACCTGATCATACGCCCTTTGCAAAAAGGTAGAATAAATGGCCGCAACCGGACGAAAACCTTCTATCGAGAGAGCACCTGCAAAAGCGACTCCGTGTTGTTCCGCCATGCCCACATCAAAGGTCCGGTCGGGAAACTCTTTGCCAAATTTACTGATACCCGTCCCATCCGGCATCGCCGCAGTAATACCAATGATCTTGTCATCCTCTTTAGCCAGTTCAATCAAGGCACCAGCAAACACAGCAGTATAAGCCGGGTTGGATTTTTTCTTGTGAAATACTCCCGTAGAAATATCAAAGGGTTTGGCACCGTGCCAGATATCCGCTTTCTCTTCCGCCTGTTCGTAACCCTTTCCCTTGCGGGTGATGACATGCATTAAAGTCGGACCTTTAAGGTCTTTTACACTGTTAAAGGCATTGATCAATTCTTCGACATCATGACCATCTATCGGCCCAACATAGCGAAAACCCAGGTCTTCGAACAAACGTCCGGGAATGAATACTCCCTTTATAGCTTCGTCTATCTTATGCGCATAGCGGGAGATTTCCTTACCGATACCAGGAACCGCCAATAAAAGCTGGCCAACCTCCTGTTTGATTTTTAGCATCACCTGCCCGGTCATGATTTTACTGAGATGCGCGGACATGCCTCCCACATTGGCAGATATGGACATTTCATTGTCGTTGAGCACAACGATCATATCGTTCTGGATATGTCCGGTATGGTTGAGCCCTTCAAAAGCCATTCCCGCAGTCAGCGAACCATCGCCAATGACCGCAAGCACCTTATTGTCTTCTTTTTTCAGATCTCGCGCCTGAGCAAAAGCCAGCGCGGCAGAAATAGAAGTGCCACCGTGTCCGCAGTTCCAGTGATCGTGCTCGCTTTCTTCCCGCCGGGTGAAACCACATAACCCCCCTTGCTGACGGAGAGTGCTGAATCGGTCGCGTCTGCCTGTCAGTAACTTATGAACATAAGATTGGTGGCCCACATCCCAGACAAACTTATCCTTCGGGCTGTCAAAGACGTAATGCATCGCCATCGTCAACTCCACCACACCCAGGTTGGATGACAGATGCCCGCCAGTTTCAGAAATGGTTTCCAGAAGAGTATCGCGGATTTCCCGAGCGAGAAGCGGTAACTCTTCCACTGAAAGTTTTTTCAAATCCTGGGGACTATCGATTTGGCCTAAGAGCTTGCTCATACTTTGAGGGGTCCCAGTTAATTAAAATGTGCGTTGCACAAAGAACCGGGCAATCTCTCGGAGGGGATCTGCCCGATTATCAAATTCTTCCAGACAAACTATGCTTTCTTCAACCAACTCTTCGGCTTTGCGGCGAGACTCTTCCAATCCATAAAGAGCTGGGTAAGTCGCTTTATCTTTATTCAAGTCACTGCCGATATCCTTACCCAGTTGTTTTTCATCACCCGTGATATCGAGAATGTCATCAATAATCTGAAAGGCAAGCCCAATATGAGCCCCAAACCGGGACAATGAATTCAACTGGCGGGGAGTAGCTCGACTAAGAATGCCACCACACCGGATACAAGCTCGAATCAGAAACCCTGTTTTATAAATATGAATATATTCCAGAGTTTCTGCGTCAATCGGTTTGCCCTCTGATTCAAGGTCAACCACTTGACCGCCAATCATGCCTGCAGACCCCAGTGCTGTTGCCATCTCATGAGTAGCATTGAGAATGCAATCGGGTGGAATGGACTCCATTCCTACAGACCGGGTCATCAGGATAAAAGCCTGAGTCAACAAAGCGTCACCCGCTAAAATGGCAACCGCTTCTCCAAAAACTTTATGGTTTGTGGGTTTCCCCCGCCGCAGGTCATCGTTATCTAAAGCAGGGAGATCATCGTGAATCAGGGTATATGTGTGAATCAACTCGGCGGCCACCGCAAATGGCAGTACCGCTTTCCGGTCTCCCCCTACCGCTTCTACAGCGGCAATAACCAAAACGGGACGTAACCTCTTCCCCCCGGCAAGGAGACTATAATGCATCGCTTTGTGGATGACATCAGGATAGGCCTCCTCTTCCGGCAAAAGACTCAGTATCCCTTCGTCGATTATTTTTTTACCTTCAGAAAGGTACTGAGATGCAGACAAACCGTTCAATAAAATCAATTAATTAGTAATTGTTATCGAAGGTACAACTAAACCACTTCGTTGCTCAAAATCTTAGCACAAATTCCTAAACAGTCAACTTTATTGTTCCCCCACCCTCCTACGGGAAATCCTTAGTTTATAAGGGCCGGCGAGCCGCCGGGGGCAACGAGCAAAAACTTGATTAAGCCGAGCTAAACTATTGCTCACCAGCAAAAGTTATTGCTCACCAGTCCAGCGTCACAGTGGTGCCTTAGAGTAAATTACCAGGTAAATGGAGATCCCCGGAAAACTCGCTAGCACAAAAATTAGTCAAAGTTGACAATTGCTTGTGTTTCACAAGTTGTTGATTTATCATGATAAGCCAATATCATTAAATAAATCAGGTTATTACTTGAGGCCGGGGCGGTTCCGAATATTCCGCTCGGGCCAGTTTTTCACCTTTACCAAATAGGACCAAAAAATG
>Ga0114996_10003576_pt1 | contig 19196 bp, 14 predicted proteins | sample ArcticOcean_MG_C_4_FD_87039 | JGI IMG/M metagenome (GOLD analysis project Ga0114996, IMG submission 87039) | Marine microbial communities from western Arctic Ocean - ArcticOcean_MG_CB4_134 | ecosystem: Environmental > Aquatic > Marine > Oceanic | place: Arctic Ocean: Canada Basin | collected...
ATTGGTTGTTTAAATTTTTGATTTATTTTTATTGGGGGTTGTTTTCTTAATTGTCCTAAACCTGATGCAGCTAAATCTCTAGCAATCCCTCTAATACCTAAACAATCTGGTCTATTGGGAGTAATAGATATATCCATGACTTCTTCTAATGAATTTTTAAAATATTTATCACCTATATTTTTTTCTTTTTTGTTTAACTCAATAATTCCGTTTTTATCTGAAGATTGAGCAAGTTCATTTCCAGAACATAACATTCCAAAAGATTCAACTCCTCTAATTTTTGCTATTTTTAACTTCATTTTTGTTTTTGGGATAACGGCGCCTGGTGGTGCATAAACAGTAAATAATCCATCTCTTGCGTTTGGAGCGCCGCACACTACTTTGACTAAATTTCCTGTACCAATATCAACATCGCAAAGCATTAATTTGTCAGCATTTGGATGTTTTTGAGATTTAATAACTTTGCAAATAATAAAATTATCTAAGTCGCTACTTGGTGCCTTTACACTTTCAACCTCAAGTCCGATTTCAGTTAAACGATCGACTATTTGTTTTAAGTTTGCTTTAGTTGATAAATGATTTTTCAACCACGATAGAGATATTATCATCTACTAAGTCCTCTATAATTTGTTGGTACATCAAGAGGATCAAATCCATAAAATTCTAACCATCTGATATCACTTTCAAAAAAGGCTCTTAGATCATTAATTCCATATTTCAACATAGTTAGTCGATCTATTCCGACTCCAAATGCATAACCTTGGTATTGTTTTGGATTAACTTTTGCATTTTTTAAAACATTTGGATGCACCATTCCACAACCTAGAACTTCCAACCACTTGTCGCCTTCACCAATTTTAATTTTTCCGTTTTCAATTTTGTACCCAATGTCAACTTCCGCCGATGGTTCGGTGAATGGAAAATGGCTAGGCCTAAATCTTATTCTTACTTTTTCAACTTCAAAAAATTTTTTTACAAAATAATATAAGCAACCTATGAGATGACCCATATTAATATTTTTATCTATGTGCAGCCCTTCCAATTGATGAAACATAGGAGAGTGAGTTTGGTCGCTATCACGTCTATAAGTTCTGCCTGGTGCAATTATTTTAAAAGGCGGTTTATCTTTTAACATTGTTCTAATTTGAACTGGGGATGTGTGCGTTCTTAGAAGCCATTCTTTAGAATGATCAAGATAAAAAGTATCATGCATATCTCTTGCTGGATGGTTTTCAGGAGTATTTAAAGCTGAAAAATTATAATACTCATTTTCAACATCAGGCCCTTCTTCAACAGAAAAACCAATTTCAGAAAAAATAGAAGTAACTTCATCTATAACTTGCGAAACTGGATGAATTTTACCAGAAAAATATGTTCTCCCAGGTAAAGTTACATCTACTTTTTCATTTTCGAGTTTTTTATTAATTTCTGATTGATCAAAATCATTAAGTTTTTTTTCAAGAATTTCTGTTACTTTTGTTTTTAAAGAATTGAGATTTGAAGCATACTCTTTTCTTTGTCCTTGGTCCAAACTTCCGACCTTTTTAAATAGCTCAGTAAGAATGCCTTTTTTTCCGAAAATCTCTGTTTTAACAACATCATAAGAATTGCGATCACTTATTTTTTTAATTTTTTCTAAAACGTCTGTCTCTATTTGAATAAAATTTTCCATTGTTTTTTGATACCTATTACTACTTTTCTCTCCAAAATTAATTTTAAATTAGTTTCGCGTTGTAAACAAGAAATGATTGAGTCTCGAAAATTATCATAATAAGCTAAATATAATTGGTGTTTATTGAGGGGTAAATGTTTTTTAAAAAATTAACTATAATTATTATATGTCTGTTTTTCTCACTTAAAGCTTATGGAGCTTCATTTGCTTTTCCTACAACCTTAACTGCTGATACTACAGGCTTTGTTTTAGTTTCTAATTCAGGAACGACTCCTGCTGTTAGTGGATTTTCAACTGATGTATTTGTTGTTATAACTGGCACGGCAGGAAAAATTAATAAGGATTCGGGCCACGAAAATACTTTTATGGTAGAAGCTTCTTTGGATTTTTAAATTCCTTATTAATTAAGAGAAGATTGTACTTTTTTAACAATAGATTTAAAAACTTCTGGATTGTTGTAAGCAATATCAGCTAAAACTTTTCTATCTAGCTTTATTCCAGATTTATTTAATCCATTAATAAACTTTGAATAAGTAATTCCTTCAGATCTTACGCCGGCATTAATTCTTTGTATCCATAAGGATCTAAATTCTCTTTTTTTTGCTCTACGATCTCTGTAGGCATATTGTAATGCTTTTTCTAACGCTTGTTTTGCAATACGGATTGTATTTTTTCTTCTTCCATATTGACCTTTAACTTGCTTTAGAACTTTTTTGTGCCTAGCGTGACTTGTGACTCCTCTTTTTACTCTTGCCATATTATCCTCTTAAACTGTAAGGCATATAAGATTTTACAATTTTTGAATCTTGTTTTGACATAATTGTAGTGCCTCTTTGTTTTCTTATTTGTGAATTTGTTCTTTTAATCATTCCATGTCTTTTTCCTGCTTGGCCCATTTTAACTTTGCCTTTAGCGGTGAATCTAAATCTTTTTTTTGCTGAACTTTTAGTTTTTAATTTTGGCATAAAATCAAGGCTGGTTATACAAATTTTGTATTTAATTTACAATATAATTATAAAGGCTGCACTATCATAATGATCTGTTTTCCTTCAAACTTAGGTCTTACCTCTATTTTTCCTACAGAAATAGTATCATTAATTATACGTTTCATTAGCTCATGACCCAAGTTTGTGTGCTGCATTTCTCTTCCTTTGAATTGAACTGTAAATTTAACTTTATCTCCTTTTGATAAAAATTTTTGAGCATTTTTAATTTTAAAATTATAATCATGAATTTCTGTAACAGGCCTAAGTTTGATTTCTTTTAAATTAACAATTTTTTGCTTCTTTTTTGCTTTATTTGTTTTTTTTTGAAGATCATATTTATATTTTCCTATATCAATAATTTTACAAACTGGAGGACTTGCATTTGGTGATATTTCTATTAAATCTAAGCCTTCTTGTTTAGCTATGTTGATTGCTTCCTGTGTGCTTAGGGTCCCAAGATTTTTTCCGTCACTTCCTATAACTTGAACTTGAGGTGCGCGTATCCTATCGTTCGCTCTAGGTCCTCTTGGTTTTGTTCTTCTCTGAAAATAATTTTGTTTTTGATATGCCACTTAATTTATAGGAAATTTATCTTTTTTAGAAATATTTTGAACTGCCTGTTCAACTGAAAGTGTTTCTTGTTTTTCTGATCCTAATTTTCTGATTGTGATACTTTTGCTTTCAACTTCTTTTTGTCCGCAAATTAATAAAATTGGGACTTTAGACAATGAATGCTCTCTGATTTTGTAACTTATTTTTTGGTTTTTTAAATCCACTTCTGTATTTATACCCGCTTTCGTGAATTGTTTAAATATGTTTTTTGCATAATTATCAAATTCCGAATCAATAGGAAGAACAACAGCTTGTACAGGCGATAACCATAATGGTAATTTACCCGCATAATGCTCAATTAGAATTCCAATAAACCTTTCAAGAGAACCAAACAAAGCTCTATGTAACATTACTGGAACTTTTTTTGATCCATCGCTAGCAATATAAGTGGCTCCTAGTCTTGAGGGTAAATTTAAGTCAACCTGTAAAGTTCCGCACTGCCAATCTCTACCAATTGCATCTCTTAGTACAAATTCTATCTTAGGTCCATAAAAAGCTCCTTCACCTTTATTAATTTCATACTTTAACTTTGATTTTTTTATAGCTTCTAATAAAGCTGACTCCGATTTGTCCCAAATCTTGTCCTCTCCTACTCTTGTTTTTGGTCTATCTGAATATTTTAGCAAAACATTTTTAAAACCTAAATCTTTATAAATTTCTAAAATTAAATTAGTTACACTTAGACATTCTTCCGTAATTTGATCTTCTGTACAAAAAATATGAGCGTCATCTTGTGTAAAAGCTCTAACTCTTAATAAGCCATGCAGCGCACCTGATGGCTCATACCTGTGTACTTTTCCAAATTCTGATAATTTAAGAGGAAGATCTCTATAACTTTTAAGACCTTGTTTAAATATTTGTATACATCCAGGACAATTCATGGGCTTAACTGCAAAAACTTTTTTATCTGGTGTCTCTGTAGTATACATATGTTTGCCAAATTTTTCCCAATGTCCAGATCTTTCCCATAATGATTTGTCTAAAAGTTCAGGAGTATTGATCTCTTTATAACCAGCATTTTTTTGCTTTAGTCTCATGTAGTCAACAAGAGTTTGAAATAATAACCATCCTTTATGATGCCAAAATACTGCACCTGGGCTTTCTTCTCTAAAATGAAATAAATCCATTTCTTTGCCTAATTTTCTATGATCTCTTTTCTCCGCTTCTTCTAATCTTAAAATGTATTCATCAAGCTCTTTTTTATTTTGCCAACAAGTGCCGTAGATGCGTTGCAGCATTTCATTTTTAGAATTACCTCTCCAGTATGCGCCTGAAACTTTTGTAAGTTTAAAAGCTTTCCCTATTTTGCCAGTTGAAGGTAGATGTGGACCTTTACATAAATCGTGCCATTTGCCATGAAAATAAATAGAAACTTCTTCATTTTTAGGAATGCCTTCTATTATTTCAGCTTTGTAATGTTCTCCTATTTTTTTAAAGTGATCAATAGCAATTTCTCTTTTCCAAACTTCTCTTTTTGTTAAATCATTACGTTCAACTATTTCTTTCATTCTCTTTTCTATTTTAACAAGGTCGTCATCAGTGAATGGTTCTTTTCTTGCAAAATCATAATAAAAACCATCTTCAATAGTTGGGCCAATTGTAACTTGTGTTTTGGGAAATAATTCTTGCACTGACATTGCTAACACATGCGCAGTGTCATGCCTCATAACTTCTAAACCTTCTTTATCGTTTGCTGTAATTATTTTTACCTTAGCGCTCTTATTAATTGAAAAGCTCAAATCTTTTAGCTCACCATCAACACTCATAATACATGCAACTTTTGCTAATGATTTGCTAATCTTTTCTGCAATTTCAAAACCATTAATTTTATTTGCAAATGGCATAGTTTTACCATCTGGTAATTTTATATCTGGCATTTATCAGGACAACTGTATCAATTTTTTATACTCAGTAAAGGTAGTCTGGCACATTTTATCAACATCAAATTTTTTTAGTACATTTTTTCTTCCTTCAATACCAATAGATTTTAAGGAATTATAGTCTTTTTGCATAACTGCAAGAATTAAATTAGCCAAATCGTTTGAATCTTTATTATTAAATAAATAACCCGTTTTATCTTTTAATATAGTTTCTTTTGATCCGCCTATATTGCTTGCAATAATTGGGATTTGCATTGATTGGGCTTCGATTGAAATTCTTCCAAAAGCTTCTGGCTCTGAAGAGCATGAGCAAACTAAATTTGCAATTCCATAAGCGACGGGCATTTCTTCGCAATGACCTATAAATTTAATTACTTTATTTAATCTATGTTGTTGAGCTAAATCAATAAGCTGCTTCCTATAAACATTTCTACCTTGGTCTCCTCCTAAAATAATTGCTTCAAACGGTGGAGTTTCAGTTTTTTCATAAAGTAATTTAATGGATTCTATAAATATTTTTTGACCTTTCCAAGGTGTCAATCTTCCTGGCATAAAAATTATAAATTTATTTCTATTAATATTATGTTTTTTAGAAAATATTTCTAACTTTATAGGTAAAATTTTTTGTGGATTATAATAACTCGTATTTATTCCTCTAAAAATTACTAATAGTTTTTTTTTCCTATTTAAAAAAAATTTTCCATAATTCTCATTTATATGAGAGAAAATAAAATTAGATCCAGCTATAACTAAATCTGACCTTACCATAACTGAATTATAAAATTTTTTAATCTTATTTGTGTAATTATAGGTTCCATGAAATGTTGTGACAAATTTTCGAAAGGTAATTTTGTTTGCTATAAAACAAGACCATGCTGGAGCACGACTTCTGGCATGAACAATATTAATATTATAAATCAACACTATGAAAGAAATTATTATAGCATTAAGTAGAATCAAAAGTGGATTTTTTGAATGGACTGGTAATCTAAATATTTTTACCTTCTTTTTGTCGACAAAGTTAAGTAATCGACCTCCGCTAGTAACTATAAATGATTTAACATCTTGTTCGTGAAGAAAATGCGCTAAATCATAACAGCCAGTTTCTGCTCCTCCATAATCTAGCCTAGGTATAACTTGCAAAACTTTGATTTTTTTTTTCATTTTTTTAAAATACTATAATAATCAAATGAATTACAAAAGATCCAAATATTTTATCACACCCAGCAATAAAAAAATTAAATATTTTTTTAGTAAAAAAAATAGCCAAATTACAGTAGTTTTTTTCCATGGCTTTATGTCTGATATGAATGGGAAAAAACCTTTAGCAATACAAAAATTTTGCAGGAAAAATAAAATAAATTTCTTAAAATTTGAATACTCTGGTCATGGTAAATCTTCTGGAAAATTTATTGAAGGAAATATATCTATATGGACTAAAGAGGTAAAATCTTTAATAAAATCAAAAATTAATAAAAATAGTAAATTAATTTTTATCGGATCAAGTATGGGTAGCTGGATAGCACTTAACTTGTTTTCTTCCTTAAGTAAAAAAATAAAAGGTTTTATAGGAATTGCTTCTGCTCCTGAATTTTTAGAAAATCTAATGTGGAAAAAATTTAGTAAAAAAATAAAAAAAACTATAAACACAAAAAAAATATATTATTTAAAAAGTGGAGATTTTGTATACCCAATCACAAAACAGTTAATTTTTGACGGTAGAAAAAATAAAGTATTAAATAAAAATATTGATTTGAGAATACCAATTGTTTTATTACACGGGTTGAAAGACGATGTTGTTCCTTTAAGTGCTTCTAAAACAATTTTAAAATTTTGTAAAAAATCTGATAAAAAATTAATTATAGTTAAAAATGGAAACCATAGCTTATCTAGAAAAAATGATTTAAAAAAAATATGCTTAGAATTGAAACAATTGATAACAAAAGTGAACGGTAGTTAAATAGCTTCTGAAATGCTTGCTTTTGTTGACAGAGGTTTTAATAATTTGTTAAGCATTTCTTTTGGACAGACTTGTTTAAATTTCTTTTGTTCATACTTAAAATTTTCTAATATATTTTTAGCTATTTTAGATTGAGTTTCTTTAAAGTGCTCTTCAATTAAATCTTTTAAACAATTTACCCAATAGCTTGTTTCTGGCTCTTGCCAAATAACTGAGCTTGGATTTACATAATTTTCAAATTCGTCTAGTGGATCATAAACAAATGCCATGCCACCAGTCATTCCAGCAGCAAAATTATCTCCAATCTTACCTAATATTACAACCGTTCCGCCCGTCATATACTCGCACCCGTTTGAATCGCACCCTTCTACTACAGCTTCTGCTCCAGAGTTTCTTACTGCAAATCTTTCGCCAGACTGGCCTGCTGAAAAAAGTTTGCCAGAGGTTGCTCCATAAAGAACTGTATTTCCAATAATTGTATTTTCGTTACTGACTAAATTACTTTCTAATGGCGGCTTAATAACTATAGTTGCTCCTGAAAGACCTTTACCAACATAATCATTAGCATCACCAATTAATTTTAATTTTAAGCCTTTTATTCCAAACGCACCTAAAGATTGTCCAGCAGATCCTGACAAATTAATTAAAATTGAGTCTTTTTCTATTTTTTCGTTTTTATATTTTTGATATATGTAATGTGATAGTCGTGTACCAACTGCTCTATGTACATTTTTAATTTTAAAGGTAGATTCAATTTTATTTTTTTTACCAATTAAATTTTTAATATCGTCATAAATTTTTTCATCTAAAGTTGGTGGAACCGAGTTTATAAGACCAGGTGAGCAATATCTTTCATTTTTTCCGGGATCTGCCTGGACTAGAAGTGGGCTCAAGTCTAAATCATCTAGGTCTGATGTGCCTCTGCTTACTTGTTTTAAAAGATCTGTTCTGCCAACAATTTCGTTTAAATTTCTAAAACCTAGACTAGCTAATATTTCTCTAACTTCTCTAGCAATAAAAGTAAATAAATTTACAACTTTTTCAGGTGTCCCAGTAAATTTTTTTCTTAAGTCTTCATCTTGAGTGCAAACACCTACTGGACATGTATTGGAGTGACACTGTCTTACCATTATGCACCCCATAGCTACTAGGGATGCTGTTCCAATACCAAATTCTTCAGCACCCATCATTGCAGCCATAACAACATCTCTACCTGTTTTTAATCCTCCATCTGTTCTTAAAGTGACTTTATGTCTAAGACTATTTAAAGTTAAAATTTGGTTTACTTCAGTAAGACCCATTTCCCATGGTATACCTACATATTTTACGCTGGTTTGTGGACTTGCTCCAGTTCCGCCGCAATGTCCTGAAATCAAAATTACGTCTGCTTTAGCTTTTGCTACTCCTGCAGCAATAGTTCCAACTCCTGTTGAAGCTACTAGTTTCACTCCAACTCTGGCTTTTGGGTTAGATTGTTTTAAATCGTAAATAAGTTGAGCCAAATCTTCAATTGAATAAATGTCATGATGTGGAGGCGGAGATATTAAAGTTACACCTGGCGTAGAATGTCTCAGTCTTGCAATTTCTTTAGATACCTTAAAGCCTGGAAGTTGACCTCCTTCTCCTGGCTTAGCTCCTTGTGCTATTTTTATTTCAATTTCGCTACAATTATTTAAATATTCAATAGTTACACCAAATCTTGCTGATGCAACTTGTTTAACTTTTGAATTTGCGCTATCACCATTTTTCTTGGTGATAAATCTTTTTGGATCTTCTCCTCCTTCGCCGCTGCAAGAAGCAGCTCCTATTCTATTCATTCCAATTGCTAAAGTTTCGTGAGCTTCTGCAGATAAAGCTCCATGGGACATGCTTCCACTTCCAAATCTTTTTCTTAAATTTTCTACGCTTTCTACTTCTTCAATATCTATAGCTTTTCCTAATCTTTTAAAATCTAACAAATCTCTTAAGCTAATTATTTCTAAATCATATATTCCTTTAGTATATTTTTTATAAAGATCATACGAATTTGATGTTACTGCGCTTTGCAACATATGAATTAGTTTGCCTTGGTATTGATGTGTCTCTCCATGTTTCCTATATTTATAAATTCCCCCTATTGGTAAAATTGAAACATTTTTTTGAAAAGCTTTTTTGTGTAATGCTTTTATTTTTTTTTCAATTCCATTAATTCCTATACCTGAAATTCTAGATGTCATTCCTGGAAAATATTCTGCAACTATTGACCTACTCAGCCCAACAGCTTCAAAATTACATCCCCCTCTATAAGAGCTTAAAACCGAAATTCCCATCTTGGACATTATTTTTAAGAGTCCATTTTCAATTGATTTAATATATCGCTGCACACATTGTTCAAAGCTAATTTTACCAAATAAATTTTTAGCGTATCTCTGGTGTATTGAATCAAAAGCAATATAAGAATTTATTGTTGTGGCACCAACGCCCAATAAAACTGCAAAAGAATGGGTATCTAAAACTTCAGAAGTTTGAATATTAATTGAAGCAAAACCTCTTATGCCTAGTTCTACTAGTCTTGAATTTATGGCTCCAATAGCAAGCGCCATAGGTATAGGCGCTTTTTTTTCATTAACTGCTTTATCACTCAATATTAGATGTTTTACTCCTTCACGTACAGCTGTCTCTGCTTCTGAGCGCAATTCATCCAATCTCTCTTTTAAACTTTTTTTAATATCAAAAGTACAGTTTAAATACCTAATATTATTCTTAAAAAATTCTGCAAATTTATCAAATTGCGAATTAGATAAAATAGGCCCCTCAAGCACATATATGTTGTCCTCAGTTAAATTTTCAAAATCTAATATATTGCCTGTGTTTCCGAAACGTGTTTTTAAACTCATTACCTCATTTTCCCTTAAAGAATCTATGGGAGGGTTTGTGACTTGACTAAAGTTTTGTCTAAAAAAATGTGACAAAGGTCTATATTTTGAAGATAACACTGCAGTAGGCGTATCGTCCCCCATAGAACCGACTGCCTCTTTTATATCTTCTATCATTGGATGTAAAATAAGTTCTAGATCTTCAATAGTTATACCAGCTAGTAATTGTCTGCGTCTTAATTCGTCGCCTGTATAAAGAAATGTTTCTTTTTTTATTTCAAATTTTTTATCTAAATCAATTATTTGTTTATTATATTTTTTATAATCTTTTGAAATTTTATTTTTAAGATTTTTGCTGTCATAGACTTTTCCAGTACTTAGGTCTACTGCTATAGCTTGGCCTGGTCCCAACCTTCCCTTAAAAATAATTTTTTCATTTGGGAATTGAATCATTCCTGTTTCAGATCCTGCAAATAAAAGCTTATCAGAAGTTACTGTATATCTTGTGGGGCGCAACCCGTTTCTGTCTTGGGCTGCGATAATCCATTTTCCATCAGTAGCAGAAATTGCTGCGGGTCCATCCCATGGCTCTATAGTACTATTTAAAAAGTTAAATAATTGTTGATGTGCTTTGGACACAGTTTTTCTTCTTTTCGACCATGCATCTGGAATAAGCATAAGTTTTGTTAATGGAACTGATTTTCCTGATCTTACAAGAAGTTCAAATACATTGTCTAATGCTGCTGAATCTGAATTGCCTGAAACTATAACTGGCTTAAGTGACTCTATATCTTTGAAAAGTTTATTACTCATATCTTGCTCATGAATCTTCATCCAGTTAATGTTTCCTTTAATTGTATTTATTTCACCATTGTGAGCTACTGTTCTAAACGGTTGAGCAAGATCCCAGCTAGGAAATGTATTTGTCGAATATCTTTGATGGAATATTGCAAATCTTGAAATAAACCTTATGTCCATTAAATCTGGATAAAACTCTGACAATGCTTCAGCCAAAAACATTCCTTTATAAATAACAGATCTAGAGCTAAATGATGCTATATAAAAATCTTTAAGTTTTAATAAATTTGATTGTTTTTCTATTTTTTTTCTAACAACATATAAATCTCTTTCAAGATCATCATCTTTTAAATTTTTATTATTAGACTTAAATATTACTTGAACAATCTCTGGCCTATTAGCTTCTGCCTTATCACCAAGAACCTTAGTATTTACTGGGACTTGCCTCCATCTATACACATAGTAGTTTTTACTTAATAATTCATTTTCTACTATTGTTTTGCACTTTTCTTGAGAAGTGTAATCATTTCTTGGTAAAAAAATCATACCAACGCAAATTTCACCTTCATCGTGTCTACGTCCAGCGTTTTTAATTCTTTCAATAAAAAAATCTTGAGGAATTTCAATGTGTATTCCTGCTCCATCTCCAGTTTTTCCATCTGCATCTACAGCACCACGATGCCAAACTGCTTTTAGGGCTTCTATTCCATATTCAACTACTTTTCTAGATTTTTTACCATCAGTTGACGCAATAAAACCAATTCCACATGCATCATGTTCATCTTTGGGATTGTAAACATTTTTGTTAATTAGTTTTTTTAAATTTTTTTTGTACAGTTTCATTTTATGCTGCTTTTTCTTTATTTAATTTTTTTAATTCTAAATGTTTTTGGATTGATAAAGCTACATCTCTACCGTCTTTAATTGCCCAAACAACTAATGAAGCACCTCTTACAATATCACCTGCTGCAAAAACACCTGATATACTTGTTTCCATTGATTTCATACTAATTTTAATTGTTCCCCATTCCGAAACAAGAAGATTAGAATTATCAAATAATTGAGGTAAGTTTTCAGGATCAAAGCCCAGAGCTTTAATTACAATGTCAGCTTTTATTTCAAAATCAGAATTAGGAATTATTTCAGGTTTTTTTCTTCCAGATGAATCGGGAACACCAAGCTTTATTTTTTCTACTATTAAAGATGAAATATTTTTATTACCAACAAATTTTTTTGGGTTTGATAACCAGATGAATTCAACACCTTCTTCTTCAGCGTTGTTAACTTCTCTTTCTGAACCTGGCATATTTTCTTTATCTCTTCTATATAAACATTTTACAGATTTAGCATTTTGTCTAACTGCAGTTCTTACGCAATCCATAGCGGTATCTCCGCCTCCAATTACTACAATGTTTTTGTTTTCTGCATTTAAAATTCCATTATCAAATTTTTCAACTTTGTCTCCCAAACCTTTACGATTTGAAGCTGTCAAAAAATCCATTGCTGGAAATATATTTTTTAAACCATGCCCTGGTAAATTTACTTCCCTAGGTTTGTAAACTCCAGTGGCAATTAAAACTGCGTCGTGCTTATTTTGCAACTCTTCAAGCGATATATTTTTACCGATCTCTATATTTTGCTCAAAACTTATTCCACCGTCTTTTAAAAGCTTAGTTCGTCTTTCGACTACAAATTTTTCCAATTTAAAGTTTGGTATCCCATAAATTAACAATCCTCCAGCTCTATCGTATCGATCGTAAATAGTTATTTTATAACCTAGTTTTCTAAGTTCTTCAGCGCAAGCTAGCCCTGCTGGTCCTGCTCCTATAATCCCTACCGATTGATCTATTTCTTTTTCTATATTAATTGGTTTAATCCAACCTTTTTCCCACGCTGTGTCTGTAATATATTTTTCTACTGAGCCAATCGTAACTGTTCCATGTCCCGATTTTTCAATTACACAATTGCCTTCACATAGACGATCTTGTGGACATATCCTTCCACAAACTTCTGGCATATTGTTTGTACTATGAGTTAATTCATTCGCTTCCTTAAGCCTTCCTTCTGCTGTAAGTTTTAGCCAATCTGGAATATTGTTATGTAGAGGACAATGAATCTGACAGAATGGAACACCACACTGTGAACATCTGCTTGATTGCTCTCTGGCCTTATCGTTAATAAATTGATCATAAACTTCTTTAAAATCTTCAGTTCTTTTTTCAACATCTCTTTTGATTGGATTTTCTTTTTCAACCTTTACAAATTTAAGCATTTTTTCTGTCATAATTTTATTTATTTTAATATTTTTACACCAATATAAATAAGCCTAAAAGCAATTTTAGGACAGAATAGCTGACCTGTATTTTAAAAAATCCACTAAATTAGTCATTTATATTGCATATCTGCTATGCAATAATGCTTAAATATGCTTTCCTCCATAGAAATTTTAATTCTATCAATAATTCAGGGTTTTTCTGAATTTATACCTGTGAGCTCTGCAGCCCATCTTTTTTTGATTTCTAAATATTATGTTTTTAAAAATCAAAATTTATTAATTGATATTTGTCTTCACTTGGGTTCGTTGCTAGCAATTGTTGTTTATTTTAGAAAAGAATTAATTAATCTTAAAAATAACAAAAAATTTTTAATCAAAATTCTTATAGCAACAATCCCAATAATTCCTGTGGGCTACTTCCTTTATTACACGGGATTGATTGAGACATTAAGAAATTTAAAAGTTATTGGTTGGATGACATTAATATTTGGAGTCTTATTATATTTAAGTGATAAAAGAAAAACTAGCATAAAAATTGAAAATGGTTTTACTATCAAATCAGCACTTATGATTGGTATATTTCAGGTATTTTCTTTAATACCTGGTGTTAGTAGATCGGGGATTACAATTACCTCAGGAAGGATATTAGGATTTAGTAGATTTGATTCTGCAAAAATTTCTTTTTTATTAGCTATACCAGCTTTAGCTGCTGCTAGCAGTTTAGGAGTATATAATATTTATAAAGAAGGGAGCGTAGAGCTTAATTTTTTAGCTGTCATTGCTGTCATATTCTCATTTATTTTTTCATACATTACAATTACATTGTTTCTAAATTTTATTAGAAAATTTAGTTTAAATATATTTGTAATTTACAGAATAATTCTTGCTGCATTTTTGTTGACGATAGCCTATATATAATTTTTTTTAAAAATTGGCGCTAGCTGTGAAAGTACAACACCCGCTAAGATAAGAAAGCATCCAATAATATTATTTAATCCTAAAATTTGATCTAGTATTATCCAAGCAGCAATTGCAGCAAAAACTCCTTCTAGGGAAAATATAATTGCTGCAGGCGCTGTTGAAATATTTTTTTGCGCATATATCTGTAAAGTAAACGCGATACCACCTGATAATGCACCTGCATAAATTATCGATGTGGACTCATTCAAAATATTTGAAACTGTTATTGTTTCGAAAGAAATTGCAAAGAAAATAGACAAAAGCGCGACTACTAAAGCTTGCAGTGCTCCAAAAAATAAAGGTAAATTAAAATCTTTTATAAACTTTCCAATAAATATAATATGTAAACTCCAAAAAAAAGCACAAATTATAACTAAACTATCTCCCAATCGGACTGTAGAGTTTGAAAAATCACTTAAAAGATAAACTCCAATAACACAAAATAAAACAGATGGCCAAATACTCCAGTGCAACGACTTAGAAAAAAATATAAAAAGAATAATTGGGACCATAGGAACATAAAAAATTGTAAAAAAAGCAGCATTCGCCACATCCGTATAAAGCAAAGCAGCTTGCTGAGCGTATGTGCCTAAGAATAAGAACAAACCCGTCCAAAAAAGCAACTTATAGAATAATTTTTTATTTTTGTTTATCTCTAAAGTAATTTTTTTTTTTTCAAATATTAAAGCAAATGGAATAATTGAAAGAAACCCAATAAAAAATCGTGTTCCATTAAAAGTAAGTGGACCAATTTTATCCATCCCTGTGTCTTGGGCTATAAAAGTTGTTCCCCAAATAAAAGTGCATAAAAATGCACTCAATAAAGACATTGATTTAGACATATATTTAGACTGCTACTGCTAGTTTATAAGCAAAATCTTTACCTAGGCTTTCCTTAAGATGCACACAAAATCTAGCGCCTTCAGCACCATCAATAACTCTATGATCGTATGATAATGATAGTGGAAGCATAATTCTGCTTTCATATTTGTCACCCATAAATACTTGTTTTCTTTCTGCTTTACCGATTCCAAGAATGGCAACTTCAGGTTGGTTAATAATTGGTGTAAAGAAACTTCCACCAATACTTCCTAAACTTGAAATTGTCATTGACCCTCCAAAAAATTCTTTTTTATCAATTTTTAGTTCTGCAGAAAGTTTACTTATCTTTTTTAGTTCTTGACCAAGTGTTGTTATATCTTTTTTGTCAGCATCTCTAATTTTCGGAACCATTAAACCGTGAGGTGTATCTACTGCTATTCCTATATGGTAATATTTTTTATATATAATTTGCTCATTTTCTAAATCTAAAGATGCGTTGAAGTTTGGGTAATTTTTAAGTGCTTTAACTACTGCTGTAATAATAAAAGCTAACGGGGTGACTGAAATTTTTTCTCCAGTATATAAATCCCTTAGAGATTTTCTGAATGTTTCCATCTCTGTAATATCTGCTTCATCATGTTGTGTAACATGAGGAATTTCGCTCCATGATTTTTGTAAATGAGGTCCAGCAATTTTTTTTATTCTTGGCGTTGGTTTAACATCCACTTCTCCAAATTCTGAATGATCATATGTTTGTATTGGAGTTTCTTTTAGTTTTGGTTTTTCTTCTGAGAGAGAACTTTTAACAAATGCTTTTATATCTTCCTCGTTAATTCTTCCTTCTCTTAATGATCCCTTTACTAACTGTAAATCTGCACCCACTTCTCTTGCAAACTTTCTAGTTTTTGGACTGGCGCTAACGATTGGTAATTTATTTTCACTCATTATTATAATACAGTTGGTAACGGTTTATTTTTATCTATATTATATTTTTTTATGGCTTTTTCTGCATAATTTGATGGTATCAATTGTTCTTTAGCTAAAGCACTTAATGTGTATGTTACTATATGTTCTTTATCAACTTCAAAAAACTTTCTTAAATTTTTTCTACTATCACTTCTTCCATAACCGTCTGTGCCAAAAGAATAAAATGACTTAGAAGTGTAAGGCCTAATTTGATCTGCAAAACTTCTCATGTAGTCAGATGCAGCTATAATAGGCCCTTCTCTTTTATTTAAACATTCTTCTACATAAGACTTTTCTGGTTTAGTAGTAGGGTTAAGTAAATTTTTTCTTTCTATATTCATTCCATCTTTTCGCAATTCATTAAAACTAGTAACGCTCCAAACATCACTATCAATGCTATATTCTTTACTTAGTATTTCGGCTGCATTTATCATTTCTCTTAAAATTGCGCCACTGCCTAGTAATTGAACTTTTGTTTTTCCTTTATTATTAAATTCTTTAAATAAATACATGCCCTTAAGAATACCTTTTTCACAATTTTTTGGTATCTGAGGATGTTTATAGTTTTCATTCATTGTAGTTAAATAATAAAAAATATTTTCTTGTTCGTCGTGCATTCTTCTTAAACCATCTTGAAAAATAATTGCTAATTCGTACGCAAATGTAGGATCATAACTTATGCAATTTGGTACTGTTGAAGCTAGTAGTTGGCTGTGTCCATCTTGATGCTGTAAACCTTCTCCCGCTAAAGTCGTTCTTCCTGAGGTTGCTCCAATGAGGAATCCTCTTGTTTGAGAATCGCCAGCTGCCCAAATAAGATCCATTACTCTTTGAAAACCAAACATAGAGTAAAAAGTATAGACTGGTATCATTTCTAAATCATGGTTGGTGTAGGATGTGCCTGCAGCTATAAATGAGGACATCGCGCCTGTTTCTGTTATGCCTTCTTCTAGCACTTGGCCCTTTTTATCTTCTCTATAAGAGCTTAATTGATCTGAATCTTCAGGTTCATATTTTTGACCTTCGTGCGCGTAAATACCAATTTTTCTAAAAAACCCTTCCATTCCAAAAGTTCTAGCTTCATCAGGAATAATAGGCACTAATTTAGGTGCAATATTTTTATCTCTCAATAAATTCGTTAAAATTCTTACTAAGGCCATCGTGGTTGACATTTCTTTATCTCCAGAAGACTGCAGCATAGTTTCAAAAATAGCTTTTGCTGGTTTTTTTATTGGTTTTGCATAAGTGGTTCTTTCAGGTAAATTGCCTCCAAGTTTCATTCTTCTTTCTTTTAGATATCTTATTTCATCAGATTTTTCGTTAGGCTTATAAAATTCTATATTTTTAACCTGTTTGTTTGTAAGAGGAATATCAAATCGATCCCTATAGTATATTAAATCTTCTTCATCTAATTTTTTTTGTTGATGAGTAATATTTATACTCTCTCCAGATTTACCCATACCGTAACCCTTGATAGTTTTAGCTAAAATTACAGTCGGTTTATCTTTTGTATTCATTGCTTCGTCATAAGCAGCGTAAACCTTATGTGGATCGTGGCCTCCTCTATTAAGCTTCCATATATCCCTATCAGTCATTGAAGAAACTAAATTTTTTAATTCTGGATATTTTCCGAAAAATTTTTCTCTTACATATGAACCATCGTTAGCTTTAAATGCTTGATATTCGCCGTCTAAACATTCGTTCATTCTTTTAATTAATAAACCCGTCTTGTCTTTATTTAATAATTGATCCCAGTAAGACCCCCAAATAACTTTAATTACGTTCCATCCAGCCCCTCTAAATATACCCTCTAGCTCTTGAATAATTTTTCCATTTCCTCTGACTGGTCCATCTAACCTTTGTAAATTGCAGTTAACAACAAATATAAGATTATCTAATTTTTCTCTTGCAGCTAGACTAATAGCTCCTAAAGATTCTGGTTCATCTGTTTCTCCGTCTCCTAAAAAGGCCCATATTTTTCTACCCTCATCTTTGATAAGCCCTCTATTAATTAAATACTTTGTAAACCTAGCTTGATAAATTGATAAGACTGGCCCTAGCCCCATTGATACAGTGGGAAACTGCCAAAACTTTGGCATTAACCAAGGATGCGGATACGATGATAATCCATTTACACCTACTTCTTGTCTAAAATTGCCTAACTGTTCTGCTGATAATCTTCCTTCTAAAAACGCTCTGGCATACATTCCAGGAGCGCTATGTCCTTGAAAATATATTAAATCTCCACCAAATTTATTATTCTTTGCTCTCCAAAAATGATTCATGCCAACGTCATAAAGTGTAGCAGCTGAAGCAAACGTTCCTATGTGTCCTCCTAATTCTGGATTTTTTTTATTTGCCTTTACTACCATTGCGGCAGCATTCCATCTAATTAAAGATCTAATTCTTCTTTCAATATTTTGGTCTCCCGGAGATTTAACTTCTGATTCAACAGGTATTGAATTTATATATGGTGTAATGCGAGTTAATGGTTGGTATTGACCTTCTTTGTAAGACTCCGCAATTAATTTTTTAATCAAGTAATGAGCACGCTCGGAACCATCATTATTAATAACCGCACTTATAGAATCTAACCACTCTTTGGTTTCTACTGGATCTATATCAGCACCATTTAAATTTGTATGTTTTCTTTTAATTGGTTCTTTTATAGTTTTTTTGGGTATAGATAATTCCGCTTGTTCAATGATATTTTCAGTCTCCGGTAAAATTTCTTCTTTTTTTAATATCAAAGGATCTGTTTTTTCTTTTACTTTTTTTTCTTCCTGTTCTCGTGCATTATCATCTTCGATAATAGCAAGAGCACTTCCTTTCGAAACTTTGTCTCCTATTTTTACCTCTAAAGATAAAATTTTTCCTGAAAAGGGTGATGGCACTTCCACGCTAGACTTATCACTTTCTAGTGTAACAATTGGATCGTCTTTATTAATTATGGCTCCAGGCTTAGTTAAAACCTCTATTATTTCTACACTCTCAAAATCACCTATATCTGGAACAGTTATTTTTGTTGGCATAATTGATGTTTTATTTATACCACAATTTATTCCTTTTTTAGCCATGTAATTATTGTCACTGAGGCCATGACATTAATTTTAAAAAATATAACAAAAATGCTTCGTCCGAATTACAATAACTTAGATGCAAAAATTTGGGTACAAAAAGTACTTTTAAAAAAATATTTAAGATAAAATAAAAACTGTGTAAAATTAGCTATTAAGAAGCTTTAAATAACACATATACTTTGATAGAAAACTATTGAGCGCCTGTAGCTCAATTGGATAGAGCGCTTGGCTACGGATGTGATAGTCTTAAATCTCAACTCATCAATTAATAATATAGCAGTAGGTGGATTCGGCGTCTAGCAAATAGTTAGTTATACGAGTACCTCATAA
>Ga0114996_10003582_pt1 | contig 19164 bp, 13 predicted proteins | sample ArcticOcean_MG_C_4_FD_87039 | JGI IMG/M metagenome (GOLD analysis project Ga0114996, IMG submission 87039) | Marine microbial communities from western Arctic Ocean - ArcticOcean_MG_CB4_134 | ecosystem: Environmental > Aquatic > Marine > Oceanic | place: Arctic Ocean: Canada Basin | collected...
GCAGCAAGGCAGGTCGTCACCAAGACCAGGGATACTAGCCCCGGATCAGCGCTGAGCACCGACCCGCCGTTGAAGCCGAACCATCCGAGCCAGAGCATGAACATCCCGATAGCGGCCAGGGGGATGTTGTGTCCCGGGATCGGATGAATTCGACCGTTGACGTACTTCCCGAGGCGAGGTCCAAGCAGGAACACGCCGATCAGTGCGGCCCATCCCCCAACCGAGTGCACCAGCGTCGACCCGGCGAAGTCGTAGAAGCCCATCTCGTCGAGCCATCCACCCCCCCACTTCCAGGAGCCGACGAACGGGTATACCAGCCCTACATAAAGGGTGGCAAACACCAGGAACGAGGCGAGCTTGATGCGCTCGGCCACGGCCCCAGAGACGATCGTGGCCGCTGTCGCGGCGAACATCCCCTGGAAAAGGAAGTCCGTCCAGTAGGTGTAACCCTCACTGTACTCGGACGTGAGACCGGCGGCATCGGTCCCGATGCCGAAGCCGGCGAACCCGAAGAACGACCCGATCGAAAACTCTCCAGGGTACATCAGGTTGAAGCCCACGATGGCGTACGTGAGCAATCCGATCGCGATGATGCTCACATTTTTGAACAGAATGTTCACCGTGTTCTTGGACTGGGTCAGTCCTATCTCCAGGGCCGAAAACCCGAGGTGCATGATGAATACCAAGAACGTGGCAACCATCATCCACACGTTGTTGACCGTGAACATCACGTCAGCCGCGGTTTGGGCCGCCGCCGGCGCGGGCGCTACCGCGACGTACAACAGCGGAAGTATGAGAAATGACTTGCGTGAAAGCTGCATGGGTGGTTTTTCCTCCATCCGGTCCCGTGGTCGACTACATGCGCGAAACGCGCTCATGGCTCCTGCCATTGGCAAAGGATGTGCCATGAAACTCAACAGTGGAGACAGCCCTTTATTTATAGGGGCAATTCCCATTTTGTGGGGGCTTCAGAGGAGTGTTCTAGGGGCTGGAAATCCTACGCTGCGGTAGGACCAGGAAGGGAACCCACAAGAATGTAGGTTGGTTAGGAGGGATCAGGTCAAACCGTATTTCTCGACACGAAGGCCTATGATCCGCTCGGTGATGCCCAGTTGTCGGCCAGCAGTGGCACGGTTGCCCTTGTTCATTTTGAGGGCGTCGACGATCAGCTCTTTTTCCAGCGCGCTCAACTGCATGTGGAGGGGCCCGGACCGCCCGTCGTCGACCTTGGCCATTTGAAGGCTGGGTGGAAGCAATCGAGCGTGGATCACTCTCCCGTCGGCGAGCAGCACCGCCCGCTCGATGGCGTTCTCCAGCTCTCTGACATTTCCCGGCCAATGATAGGCCATCAATAGATCGATCGCCGGCGTGGACAGCCGTACGATGGACCGTTCATGCATCTGCCCGTACTTCTCGATGAAATGATCCGCCAGGAGAATGATGTCTGTACGGCGTTCCCGCAGCGGGGGCAAAAGTATTGGGAAAACGTTGAGGCGATAATAAAGATCGGCCCGGAACCGACCCTCTTCCATGTCCCGCTCCAGCGGACGGTTTGAAGCGGCCACAACGCGAACGTCGGCCTTCAAAACCGTACTGCTGCCCACCCGTTCGAACTCCCGCTCCTGTAGGACCCGGAGAAGCCGGAGTTGGGTCGCACCCGTGAGGTCACCGATTTCATCGAGGAAGATGGTGCCTCCCGAAGCGCGTTCGAACCGTCCCTCTCTCTGCTGCAGCGCACCGCTGAACGCACCTTTCTCGTGTCCGAAGAGTTCACTCTCGATGAGGCTTTCCGGAAGCGCAGCGCAGTTGACCCGTACGAAGGGGCCCTCTGAGCGTCGACTTCCGTAATGAACCGCGTGGGCGATGAGTTCCTTGCCGGTCCCACTTTCACCCCGGATCAGCACCGTAGCACCACTTTGGGCGACCTGGCCGATCATCTCGTACACCGGCTCCATTTCACGGGAATTGCCAACGATGTTGGCCGGCCGATAACGGTCGGCAAGCTGCCTCCGCAGGCGCTCGTTCTCCTCCATCAGCGCCTTCTCCTCTTCGGCGAACTGGCCGAGGCGAACGACATGGGCGATGAGAGAGGCAAGGATTGAGAGGATGCGGATGTCCTCGTCGAAAGAGATGCCGTTCCCGCACGGCCGCTCGGCACTCAGGGCCCCGATCGTCTCGTTACCAAGCCGGACCGGTACGCAGACGAAGGCCATCTCACTCCCCGGGCGATCCTTCAGAGAACGGGTGCGGCCCAAGAAGAGCGGCTCAGTCGAAATGGAGGGTACAACAACGGGCTCGCCCGTCTGGACCACGCGCCCCGTGATCCCCTCGCCCAAACGGTATCTCCCACGATCCTGCTGATCGGGGGAGAGGCCGATCGCCTCGTGAACCAAAATCTCGGACGTCCGGCGGTTCAAGACCGTCACGGTCGCGCAATTCACATCCATGTGACGTGAGAGCACCTCGAGAATCGGCTTCATGGACGTGCCTAAGTCCGAAGCCTGGTCGAGGAGCGCGCTGGCTTCGTGTAGAAGCGACAACGAACGGGATTGTACGTTGGAATCGGCCAAGGTCGACCCTGTCCTATATCCTTAAACGCAGATCTGGAAGACCACCCGGTTCCCGGCCAACGACGGGGGCGTCGGAGGGCCGAGGGGGTGTGAACGCATCAAGCTACAAAAATGTAGGAGTCGGCGCACGGGGGGCGGGGTAGCTGCCCGGGGTCGAACGGGCCAGTACCCTTCCCCCTAAAGGAGCGGGGCTGCCCCGATCCGGAAAGAGATCAAGGCAGCCCCGCTCCAAGGTTGAAAACAGTCGAACGTCTGTCGGCATCCCACGCACATACGCCTTGCCGCCAGTGCCAACTCAGTTGAGCGAGAAGGTCTTACTCATGCCGAAGACGAGGGTGAGTTCCTGCGTAGGCGCAAGGGCGCCGTCGACTTCCCTCGATAGTTGTGCGTCGTTGAAGATGCCCGAGATGGTGAAGTCGAGATCCGCGGCTGAGAATCCGTACCCTGCCTCCAGGTACTGCCCAGCCAGATCCGGGTCGAACACGTCAGCGAGGGCGTCCCCAAGGTCCGCGGCGTAAGCGACGCTCCCGATCGTCGCAAACAACCCCTCGTGCTCAGCCGTGACCCCGATGAAGTTGTACTTCGGGTGTGGGGGGCCGCTCCTATACTGACCGACCGAGTACTCAACTGAGATCGGGCCGAACGCCACCCCTAGGTTGACCTCCAGGTAGGTGTTGTCGAACTCCCCGGTATAAAAGTACCCGGTCCCGCCCAGGCTGACACTGACCTCGTCGGTGAGGGCGACGCCGTAACTCGCGTACAAGTCGACCTCCGCTCCGTCACCCACGTCGGCTGCCCACGTTCCAGCGGAGAAGTCGCTCACCGCCACGTCCAATCCGGCGCTCGCGGAAGAAGCCTTCTGCTGGGCCCCGCGGTAGTAATACTCGCTGGCCCAACCGGCGTTGGCCGTCCATTCGGCCTCCTGGGCGGCGCCAACCAACGGCGTAACCAAAACCGCAACCAACGCCATCACACCTATGCTCAATTTCATTCGTTATTCTCCTTGAAACGTGATGGAGCAGACAGGAACAGCGACATCCGCCATTCGAGTTAACTCCGGAACCAATTAGAGCACCACTATGCGAGTCTCGTGCCAAAAATCACAAACCGCCACCCGATACACGCTATCACGTTGGGGGACAACGACCTGGCCATGTCGGACCATGGAAAATGGGGACGTTCACATCATACGAGACCGTGGGACCATCGTATTTTCCTACCAAAATGTAGGAACCCCTCAGGAGCCCCTCAACTGCATACCCGTTCGATCGCCGGAGGTCGGGCAGCCCACGATCGAGTGCCTGGCCCCGTGGTCTTGTTGCAGGTATTCGAGCGTGCGAGTTTGTTCAGTAACGGGGTTCCGGCTGCGATGGCCCGACAGTACTGCCCGCCCATGCGTCCTTATCCGTGACGCTGAAGCCATGAAAAATGCAGACCACGCATTCTGATGAAATTGGGCCGGCACGGCATGACCGCCCCGGCCGAGGAGAGTTGCCTTAGGTGAGGGTATCACGATCATTTCCTGACCGCTGGACTGGCGAGCGAGCGCATTCCGCCCTGCTCCACATGACAGTGCTCCTACTCCCGGTGCTCTGGGTCCAGCCGGCCTCTGCCCTTCAAGAAAGCCGGCAGCTTTACAAGGTGCCGGCGGTTCGGGTGGACGAGGGGCCCGTGCTGGATGGGGTGCTTGATGATGCGGTCTGGCAACAGGCCTCCGTGATCGACGAGTTCGTTCAGCAGGAGCCCGAGGAAGGTGCGCCCGCCACCGAGCGAACCGAGGTCTTGATTCTGTACGACGCCGAAAATCTGTACCTGGGTGTTCGCGCTTACGACTCCCAGCCAGACGGTATTATTTCCACCGAGATGCGGCGCGACTCGAACCGGATCCTGGATGAAGACAGTTTCCAGATCATCCTCGATACGTTCAACGACTCCAGGTCCGGTTACATGTTCGTGACGAGCCCGTATGGAGCGAAACTCGAGCAGCAAATCTCGGACGAGGGGCAAAGTGGGCGGGGCAGTTTTGGTGGAACGTCGTCCACCGTCAATCGAGACTGGGACGGTGTCTGGGATGTGGCGGTGGGAACGATGCCGAATGGGTGGACCGCCGAGATCGCGATCCCCATGGTGACGGTGCGCTTTCCGGAATCAATGCGTCAAAGTTGGGGCATCAACTTCATGCGCAACATCCGGCGTAAGAACGAACAGGTGTTCTGGGCTCCGATTCCGCAGGCATACGGGCTGACCCGGATCAGCCTTGCCGGAAGCCTCACCGACCTCGAGGACCTGAACCGCGGACTGGACCTTCGAGTTAAGCCGTTCTTGGTCGGAGGCGGCAAGCGGACGCTCGACGACGGTAACACCACGGAACGCGACATCGGGCTGGATGTGAAGTACGGGATTACGGCTGGGCTGAACCTGGATCTTACGCTGAACACCGATTTCGCTCAGGCCGAAGTTGACGACGAGCGGGTGAATCTGACCCGCTTCCCTCTGTTTTTCCCTGAGAAGCGCGAGTTCTTCCTCGAAAACGCCGGCCAGTTCAACGTGGGTTCGACGGCCGCGATACGACCCATTGCAGACCTGTTTTTCTCGCGGCGCATCGGGCTTTCGGACACTGGCTCTCATGTCCCGATCATCGGTGGTGCACGACTGACCGGAAAGGTGGGCCGGAACAACGTGGCGATCATGGACGTCCAGACGGACGATGCGTTGGGCAGGCCAGGAGAAAACTTTTTCGTTGCCCGTTACGGTCGTGACATCCTCGCACGATCGCGGATCGGTGCGCTCTTCATCAACAAACAAACCAACCTGTTCGACCAGGCGCCCGCCAGTCTCGATTCCTTCAACCGGACGTTTGGTGCCGATATGACGCTGTCGCTCCACCCGGCGTTCACCGTGAGCGGCTTCCTCGCTCAGACGTCCAGCCCGGGGATCACGGACGACCAGCAGGGTGGTTACCTGAACGCCACATGGAGGGATTCGAGTTGGCGGGTATACGGAGAGATTGCGGATCTCCAGGACAACTTCAACCCTGAGGTGGGGTTCGTACCACGCCGGGGCATTCAGTCGAAGAAGATCCACTTCGAGCACAACCCGCGACCGGATCGCTTCGGCATTCGGGTGTTGGAACCGATGATCAATGGAGTTTTCACGGAAGACCAGAACGGCCAGCTGCTCACGCGGCAGATACACAACATGCTCGGCATACGCTTCCAGAACGGTGCACGCGTGGTCCTCTGGTATAACAATTGGTTCGAGAGACTCGAGCAGCCGTTTACCGTGGTGAGTCGCCCCGCCGAGGAGGGAGGGGACGTGGTGGTGGACCCCGGCCGGTACAAGTTCGGGGACTGGCGTTTCTCCCTCAACAGCAACCCGGCCCGCCGGGTCTACGCTAACATCTCGTACGGCCCTCGGGGGTTCTTCGACGGAACACGGAAGGACACGAACCTGACCTTGGGCACCCGGCTGACCGAGCAGTTTTCGGCGGAGGCCCGACATTCCCGCAACGACGTGGACCTTCCTGGAGGAGCCTTTGTTACATCCGTGACTTCGTTCCGAATCGACTACGCGATGTCACCCGCGGTGTCGCTGCGGACGCTGACCCAGTACAACTCGTCGACGGAGCAATGGAGCACCGCAGTACGATTCCGATACACGTATATGCCCGGAAGCGACCTCTACATCGTCTACGATGAGATACGGCGCGACGCGACCGGGTTGGTCGAGATCCAGGATCGCCAGCTGATCCTGAAACTGACTTACCTGCTTTCGCGATAACGTCGGCCTTTCAGGGGCCTCGGTCGCGCACGAGCGTCACGCATCGGCCTGGGTCAGCCCAGGTCATCCAGAACCTCCCGGAGTGTCCCCAAGGCCTCGGCGGCCTGGGCCTCGGAGAACACAAGGGACGGCCGCAATCGAATGGACCGCGGTCCGCAAGAGAGGATCGCTAGGCTCCGGTCCCAACACCTCTGCACAACCCGGCCCCGCATGTCTCCGTCCGGCAAATCGAAGGCCACGAGTAACCCCCGCCCCCGCACGTTCGAGACGATTGCAAACTCCTCGGCCAGTGCCTCCAGCCCTTCTTTGATGGCAACGCCCACGCGGACGGCATTTTCCACGAGGCCGTCCTCCCGGATGATCTCCAGGTAACGGGCACACCGGACCATGTCGGTGAGGTTCCCACCCCAAGTGGAGTTGATGCGGCTCGATACGTGGAAGACGTTGGATTCGATTTCGTCGATGCGCCGCGTGCTCATCATGCCGCAGACCTGGGTCTTCTTTCCGAAGGCGATCAGGTCGGGCACAACCCCGGTCTGTTCGTAAGCCCACATCGTCCCGGTCGCACCCACCCCCGTCTGAACCTCATCGAAGATGAGCAGCGCCTCGTACCGGTCCGCGTATTCCCGGAGCTTGGCGAAGAAATCAGGCCGAAAATGATGGTCACCACCCTCCGCCTGGATGGGCTCGATGAGGATGGCGGCGATGCCGTCCCGATCATGCTCGAAGGCGGCTTCGATTTCGGCACACGCCAATTCCTCCTTGGCCGCCACGGCTTCCTCGTCCATCGGGAAGTCGATGTAGGGGCTGGAAATCCGCGGCCAATCGAACATGGGAAAGTCATCCGTCTTGGTCGGATCCGTATTGGTGACCGAAAGCGTATAGCCGGTCCGTCCGTGGAAGGCGTCCCGGAAGTGGAGAATCTTGTCCGCCCCACCACCCGTCCCACGCGCCCGGTTCTTCTGAGCCTTCCAGTCGAAGGCAGCCTTCATGGTGTTCTCCACCGCGAGCCCGCCGCCCGCCACAAAAAAGAGGTACCGGAATTCGGCCGGAACGGCCAAAGCCCGGAATGTCTTGACGAAGGCCGCAAACTCCCGGGAGTACATATCGCTGTTCGACGGATTTGCGAGCGCCGCCGCCATGAGGGACTCCCGGAAACCCTCGTCCCTCAGTTTGGGATGATTGTGACCTACCGGGAGGGTGGCGAAGTATCCGTAACAATCCAGATACTCCTTCCCTTCCAGCGCATCGACGATGACCGCACCGTGGGATTTCTCGAGATCGATGACCACGTGGAATCCGTCCACGAGAATGTTTTCTCTCAGGACCGGGAAGACCTGATCGGCCGGAATTTCGACCTTGGGCATATCGCTCTCCTAGAAGGCTGTTGAAGGGGTACAGTGGGCCACGTTGCGGTTGGTAGATGGACTCGAAATGCGAAAGCAGCGAGAACCAAAACGGCGAGAACCCGGAGAGCAGGCAGAACCATAAAATGCAGAACCATAAAATCCGGTGTCGACACAACACCGGTGCGCCGGGTTCAGACCAGGCGGGGGTCGGGCGGAGCGAAGATTTCGGGTCGGGCGTCGACGGGGCGTAGGGTCATGGTAGGTGTAATATAATGTGGTTTTGCAGAAGTGTGTCGGCCACATTAGCCTATATCGCTTTGTTCGAGCCCGAATTCTTCCTCCGTCACGGACAATTTGATTGATGATCGCCACCGAGGCACAGAGCGACCCCGGGGCAGAACCGGCAACACCGGGGCTCCTGGTCGATCCCGAGTGGTTGGGGGACCGCATTGGTGATCGACGTGTGCGGACTGTGGATCTCCGGGATCGAGAGGCGTATGCCGGAGGGCACATTCCCGGGTCCGTCCAGTTGGATCTCGAAGACCTCGGCGAGCGCCGCGAGGGGTGTGATAACATGGTATTACGCCCGGCTGATTTCGCACACATCATGGCGGGGCTCGGGATCTCCGAGGGGGACACCGTGGTGGCGTACGATGACCATTGGGGCTTACCCGCGGCCCGGCTCATCTGGGCCCTGTACTACTACGGCCACTCTTCGGCCGTCGTGCTGAACGGAGGTTGGGACCGCTGGCAGGAGGAGGGCCGGCCTATGACAGGGGTGCCACGGTCGGACGGCCCTGCCCCAGAGAAGTCAGACGGTCCGGCGCCAGAAGGGAGGGGCAGCTTCGAGGCACACCCGAACCCGGGCGTTGCCGCCGATTTCGAGTGGATTACCGACGGGGTGGCTCGTGGGGACGTCACCCTTCTGGACACACGGTCCCACACCGAGTTCGATCAGGGGCATCTGCCCGGCGCGAAATCCTGGGATTGGTTCAACGCAGTGCCCGCCGGATCCTGGGAGTGCTCCCGGGACCCTGAGGCGCTTCGGTCGGAGCTGGCGGCGCTCGGAGTCTATCCGTACGACGAGGTCGTCGCCTACTGCAGATCGGGCATGCGGGCGGCGCACACGTACATGGTGCTCCGGCACGCCGGCTTCCCGCGTGTACGGTTGTACGACGGTTCTTGGCAGGAGTGGAGCATAAGAGGCGCACCCGGTAATCATGGGAAGGATGACCGATGAGGCTGTTGATGTGAATACGGTCCTTGGCTTGACGGCGGCGGCGGTGGCGGTCGTCGTGTACGTGGCCGCTCACGCGGTGGACACAGAGTTTTCGATGTTCTGGGTGTTCGGTCTCGCATTCGGATTCGTCCTTCAGCGGGCGCGTTTCTGCTTCGCGTCGGCTTTCCGAGACATCTTCCTGCTAGGCCACGCCCGCACCATGAAGGGGCTCCTCTTGGGTCTCGCCGTGGGGTCCGTCGGGTTTGCGCTCGTCATGAGCCGTCAGGTACCCATGACCTCACTAGGCATCTATCCGCCCTCGGCCAACGTACTGCCACTCGGAATCCACACGGGGCTCGGCGGACTCCTGTTCGGTATCGGGATGGTGTTGGCGGGCGGGTGTGTGTCCGGCAGCCTCTACCGAATGGGAGAGGGATATGTCGCCTCCGGGGTGGCCTTCGCCGGAGTGATGGGTGGCCTGCTGGTGTCTGCACACACGTGGAATTGGTGGTGGGATGCCCACATCGCCGGGGCGCCGCGCTTATGGCTCCCGCACTGGATCGGGCACTCGGGCGCGTTGGTCGTCACGTTGCTCGCTCTGGCTGCGGTCTACGTGTGGGTCGTGTCGATAGAACACCGGGCCGGCATGGTCGTCCCCCCGGCGTCTGGAGGCCGCCCACAAGCTGCCCACCCACAAAGTGAAAGCGTCGCCGACGATCTCAGATCAACCCTGCGACGGCTGTTCGTTCAAGGATGGCCCGTGCTTCCCGCAGGGGCCGTGTTGGGTGCCCTCAACGTTCTTCTCTTCACGGCCAGAGAGCCCTGGGGGTTCACGGGAGAGGTGTCGCGCTGGTCCATCGCGATGGCCTCGATCGTCAACGCCGCACCTGGTCCCCTTGCCGGAGTGGAGTCGCTACCAGGCTGTGTTCTGGTGCCTTCGGACGGACTTTTCTTCAACCATATGCTGTTCCTGGTGTTGGGAATGTTCTTCGGCTCTTTTGTCGCCGCGGTCGGAGCGGGGGAATTCAAGGTTAGGCTTCCGAAGCGTCCCGTGCGGTACGCCCAATCACTCGGTGGCGGGGTGATCATGGGGTACGGGGCCGGAATCGGCATGGGATGTACGATCGGAGCCTTCTTCTCGGCGATCCCATCCCTGGCGGTGAACGGTTGGGTGTTCGGGGGGTTCCTTGCACTCGGTGCCTGGATCGGTACTCAGGTCATCCAGCGGATCGAGTAGGCCCTCATTCGCTCTCGCGTGGGTCGCCCTCGTCCAGAATCTGCTGCGTGCGGCCCGCCCGGTAGTCACGGACGGCTTCCCGGATCTCGGGATACTTGTTCCCGAGGATTTCACCGGCGAGCAACGCGGCGTTCGTCGCGCCGGCATTGCCGATTGCAAGGGTCCCGACCGGGACGCCTGCCGGCATTTGCACGATCGAAAGCAGCGAGTCCAGTCCATCCAGCGCCCAGGCCTTCATCGGCACGCCCAGAACCGGAACGACCGTCTTGGCGGCCATCATTCCCCCGAGGTGGGCGGCCCCCCCTGCACCGGTGATAATCACCTCGAGACCCCGCTCTTCGGCGGCGGCCGCGTATTCGATGCAAAGGTCCGGCGTGCGGTGTCCGGAGATCACTCGAACCTCATGGGAGATGCCGAGCGTTTCGAGCGTTTCCGATGCGCGCCGCATGGTCTCCCAATCCGACTTGGATCCCATGACGACGCCCACGAGTGGTTGGGACTCGTTCATGGCAGGAGCTTGTACGAGCGGCCATGCGTGGTCAAGAGCAGAGATCCGAGAGGCAGGCCCGCCTGTCCGGTCGAGCCTCGCACACCCCCCACCGATCGGCCGATTCGGACTCGGAAAAAGAAACACTTGTTCCAGGGCTTCCAGGCCCGCATCTTTCACCTGCCCAAGCGTGTTTCGACTCCCGAGGAAAAGCTCATGGATCGTACGATTTTGTCCGCCGGTGTCCTCCTCGCCACTTTGCTGGTGGCGACGCCGGCCCTGGCGCAAGACTTGGTATGGACCTCCAACCGCCCGGACGGGCACGCCCCCGCCGGGGTCAAGGCTGACTTCACGCTCTCCGCAGGGGAGATCTACGTGGGCTTCCGGCATTCTCAGGAGAAATTCAGGGGCTCGCGCGTCACCACCTTCGAGGTGTCCAGCGATGAGGTCTTCGACTTCGGTTTCACCGTCGCGACTCCAACGTACGACCGCCAGACGACTGAGGCCGATCTTCGACTCGGGCTAACCGACTTCTTCACGTTGGAAGGCACGGTGCCCTTCATCCAGAACAAGGCGCTCAAGGAGACGGCCCTCACGTTCTTCGAGGCTCAGTCCAATGTCTTGGGCGACGTCAGGATCCGGGGGTTGTTCGATCTCCTCAAGATGGACGGGTATCGGCTGAGCCTTACCCTCGGTGCCTCGGTGCCGACCGGAAAACTCGGGAAGAGAGGTGCCACCACCCTAGGGAGTGGGCAGGTCCTACCCTTTGCGATGCAGGGAGGCTCCGGTAGCCCGGACATCCTGGCCGGCGGCACCTTCCAAGTACAGAATGACATTGCCTCGGTTGGAGCCCAGTTCAACTCCGTGATCCGCTTCATGGACAACTGGGAGGATTACCGCCTAGGTAACCGTTACGATTTTTCGGTCTGGGGCGCCTACAATATCTCCGACTGGGCAAGCTTCTCCATGAGAGCCTTTTTCGAACATTGGGGCGCAATCGAGGGGTTCGAATCACGCACGGACGGACTCGCCGACCCGCTCGCGAACCCATTCGCCCAGGGGGGAGAACGTGTCGTCATCCCGTTCGGCTTCAACCTTTACCTCCGCGAGGGCACCGCGGCGGGACACCGGCTCTCAATCGAGTTCTACTACCCGGTCCACGAAGACTTGAATGGGCCGCAGATGTCCATCGACCGGAACGTGGTGGTTTCCTGGCAGACTATGTTGTTCTAGTGTCGCGTTCCTGACGCAACGGTTCCCGATCAGAACGTCCCGCCGGCACAACCCGGGGGACTTTTACACGACACGCACCATGTGATAGTTCTTCTTGCCCTTCCGAAGGAGCAAGAATCTCCCCTCGATCGCATCGTCGATCCTGACCACCGCCTCAACGTGTTCGACCCGGATGTTGTTGATGGCAAGACCTCCGCCCTCGATGGACCGCCTCGCTTCTCCCCGTGACTTGCACACACCCGCTTGCGCAAACAGGTCCAGGACGCCCGTGCCGTCGCCCTCCAGTCCCGCCCGGCCGATCTCGCTCGACGGGACATCCGAGAACACCTCTGCGATCTCGTCCGCCCCGAGTCCGGCGATCTCACCGCCGAACAGCACGTTGGTGGCTCCCTGCGCACTCGCCAGACCATCACCGCCATGGACTCGCCGCGTCACGTCCTCGGCAAGCGCACGGTGGGCGTTGCGCTCATGCGGCCGGTCGGCATGGGTCGCTTCGAGCTCGGAGATCTCTTTGGGACCGAGCAGCGTGAAGTACCTGAGATACCGGACAACGTCGCGGTCATCGACCGTCATCCAGAACTGGTAGAACCGGTAGGGTGACGTGAGGGCGGGATCGAGCCAAACAGCGCCGGCTTCTGTCTTGCCGAACTTGTGACCACCGGCCCCCGTCAGAAGGGGGTAGGTGATGCCGTACGCCTTTTCTCCTCGCATACGGCGGACCAAGTCGATACCCGCCGTGATGTTCCCCCATTGGTCGCTGCCACCCATCTGGAACGTGCATCCGTATCGTTCGTTCAACGCCACGAAGTCGTAGGCCTGGAGGAGCGCGTAGCTGAACTCCGTGTAGGAAATCCCAGTCTTCTCGTTCTCAACCCGCCTGCGGACAGACTCTTTCTTGAGGAGTGCGTTCACGGAAAAGTGCTTTCCTACGTCTCGAAGGAAGTCGACCATGGAGATCTCGCCGAGCCAGTCGAGATTGTTGACTGTCCGAGCCGGGTTGGGGGAGCCTTCGAAGTCGAGGAAATGCTCCAACTGTAAACGGATCGCCGCGATGTTCTCGGCCGCGTTCTCTTTCGTGAGGAGTTGGCGCTCCTCCGTTTTCCCGGAAGGGTCTCCGATGAGCCCGGTTCCGCCGCCGACGAGCACGATCGGATGATGCCCGGCCCCTTGCAGATGAACGAGGCCCATGATAGGCATGAGATTGCCCACGTGAAGGCTGTCCGCAGTGGGATCGAAGCCGATGTAGCCTGTTACGGGACCCTCTGCGAGAGCGGCTTCCGCTCCCTCGGTGGAGTCCTGCAGCATGCCCCTCCAGCGATATTCTTCCAGTAGGCTCATGTCACTTAGGCTCATGTCACTCGGTCGCGGGTAGTTCTGCCGCGTTGGAATCGTCTCGGGACCCCGCGCGGAAGCCCAAAGATGGTTCGCAAAAGATGGTCGGCAAGCGTCTCAGGCTCCCATTAAGCACCGCAGGCTCCCGTCAAGCACGAATCAGGCTTCCATCAAGAGCTGTCAAGCGTGCGAAGCGCCCGAAAAAGCCGCACGCACTGCGCCCCGGTCGGTCTTGCCGTTCGCATTAAGAGGAAGTGTATCGGCGAACTCGATGCGTCTCGGTACCTCGGAGGCGGAAAGCCGCTCTCGGGCCTGCGCCATCAACACCTTCGAATCCGCCCCCAGCCCCGGGTCGGATACGATGAGCGCGACGACGGCCTCGCCCCAAACGTCGTCAGGAATGCCCACGACTGCCACAGCGGAGACGCCTTGTAGGCCCTCCAGCACGACCTCCACCGAGCGTGGATCGACGGTCGCCCCCCCGGTCACGATCCGGTCGCTGAGGCGGCCGGTAATCCAGAGATGGCCATCACCGTCGAGCCGTCCCAGGTCTCCGGTCGCGAGCCACCCCTCCTCGTCCGCCGCACTCGCGGAAACTGTGGCGCCCCGTACCGAGATCTCTCCGTCCTTCTGAATCCGGAGTTCGAGGCCGTCGATCGGAAGGCCAACCGTACCTGGCTTCTCCGCCACGAGGTCCGGGGGGGCCGTCGCCACCTGCGAACACGCCTCCGTCAACCCGTACGTCAGGGCGACCGGATATCCTTGTTCAAGAGCGCTCGGAACCAGCGTGCCGCCAGCCGACGCACCACCGACTAGTAGGCAACGGAGCGACGAAGGCACGGCCTCCCCTCCCCTCACATCGAGCAACCTCCTGAGCATGGTCGGAACCAGCGAGGTGTGGGTGAGACCGTCCCGCCTGATCAATTCCGCCAGCCGATCCACGGAAAAGGGCCCTCGGACCAGCAGCGCACATCCCACGTGGGCCGCTCGATGCACGAGTGTGAGCCCGCCGACGTGGCCGAGGGACAAGGAGGCGTACCAGCGGTCCCGCTCGGTGAGGCCCAAACGCGCCACAGACGCCCTAGCGCTCGCTTCGAGGGCCGAAGGATGGATGGGGACCGCACTCGGGTCACCGGACGTGCCTGAGGTCCAGAGGAGGGCGACGGGGCTCAGCCCGGGTTGGGGTGTAGCGCCCTGCACGGATGCCGCGTCCTCTACGGCACCCCCACCCTCCTCGCCCGCCGGCCTGGGGAGATCGTCGAGCGTCACGACCCAGTCCGCATCGAGCGCCACATCGTGCGCGTCCTGTTCCGTGCTGAGAATCAGGTCAGGCCCGATGGCATCGAGCGCTCGCTCCATAGCAGCCGCGCCCAATCGAGGATTAAGGGGCGCAAGGACGGCCCCGGTTCTTGGGACGGCCCATACGGCCTGAACGGACAACGGGCTCGGGTGGGCCACGAGCGCGACGGTCGAGCCGGGGCCAGCTCCAAGAGGTGCAAGTCGGCGGGCCATGCGGCCCACCGCGGCGTCCAGCTCGGCGTACGTCCATATACGACGGCCATCTTCCAACGCAGGAGCGTCGGGGCTGATGTGGGCCGCCGCCCGGAGTGGATCACTCACCCGAAAGCCAGTCCCGCGGCCAAGAGCAGACCGTACAGACCGACCACTCGGGCGGTGCCGGCCAGTGCCGGGATCAACTCTCGCGGGTCATCCCTGGTCATGATGAGGGTCAGAGGTGACGCGGCCACCGCCCCCGCGGCAACGGCAATCAGAGCCGTCGCCGGCCACTCGTACACTGCCACCCCGAGGACCGGAGTGGTGAACCCGACCACCATCAGGATGGCATACTCGACCCGGCTCCCGTTTCGGCCCAACCGCACGGCCAGAGTACGTTTGCCGGCCAAGGTGTCGGTTTCGAGATCTCTGAGGTTGTTGGCCACCAGGATCGCCGTACTGAGCGCGCCGATGCCCACCCCGGCAAGGACCACATCCCCGGGGACCGCGAGCGCCTGCACCCAGTACGTGCCACCGACCGCGATCAGACCGAAAAACACGAAGACGAACGGATCACCCAGGCCATGATACGCGAGCGGATAAGGTCCGCCGGTGTAGGCGACAGCACAGAGGAGCGACGCGAGGCCGATCCACACGATCGGCCATCCGCCCACGACCACCAGGTAGACGCCCACGGAGGCGGAGGCGGCAAGCATCACCACCATACCCCGCCACACGTGTGCTGGTGGAATCAGGCCCGCCTGTGTCACGCGCACGGGGCCGACCCGGTTCGGCGCATCGGCCCCCCGCACGAAGTCGTAGTAGTCGTTGGCAAGGTTCGTCCCGATCTGGATGAAAACCGCGCCGGCAAAGGCGGCCACCACCGGGAAAAGGGCGAAGGTCAAGTGCGCCTCCGCCAGGCCGGCCCCAACGAGCACCGGAGCGGCGGCGGCAGCCAACGTTTTGGGGCGTGCAGCCTGCACCCAGGCGGAGGCCCGGTTCACGGGAAGGATCGCCCTACCAGGGCAGCCACGGGAACTTGCGAAAGTCCGGATCGCGCTTCTCCAGGTAGGCGTTCTTCGCCTCCTTCGCTTCTTCCGTCATATAGAAGAGGAGTGTCGCGTTCCCGGCGAGTTCCTGGATACCCGCCTGCCCATCGAGGTCGGCGTTGAAGGCGGATTTGAGTAAACGGATCGCTAGCGGGCTCTTGTCGAGGATCTCCTGAGCCCACTTCCAGCCCTCCGCCTCGAGTTCGTTCACCGGCACCACCGCATTGACCATTCCCATTTCGAGCGCCTCGTGGGCACTGTACTGACGACACAGGTACCAGATCTCCCGTGCTTTCTTCTGGCCCACCATATGAGCCAGGAAGGAGGCCCCGAAACCGCCGTCGAAGCTCCCGACCTTGGGTCCCGTCTGTCCAAAAACCGCGTTGTCGGCGGCCAGCGTGAGGTCGCACACGACGTGCAGCACATGCCCCCCGCCGATCGCGTAACCCGCCACCAAGCAGATGATAGGCTTTGGCATGGTCCGCATATAACGTTGGAGCTCCAGCACGTTGAGGCGGGGCACGCCGTCCTCCCCGACGTAACCCGCGTCGCCGCGTACCCTCTGGTCTCCCCCCGAGCAGAATGCGTAGCCACCGTCCTCCGCCGGTCCCTCCCCTGTGAAGAGCACGACCCCGATGCGCGTGTCTTCTCCGGCGTTCCTGAACGCCTCCTGAAGCTCCAACAGCGTCCCAGGCCGAAAGGCATTTCGCACTTCAGGGCGGTTGATGGCGATACGGGCCACCCCGTCCGCCTTCTTGTAGGTGACGTCTTCGTACTCCTTGACGACCTCCCACTGCGGCTCGCTCATCAGATCGCCCTACCTAGAGAGTTCATGCGTTACAATAGCGCCATAACCGCTCGGCGCACCGCTTCGGCGACGGCCTCGCGGCTGCGCTGGTTCTGGTCACGGTCGCTTCCAACCTCCAGGATCCGCGGTCCGGTGCCGGCGAGCACCTCACGGAGTGCGTCCGCGGCGCCGCTCGGATGGTCCACACGCCGGTACGGGATTCCGTACAGTTGGGCCGCATGGTAGAAATCGAGCCCGTGCGGAGTCGCGAAATACTTCGTGAATTCGGGTTCAAAATCTCGGATGGGGAGCACATGAAAAATGCCCCCACCGTCGTTGTTGATCACGACGAACACGATGTCCAGCCGATGTCTGGCGACGGCGAAGAGTCCGTTCATGTCGTGGTAGAAGGCGACGTCTCCCACGACGGCGACGATCGGAGACCGGCCGTCACTCGCCGCAGCGATCCCGGCCACCGTGGACACGATCCCGTCGATTCCGCTCGCTCCACGGTTGCCGTATACGCGGAGAGGCTTCTCTCCCCCGCCGTATGCGTCCAGATCCCGGACCGGCATGGAATTGGACACGAACAGCGTCGTGCCCTCGGGGACGCCAGCCACCACCGCGGCCAACACGTCACCCTCGAAGGCATCCCCAGCGTCGGAGATCCGAAAATCACAGACCGCCTGCCTCGCGGCCTGATCGATCTCTCTCCACCGCTCGCGCCAGGACGCAGGGGCCTTCGCCGCGGACCACTCATCCGTGACGGCTCGTATGAATGAGGCCACGTCTGCTCGGATGCTGAGCGAAGCCACGCCCAGGTCATCCTTCCAGCAATGTCTCGAAGTGATCCTCACCTGGGGCACATGAGCGAGCTCGCTCAGGAACGCCAATAATGAAGAGGACACCGGTGCGCCCCCGATGCGGATTATGACGTCGGGCTTGAGCACCTCGCGAAGACTCGTGTCGAGAAACGACATAAGAAAAAGGTGGTACCCCGACACCACGTACTCCGCGCAGTGCTCGCTGAAGCGTACACCGGAGAGAGGGTCAGCGAGCACGGGGAACCCTGTGGCGCGAGCCAGATCTCCGATGGCGGGCCCGATGGTCTCGGGATCGGTAACCGGACCCGCGACGATCAACCCGCGTGAGCCACCCGCCCTTGGAGCCGTAGAAGCGGCGGTAAGCGCGGCCGTAACCGCACGCACATCGTCCTCGATTGGGGCAGCCCCCCACTGCTCCACAACCGGCACGATGGGGGCACCATCCGCGTGGCCGTCTACTCCCACCGGATCGGCCGAACGGAGACTCGCCGCCTGTTCCGCACTGAGTTCGACGGGCTCCAAAGGCTTGTCGAGCGGAAAATTCACATGGACGGGGCCGGGATCCACCCCCCCCGTCGCGGCGACGGCCCCGCACGCGAGCACTCGCACGCCCCGGAGATCACCCACCGAGGCCTCACCGGCATCGAGGCTCTCCCTTACGAACGAACCGTAGAGGTGAGACTGGTCGATCGTCTGGTTCGCGTCGGTCCCCCGGAGCGTGTGCGGCCGGTCGGCAGTGAGCACAAGCAACGGCACTCCGTCCTGTGACGCCTCGATTACCGCCGGAAACAGGTTCGCGGTGGCGGTGCCGGACGTCGTGATCACGGCCGCCGGACCCCGTGTGGTCTTCCCAAGCCCGAGGGCGAAGAATCCGGCGCATCGCTCATCCAGATGGAGCCACATCCGGATCCGAGCTTCCCTCGCACACGCCATCACCAAGGGCGTCGATCTGGACCCGGGCGCAAGACAGACATGTTCGACCCCCAAACGAGCCAATTCGTCGATGAAGGCCCTGACCCAGGCGGTGGTGACCGCCGGGTCGCTCACCGTGCTCCGCTCGCCGCGAGGGCCCTCAACATGGGCTCGAACTTGATGCTCGTTTCGTCCCATTCGAGCCCGGAATCCGAGCCTTCAACGATTCCAGCCCCCGCAAAGAGCCTCCACCGAAGGTCCTGGACCACCGCACATCGAAGCGCCGGTACGAACACACCATTCCCATCCAGATCGAACCATCCTACGGGGCCCGCATACCAACCGCGCTCGAAGGGCTCCACTTCGTCGAGGAACTCCAACGCGGCGTCACGAGGAAGGCCGCACACGGCAGGCGTGGGGTGGAGGGCTTCGAGCACCGTGAGGGCCGACGTGCCCTCGCGAAGCCGAGCGCGGATCTCCGTCTCGAGATGCTGAAGCCGGGCCAGCGTGAGGACGTGGGGCTCCGGCTGAGCCTCGATGTTTTCGGCCAGTGGGCCCAGCCGGGCGACCATGTCATCGAGCGCGATACGATGCTCCACGCCCTCCTTCTCACTGGCCAGCAACCGCTTTGCGAGCTGCTCCTGCTCTCTCGGTGTCTCTCCGCGTGCCACGGTACCCGCGACCGCGGTGGCGTGGAAACGGCCGTCGGAAACGGTGGTCACCGTTTCGGGGGCGGCGCCGGCAATCGCACATCCCTCTTCCGGCTCGAAGTAGAAGACGTGACTGCCGCAGTTCTCCTGCCACAGATGATGGACGACTTCGATCGGATCCAGATGACGCTCAGTGATCAGATCGAGGGTTCGGGCGAGAACAACCTTCGACACTCGGCCC
>Ga0114996_10003587_pt1 | contig 19130 bp, 19 predicted proteins | sample ArcticOcean_MG_C_4_FD_87039 | JGI IMG/M metagenome (GOLD analysis project Ga0114996, IMG submission 87039) | Marine microbial communities from western Arctic Ocean - ArcticOcean_MG_CB4_134 | ecosystem: Environmental > Aquatic > Marine > Oceanic | place: Arctic Ocean: Canada Basin | collected...
TCGAAAGTGAGGTTTTCGATTGGTGAATATCATACCCGGACCATTTACAGTTGAAGGAAAGCAAGCAACAGTCCAGAAAGAAATCAAGGAAAATTATGAAACCTATTTCGCACATGCAGTGAAAACCCGCATGTGGTTCGCAGACAGACTGCCAGAACGTAAGGAAATGGCTAAATATGGCCACATGGTCTCAGAAACCACTAAAGAGATACTGCTCGGCTTCCTTGGAGTGGAGTCATTCGTTGATGACTACGTCTTAGCTGGTATAAACGGAGCTGGTAATAGTTTGGCAACAAGCGCCCTATATCTACAATGGGGCTGGGAAGAAAGAAGACACGGACAAACCTTTCGCCACTCTCTAATAGACTCTGGTCTATATACACAACAATTTATAGATAAGTATTTGGATGATTGCAGAGAGGAACATTGGACTTTTGCAAATCAAACTGGGTACGAGGAAACTCCGCTATTAGCTGCTGCTTATGCCATATTCCAAGAACGACAAACTCGCTGGAATTACACTAACGTGAGACGCATACTTTGGAAAGAATATGGTAGCCCAACGAACTCTGAAGGCAAACACATCCATCCAGCAATCGCTGGCGCCATAAGGTACCCGGAAACGGATGAGGGTGCTCACGAAGCTAACTTTACAAATATCACAAGAATCTACATGAAATATTTCCCAGATCAAGCCCTTGATGCACTTCTAAAGGTATCTACCCACTATAGAATGCCGATAGTTCAGTTACCCAACGGCGATGAATTCGTTAGGTGCGTCCTTGCCGCTGGGCTAGGCAATCCTAAAGATGTAATAAACGAGATAATGAATCCTGCGCTTCAAAGAATGGGATTATCCGATAGGCCAGCCTTACGGAAAGCAGTCCGGAATTTCCGACTGCTCCCTGAAGACGCCATCGTACACCTTCAGGGTAAACCCCTAAGTGGTATACCTGATGACGCCGCTATACCCATTTATGAAATGCTTCCCTCGGGGGATTTCAACCTGACGCGACCTGCATCAGAAATCGATGCGACATGTGCTGTCCCCCATCCAATGACCCAAGACGACGACGACGAGATAAATAAATAACCCCTACTTACCGTTCTGTTTTTTGCGGAAAATTTTATTGCGACGCCCACTTCGATTGGTTTACAAAAGCTTACAATATCAGGTATAAATGCTAGGCATCCCAAACTAGAAGGAGAAACTACGATGGCAGATACGCCACGGGTTTCCGAAGAGGAAGCACGCATCATCGCACGAGTCCATCAATTGGACCTTCCCCAAGACAGGATTGAGTCACTGATGAGGATGTTCAGCAGCTTTCTGATCGGATTTGATTCGGTGCGGACCATCGAAACCGATGACAGAGAGCCGACAACGCTGGTTCCTTTCAAGGAGGAGTAGCTATGCCCACAACCGCCAGGAACATGGAACTCTGCTTCATGAGCATAGACGAACTAGGAAGGCGGATCCGGTCCAAAGAGGTGTCACCGATCGAGGTCACGGAGGCTGTCCTTGCACGCATCCAGCAACACAATGAAGAGATGAGGGTGTACATCACCGTCACCTCAGACATCGCATTGGAGCAGGCAAAGAAGGCAGATCAGGAAATTAGAGCCGGCAACTATATAGGCCCCATGCACGGGATACCGGTCTCATTGAAAGACAATATCTCCACCAAGGGAATCCGCACGTCGTGCGCCTCTATGGTAGCTCCCGACTGGGTTCCAGACGAGGACGCCACTGTATACGCCAGGCTCCGGAAGGCCGGGGCAGTGCTGGTTGGAAAAGCCAATCTAAACGAATATGCCTTCAGCATGAATCCTTCCTTTCCACCGCCACTCAACCCATGGAACTACGGGTGCACTCCCGCCGGGTCCAGTTCAGGTTCAGGCGTGGGTGTCGCAGCAGGCATGGTCCACGGATCAATAGGTTCCGACACTGGTGGATCCGGTCGGGCACCAGCCAATGTCAATGGCGCTGTAGGACTCAAAGCGACCTACGGGCGGGTAAGTCGCTGGGGGGTCTTCCCGCTGAGCTATTCTCTGGACCACACCACGATGATGACCCGAACCGTTCTGGACAGTGCAATCATGCTACAGGCTACGGCAGGCCATGACCCACGAGACGAGAACTCTTCAAAGGAAGTGCCTCCAAACTTCAGCGACAAGATAGGTCAAGACATCAAAGGGATGCGAATAGGACTTGCCAAAGGTTTCACATACGAAAATGTGGACCCGGACGTGATGTCCGTCATCCAGGCAGCGACCAATGTGTTCCGAAACCTGGGCGCCGAAGTTGAAGAACTTGAACTCCCATATGTGCAGCATTGCCTCAATACATACGCGGCAACTATGAACCCGGAGGCGGCCACCATCCACTACCATAATCTGCGAGATCACCCTGAGAAGCTCGGGCAGGGAGCACGGGTCCGGCTCGACTTGGGTAACATGATACCCGCAACCGCGTATGTCCACGCTCAAAGGGTGAGGAAGCTGATGAGGGACGGCTACAAAGAAATATTCAAGAGTTTCGATGCCATCATCAGCCCTGGTTCGCCAACACGGACTGGCAAGGTGAGCGCTGATAGCACCGTTGTTGACGGCATGGAAGTGAACAACCGTGAATTACAGGACGGGTACACCAACACCTACAGTTTGACGGGCCTACCAGCGATGGTGCTGCCAGGCGGTTTCAGTAGCGAGGGCACACCAATTGGGCTCCAGGTGGCCGGAAAGTGGTTCGACGAGGCAACTATGCTCAAGGTGGCCCACGCCTACGAGAAGGCGACTGGTTGGCACCTACGGCGCCCTCCTAACCCCGGAGAGTAGCTCTTAAGTCCCGGCTCCTGCACCCTGAGTGCCCCTAAGCCTGGGGTCCAGGACATCGCGCAAGGCGTCTCCCAGCACATTTACACCAAAGACGGCTACGGTGAGCGCCGTTGCGGGGGCGATACCGACCCAAGGCGCGTTGGGAAAGTCTATGAGAACATCCCCACCCAGCATGCTACCCCAAGAGATTACTGAAGCAGGCAAGCCGCTCACACCAAGGAAGCTGAGAGACGCTTCTATGAGAACCGCACTCCCAATCAAAGAGGTGGACACCACAATCAGAGATGCGAAGGTATTGGGCAGAACGTGGCGCAGCATAATACGGAGATCCGAGGCGCCTATGGCCCTGCCAGCCTCTACGTAGGGAGTCTCTTTTATGCTCAGTGAGACCGACCGGACAACGCGGGCCACGCGTGGAGTAAATACTATCACCAGAGCAAAGATAATATTGTTCAACGAAGAGCCAAAGGCCGCAGTAAGTGCTAGAGCCAAAAGAAGGGTTGGGAATGCGGCGGTGGCGTCAATGAACCGCTGGACAACTATATCAGTCTTCCCACCGAAGTAGGCGCTGGCCGTGCCAATGAATGCGCCCGCGATGGATGAAGCCAGCATGGACGTTAGCCCAACGTATATCGAAATTCGGGAACCATGTATGACTCTGCTCAGGATGTCGCGACCCAACCGGTCTGTCCCAAAGGCGTGCTCGCCACTGGGGCTCACTAGAACATTACTGGACAACCCTAATGGATCGAATGGGGAGATAATGTCAGCAGTCAAAGCAATGAATAGAACAACGAACACTATGATTAGCCCAAACCCCCCAAGGGGCTTTGTCCGCATGAACAGTACCCAAGACCGGAGTTTCTTGGTGACAACTCCAGACCCAAACCGTGGCGCTATTGCTAATGCTTTAGATTCCAAAGTCATTTGTTACTCCACGTTTTTATCCGTACCTGATCCGTGGATCAAGCCAGGCGTAAGTCACGTCCACAATAAGGTTGGCAATAAGAGCGATAAGGGCAAAATACATGACGTAAGCCTGTATCATGGGTAAGTCCCGAATGGTTATGGCCCGTATAAGTCCTCTGCCAATGCCTGGGACGTTGAATAATGTCTCGATGACTATGGTGCCGGAGAAAAGGAACCCGATTTGAACCCCGGCAACGGTCACCACCGGCAACAAGGCGTTTCTTAAGGCATGCCTCCTGACGACAGAACCTTCAGGCAGTCCTTTTGCCCTCGCGGTGCGGACGTAGTCCTCCCGAAGCACTTCAAGAAGTTGGGTACGCGTCATCCGAAGAAGCAGGCCCTGGCTGGCAAATCCCAAGGCCACGGCTGGGAAAATGAGCTGTTGCAGCGCCGTTAATGGATCCTCCCACAAGGAAGTGAACATTACCGGAGGAATCCACCGGAATTGAGTCGAAAGGCCAAGGATAATGAGCATCCCAATGAAGAAACTAGGAGCAGCAAGGCCTGTAATGGCTATGCTGCGGAGTATGTAGTCTATCCAAGTGTCCTGCTTGACCGCGGCAAGTATGCCAACTGGAATAGCAATAATGGTTACGACGATAGCGGTGAAAAAAGCCAGTTGCAACGTAATTGGGAACTGCCGTTTGATCTCTCCTGCTATGGGCCTCCCAAGGGCTATAGAATCGCCTAGGTCTCCTCTTGTGAGATCCCATACCCATCTGCCGTACTGAACATAAATAGGATCATTTAGTCCCATCTGCTCTCTAAGGTTCTCCAAGTCCTCCAGGGTGTATGTGCCCTCGCCTTCGGGCCCACCCAGGATCAACGCGGCCACGTCCCCAGGAATAACACGCATGAGAACAAAAATCGCAATCGATACTCCAATCAGAGTAGGAAAGAACATCAGCAATCTTCTAAGAATGTACTGTGTCATGATTTAGTCAATATATCAGTACGGGCGCTCTGATGGTTGCGGAGCGCCCGTACTACCATTCAAAGTTGAGACCTAGCTATTATCCAACCAGACGTTTTCAAAGGAGAAGTTCGAGGCATGATGTGCTGGTGGAACCCAGCCCCTCCAGTTGCCACCGTGGCCTTCGAGCAATCCAGGCCTGACCAAGCCAATGAAGGCAGAGTCCTCGTAGAATATGTCGGCCATCTGCCGGAGAAGTGGGGCCCGTTCGGCTTCAGAAACCGCCAGGACCTCTTTCTCTAACAGGGCGTCCCATTCAGGGTTAGTCCAGCCTGTGTAATTGAACCCACCCTCTTTATAAGGTTTGTAGATTACCGTATTAAAAGCATCGGCATCCGGGAAACTGGCGCCCTTACTCTCGTTCTCCATATCGAAGTCACCCTTCTGGAGCCGCTCTCTTTGAGATGCCCCATCAAGGATGATCACATCGGCATCTATGTATATCTCCTTAAGTTGTTGCGACGCCACTTCGCACTCGTTGCGCGCGCTGTTGCCACAGAGATAGTTGACACTGATCCGATTGCTTGGCCCATACCCAAGTCCTTCCATGGCCGCCTTGGACTCGGCGATTAGCTTGGCCTTGACAGCTGGGTCAGGATCGAAGCCTGGGGCTGCCGCAAACCACTCAGCAGGAGTGCGAATCCACTCCCAACCAATGAAGTACGGAAGGGCAATGTGTCCAATTCCGTCTTTGGACAATTCGTTGACCTGTTCACGGTTTATTGTCGCTTGCACTGCTTGCCGTATGGTCTTGGCATCCGGATCATTCAACGGGCCAAACGGCGGCTTCGTGGCGTTCAGTTCGATACCACGCCATCCCATGGCCAGTACTATGGGGAACACCGCGCCTTCTTCCTTCACCAAGGCGTCTGCATCCCGCTTAGGCATGGTCTCAAAGACCTGCATCATGTCTATCTGTCCTGCACGGAACGCTGCTGTCCTTGTAGAAGCGTCAGGAATTACCGGTATAGTGACGCCATCCAGATATGGGAGTTTCTCGTTGTAGTAGTTCTCATTACGCTCCCAGGATACGAAGGTGTCAATTACAGCCCCTTTGAATTTGAATGGGCCATATCCGTCGACCTCACCAGCGAAGGGGTCCAGGTCACGATACTCGCCACCTACGGCGGTATCAATCGGCTTAACAACATTACTGTTCACAGCTGCCTGGAACCCAGAGGTAAAGCAGGCAGGGAAAGCGCCGCTGGGGGCATTTAATCGAATGGTCATCTCCATAGGACCTGTAACCTCAGCCCCGCCATTCGCCAGAGGCTTATCGTTATCATCCCAAATCGGCTTAATAAACGCCCGCATACAGCCCTGATAGTTTCCATGCAATCCGTTGGGCCGCTCCACTATCCGGACCATTTGCCAGTACGCGTCTTCCGCTGTGAAAGCAGAACCTGTGTGGCTCTTAACGCCCTCCCGAATCTTTAATATCCATGTTGCCCCATCGTCGGTAACCTTCCAAGACTCGGCCAGGTCACCTTCAATCGTTACTCTGTCCTTAAGATTTACCCGCAACAACTGACCCCAGACATTACCTACGGAGCCCAATGTTGTGTGACGGAACTGAGAGTCAACATGGTACGGGTCAAAAGAGCCGTGGCTGTTTACCACAGGTTTTACTACGCCACCGTACACCGGCTGATCCCCAGCAGGGACTACCGGAACGACTGCGGTGCTGGCCGTAGGTGTAGCAATAACCAGTGGCGGCGGTGCTTTGATGGTCGGCGTTGGCGGTTTGGGAGTCGGCGTTTCCTCTTCCGAGGAACCGCACGCCAGAACCGTCAGCAGTACTGCAGACATCAAAACACCAAGTAATTGCCTCATCCCAAAACGCATCCTCATGTCCATCACTCCTTTGTCACTAAATCAAACAATTATCAAACAAAGAGACCTCGCCAATATTTAAAATCAGCATTCTGCACGCTATGTATCATACCCAGTTAATAATAGCAATAGTATAAAACCCTGATTAGAAAACACCACCTTACATAGTCACTTAAAAGCCCCTCTGATCGATGATCTGGGGGCTCCTTCTTTAGTGGTCTATACAGGGGTACAACTCAGCAATAAATATCATTAGCCAGTAGCCCTATCCTCGGTACCAGTCTCTGTAAAATCTCTCGTATGGTACATATGGAGAATTGCCTTTATGTGGTATGGGAAGTCGCACTTGCCCACCTTCTTGCGATGGTAGATAGACGGTGATTGCTCCTTGCATCTGAACCTCACCAACCTGATTCTTGCCTTCGAGTTTGATGCCGACCGCACAGTACTCGACCTTACCGCTTCGCCCACCCGATGTATCATCACCTTCCTGTATTTCTTTGAATTTATTAACAACCTCACCTTCATAAAAAGTCGTGTCACCATAGTAAACAGGCTTGCGCAATGCACACTGATACCGCCGAATGAAGCCATCATCGCTCATCCAGTCGCTTATTAGCACATGTGGCAACTGTGACCTGTGCTGTCCTCCATCGAATGGCCCAGGCTGACCACGATATGCCGCCATCAGCGCGTCACTATGTTCGTCGCCTGGCCCGTGTGGCCATCGGGTGATCGGATGAGAAAAGCCTTTCCCATATCCCCCTTTACCCTCTCTGTTATGGCGATACACAGGTTCAAAGGCAAGTTCATCTCCAGAAGTTCCGTATCTACCTGTAGCCGCCCCAGACACCACACGCTGAACTGTCTGATCAAGCAGCGTGAACGGTGGTACCACCAAAGGCCCAAGCTTATCTCCGATCTTAACGTCTTCCCAAAAAAGTGGCGTTGAGCCCCTGCGCTTACTGGATTTCATTTGTAACACGTATTCTTCAATCTGTTCCTCACTATACCTAGAGGTCGCTCTGTCGTACATGAGGCTTTCACCCAGGCGATCAACGTTCATTGCCCGGCCTGCCCCCATGCTTTCTATGGGAACAAGGATGAGTGTGCCGTAACATTTGCCTACAAGGTCGGCATGCGCGTTCCAATATTTGATCTCCTCTATGAGAAATAGGAGCCGACCACGAGAGCCAGTCTTTTCGAAGAATTCACTGGTTTTCTTTGTGTTCTTGAAACGGCCGTCCCCTGCCCTGATCACATCGAAGAATTCCCATGCAAGTCCGGAAAAAAAGTCTCCCACTGGGTAGCCTTCTGGTCGGGTTGGTCCTTGGCCTCCAGGACTACGAACTAGGATAAGCGCTGTGTTAGGGGCCAACATACTGCCATAACTTGTGTGTTTGCCGTACTCTGGATCCACAAACAGCGGGTTGGTGTTTCCAATACTGAGAGCGTAATTTCGTATTGTCCTTTCGTCAAACTTGATCGCAGCCTCATATGGTGGTTCACCAATGGGGTATGGAGTTCCTGGCCCTGGTGGATGACCTTCCTCTCTTTCCTTCCCTACTGATTCGTGACATCGCTCTACATACTCCGCAATTGCCTCTTCAAAGGTTTGCTGTGACATGGGTAACCCTCCTTTCAATCGCAGTCAAATTGAAACTAGCCCAACAACTCTTAATGCTCCGCGGTCACTCTTGTAGCACTATGATGACCCTATCATAGGCTGATAAACGTTAAACTATTCCCCCCTGACGGCTTGTCATGCGGGGGAAAAGCTCACTTATGATGCTACTTAAGCTTGTACCGCTACTTCTATTGGTCACAGCTCTGATGCTGTTGGTGGGTTGTGACAGGAAAAGTGAGCCTGTCAGTAGCCATACACCACCGACTCAGGTGCCCTCCAAGGCTCGGATAACTCCGACTCCTGAATTTAACTCAATACAGGCCCCATGGGGCCTTCTCGCTTCTTTGTCTGTAGATTTGCCAGCAATTTTTGCAGCAGGTCAACTTCTAGGCAATCAACAAGGCCGTGAAAACGATATAGACCTTAAACCATTTACTAGTTTAAGTATGCCCAAGCCAGGCAGCCCCGAAAAAGTATCGCACCAATTATAGGTTATGGTAGGGAGCGAATTTGGCAACGGTAAGAAAACAAAAAGGTATATTCATTATGAAATCAAACGATAGCACTAACGCTGACATTCAAGACAAACTGACAAGGACCACTCCTCCAATGGATGTGGCCATCGCTGAGAAATTGCTTCTCGAAATCAAGGAGATCATGAATAGCCTTGGAGTACAATTCTTCCTGCGCCAAGGGACCTGTCTTGGTGCAATAAGGGACAACGCCTTTATTCCCTGGGACGATGACTTGGACCTAGGTGTTATCTTAGGGGTTAACGGGTTCACCGATCAATCAATAGAACCATTGTTGGCAGCATTCCGAGAAAGTGGGTACTATGTTCAAAGTGGATCTTCCGACAGCCTAATCTACACGACATTGCTGAAGGATAACATGCGAGTGGACGTACTCTTTCATCGGGTCATCGACGAACAGATTTACCATTGGCCCGGAATATGGTTGCCGGTTACGCTTTTCAACCAGTTGAAAGAAATTAACTTCCTAGGGAAAACCTTTCTCGTACCCAATCCTCCAGAGGAATACCTAAGAATCAAATACGGCCCAAACTGGCAGTCTCCCAAGCGATTCGATTATGCAAAAGACGTAGTGGACAATGTTCCTAAGGAACAACTACCAAGATTCCTAGAAAGGACAAGCCGTTCCATTTCTGGGTTCTTTTACCCAGGGAATGTGACAAGACTAAGGGTTCTTGATAATAACGGGGCACCTGTTGATCGGGCCAACATTAGAATTGTGGGACTGGGAAATTTTAAGACCAATAAGCAAGGATACGCGAAGCTGTATTTGAAAACCAAAGGATACTCTTCCTCAATGCCCCCATCATTAAGTGATGAAGTGGGGGACCTATACTCTATAGTGATTAGCTATAACGACCAGGAAGAGGTACTCTACGAGGAGATCCTAGCTCCGAACAGGTCCTACCTATATAACCCGGATCCTGTACAAACGGAAGGCAGGATATTTGTACTAGATCAAGTGTGATTGGACCGCTGTCGGTTGGTTGATTGGTGCTGACATGCTTTTGTTTGTGTCTCGATGACATGTCTTAGAATTGTAAAAGTAGATTCACTAACATTTTGTGGGCAAGGAGTTGTAGATTCAAGCTGCATAAACTCACCAAAACGACCTGACGATCGAGCATCATTTAATAATCTGTACTAGAGGATTGAAAAAGATACCATGACACAGTCAGACACAAGTTACATCTCCTCCCTGTACGGAGGCTTCTGGAATTTCGGAATCAAGGACTTCTGCTACCTAGTAAATCCTTATTTTCCTCCCCGTGCATTCACTAAGTCTTTGGGGTTAAGGCTTGATGAGTTGCTCAGGTCTTACCCTTCAACTAACTGGTACATCTCATCATTGGTGGCGAAGACTTTAGATCTCACCGATAAAGAGGTGGTTATCGGAAACGGCGCCAGTGAACTTATAAGCGCCATTACTATGCGCTACGTAGATAACCTCGCGGTCTCAGTGCCGACTTTCGACGAGTATATTAATCGGGTCTCCAATCAGGGGAAAACAACGAGTCTATTTCAAATGGGAGAGGATTTCACATTCGACGCCGACCAATTCCTTCGACATATCCGTGATTGTGGTGCCAACAGTGCCCTGATAATAAATCCGAATAACCCTACGGGTACTCTCATAGCCCAAGATTCTATCGGGTACATCCTAGAATCGCTTCGCCATCTCGACCTGATCATACTGGATGAATCTTTTATCGATTTTGCCGGTAGTGATCCCTTACCGTCGGCCATGAACAGACTCTTTGAATTCCCGAATTTGATAATCCTGAAAAGCCTTTCCAAAGCATATGGCATCCCTGGACTAAGGCTGGGGTACGCTGCGACTAGCAATCGTGATGTATTGGCCAACCTGCGTAGTGATGTACCCATCTGGAGCATCAATTCCTTAGCACAGTATTTTGTGGAAGAGATGGGGGATTACCATGAGCAGTTCCTAGCTTCATGCCTGGCTGTCCGAAGGGCGACTCAAACTTTATATCACGAACTACAATCAGTCCCTTATTTATATCCCTATCCCTCAGATGGGAACTTTGTTCTATGCAAAATACTTGATAGTTTCACTGCTTCACAATTAACGTCACAACTATACGAACAACATAAAATTTTCATCAACGACTGTAGTCGCAAGAAAGGCCTAGATGGCCAGTTCGTAAGAATCGCATCAAGAACTACGGAGGAGAACATCGAACTTGTCCGAGTACTCCGGTCTTTATCTGCACAAAAACAAGGTAAGGAAACAAGGTAAGGATCGGAAAGAAAATGGGAACATCTAAATGAAGGCTGTTATCCTTACCGCTGGGCAAGGAACCCGACTAAGACCGATGACCGATGATTTTCCTAAGTGCCTTATCCCTGTCAACGGGAAACCGATTATACAGTATCAGCTTGAATGTATCGAAAAAAACGGGATCGGCGAGTGCATTATCGTGGTGGGCTTCAAAGGAGAAATGGTTGAGCGGCACTTAGGTTCGCAATTTGGTAACACCAAATTAATTTACATTAAAAATGATTGGTTTAAAGAAACAAATAACATTTACTCCTTGTGGCTAGCCAGACACCACTTATTGGAAGACATTATTCTGTTAGAAGGGGACGTCTTATTTAAACCGCACCTGTTGGAAGAGATTCAGCGAAGCCCCCATCCAAATTTGGCAGTCGTTGACAAGTTTCAGTCACCAATGAATGGGACGATAATTTCCGCTAATTCGGGCTTCGCCACTGATATGATACTCAAGATAAATCAGCCAGTGGATTTTGATTATCGGGACGCCCTCAAGACCGTGAACATTTATACATTTAGTCGAGCAACCCTTCAAGACCACTTACTACCTGCCCTTGAGGTTTTGGTATCGGAAGGCCAAACAGATCAGTTCTATGAGAGAGCGATAGCCCAACTGATCGCGCAAGGAGATTTGCTGCTTGCGACCCACCTAATTGGAAACGGGAACTGGGCAGAAATTGATGAGCTCGAGGATCTCCGAAAAGCTGAAGAAATAGTCGCTAGATGGGCTAATTAGAAGTTTTTAATTTCCCTAAATTGACGTTGCGTTGCCTAGCGCAAACCCTCACTTCCTCAGGCAAAGGGCTTTGGGGTTCCTTCGAAAAACACGTCGGAATTATGAAGCAAGACTTTCATGATTCCTATAATCAATTCTTGCGAACTGGTAATCCCGATGACGATCAGCCTACTGGATGGGCTCCGCCAGAGGGCACGATATCGACACACGCTGATTTTCTAAAAATAGTGCCTGAATCTCTTTAACTGCTGTCCTCCAGTAATAGAGAAGGCAGATTGGCCTCAACTGAAGATCACTAGTAATATTGAGCCGAGCAGTAAAAAAACACCAAACAACTCGATCTTCGTAAGCCTTTGGTGGAATACAAGCACTGTGAACGCCAAGGCAAATAGCAGTTCAGCTTGCCCTACTGCTCTGACAGGGGCTGCACGATGCAGGGCAAACGCTATAAACCATGTGGTTGTAGCTATTGATCCGAAAAATCCCGCCGCCATCCCGGGCCGCCATAACACCAAAGCCGCCTTCAACTCTGAACGTCTGACAACATAAAGATATGCTACTAAACCCAGGGCTTGGCCTACGATCACGATCGCCGCCGTTACACTGGCCCGGATGAGAAAACCTGACTCTGGAAAGCTATTTATCGCCATCCTGAATGAGATTACGCTTGTTGCGAGAGCTGTCGCTGATAATAAACCTATTATCGTAGACTTCGACTGAAGGCTCAGTCGAAGTTCCTCCCATGAAAACGTATTGTTCCTGAAGGAAAGCAGGAACACAGATACTACCCCCAGAACAATAGCAATGCCGAACTGGACAGTGATAGCCGCAGATAAGAAGGCCGCCTCCATTATTGCCGCAAGCAGCACTTCAAATTTTGAGAAAGCGACTCCTACTAAGAAATTCTTGTAGCTGAATAACTTGATCAACAAAATGGTGAAGAGGATTTGGGCAACCCCACCAATGGTGGCCCAAAGCACAAATTCCAGCCCAGGTTTCGGTAAATGCGCATTTGAAAAAGAGAAAACCAAAAACAACCAAATCCACGAAAACGGAACCGCGTAGATAAACCTGATGGCAGACGCACCATAATCTCCGAGCGGCCCCTTCATATGGCGCTGAATTGCTGTTCGGCTCGTTTGGGCCGCAGTTGCTGCGACTGTTATCGGGATCCAAAGCTCCATTCACATACCTCGCCTAACTTGCTGTTAACTCTCTGGGACCTATAACCTCGAAAAAGGAGACCACTAGTGGCGGTGGTTTTTTTTGCGGACCTACAGGTGGTTGGGGCTGTCCTCCAACACCTACTCCTACCCTTTTACTGTCGTCGTCGTCGTCTATCGTTCGATATGTAACGGTGCCATCAACAGATGTGATCTTAATAGGCTGCACGTATTCTCCAACGATTTCCACGAATGGGAGTCCAAACCGGGTTCTGAAATACCGTATTATGTTCTCAATGTATTTGCTCGGGTGTTCCTCGAACGCCCTTGCATGTCTCACTCCATCAACCTTCCACAAAGTACTGCCGGATGCTGCAGCCCCATGAACACGTATACTTTGTTTGAAAGGCACCCGTGTATCATCTGTTCCGTGAATGAGAAATATAGGGTAGTCGATGCTGGAGGCAGCCCTCTCTGGAACTATCTCATCAAGCTTTATGCCATATAACAAGTCTGCAATTACTATTATTCCCGGCTGAAACACTGGAACAATCCATGCTGGCATAGGGGTCGCGCGTGCGACCTCCTCTGCAATTAAATCCAACACATTTGCATAAGTGCTGTCAGAGACAATTGCCTGTATACTAGGTTCCTTAGAAGCACCAAGTATGGATGTTGCTGCTCCCATTGAGAAGCCTATAACTCCTATATTGCCAGATGGGATTCCAGTATTTCGGACGAAATCGACCGCACCTAGCAGGTCATCTTGTTCTAAATACCCTCCGGATGCCATTTCGCCTTCAGAGCTACCGCTTGCACGGAGGTCAAACATCAGAACGTTAAACCCATTCTGCCAAAGACCTGAACCAATATCTAAAGCATGCGCAGATCCCCGATCACCGCCAAAACCATGAACAAAAATGACAGTGTGTTCTTTATCAGGTGCTGATATATACCAGCCTTTTAGGTTTAATCCATCATTCCTACTGGGGAATTCTACGTTCTTCGCAGGTAGATTGTAATCGGCCGGCCGGCCTTCGGATTCCGACCGGTCGATTATGGCTACTGCCCTGACAACAAAAGTGGAGACCCCAACATAAAAAGTAAATAACAACACAAACGCTGCTAAACTTATTACTCGCCAGCGGAATAAACGTCTCATATGCAAAGCATTTTACAGTTAAAGCCGTCAAGATTACTGCAGTTACGCAGGAAATATGATCGGTGAAATACAAAATGCAGATGCCCAACCGGACGCGATGCCGTTAGTTTAAATCTTTCTCAGTTGGAGATCACAAGTAGTATTGAACTAAGCAGCAACAAAACACCAAACAACTCGATCTTAGTAAGCCTTTGGTGGAATACAAGCACTGTGAATCCCAAGGCAAACAGCAGCTCGATTTGCCCGATGGCCAGAACAGGAGCTGCGCTATGCAGGGCAAATGCCGAAAACCATGCTGGTGTCGATATTGATCCGAAAAATCCCGCCGCCATCCCGGGCCGCCATAACACCAAAGCGGCCTTCAACTCTGAGCGCCTGAAGACATAAAGAGCTGCCAACAAACCCAGAGCCTGAACTACGATCACGATAGCCGCCGTTACACTGGCCCTGATGAGAAAATCAGACTCGGGAAAACTGTTTAAGGCCGCTCTGAATGAGACTACACTTGTTGCCAAAGCCATCGCTGCTAATAGTCCGATTATCGTCGACTTAGACTGGAAACTCAGTCGAAGTTCTTCCCACGAAAACTTATTGGTTCTCAGCGAAAGTAGCATGACGGATACGATCCCTATAAAGATAGCGATGCCGAACTGCACACTTATAGTCACCGATAAAAAGGCCGCTTCCATTAGCGCCACTAAAAGAACTTCAAGCTTTGAAAACGCTACTCCCACTAAGAAATTCTTGTAACTGAATAACTTGATCAATAAAACGGTAAAGAGGATTTGGGTAACTCCACCGATGGCCGCCCAGATCACAAATTCCGACTCGGGTTTCGGCAAATGCTGATTTGAAAACGAGGAAAGTATTAACAGCCAAATCCACACAAACGGCACCGCATATATAAACCTTATGGCAGATGCGCCATAATCTCCGAGCGGCCCCTTCATATGGCGCTGAATTGCATTTCTGCTCGTTTGGGCCGCAGCAGCTGCAACTGTTATAGGGATCCAAAGCTCCATTCACATACCTCAGCTAAATTAGCGGTTAACTCTTAGTGACTACAGATAAATAATCACCGGACCATGCCACATGCCCAGTTTGCTTACGTAGCTATCGAAAGGCCTTCAATTACACTGGAGGCAGAAATTTTAAGCAATGATGTCGGAGGAACCTTAAGCTTCGCAGATCTGCTTCCCGCCCCCAGGATCACATAGTCCAGATCCATTATCGTAGCGTCGACATATAAGGGAAGATCTTCTGGCAGGCTAAAAGGAGTTACTCCGCCGATCATCATTCCCGTCAGATCCATCGTCTCATCGGCATTGGCAAATGAAAGCCTCGAAACTCCCATAAGACTTCTGACTTTCTTATTTACGTCCAGCCTGTCAGTGCCAAGCACTATGCAGGCCGAGTATTTCTTTTCACCTCTCTTAGAAGCAACGATTATAGTGTTACCAGAGTGATCCATTGGGAAGCCATACTTTTCACAGAATGCCGCAGTGTCTGCGAAGTCGGGATCAACTTCGATCCATTCGTACTCTATTTTCATGCTTTCCAGAGTCGACCTAACCTGTTGTTCGATATCTTCTGATCTACGCACGTTCTAACTCCTAACTCGATGGATTACCAATTTTACATCAAATTGTGCGCTAAGCAGAATTGAGTGAACTAAACACTATTATCCAATGGGTGATTTATAATGCGGAAAATGGGATTATGGGGATAGTAATAGGATGAATGACATCAACATCACCGTCAGAGAAGCCACTCGCGAAGATACCGAGAGCATAGTTAGATTCCAACAGGGAATGGCTGTTGAAACTGAAGGTAAAGTCTTGGACGAGGCTCTGCTCAGGGACGGAATCACGGAGATTTTCGACTCGACCCAGAAGGGGTTCTATCTAGTTGCTGAAGTGAATAACGTTGTGGTTGGAAGTCTGCTTATAACTTATGAATGGAGTGACTGGCGGAACGCAACTTTTTGGTGGATACAGAGTGTGTTTGTAGACGCTAACTGGCGACGCAAGGGAGTTTATAGATCAATGCATGACTACGTAGTAAATGTTGCTAAATCCCGAAAAGATATATGCGGAATCAGATTGTACGTTGAGCGCACTAACACCATTGCCCAGCAAACTTATAAGGATTTAGGAATGTCTCATTCCCATTACGACTTATATGAGACTGATATTGTTCTCTAGCTAGTAATATCAGACCTGTAATTCAGGAGACGACTCTTTGCAAACATCAGACCTGGATGGAATTAATAAGCTCTTATTGAGACATGACATTCATCGCGACTGGGTAACAATTAGGCTGAGCTCACGGGCAAAGCGCCTGATCTTCAAATCGTCAGTGATAAAAGGGGTCGAAATAGTCATTCCTCATGCTGCGAAGGCACCATGGGTGCTAGAGATGACACAAAAACGAATTCCGTGGATCCAACAAGCTGAACGACGGGTCCGAGATGGAAGGAGTCAGCTGAATCCAACCCAGATCGACCTTAAAGCATTGGATGAAACCTGGTCAGTTACCTTCGAAACGACTGATAAAGTCCGTAAGGGTTTGCTGGCCAGCGAAGACTACGCCCTGACCGTTGGGTTGAACCCAAAAGATGTTTTTTATGCAGCCCGTAATTTGCAAAAGTGGTTTCAGCAGAAAGCCAGGGCCTCATTAATACCGTGGGTTGCTTCACTGGCTGAGAATAGAAACTTGAAATACAAAAAAATATACGTGAAGAACCAGGTGAGTCTTTGGGGGAGCTGTTCTAAGAAACGCAATATTAATCTGAATAGGAACCTGCTGTTCATTCCCAAGTACCTCGTTGAGTACGTCCTTCACCATGAGCTCACGCACCTTGAGCACTTAAACCATTCGGAAAAGTTCTGGAACTCGTTTAGCCGTGTGCTCCCGAACTGCAAGGAGCTGCGACGTGAGTTGAGATCTCTAAAGCCCGATGATATACCTCTATGGGCCTCCCCAGGTCTTGATCCTGCCTGATCAGCACTTACAAACCGTGTCTTTATCCATGGAATAAGGAGGTTGGATCTGCACTATCGATACTTGAGTTTAGCTTAACTAGAATCGCCTCATATTTGGGGAATTCCAGCGTTGGAAGACGTACAATGGGAGCTATGAAACCCGTATCCAATAATCTAGTGGAGACCTGCCTTCGGAATATCTTGAAAGAAGAGGAGTTCAAGCTAAATCCAAAACGCGGCAACGGCGAGCGGGGGGTAGATATAATTGCATCCAAGGGTGGTGTCAGCCATTACATAGAGGTCATTGGTGCCAAGAAGCAAGGTCCTGCTAGGTCCAAGGATTTCTACGAAGGGTTTTTTAGAACTGTATCGCGACTAAATGACGGCGCAAAAAATTGCGCCCTAGCCTTGCCAGACTCCTTTGGGAAAGGTATGAATAGAAGAGTGAAACAACACTTTGAAGCCTGGAAACGCATAGGTGCAGCATTCCCGGAGCTGGAGATATGGCTGGTTGACATAAATAATCGCACATATCAGAGATACGCTTGGGCTGAGTTGGCAAAAGGGGTATGAACGGCTATAGATCTTCATTCCCGTTTATCACGGTCTCTCTGTCCCATCGCTTAGGAAGAATAACATCAGCATCAAACTTGTAGGCATCTTCCCAGTTTCTCCCCATTACACCTAAAGCCGCAGATGTAGCTATTAATCTCCGAATATCCCAGGGGATGAACGTTTCGGTCCCATTCAATTCCTTTTCATATCCATAGAACCTCTCCAAGACCTTCGCATAGGTAGTCCGAAAGAGTCTCTCCTCCCCTCTCGCCCTGGAAATCAGATACTCAAAAAGGAATGCCAAGAGCGAATCCTCCCATGCGCCGTCAGTAACCTTATTGGGCCCTCTTGGCACCCAGAAGTGTACGGCATCACCGTCTACGCTTACGATGTCCTTAGCTCGCAATGTTGCGACGCCCCGTCCACCCCATTTTCCACCGATGATCCTCATGCCGGTAAGCACCATCGTGTAAATAACCATATCCTCGTCTTCAGGGACGTCCGTCCATCCGCCAACAAGTCGATCAATAATATGTGCGCTTAGCCTGTCATGCAGGTGTTCTAATAGGTTGACGTGATATTCCGCAAAAGCAGCAAGAACTGATCTTTCTGTTTGATTAAACATCGTGTTAGATATCTCCTTTTTGAATGCATGATTTTTTAATATCCGCAGAACATCTTCAAAAACCGAAAGCGGTGGCGATGCACCCCATTACACATAGGAATATCCAAAATCTAAGAGGGTCTGTTATCATCATGATTCACCTTCCTTACCGTTTCATGTGTGCATATTCCCCAATGCCAATGCCAATGCCTAAATAGCATGTTTTGGATTATTCACCTGGAATGGTGGATCCCTTGGGGCATTCAAAAGGGCGCACTGATAGTTAGATGGGGAAATAACGAGCAGTTTAGAGTCTTGCTCAGGACTAATTTTTCGGAATTAAAGGCACGAAAGCCAGTTGGAAATCACCGGTTTCTTGGGGTCTGACAATTCGAGTGGATATTTAAATATCCATCATGTGCTTGAACCCCTTTACAGTGCCTATATTATATAACAATGTATAGGTTTTTGTCAAATCAGAATGGTTACTTTTAGGACTGTAAATTAACCGAAAAAAACCGCCTCAAAAAGGAACATCTTTTACGCCTATGAATGAGATTAGAGAAAGGTTACTGGCCCTAAAGGAAAAGGGCTGGACAATGGCTGCCGTAGCAGATGAGCTAGGGGTATCAAACATCGCTGTATTTACATGGCAGAAAGGGACCCGTAAAGCCGAGAACGCCCTCTCGGTCCTATATAAGTTAGACTCGCTACTTACCAGGAAGCGCATACCAAAGCGAAGACGACGGGGTCGGGCGGCTTCTTGAAGCAGTAACCCTGAAAATTCTCGCGATGGCAGAATAGTTGACCGTAAATGGTTATAGTAGCCAATTGAGAGTCCCTGATAGTTCAGTTAA
>Ga0114996_10003591_pt1 | contig 19123 bp, 15 predicted proteins | sample ArcticOcean_MG_C_4_FD_87039 | JGI IMG/M metagenome (GOLD analysis project Ga0114996, IMG submission 87039) | Marine microbial communities from western Arctic Ocean - ArcticOcean_MG_CB4_134 | ecosystem: Environmental > Aquatic > Marine > Oceanic | place: Arctic Ocean: Canada Basin | collected...
CATTTTGCTTTAGTTGTATTATGAGGTTTTCTGGTACCTTGGCTGGATTCATGCCAAACCTAACGAGATTCGATACCCCAATGGTAGAATGAATAGGTCCCCAATTGTCAGTTTTATCGCTTAGGTAAATAAATAAATATCTAGGAAACAGTGGTAGAATAATTTTTTTTATTCGTCCGCGTTGTTTTTTTCTTCCTAAAATTAATGGTAAATAAACCTCATATCCTTGCCTCTCCAAGTGTTCCTGAGCAAGTTTTTCTTCTTTAGGTTTTGAGTATATAAGGTACCAAGACTTCATTGCATAAATTATTCTTTAACCAATGAAACAATTTTGTTTTCTTCTATATATGAAATTAATTTATCAATACATTCATTAATCGATAGCTTAGTCGTATCTAAAATTAACTCTGGATTATCAGGAACTTCGTAGGGCGACGATATTCCAGTAAATTCAGGAATTTCGCCAGAACGTGCTTTTTTATATAATCCTTTAGTATCGCGTGATTCACAAATATCTAACGAAGAATCACAATATACTTCAATAAAATCACCCACATTAACTAATTCTCTTACAATTTTTCTATCACTTCTAAATGGTGAAATGAATGCTACTAAAACAATAGATCCAGCTTCCATCATTAATTTACTAACTTCTCCAATACGCCTGATATTTTCCGTTCTATCAATACTGGAAAAACCAAGGTCTTTACAAAGACCTTGGCGAATATTATCTCCATCTAGCGCGTATGTTCTTATCTTGTGTTTATGAAGAACATCTTCCAAACTATGAGCCAAAGACGATTTTCCGGATCCTGATAGGCCAGTAAACCAAATTATACTACTTTTATGGTTATTCATTCCTTCTCTATCTTTACGATAGATTGTAGGCTCTCGCCAAATAGTATTTTGATTAGTTATTTTTTTCACAAGTAAATTATTTTTTATCTCCCTACTGAATAATAATGAAAACCCAATAATTTCATTTTACTTGGCTCATAAACATTACGAAGATCAATGAATATTGGTGATTTTAACTTTTTCTTAACTATATCCATATCAAGATTTCGAAAGGCATTCCATTCTGTCATTAATACAAGAGCATCAGCATTCTCTAAAGTTGGGTATGTATCCTCAAAGTACTGAATCTCAATTGGTAACAATATTTTTGCTTCTCTCATTCCTTGCGGATCGTATGCATTTATTTGACAACCATTCTCAATTAATTTCGGAAGTATGGCTAAAGAAGGAGCATCTCGCATATCATCGGTTTCAGGTTTAAATGTAAGCCCTAAAACTGCTACAGTTTTGCCACTTTCATTGCCTCCAAGCGCATTACGTATTTTCTTTATCATTCTCGCTTTTTGTTTTTCATTAACTTCAATAACTGCTTCTACAATTCGACTTGATGCTTTGTGGTCTTGTGCCATACGAACAAGTGCTTGTGCATCTTTGGGAAAACATGAACCACCATAACCAGGCCCCGAATGCAAAAATTTAGGATTGATTCTACTGTCCAATCCCATGCCTTTAGCAACAGCGTGAATATCAGCATCGACAGCTTCGCATAAAATGGACATTTCATTAATAAAGCTTATTTTTGTTGCCAAAAAAGCATTCGATGCATATTTAATTAATTCAGCACTTTCTAAGCCAGTCAAAAATATTGGTGGTTCAATTAAACTAAGAGGTCTATAAAGTTCTTTTAATGTATTTCCAGCACGTTTATTTTCAACACCAATAACGATGCGATCTGGACGCATAAAATCTGAAATAGCAGCGCCTTCTCTGAGAAATTCAGGATTAGAAGCAACATCAAAATCAGCATTTTTATTATTTTCTCCTATGAGACGCTTAACTTGTCTAGCTGTCCCAACAGGTACTGTCGATTTATCAACAATAACCGTGTAGCCACTTAGTAATGGCGCTAGATCTTTTGCGGCCTGATAAACATAACTTAGGTCTGCATGACCATCTCCTCTTCTTGCTGGGGTACCTACCGCTATAAATATAAGATCAGAAGTTGGAATACAATCGCTCAAATTGTCCGTAAACATGAGTCGTTCTTGTTGGATATTTTTCTTTACTAGTTCCTCAAGACCAGGTTCATAAATAGGTACTTCGCCTTGCAGTAGTTTTTCTATCCTAATTTTATCAATATCATAACATGTTACACTCGCCCCAAACTCAGCGAAACAAGCACCTGAAACAAGACCAACATAACCACAACCAAGCATTGTTACTTTCATATACAATATTTCTCTAATAAATAATTAAAATACTTATAATCGAAAAAGTTCTATATTTTTAGGTTTACTACTTCGTTTTAGAATGCTTTTAACATCAAAAACAATACAGCTATCAGGGTTTACTAATTTGGAAATAAGTTCCCACCCCTGTTCAACAAAATTACTATGCGGTACTGCCAAAATAATTGCATCTGATTCTTTTATATTATTCAATTCGGTCACTGTAAATTTATATTGATTCTTAAATTCATCACTATCGACATATGGATCATAAATCTGAATTTCCATAGGATGCTTTTCTAATTCCATAAGTATATCTAAAACTTTTGTATTTCTAATGTCTGGAATGTTCTCTTTAAAAGTTACGCCAAGTACAGTAACTACTACTCCACTTAAATCTTTATGCTTAGCTTTTAAGTTATTAATAACTGTGTCAGTAATATATTTACCTACAGCATTATTAATTTTTCTACCGGCAAGAATGACTTCAGGTTCATAACCAAGCAACGTTGATTTGTATGTTAGATAATAAGGATCCACGCCAATACAATGACCGCCGACCAAACCTGGCTCAAATGATAAAAAATTCCACTTTGTACTAGCCGCATCAAGAACATCATGCGTATCAATATTCATTTTTTTAAACAATATCGCGAGTTCATTAATCAATGCAATATTTAAGTCACGCTGGATATTTTCAATAACTTTTGCGGCTTCGGCAACTTTTATTGATGGTGCTTTATATAGTCCAGCGTCTACAACTAACGAATAAACATCTGCAATGATATTTAGAGTATTCTGATCTTGTGCCGAAATAATTTTAACAATAGTGTTAAGTGTATTTTTTTTATCTCCTGGATTAATACGCTCAGGGGAATACCCTAAAAAAAAATCTTTTCCACATTTTAAACCTGATTGACTTTCTAAAATAGGAGCACATTCATCCTCTGTTACCCCTGGATAAACAGTAGATTCATAAACCACAATATCTCCTTTTTTTAGAATTTTACCAACTGTTTTAGATGCTGATAAAAGCGGTTTTAAATTGGGTTTTTTTGCATCATCTATTGGGGTTGGAACAGTAATAATATGAAAGTTAGCCTTTGATAATTCATTAAAGTCTGATGTGAAACTTATATTAGATGTTCTAAGCATATCAAGCTTAACTTCACCCGTTCTATCAATTCCATTTTTTAGTTCATCAATTCTACTTTGGTTTACATCAAAACCAATAACCTTCATGGTTTGATCAAACGCAATTGCTATAGGTAATCCGACGTAACCTAAACCTGTGATGGAAATACTCCGATTTATAGTGTGACTCATACTTTATAATAACCGGTATACCATTTAATAAAATTCTCTATCCCTGCCTCGATTGAGGTTTGTGGAGAATAATCGATAGATTCAACTAGAGTGTCAATATTTGCATGAGTCTCTGACACATCACCGGGCTGTAGTGGCAAAAATTTTTTTATTGCTTTTTTGTTAATATTTTTTTCAATTAAATCGATAAAATACATTAAATCGACCGGTGAATTATTACCGATGTTATATAATCGATACTTCGCTCTACTTGTTGCAGGATCTGGCTCATTACTATTCCATTGCTCATTACTTGTTGCAGTATTATCGGCAACGCGCACAATACTCTCAACAATATCATCGATGTATGTAAAATCCCTTTTATGCTGGCCGTTATTAAAAATACTTATTGGCTCGCCATTAATTATTTTCTTTGTAAAAATAAATAAGGCCATATCAGGTCTACCCCAGGGGCCATATACTGTAAAAAATCTCAAACCACTCATAGAAATATCGTATAGATGACTATATGCATGCGCCATCAATTCATTTGATTTTTTTGTCGCTCCATATAAAGAAAGGGGATGGTCTACATTATCGGTTACGCTGAAAGGAGTGGATGTATTTGCACCATAAACGGAACTTGATGAGGCAAATACCATATGCTTAACCGGATAAGATCTGCATACCTCAAGGATATTAAGAAAACCTAAAATATTTGAATCAATATATGCGTAAGGATTTGTAATGGAGTGGCGAACACCTGCTTGCGCTGCTAGATGAATAATTTTTTCTGGTGATTCTAATTCAAAAATATTATCTAGGGAAATCTTGTCTGTAATATCAATTTTATGAAAACTAAATTTTTTCTCGTTTTGTAACTGAGTAAGTCGCGCTTCTTTTAATGAAATATCGTAGTAATCATTAAGATTATCAATTCCTATCACAATATCACCCCGATTAAGTAAATACTGTGAGGTATGAAACCCAATAAATCCTGCAGCACCCGTTACAAGAAACTTCATAAAGAATTCAGTTATAGATAGTTGTTGTGTTGCTAAACATTATAACACTAAAAATTATCGCTTTTTGACGTCCTTAATTTCTATAACATATTTGACAATATGGCGTCCCCAAGGGGATTCGAACCCCTGTTGCCGCCGTGAAAGGGCAGTGTCCTAGGCCTCTAGACGATGGGGACAAATTAAATATTCTAAAAAATCATATTGGAATTCTCTGGTGGAGCTAGGCGGGATCGAACCGCCGACCTCTTGCATGCCATGCAAGCGCTCTCCCAGCTGAGCTATAGCCCCAAATGCTATCAACTTTCTCAACAGGCGGCGACTCTACGTGACGCATTTATAACTGTCAAGATGAGTGATAATTTTCGATAAATTGTATAGCGTTCTTCAATCTATCTAAACTTTTTCCTTGCCCCAATAAGCGCAATGTATCGTCTATACTGGGAGAAATAGCTGCGCCAGTTACAGCAACCCTCAATGGTTGTGCTAGCTTACCCATTTTAATATTGAATTTTTTGGCGCAATTATTGATAGAATTACTTATATTTTCGTTATCCCAATCATCACTATTTTTGAACTCATTATATAGAGTTTTTAGTGGCTCCAAAATAACTGGCTGTAAATATTTCTTTGCTGATTGCGTATCGTATTCCTCAAATTCTTTATAAAAAAAGATACTCTGCTCTGCCATACCTCTTATTGTTTCTACTCGTTTTTTTTGGATTTCTACTAAATCCTCCAGATCTGGACCTGAATTAGTTGAAATATTCATTTGATCAAAAAAAATATTTAATAAACTAATAAGTGATTTGTTATCAATATTCTTTATATGATGCTGATTAAGCCAAAGTAGTTTTTTAGGATTTATACTTGCAGCTGACTTATTGACATCCTTTATATCAAATTCAGATATCATCTCATCAATTCTGAATATTTCTTGATCATCTTTAGACCAACCGAGCCTAATAAGATAATTTAATAATGCATCTGGTAAATAACCTTCATCTCTATAATTCAATACACTAGATGTTCCATCGCGTTTTGATAATTTTTTTCCATCAGCGCCTAAAATCATTGGAACATGCGCGTAGTTTGGTAACACTGCGCCTAAAGCATTCAATATATTGATTTGTCTTGGAGTGTTATTTAGATGGTCATCACCACGAATAACATCTGTTATTTTCATATCCCAATCATCCACAACAACAGTTAAATTATATGTTGGCGAGCCATCCGAACGAGCGATAATTAAGTCATCAAGCTCACTATTCTGAAATATTACTTCTCCTTGTACTAAATCATTAATTACGACAATACCATCAAGCGGAGTTTTAAACCTAATAACTGGATTAATATTGCCTGGAGGATCAATATCGCTGTTACGACAAAAACCATTATATCGTGGTTTTTGTCCTTTCTTCAGAGCCTCGTTACGCATCGCTTCAACCTTTTGCTTGGTGCAATAACAGTAATAAGCATTACCATTCTCAAGTAATTGCTGTATTACATCCTTATACCGTTCAAACCGTTGTGTTTGAAAATAAGGGCCTTCATCATAATCTAAACTTAACCAATTTAATCCTTCATGTATTACACCTATTGCTTTATCCGTTGATCGTTCTTGATCGGTATCTTCAATTCTCAAAATAAATTTTCCATGATTACGCTTGGCATGTAACCAAGAAAATAATGCGGTTCTAATGCCTCCAACATGCAATAACCCAGTAGGGCTTGGTGCAAAACGTGTTCTAACAACCATTTGAATAATTAATTATAAATAACATAATAATCTTAAGCGCCTGTTTTTCTGATTTATTAATGTTAAAGTTATTTGAAATAGCTAATCTAGCTATTTAATTGAGTCTTACTATTAATATAAAATAACGAAATCACTCATATTTTTAGATAACAATTATAATGAATTTGGGTAAACAAAAACATCTGTTATTTTTCACAGCGCTGATTGTTTTAATTCTATTATCTGAATACTATATTTTAGGCATAACCCCTAACCCCGAAACTCAAAGATATAAACTATGGTTTGCGATAGGGCCGCATTCCCCCTTTAAATTAGACAATTCATTATTGTGGTTAAGTCAGTTTAATTTTGGGACTCCTCGACTAGGAAATCCATTATTAATAAATTATTCACCCTCAAGTTATTTTGGCTTATTGATCCAAGAACCTTATCTAGGATTAATTATTTGGTCAATATCACTATTTCTGGGGATCTGGGGTGGATTTAAATTATTTCAGCAATTTTGTGAAAATAGAATCATTGCGTTTATATCAGGAACTTGTTTTTCTCTAAGTGGCGTCATGATTATTACAGCCCTTATTGGTGTAACTATTGAACAAATACCATGCACAACATGGACTCTTTATTTTCTTGTGAAATACATAAAATCTAATAATTTAAAATTTCTTTTTACTTCAGTATTAATTCATGCATTACATTTTTATATATCATCCGGTTTTCCAACATGGTTTTACCTTTCAGCGTTTATTAGTTTTTATATGTTTGGGGTAGAAATTTCTAAAATAATCGCGAATAAAGAAAAAATATTAATAAAATCTACCCTACTAAATATTTTAAAAAATCAATTTATTTATTTTGGACTTCTTTTCTCATTTTTAGCAATCATCTTACTGCCAATAATTGAAATGATGCCATATGTTTCGCATAGGCATCTGGAAATTGGTGATCCGGGGTACCGTTATGCTGGCAGATTTAATCCTAGCGAGTTTTTTCTTTTTCCTTTCTTATTCCCTGGAATTTATAAAACCGGTAATCAATTCTTTTCATTCGTAAATTTAAGCTATATTGGTTATGCACCTTTATTCTTTTCTTTGTTATGGATAAAAAATAGTACAAGACGAATATGTCAAATAATAATCATTACATTATGTGTGATTATTTTTGCAGCTAGCTCTTTTCCGCCAATTGATACGCTACTACGTTTTATTCCTGCACTTACAGAAACACGTTTATCTTCAATGTGGATGTTTTGTTGGAATTTAGCTTTCCTTTACATGATGATTTTGTCATTAAGAAAATTAGGTAATGAAATAAAGTTTCCAGGAGCGCTAAAATTTAGTTATCTATGCATGATGGCAACCTTTTTAATTCTAATATTCCTTTATTTTGGACATTTATTGAAATTTGATTTTGGATTTAACATAAATTTACCTGTATTTAATGGTAAATCATATCCCACGCCACCTGACTACCTAATAAATTACGAATACTGGAACTGGATAGAGTCGCTACGACCAATATTTGTATCAATATGCATAACACTTACATTATTACTAATCGTAAAATCCTTAATTTCATATAAAACAATGCTCCTTATAATAGCGTTCATTTCAATATTAGATATTTCTACATGGGTAGGAAATAGAACACTCAATTATACAAACCAACATATCCAATTAGATAATCAATATCGGAATAATATGCTGCATTTAGAGAGATTTGAGGGATTTCAACCGCCTGCATTAGGCAAAGGAAGGGCCCTATTTTTCGGATTGCCTAAAAGTTTTCCTGAACAGTATAATTTTTTAGCATATAGGCAATATTTCGAATCAGTTCATCCTGCAACATCATTACCAACAAAAAGAGGCTTTAAAATGTCTATTTTACTCGGATGGAATGAATCCGATATGATAGATGCAGGTCATATATATAAGAAATTATCGATAGAGGATTTTTTACTATCAGATAAAATCCAACTTGCTAGGTCCTTGAATATTAAATATTATTTTTCAAATCAACCAATATCGAATGAATACCTTAAAAAATTTAGCTTCAAAAGAATTAGACTTGATGATCGTATTGGTATGTATCTCTATGAAGATCTAGAAGCATTGTCTAGGGTAATTGCATATGGGAAAATAAAAGTAGTTGATAACTATAATCATGCCTTTGAGCTAATTAAAAATAATAAGGCAGCAATTTCAAAGGAAGCTCTCGTTGAAAAGAAAAATGATGATCTAAAAAATATTAATGAAATACTAGAGCAAAATGATCTGAAAATAATATCTTATGCGCCAACAAAAATAATATTAAATACAAATTTTTCAAAAGATTCATACATAGTTTTAAGCGAAATAAACTATCCTGGTTGGTCAGTTGATGTCGATGGAAGAAAAAATACAATTTATTCATCTAATCTAATAGGGAAAGGAGTATTTGTTGAACCAGGAAATCATAGGGTTATTTTTAAGTATCAGCCAAAATATTATTTTGCTGGAATTATAATTAGTGTTATTGGGGTATTGACTTTCCTAGTTTATGCTTTTGTTGCGTCAAGAAAACATATTTACACATCAAAAGAATAATTTTTTCATTTTTATTAAATAAAAAAATAAAATTATTTTTCTATAAAAAATTATAAATTTACTTCATAATAAAACAGTTATGAAAAATAAAATATCAGTTATTCTCCCAACTTATAATGAAGCTGAAAATATTCGTATAATAATAGAGATAATTTCAAAAGAATTAGATAAAAAAAATTATGAAATAATCGTTGTTGATGATAACTCCCCGGATGGGACATCAGAATTAGTAGCTAAATTAAAAAATATATACCCTAACTTAGAATTAATAACTAGAAAATCAGATAGAGGTCTGGTTAATTCAATAAATGATGGAATATATCATGCAACTGGCAATATTTGTATTTGGATGGATGCAGATCTATCAATGTCTCCTAAAATGATTAATGTAATTATAGAAAAAATTGATACTGGCGCAGATCTAGTTATCGGGTCACGTTATATTGAAGGTGGCGGGATTAAAGGCTCAGATCAAAGGGGCCATAATACGCCAGTGTATACACTATGGAAAAATTTAGTTACATCTGAAGACTCACTAATATCAACAATCATATCAAAAATTGGTAATAAAATTATTAAATTAATTCTACAAATAGATTTGCATGATTATAGTAGCGGCTATTTTGGCGCAAGAAAAGATATACTAAACAAACTTGGTGTAGAAGGTGGTATCGTTGATTATTGTATCTCACTGCCCTACAGAGCTTGCATGAAAGGTTATAAGATTGTTGAAATTCCTATGCTTTTGGATACTAGAAAATTCGGAAAATCAAAAACTTCTAATAATTTTTATGAAATATTAAAAATTGCATTGTACTGTTATACAAAAACAATTCGATTAAAATTAACCATAAAAGATGAAAGAAAAAAATAAACAAAGAACAATATGAATAAAAAAACTGAATTATTCTATAATAAACTTATATATGTAAATGATATTAATTATATTACAAATCAAATACACAGAAACATTACGCAAGAAGAAATAAATAATAAAACAATATTAGACTATGGGTGCGGGGCAGGATGCTTTTCATTCTTTATTCTAGAATATTTGCCAAAAAAAATCATTGGAGTTGACATAGGTGAAGATAATATAAGCTACGCCAAGAAGAAATTAATAGATATATCTTCAGATAAAATAGAATTTATATGCGATGATCTAGAAAATTATGATCTAGAAAATAATAAATACGATCTAATCTGGTCCGACACAGTAATTGAATTACTTTCAATGGAATTAGAAAAAATAATTATTGGATTAAAAAAAGGTTTGAAAATAAATGGAAAGTTATATATAAGTTTTCTTAAATATAATATAAAAAATAGAGTAATTTTTAGGATTGTAAATTTATTATCCAATACCGTACCTACATATTTTCAAATATTTTTTTATTATCTAATAATACCAATATACTATATAAGTGGATTATTTAAGAAAAATATCAAAATTAACCATAAACAAATAAGAAATAAAACAAAGTATCTTTTTATGCCACAGGCAAAATTGATAAAAACTGATAATATTCAGAATATTCTTATAAAGAATGGTTTCGAAATTATTTACACAAGAGAAAGAATTAAGTCAGACCTAAATAGTCCAGATCATATTGAAATAAAAGCAATAAATATTTCTTAATATTCTTAAGCATGCATAACTTTTAAAGCACCAAACACTTTTGATCTCAATTGATGTAATGATTTAGTCTTCAATATACTTCTGAAAATATATTTAGGGCGAAAATAAAATCTAGAGTAAGCATGTTTTTGCAATTTAACTAGCTCATTTAATGTTAATTTTTCTTCCCAATGATCTACTGTAAACCCAATGAAAGGCCTTCTGGCAAACTCCTGCCATCTACCACCTTCTATTAAGCCTTTTTCTACTGCTTGATCATAAACCTGAGTATTAGGATATAAAGTTAATATAGCAATTTGCGCGTAGTCAGGATCAAAATTAATCAGTGCTTGAATACTTTGAAGTACATCATCACGATCCTCGCCAGGTAATCCCAGCATATAATCTGCGATAGTCTCTATGCCTAATTCTCGACACCATTGAAGCGTTTGTTTTGCATGACTAACCTTAGCTCCCTTTCGAAGTACCTTAAGGCTTTTATCAGTTCCTGCTTCAATACCAAACGAAATCATTCTACAGCCTGAATTTCTTGCGCGTCTTAATGATTCATGCGTGACGGTATTTACTCGACCTCGAAAATCCCATGCAATTTTAAGTTTACGTTTATCTATCTCATCACAAATATCTATTATTCGTTGGGAAGTTATATTAAATAAATCATCATAAAAATGCACTTCTTCATAGCCCATTGCTAAACATTGCTCCATTTCATCAACAACTTTTTCAACATCTCTGGGACGATGCTGTTTAAATGGAATATCGCAAAAAGTACACTTAAACGGACACCCTCTACTAGAAATCATTGTTGCTAATTTTGAGGAGACGCCAACAATACTACTATAGTTAATATGTCTTATATATTCTCTATTTGGCGCAGGTAATTGATCAATATCATCTATGTATGCTGGCGGTGCTGAGACCTTTTGAAGGAATCGTTTATCCTTCTTCATTGGCGTAGAAGTCCACTTCTCAATTGTTTCCGCTGTGTAAACTCCCTTTATATCGCTAAAATCTTTCTTCTTCTCCAAACATTTTACTAGCTCGGTAAAAGCAATTTCTCCTTCACCCACAACAATCGAATCGAACTCCGGCAATTGCGCTGCTTCAAGTGGAAAAGCGATTGGATGATGACCTCCTAGGCATATATGTGCATCTGGACATATTTTTCTTATTGTTCTTGCGGCCAATACAACATCCATCAACGCTATTGTAAAACTAGTTACGCCAACGACATCTGGTTTTATTTCATTGATTACATTGTGCAAGTCATCATGAGATATTTTTTCAGCGATACAGTCCTTGAAGTAAAATTCGTGTCCATCTGTATTTTGTTCTAAGTACGTAAGAACATAAAGCAAACCGAGAGGCGGAAATAAGCCATAATCTACGGTTTCAATAAACTTTTCACTGCCATCATTCTCTTCATCGGGATGTTCAATAACTGTATATTGATCCGGCGGGTTAAGCATTAAAATTTTCATAGAAATGATTATCGTAAACTTATAAATAAGAAAGTTTTAAAGTTTTAACGATTTAAATTAATACCTCTAAAAGTAGCTATAAACCCGCAGATTATATCATTTTTCATTATTTAGACAAGGTCTATATCACTACTAGAATAAGGCTTTAATAATCATTAAGATTTTTTTTTCATCCCGCGCTCTTGAGGATCAAAAGAATCTGGAAATATAGATTTTTCAGAATAAATTGAATTTTTTAAGTTAGTATTTATCAGATTAGCTTCATACAGATTAGTATTGATTAAATTACTATTTTCAAGATTTGAATCTTTTAGGTTAGCGCCATTTACTATTGCATCTTGTAAATTTGTATTAGAAAGATCTGCGCTTACTAATTTTGCAGAGATTAATTCTAATCCTGAGAAATCAAGATCGCATAATATAGCATTAGATAAATTTGCATTTCTAAAACAAGCGCCAGTAGCTTTGACATTTCTTAAAATAGATTGGGAAAGGTTTGCTTCAGTGAAATTTGTACCAACAATATCTGCATCGGTTAAATCAGTTTCCGATAAATTTGCTCCAGTTAAATCAGCTTGACTAAGATCAGTCCAAATAAATGAGCTACCTTTAAATATGGCCTTTATAAAATATCCTTCGCTTAAGTCTGCATCATCTAAATTAGAATTAGAAATATTTGCACTATTTAAATTGCATTCACAAAGATCTGCGTTAGTTAGTTTAAGATTTGAAAGCTCAGCCATACTACCTTCATGGCCATCAGATGAGAGCCATAATGAGTGATTCAATATAATTAACTCTAGTTCTGTAGAATCCAAGATAGCTACCTAATATTAAGATTTTGTATAAATATAATTATATATTTTTCATTCTAAATTAAATATTTTATTTTTAATAGAAAATATAACTGAATAAATAAAGATTATTAGATATAGAATTAAAAATATTGGCGAAATTATAGGATACATGAAGCTCAATAATATACTAAGAACGACAAATAGAATTCCGAACAAAGGGATTTTTATTTTAGCTAATATCATTTGATTATCGACTATTCTATTATTAGTGAATCTTATATTTTCAAAGTAAAAATCTATATTTTTTATGTCTTTTTCTATTTTTAATGGTAAATTTAATGTAATAGAATGAATAATTAGGATCGTATTCATTAATAAACTACTTTGTAGTTTAAATTCTTCGATTATAATTAATGACAATATTAACTGTCTTATTAATTCATTTACTGTGGTGCCGTGAACTATTCCATTTAATGTATTATTTCTAATTACACTTACAAGTAAGAAAATAATCATAGATATTAATAATGCCAATGAATCAATGTATGAGAATTTATACAAAAGAAAAATAATTATAATACTTGGGATATTTTTCCATATTTGAAAAAAATTATTAGTTCTATTGATATTATCATTAGTAATAATAGATCTTATAAAAACAGTAATCTCGCCTATGAAATAAGTAAATATTATGAGAGGTATTAGGTTTTTTATATTCCCACCAATATATTGAGACCATAAAAAACAAATAATAATTGTATGAATTAATTCTGGGAAATACTTTAATTTACTATCTTTATTTTTCATTTAAAAAATAATTATATTTAATAAGCGTGATTATCAAAATAATTTATGATTATTTATAATATTTTTATTAAATTTCTATTAAATTTTTGTAAAATAATTATTGATCCGCTAGTAATAATGTCAATAATAAATATATAAAAATGAATTGCAATTACACATGCCGCTACGAGATCAATATTTGTATTTATGACGTCAGGATTTAATATTGATATGGAAAAGAAAAGACCAAAATGTACAACGCCGATCCCAGCGGGAGCACTCGGAATCGTTAATGCCAATGAAGTAAAAACTAGAAAATATATAAATGCATAAGAGGGCAATTCCATTAATTCAATATATGGTATTGAAATAAAATAATATATAGAAATAACTAATACCCAACCACTCAGAAGTAAAATAATCGCTTTAATAATCTGATTAACCGATCTAAAACAATTTAGACCCTGATGAATATCAGAATTTATTCTCGAAAAAATAGAATAGTACTTTCCATGTACTATAGACTTAAATATATTAGCTATTTGATGATTGAAGTATAAAAATATTGAAATTAATAAAGTCAGGAAAAATAGTAACAAAGGTAGAATTTTAACTCGATCAATTATTTCGATAGAATTAGTCTCTATCATAATGATAATGAATAATATAGAAAGAATAAAAACTACATCGATAATTTTTTCAATTAGAATATAAGATAGAATTGAAGCCTTACTTACATCCTCTTTTTTTGAAAGATAGAAAGCTCTAACTATCTCGCCAAATCTTGCAGGTAGAATATTATTATAGAAATATGTAAGAACAATTGCTCGTAACGAAATAGAAAATGATAATTTTGGATTAACATATTTAAGATTATTCTGCTGATATAAAGATCGAATTAAATAAAAAATTACTGTCAGTAAAACAATAATAAAAATATGATAAAAGTTAATATAATCTAAATTTTGGAATATTAGATTAATATTAGTGTCTTTAAATGCTAAATATAAGAAAATTATACTTATCAGATATCCTGTTAGTTTTAAAACTAGTTCTGATATCATTTTTTCTATTTATGTGCCACAACGGCCATATTCCAATCTAAATCTGTAAGTTTACTTTGTATTTTCATGAATGGGTGGCAATCAATTTTTTTAAAACCGACGCTAGCAAGAAAGTATACTATTTCTTGTGGAAAAAAATAACGAACTATATGAGTTTCAGTATCACTGAAATTTATTTCATCATTTTCTTTTTCAATAAAACTATATGCAATTTCCACTCTATGGTTAAATGTATCTAATTTTATATCGTTGTATCTTATAAATTCTTTATTATCTACGGTTTCTTTTTTTGAGGTCTTTTGTGGTGGATCCGTGAGTACAGCTGGACCATACCATACGTCAAAAATGAAATTTCCATTTAAATTGATATGATTAAAAATATTTCTACATGCTAGTAATAATTTCTCATTAGTATTCATATATCCCATCACTGTAAACATCGATATTATAACGTCATATTTACAATCAATATTAAAATTCGTTACATCGGCACAATATAGATCGCATTCAATATTATTTTTTTTTAATTTCTTAGATGCTATATCAAGCATATACTGAGATTGATCGACTCCGGTAACCTCATATCCTCTCTTTTTTAACTCTATTAAGTGCCCGCCAGTACCGCATCCAATGTCTAAAATACTTTTTACATCCAGCTTATATTTTTTAAATAAATATTCTAAATAATCACATTCCGCAACATAATCTTTCTTTTTATAGAATTGATCATAGCTTTGTGAATATCTTTCTCCGAATTTTTCTTTAAGTTTCACTTTTATTTATTATCTTTTGATTTCTAATGAAAATTAGAAAATATTTCATGCATCGCATCACTTATATATTGTATTTGACTATTTGTTATTGCCTGTCCACTAGGCAGATATAAACCCTTTTTTGAGATATATTCACAAACTGGATAATTTTCTCCTATGAAGAGCCCCATATTTTTAAACACCGGCTGTTCATGCATACCAATAAAGAAAGGTCTAGATTCTATGCCTTTTTTATTTAATGCTTCCATAAAATCATTCCTTGTTAAGTCGCATTCTTTATTTAGAACTATTCCGTACATCCAATAAATATTTTTTGCCCATTTTTTCTCTGTTGGTAGCTGTATAGGTAATTCTGATAATTGCTTATTATACAATTTTGCCATTTCACGTTTTCGATTAACAAAAATATCAAGCTTCTCTAGTTGAGCCAAACCAATTGCAGCCTGAATATTACTCATGCGATAGTTATGGCCTATTTCTGTATGATAAAATCTCTTTTCTGGTTTAAAGCATAAATTTATCAATGATCGTGCCCTTTCTTCAAATTTTGAATTACTCGTCAATATCATCCCTCCCTCGCCAGTTGTAACTAATTTATTTGCATAAAAACTTAGTATGCTGATGTCGGATAGTCCGCCACATTTTTCTTTTTTGTATTCTGCTCCATGTGCTTCTGCGGCATCCTCTATAACATAGAGATTATGCTTTTCTGCAAGTTCCGCTATTGATTGCATATCAACAGGATGTCCATAAATATGAACTACCATAATGGCTTTAGTTTTTTTTGTAATTTTTGCTTCTATTTCATCGGTATTCATCGTCCATGTATCTAAATTACAATCAACCAGTACTGGTTTAGCACCAGCCTCTATTATTGCGGTAGCGCATGAAATAATAGTAAAAGCGGGCATGATAATTTCATCGCCTTTTTCAATGGGTAAGCATGCAACTGCCACCTGTAATGCAGCAGTTCCCGAGCTAACAGAAATCCCTGCATTCATTGAACAATAACGTGCGCATTTTTTTTCAAATTCTTTAACATATTTGCCTTCAGAAGATATCCAGCCACTTCTAAGGCAATCCAGAACTAATGCTTCTTCTCGTTCTCCAATTAAAGGTTCTGAAACGGGAATTTTATTCATTTTTTATTGATACTATTTCTAAGTGGTTTAGTTAAACGATAAGTGTCTTCTTCGTAATTTTGACCTCCTCTTGGCCCCTTGGTGAAAACAAAGAACACCGAATCTTCTAGAGCATAAAGAGCATGTTTTTCAAATTTATCTGTTTTTATCAAATCCCCAGGCTCTAAAATTGAAACTACGACGTTTTCTTTATTCTCTTGAGTAACGGCCTCTAACCTTCCAGAGTATAAATATGCCCATTGAATTGTCTCTTTATGAAAATGATTGCCTCGCTCAACACCCTTGTGAAGTAATAATAGTTACATGTTCAATTTCCTCATGAACCAATATATCGCTAATGATTCCTCGCTCATCATGATGGTTTGGGTTAATTTTTATAATTTCCACACTATCAATCTCCAATTTTATTGATTAGTTATTTACTATTTTTCCATATAAGAATTCTGACTAAAACAATAGTTATTAGACTATTGTCGGATTTGGAATGGGAATAATAAATTTACCACCAGCATCTCTATATTCAGACAAATTCTCCATGATTTCATCTTTAAAATTCCATGCGAGTAATAAAGCGTAATCAATTTCCTCTGTTACTAATGCTGAGTCGGGTAATACTTTAATATGTCCGCCCGGCGTATATTTATTTATCTTTAAATTAGACTTTTCGGTAACAAACTCCAAAATATTTTTACCGATACCACAATAATTTAATAATGTCATGCCTTTTGCTGGGGCACTAACTGCTGCTATTCGCTTTCCATTGGATTTTAAACTATATAATAAACTCATGAGATCACTACGATTTTGTTTTACATTATTTGAAAAGGACATTAAATTAATAGTTGAGTATATGTCGTTATCATTTTCAATCTTAATTATACTAGAAACCTTTTCTGAAATTTTTCTGGAAGATTGGCGACTAACAAAAATTCTTATTGACCCTCCGTGAATATCTACTTGTTGTATATCAAATATTTCAAATCCATTGTTCTTAAAAAAAAGTACTAAAGGTTTTATAGATAAATATGAAAGATGTTCGTGATAAATAGTATCGTACTCTAAATTGCTAATAAGGTTTGCTAAATAAGGTGCTTCAATAACAAAAATTCCATCATCATCCAATAAAATATCTAGGCACTCTAAGACAGCATTCAAATCATCGATATGCGCAAATACATTTGATGCAGTTATTACCTTTGTTTTTCCATAATCACTCAATATTTGCTTGGCAACATCAGTACTAAAAAACACTGGTTCTGTTTGAATATTATTTTTATTTGCAATCTGAGCAATGTTATCTGCTGGCTCAATACCTAGTACTCGACACCCTCTGTCCTGAAAACCTTTAAGTAAAACACCAACATTACTCCCAATATCTATCACTAAATCAGTATCTGCTAGCCCATAAGTTTCTACAATTACTTTAGCAAAGTCATCAAAATGTTTCCGCCCTGTTCGTGTAATTGAAGATTCGTATGGATAATCATTTCTATATAATACGTCTGGAGGTACAACATAGCTCAACTGGACAAACATACAGGAATCACACCGTAAAACTTTTAAAGGATAGTGTGTTTCTGGCTCATCCAACTGAGCTTTCAAAAGAAATGTATCCGCAGGAGGTGTGTAACCCAAATCAAGGAACTGAGTCAATTTGTTATTTCCGCATAATCTACAGGATTGTTTCATACAGACTGCCTCACATACCCTCTATATTGTTCTAACTTATTATTTTTTATCTGCAATAAATGAAAATGTAATACCTGTAATTATTATATATTAAGCAATATATTTTTTTTGAATTCATACATTTCGATATCCAATGGCACACCAGTATGGAGCGATATTTGAAAAACGGATATTTTCCAATCCAGCATTATTCATCATTATCTTTATTTGTTCTTTTGTAAAACGCTGTTCAATTCGTGTGCCGAATCTATCAAGAGAATCAGTTCTCATAGTATAAAAACTTTTATTCCTATATGAAGATAAAGGAATATTTCGTACATTTACTCCTACTTTTTCAAGCAAAAAAGATAATCTCGCAAGCGGGTAATAAATAATAATTGATATAATATTACAAATATTATATTTTATTCTAAATGGTGTTTTTGAAATAATTTTTCTAATTATATCCGCAGATTTCCAAATAAATAAATACCAATATGGTCGATTATCAAATGCGTAATAAAGGTAAATTAAAAACGGAGCGCCTGGTTTCAATTTTTTTGTACACTTTCTTATTGCATTTTCTGTGTCTGGTAAATGATGAAGAACGCCTAGTGAGTATGCAAAGTCGAGTGAACTATCTAAAATAGGTAAAGAATCAATTCTGCCCTGGATAACATAACATTTTTCTTTATCTAACAAATTTCTTCTTGCTACATTAACTGCCTTACTACTTGCGTCTATACATATGAGACAATTTACTTTCTCAGAAACAAATTTTGCCCAACGGCCAGTTCCGCAACCAAAATCAACTCCAGTTCCATTAGTAATTTTTTCTTGCCATGGAAATAATTTA
>Ga0114996_10003594_pt1 | contig 19118 bp, 19 predicted proteins | sample ArcticOcean_MG_C_4_FD_87039 | JGI IMG/M metagenome (GOLD analysis project Ga0114996, IMG submission 87039) | Marine microbial communities from western Arctic Ocean - ArcticOcean_MG_CB4_134 | ecosystem: Environmental > Aquatic > Marine > Oceanic | place: Arctic Ocean: Canada Basin | collected...
CCTGATTCGAAATCAGGTGCCGTGCAAACGGTTGAGGGTTCGAGTCCCTTGCCCTCCGCTTTGATAGGAAGCCGTCGCCGTAACTCGGTTGCGGATTTCGTTTTGCGTCATTGTCATTTTGCTCTCCTTTAGGTTTGTGCTGAGAATGTGCTGAAATGGAATCCTCTTACTGTTCCGGGTGTTTCGATCTGATTCGTTCGGCGGCGTCGGATAATTGTCTCATCGCTTCCTGGGATTGGGCGTCGGCCAGATGAAAATACCAGTCGAGGATCTCACGGTCGACATGGCCGATCCACTTTCGCAAGACACGCTCCGACGTTCCTTCGTACGCGGCGAAGCTAATGAAGCTGTGCCGAAAAGTGTGCAGATGTCCCTGCAATCCAAGACGTTTGACGAGGCGTTTTAGGTATTGCAACAGCCGACGCTCGGAAATCTGACGACCTGCTTCGGGGTGTGCCTTGGTCACACGGGCGGTGAAGACCCAGCGGTTGACGGGCGGCATCTCGGTGAGCATCTCGTAAAGGCGTTCGATCATGGGAACGACCCGCTCATTCCCCGACTTCGGCTTCCACCCTTCCTTGGGCCGGATATGGACTAGCCGATGAACGCAGTCGATGTCGTCCCACGTCAGCCACTTGGCTTCGCCCACCCGGGCGCCGGTTTCAGCCAAGAACACCAATGGCTCGCGATGCGGTGACTGGGCGGAGGTAAGAATGCGGTCCACTTCGGCGCGGGTCCAGCAGGGTTGTGGCGTCCGTTTGGGCTTCTGGATTTTGAGTGCCTTGAGCGGATCTTCGCTGATCATCCCTCGCTTGTAAGCGAAGGTGACAAGTTGGCGAATCGTGACCGTGTCGTTGTGGACAGTCTTGGGCGCACCCGGCTTGCGTTGTTCACTGCCGGCGGCGCGCTCGGCGCGGAAGAGATCAACAATCGAGATGTTGAGCTGTGATATCCGCGTTGCTTTGCGACGGTCCGTCAACTCCAAGAGCAGGCTGAAGCAGAAATTATACTTGCCAATCGTCTTAGCCGATCTCTCTTCCCCCTGCAAGTGCTCGATGTATTGCTCGACAACGGCTTTGATCAGCGGCGCCCGGCGAAGGTGTTTGTGTTCGCCAGCCAGAATCTCCTTCTCAATTATCAGCGCCCGTCGGCGCGATTCCTTTTTGCTCTTGGTCTTAAGCGATTTGCGAAGTTGTTTTCCGGCGTGCTGATAATTCACTTGCCAAATTCCGTTTCTCGGGTAGATCGAAACAATCTCGCCAACCTTTTCATAGCGCACATCATCGTCGGGTTGTAAATGACTATTTGACATTGTTTATTCCTTCGTTGAATATGAGCTTGAGAAGTCGATTTCGTTCAAATCGTAGATATTTGCCGACTTTGCGGCTGCAACTACGCAGCAAGCCCCGACTTGACCAGTTGTAGATCGTGGCCTCGGGGACGCGGACCAATTCAGCAGCTTCTTCGACCGTGAGAACGGGCGGAAACTTCTTTGCCCAGTGCGGATCGTCGAAAGCACGGGAGACATCGGTGTCAGAGAGTTTGAGCGACTGATCGTCCATCGCAGCGATTCCGAGGGTTTATACAGCCAAAAGTGTCGGGCTGATTTCTCTAGAATCGCACAGTTGTCTAAACACCGATAACTGAGAACTCAGATAGATCTCATAGAGCTAGATTCGCCGCCACGCGAAGCCTTCGCCAGTGCCATCGGCATAGAATGTTATGCACCTCAGGCCCGTTTTGAGCGACCGGATCGTGGCGTGCAGCCGCTGCTGGTCTCGGCCACCCGGCAGCGGATCATCGATTCGCGGTGGCCACCCTTCCTCCTCAAACGTCTCCAGCACAAGGATGATGTTTGTAGCGGCTTTGGGCCTTTTGACGGTCCGAATCTTCTCGCCTCTGAGCGTAAGCACATGCGATTTGCAGTCCCAATGTGGCACTGTCCGATCAGGAACCTCACCGGCGCCTACACTTACTGCCTCTTCCCCCACCTCTTGCAAAAGCCATTCGGCCTTTGCGGCTGTGAAATAGTCCAAATCACGGCCTAACTCGATGATGGCACGATACTGCGATACACCACGAAAGTGCCCATATATCTCAATTAAGTCGAAGTCCGTTCGTCTGCTATAGTCGAAGATGTCGCCACCCATTTGCTCACGCTCGCTAGCAGAAAACACTCGTGTCCAAGCAAGTGAATAGTACTGGGTCGAATTTCGCAGATAGGTCTCCATGTGGGCGAGCTCGTTTCGCACGTCCTCTGGAAGCTGATTGTGATTAGATGGCGACTCAGGCATCACAGACTCTCCTTCTCAGCAAGAATTGCGTGGCGACAAGATCCAGTATTATACCGTGTCGGTGTCCTGGGCTTTTTGGAGATGATCATTGCCTGCTAGTGAGACGGCGGCATCTCCGCGAACATTGGCATTCGCGATGGCCCAAATTTCGGCCAGTGTGTCGCCCAACACATTCGCGAAACGCTTCTGGATTTCATTTAATTCCTCCAGTGGTTGGTTCAAAGTGGCCCCAAGAGACTCATGTTCACAGTCTCGATTCGGATCGACCATTTCTCATTCCTTTCAGTAAGAACTTGAGGTTATCTTCCTGTCACGTGCGTATTATGGCGTGTGCCTCCAGGATAGCGAACTTCCACCAACGGATTCACAAGCCTGCGACCGCGAGGATCGCAGCGGCACTCATGCGGCGATCTGCTGGAAGTGATTGCTGCGTTGGTAGTGTTAAAACCCAAGGAAACGTCACTAAGACGCGCACACTGAAGGCAGTGTGCGGCCCCGGAAATTGCGTCTGGTGACGTCACCTGCCCCGCACCGTCTTTATGACTTGGTTGCTCTCGACGGTGAATCGCACATTTTGCGATGGTGGGCGCAGGGCGGCACGAATGGTCGACCACAAGATGTGTTCGACCGGAAATCGCCAAAGAAAATGGCAGTACCGATGGTTAACGCTTCCCATACTATATTGACGCAAAATCCGCCTGAATTTAGTTCGACGACTTGCCCACTTCGGGGTCTATCGTGTTTGTTCAAATCCCGAAGCAATTCTGTCATGAAAGAACCAGGCAGTGACAGGTTGACAACCTGATCACCGCCCGTTTTGGCTTTGGCCTCTGGATCGGCGTTCGGGCCGTGTCGTGTGCGTTGCCCCATCTTTCGCGCAAGTTGACGATCACGGTGTCAAATCCGCCAGAACAGCAGCGCACAAATGACTTCCGAGAGAGGGCATTTCGCAAACACTTATCGTGGCAGTTAGTAGGTGAAACGTTTTTCTCGATTGTATATCTCCGTGAAGACGTCATCTTGCGAATTATCACCGCCGTGCTTCGTTCGACAAACTAGGCTTCTCGTCCCAGCTTTGGTCGGACTTCGAGTTGGATCTTGGCAGAGACACGTGCTCCATTCCAATCCGCTAAGTACAGCCCGTTCGGCGTTCGATCTTGAAGCAGCGATAACGGCGGCTGACACGTTCATGGCGAGGGAAACGGCTTGTGAAAAAAGAATGCCGCTTCATAATAAAGTTAGTGCGTGACTGGATTCAGGTTGACAAACCTACGAAAGGATAGCGAAGAAGGCGGCGCAAATTCGCCGTAGCCCAAGTCGTCGGCCACGATCAAATTGAGATGATCTCGCAACGTGGTGTCCTTGTCACCGAGCTAGACCAATAATGGCCGACGACAAGTAGCAATCATAATTTGCGAATCCCATAAAACGCTGGGAAATATGAGGGAAACGCGGACCAACCCAGTTTTATCGAATCATCGCGAATCCCATCAGATTCAGTGGAATTGGGTGCGATTAACTACACATTGCTACACTGGCGTCCTTACGGTCGCCCCTCTGTGCCAACACGCGGTTGCTTGTACGACACCACGCAATCCCGGGCGTAAAGGGCCTCGGACGACAAACAGCTCGGCTGACAATGCGACGATCAATCTTGAGGACTATCGACTGGTTCGGATCCTGCTGCGATCACCAGTCGTCTGTTCGCCCGATGATCTATGCGATCCACTTACCATCGACATGATCAACCGGGCCAACATTTTCCTCAAGGTGAAATACGGACCAGATTCCGTTGTGCATAATCCATTCGCTGCCGTAGACTATGACAAATTCGTCCATGGTCGTGGTGGGCCGCCACGCTGCGAATTGGTGACTCGCAAAGAAATCGCCGATTTAGGAAATACTGGATCAGAAACAGTAAAACAACTCCTCGAGTATTTACGGTATCAAACGGATGGCCACTCGGTGTCCGCAAAAACGGGGCTGCGCCGGCGACTGCAGAATCGGGACGAGTGGCAGGCTGCGTCGATAGATAGCCTGACGGCCTGTCTCCGGCCCTGGACGTATAAGCAAGTTCGCATTCGGCTTGAACGCCTGAGCTAACCGGGTGGCGGCCAACAAGTTTTTGAAATGTTCGCTTTCGTCGTCATATTCAGCAGGCCGTGCTGTTAGGTAGGCGCTCGGCAAGTTTGCGGCAGGTCCAATCCTCCGTGTATTTCAGCAGCAACAGTTCACGGTCCTTTCGAGATAGATTGCACAAGGCCTTTCGTACCAATTCCATTTCTTCTTCCGCTAAGAGCCATCTCAGCGGATCGCCCTCCGTGGCACGTTCGTCGTCCTGTCGGCGATGATCATGATAGCCGTCGACTCGTCTGCCGTCCCGACCCTTTCGCCGCCGATAAAGCAAACTCTGCCATACTGCCACGCGATAGAGCCAAGCCGATATGCCGTCCGCATCGATTGACAGTGATTGGTTGCGCGCAGCCGCCAGCGCCACCTCCTGCATGACATCATTGACGGCGTGAAAATCGTAGACCCGCGCCGAGACCACGGTCCGCAGCCACCGGCGATGCGACTCCAGAGCGGCCGGCACGTCAACGGAACCATTGTCCGAGTTGTGTCGTGGATTGATGGTGGCCATATACATTAGAGTATTGCCGTTAGGCTAGAAACCTCACACGCAATCTGGCAAGATTTTGAAGAATTCCGCAATTATGCTATTTTTGCGGCCCACCGTAAGCTAATATCCTCGATCAAGGCAGCTGTCGATCGCGAATTTCGAAGCGACCGTACCAAAACAGAAAATGGTGCCGGACGCACGATCACCAAGGCAGGGGCCTTGGCGGTTGGCCTCTCGCGGCGGATCTGTCAGCGAAGGGTGCGCCGCTACTACGACTTGGGCACCGCAGGCCTCGATGACGGCCGCGGCAAGCAGCCACGTTCTCCGCTCTCTGCCGACCAGGAACAGGCGGTCCGCCAGCGAATCGACTCCGGCGCAACCGACCAGGACGAAGTCTGCTCGCTGCGAGGCAAAGACATCCAGCGTATCCTGGCCGAGAAGTTCGGCCTGCTGTGCAGCTTGGCGGGCGTCTATCATCTGTTACACAGTTTGGGATACTCTTACCTGCGTCCGCGACATCGCAAAGCGGACCCGGAGAAGGGCGCGGCTTTCAAGTCGCAATGGCCCGAGAAACTCAAGGCGATCGCCGCCGAACATCCGGACAAACAACTGCGGGTTTACTTTCAGGTCGAATCGTGTTTTGGCCAACAAGGGACAACGACCAATGTTTGGGCAGAAAAAGGGTCACGACCCACGGCGATTCGGCAAACGGAGTACGAATACTTGTGGGTGCTGGGCGCGGTGTGTCCTGAAACGGGGCACGCCGAAGAGCTGTTGAGCCCGCAGATGAACACCAAGATCGTCAACGCGTTTTTGGAACTCTTTTCCGAGACATTTCCCGAGAACGAACACGTCGTGATGATCTGGGACGGCGCAGGCTTCCACACCAGCAAGCAGTTGCGGGTCCCGGACAGCGAAGTGCGTAAAGAGCTCTCGAAAAAGCGGACGCTAGCTCGGAATACAGTCCGCACCATGCTGCTGCGGATGGAGGAAAAGGGCTGTCGGCTCTGCTTTGTGTGCTGCTAAGTCCGTTGACGCCTGGTCGGATACCGCGATTCTCTCGATTCAGTTGCCTGTCGAGTCTAGATCGCCATAGAGTTTGCGCACCTTGCCGTCTCGCTCCATGATTTGGAAGCTGCCGTAGCTGAATTTCCAGATCATGCGTTTGGCGTAGTTTTCCGAGTATTCGAGAATCTCCGACGCCGGGCTGGAGAATTTGAAAGGACTGGCCAGCCTTCGTACGCTGGACCTCACAGGTACTAAGGTCACCGACGCCGGGGTGGAGCACCTGAAGGGGTTGGACAATTTTCGAAACCTGAATCTCGGCCTGACCAACGTCACCAATCTGGCGCAAATGAAGGGCATGACGAAACTCAAAGACCTAAACCTCAGCCACAGCACCGTCACCAACGCGGGGCTGGAGAATTTGAAAGGACTGCCCAGCCTTCGTACGCTGAACCTCACGGGCACTAAGGTCACCGACGCCGGGGTGGAGCACCTGAAAGAGTTGCCCAATCTTCTGTCCCTGAAACTCATGGAAACCCAGGTCACCGGAACGGGTCTGAAGAACTTGAAAGGGCTGGCATTTCTTTACCTCAAAAACAGCACGGTCACCGACGCGGGACTGGAACAAATGAAAGGGCTGACCGCCCTCCACGCACTGTACCTCGGCAATACCAAGATCACCGGCGCCGGGCTGGAGAACTTGAAAGCGATCAAGTATCTCACCCTCGACAACACCACGGTCACCGACGCTGGACTCGAGCACCTGAAAGGGCTGACCACCAAGCTCAACAGACTGGATCTCAAAGGAACCAATGTCACCGACGAAGGTGTCAAGAATCTCAAGAAGGCACTGCTGGGTTGCAATATTAGTCGCTAATCATGCACACAAAGCTTCATTTTCAGCTCCGGGCTGTAGGGCGGCAACTGAACCAACGTAACGTTCTCCGGTACGACCAGCGACCCGCTGGTGTGAAATCCGGCCCCATCCCAAATCATGACCGCGTGCTCTTCTTCGGGGATCGTCCGAGAAAAGTGCTCCAAGAATATGTTGATGACTTTCGTGTTCAACTGCGGGCTCAGCAGTCCCTCGGCATGACCTGTCTCGGGGCATACCGCTCCGAGTATTCGCTTGGACCAATCCGGGATTGACGGCTCAAAGGTAGGTCCTAGATTTGGCCAACGGGTAAACAGCCACTCAAGGACGATCTCAGTTTCAGTCCGCGCCAGTTTCAGGGCCAGGCAAGCGTGTGGCCCGGCTCCGAAACCTAAGTGGTAATTCGTCGGTCGGTCGACCTTGAATTCGGTGGGGTTGGTGTTGCGATCTAGTATCAAATGGACGTTGGGGGATAATTGATGACAAGATAAGAAATTCGCCGAAATCTCGACACACGCGGCCGACAGACGGAAAAATCTGATTCGGTGGGCCCAAATGCGTTACAAAAGTAACGCGTGGCTATTGACAGGCTCTTAGCATGCGCTATAATCGTAACGGTAATGGAGTTTCACGAAGAAGGATTACAAAATGTCAGACTCGAAAAAGCTCAGCCGTCGGCAGAGGGAGATCATGGATGTGGTCTTTGGATTGCGGAAGGCGACGGTCAACCAGGTAGTGTCGGAACTTTCCGATGCACCAACTCCGATGGCAGTGCGGCGGATGATGCATGTGCTCGTCGATCGAGGGTTCCTGAAGGGACGGCGTCACGGGCGTAAAGTCGTTTACTCTCCCGCAAGATCACAGGCGACCGCAGGGGTGAAAGCGCTGCAACATGTGCTCGATACGTTCTTCGGTGGCGCTATGGACAAAGCGCTCGCGGCGCATCTTTCCCGCAAAGAGCCCGTCACTGCAGAACGGCTGGAGAGGTTAAAGAAGCTCATTGAGGAAACCCGAAAAAAGGGAGACTAATCTGATGACCAACGATACCCTATCCCCATTGTTGTTCGATATGCTGGCCAAAGGCGTTATCCTATTTCTGCTCGCAAGCGTCGCAATCGTCCTGATGCGCCATGCATCCGCGGCGGGCCGGCACTTCGTCTGGTTGTGTGCGGTGACTGGCGTTCTATTCCTTCCACTGAGCGCATGGCTGCTCCCTCCGCTGCGGGCACTTCCTGATGGGTTGCGTTGGGAGCAAGTCCGAGTTTCTGAAACCTCCCCATCTGCGACGTCCCCAGGCACGACCGTTGAGGAAGCAAGAACGGATGCAGCGGCCGGCAATCCTGCGGATATGTTTGAGGGCAACTCAGAGATTCCCGAGTTGCCCACCATGTCGTCTGCGAAATCTGAAATGCCTGAACCAATGGCAGGAATCAAGGTTTCATCGGAATCTACAGCTGCGCCGTATCGAGTCGAATCAATTACGGTGAAAGCCTCGGCGGAAATTGTCGACTCGCCAAAACCCGAGCCGCCAACTCTGATTTCGGCGGCGGCAGCGACAGAACCATCCATCTCGACTCAGCATGCGAAAAGCGATGCCCCGGCAGCAAGCACTTGGGCGTTCGACACCCGTTGGTTGCTAGTGGCATGGGGCATCGGGTGTTTCGTCCTTCTCGTCCCACTCATGCTGAGCGCTGTTGCGCTTCGACGAACGGCAGTACGTTCCCGGCGTTTGCATGAGGGCCCCGTGATCGACCATGTCGCCGCGATACAGCAAGAACTTGGACTACGGCGACCTGTGCGAGTCTTTCTCAGCAACGAGCGGGCGATGCCCATGGTCTGGGGAGTTATCCGGGGCAAGTTGTTGCTTCCTGAGGAAGCCATCCATTGGTCATGTCAACGACTGCGCACGGTTTTGCTCCATGAGCTGTCCCACCTCAAGCGTCGGGATCCGATCGGCCTGCTCGTTGCCCACCTTGCCCTGGCCATTCATTGGGTAAATCCACTCGCATGGATCGCCGTGCGCGGTTTGCGGGCAGAGCAGGAAACTGCGTGTGATGATGCGGTGCTCCGCCATGGAGTGCGTCCGAGTGACTACGCGGCGGAGATGCTCGCCATGACCAAGCAGTTTTACACACCTTCGATGCGTTCAACGGCACTCACCATGGCTCGCGGAGAAACGATCGAGGGACGCATCACTGGAATTCTCGACATGGCTCGCAATCGTGGTGCGCTGCCACGATGGGTCGGAGTTTGGGTTGCCATCCTGGCAGCTTTCATCGCACTTCCGCTGGCTATGTTGCGGGCAACAACACAAGACGATACAGACCGCGCTGCCACTGCCGCAACCGAAGTGGACGCATCATTCGATCAACTCGAGACGAAACTGCGTGAGATCGTTGCTGAGCCCTGGAAATCAGACAAAGTGCAACGCATGGCCCATGTCGCAGATCAACTGGCGACGCTCGATCCGGAGAAGGCGCTCACACTCGCCCAGCTCACAACAAGGGACCATGGCCTGCAACTGACTAGTTTCAGCATCAGAGAGCTGACAAGGAAAAACGCAGGGCAGGTCGCTTACAACTCTCTCGTCAAAAGAGTCAACGCCCTGCCCCAGGTCGACCATCGTGACGCGGCAGCCATCGCCATGGTGCGTGCCGCAGCAGAGCGTGATCCCGCTGATGCTCTCAAGCTGCTTCCGCGATTCAGGATTCGCAGCGACATCCGACAAATTGCGATTGCCGAAGTCCTCGACGATCTCATCGACCGCGACTTGGAGAAGGCGGCAGCGTTTGTGGCCGATTTTGACTTTCAGCAAATGCACGAGGTGCGCGGAGAAACGATGAGCACGATTGCCCGTCTTCTCTTCAAGAAGAAGGGCCTGAAAACAGCCCTTGCCGAGGCAGGGTCCCTCAAGTCACTGAATGACCGAAAGGCTGCACGCCGTTCAGCCATCAACGCCCTGATGCGTGCAGCACCGAAAACGGTGGTCGAGGAACTCATGTCGATCAAGCAGCCCGGACATGCGGCCAATGCATGGTCGGAAACTCTGCCCGAACAGCGGCGTCAGATTCTGAATGACATCTACGCGAACATCGCACGGCGCGATCCGGCGGCGGCCCGAGCATGGGCGAAAGACCTCCCGGCGAAGGCGGAACGTCCGAGTGATTGGCCGCCGAAGCCGGCAACCCCGGAAACTATAGAATATGCCCTGTCGCTGCCCGAGGGATCGAAACGACGGGCAGAGATTCTGGCTCGGCGGATCCCAAAAGTCGCGGAAGACGATCCCGAACGCGCGATGACACTCAGCTTGGAACTTCCCACAAAGCAGCGCAACTGGATTGCAAGAAAAATTGGCCGGGCATGGGCGGAGAAAGATGTCGATAGCGTAGTTGCGTATCTTGATGACCATCCCCGTTTCGCAGAAGGCAATGGTGACATACTTGTCGATACGCTCTCGAAACTTGCACAGCGCAATATCGTTAGCGCAGAAGCAGTCGTCGCGAGGTCGGAGAAGATCGAGGACGATCGGATTTCCGAGAGAGTTCGCGAGAGCGCGCTTCGCCAGATCGTCTATCGCTTTTCACCAAAGCGTGCGATGGAACTTGCCGGCCGTCTCGGCAAATCGGAATTCCACGTCGCGGAGTCCTGGGAGTTCAATCGCCGTAAGAGTTTCGACGCGTGGATGGTGAACGCTTCGCCAAAGCAGCGCGCCATTGGTCTGACCGTCCTGGCAAATGCATCCACTCCGGGTCAACCCCGAAGAGCCGCCGCGTATTTAGCCGAGCTGGAAGAGCTCAAATTTGACATACCCCAGCATTACCGAGTGCGCACGATTCTCAACGTCGTCCGATCCTATGCCGCGAAGAATCTCGAAGAAGCCGCGGAGTGGGCCGGCCAACTCGAAAACGCCGCATCCGCTCCGATCGCAACAGAGATGATCAGCCGGCTCTGGGTGGTCAATAACCCCGGCAAAGCCGCAAAGTGGATTAGCAGTCTTCGCGAGGGCGCTCCACGACAAAGTGCAGCCCTTGGGTTCTTCGCAGGACTCGATCCCAACCTGGCTTGGCACTCCGAATTGAGCCGGCAAGCCAAGCCCACCGCGAAGCAGTTGAAGCAGCAATCAGAAGCCCTGATCGCCGTTGTGAGTGGTTTACGAAAAGATGATCGAGCTCCGGCGGAAATCGTGCTTAAGATTCTCAACAATCTGGAACCGGCCGTCAAGCAGCGTCTTCTGGATGAACTCGAACAGGAGGAAACCCGATGAAAACCAACTCCACTGTCATGACTGCCCTAAAACTAGTCGCGGTAATCGCGTCCACGAGTCTGGCTGGATTCTGGGCAAATCCGCTTCCCGCTCAGGACGTTGTATCGCCGCTGAATGCAGAGGAAATCGATCAGCGACTTGCGCGTTTCGTCCCAGACGATCCCCGAGACAAAAGCATTCAGCCTGAAAACCTAGTGAGCAGAACCCCGGTCTTTCTGAACACACTAAGTAATGCCCAACTCCGCGCCCTGCTTGACCGGTACAAACGGACGTCCGTTCTGCGAATGATCCCTCATCAGATCGCACGAATTCTCGGGAAGCGTGAAGGCAAGGCCGGGGCAGTGTTCATGGCAAATCATTCTACCGCCGAAGTTCGCAATGCCGTGGGCTCAGCGATTTTGCAGTGGGCTAACTCCGATCCCGAGGCCGCGTTCGCATGGACGATCGAAAGATTCGGACCCGGTGATAAGTTGTCGAACGTCATCTTCGCCACCCGTCGATTCCACCCCGACAAGCTTGCGAAGATGCTGGCCAACCCCGTGCTCAAGAACACTGCGGTACTTCGAAAAGGGCTCGCCGATTTTGGCAGGGATCTTGTTCGCCAGGATCCGAGGAAGGCTCTTAACTGGTTGAGCAAGCTGACCCGAGAAGACCGGACGGCAATTGCGCCGGAGTTGATTACCGAGCTGGCGCGGGCGTTGCCCGAGCAAACCGTTGAGATTGCAGCGGCGCTGCCCGGTTCCACTCGCAGAGAGGCCATCCTGAAAGTGATTGGTTGGTGGTCGCTGAGCAATCCGGAAGCGGCCCTGGCGTGGATCGCGAAGTTGCCGAAAGAACGTCTGCAACTCAAATGCCGCTGGTTGGCCCTTGCAATCTGGGCCGACCTGGATGCCGCCGGAGCGTGGAAACACGTCTTGAGCCTGCCGCCGAGCGAGGCCATGTCGCTCCTCAAAGAAAGCTCGACCAGTCACCTTGGGTATATCGAACTCAACGGCGACGGCAGCTTTGGTGGGTTCCACCGACTTCCATACGCCACATTATTTCCTCAAGCGCGCACCCAACGTCCGAAAGACGGCGCGGCGGTCGTTCCCCCGCGACCAAGACTCCGGACGATTCTGGGAAGATGGCGGAGCTTGGTCGCTCGGGATATGTCCGGCGACCCCTTGCATCATGTCATGCTCAGTCGTCTATCAGCGAAGGACTCTGCCGCTCTCCTTGAATTCATCATCAGCAAGTCCACGGACTCGGAACTCGTTCGGACAATGTCGGATCGTAGGGCGAAACGGCTTGCCATTGAAAAGGAGAAGAAGAAAGACTTCAAATTCTCACTCCCACTTAGTGATGAAGACAAGGTCATCTTCAGCGATACCTTCACGCGGCTCGTTCGTTCAAATCCAGCCGCCGCATTTGAGCTGGCATTATCTCTCAAGCAGCGCCGAGCAGACTGGATCAACTATATCGTGAACCGCTGGACGCGGATCGATCCAAGCAATGCCCTCGCTCATTTCGAGGCGATGCCGGACGGGGCTGACCGCGATGCGGCGCTCGCCACCCATAAGAAATCACTGCACGAATTGAGGCACCCCAACGATCCGGCCGCCGCGCGCGCAAACTACAAAGCAAAGCCGCTCGGCCCAGAACGCGACAATGCGTTTCGTAATTACACCCGAGTGCGTCTAAAGCAAACACCAGCCCGTAAGGTGGCAATAGAAGTGGATGCCTACCTTACAAAACATGAATTTGATCCTCGCAGAAACGTCGTGAGCTATCTCATCGACGCATGGATTGTGGAGGACCCTAATGCCCTGGCGCGTTGGGCTAAGGCCAAGCCGGAAAGCCTGATGCGCTACCGAGCACTCAGAGAGTTCTGGGAGCATTGGGAGACGTATGGAAATGGCGTCGGAACGGAGCGATTGGAATCGCATGGCATCCTCAAATCGGAGATTCGGTCGTCGCGGTATTAGGGTTGGATCAAAATCCTCAAGGCATCATCGGTCGCCATTATCGGCGAGATACTCACGGGCGACTTCAAATTGGAAGAGTCGCGAAAGTTCGAATTGAATTCCCTTTCCGAGGCGGGTTTTTGCACTCGATTAGTTCTGTCGAAGCATCAATCGGTCACACCATTGCTGACGCGCCACGCGTCGAGAGGAGCAAATCCATGAAAAGTTCATTCTCAATGTTGCTGACGACAAACGTCTTGATGGCGGCGATCATCGTGCTGATTGCGAGCTCGTCATGCCCACCGGTCCATGGTCAAACGCGAGCGAAAAGTACTCGCTCTAAACTAGATTTCGAGAAATTGAAACATACTTCTGACGTCGTCGTGATTCTCCAGGTTGAGACCGTCGAACGGTTGCCCGGCTATGGCGGTAGATCGATTGAACTCGGCACCAGTTGGTACGTCGTGCGAGGCCACGTCGCCAGTGTGCTACATGGGAAAGTGCCATCCGATATGAAAACCATCGACGTTCTCTTATTGGCAAAAACCGATGCTACGGTGTTTGGACACGGAAATAATTCCCGCGGCACCAACGCGCGCGGCGTGATCGCCGATCAATCAAAGACTCTCGTGAGGTCACCACGCAGTGTCGGCAAAGGTGAACCAAAGCAGGTCGAGATTCTGGCATTCCTCAAGAAGATGATTCCTTTTGAACCCTACCGTGCTAATGACAAGCCTCCCTTTATTTTCAGGCCAACGGCGGGAAACGAAAACGTGACGGCGTCTTTGAAGGTCCTTCAATCGCCTGATTTGGCTGTTCCGTCTGTCAAAGCCGCAAGGAAATAATGCACTCGACATCCAGCATGATGACGATTCCCTCTTCGTCCTCGCGGCGTCATCGGTCGCCATTAGTGGCGAGAACCTCACGGGCGACTTCAAATTGGAAGAGTCGCGAAAGTTAGAATTGAATTCCCTTTCCGAGGCGGGTTTGCACTCGATTTAGTTCTGTCGAAGCATCAATCGGTCACACCATGGCTGACGCGCCAAGCGTCGAGAGGAGCAAATCCATGAAAAGGTTTTTCTCAATGTTGCTGACGACAAACGTCTTGATGGCGGCGATCACCGTGCTGATTGCGAGCTCGTCATGCGCACCAGTCCATGGTCAAACGCGAGCGAAAAGTACTCGCTCTAAACTAGATTTAGAGAAACTAAAACAAACTTCTGACGTCGTCGTGATTCTCCGGGTCGAGACCGTCGAACGGTTGTCCGGCTATGCCGGTTTATCGATAGACGGCGGCAGCAGTTGGTACGTCGTGCGTGGCAACGTCGCCAGTGTGCTACATGGGAAAGTGCCATCCGACATGAAAACCATCGACGTTCTCTTATTGGCAAAAGCCGATGCGACGGTTTTCGGATACGGAAATAATCCCCGCGGCACCAACGCGCGCGGCGTGATCGCCCGCCATTCAAAGACTCTCGTGAGGTCACCACGCGGTATCGGCAAAGGTAAACCAAAGCAGGTCGAGATTCTGGCATTCCTCAAGAAAACGGTTCCCGTGACTCCCTACCGCGCTAATGACAAGCCTCCCTTTATTTTCAGGCCAACGTCAGGGTACGAATTCGGGACGGCGTCTTTGAAGGTCCTTTAATCGCCTGATTTGGCCACTCCGTCACTTGCGATGCTTTCGCGTGATTCGTGTCACCAGCAACCGCAATCCTGACGCTCCCCAAATTCAAGTAAAGAAGCAGCGCATCAAGAATACCGCTCCAAATCCTGCTGATATCAATGAAGAGCCAAAAACGGACAAACGTGATTACGATCTTCACTCGCCAATCCAGTCAAGTTTTCTCTGCAGGGTCCAATACCATGAAATCACGAACCACATTCATACTGCCCGTTTTGTTGCTGCTTGTCGTCGGCACGCCGATGCGTTCGGCTGAGCCGGAGAGCGGGCAAGAAGCCAGCAAGAACGCAGCGGTGAAACCGGAGCCGCAAATCGCCAAATGGATTTCGCAGCTCGACAACGATAAATATACTGTCCGCGAACAGGCCACACAGGCGCTGACCAAAGCCGGTAGCAAAGCAATTCCGGCAGTGCTCAAGGCAATGCGGAGCAAGCAGGCGGAGATCCGCAAGCGAGCGTTAGGGATTCTGCTTGCGCTTTCGGTATCGGACGACGAGGCCACGGCGAATGCCGTGCGGAGGGCCGCGGAAGCGATCCTGCAATCGCAGGATCCCCTGCGCGTGGCGCAAGCATGGAGGATTCTCGAAGCTTCAAATGCTCATCGGAATCGCCTCGCCAAACAGATTTTCCGGAAACTCGGCGCAGAATATGTGACGTCGGAAAGCAATGACAATGCTGTAACTTCGATAGACTTCATCGGAAAGCCTGTAACCGATGAGCACATGGTCTACCTGAAATTGTTGACGAAGCTTAACCAGGTGAAACTCGGGAACACCAAGGTTACTGATGCCGGACTGAAGCACCTGAAAGGGCTGACCAAGCTCCAAAGCCTGAACCTCTGGGGAACCAACGTCACCGACGCTGGACTGGAGCACCTGAAAGGGATGACCATGCTCAAATCCCTTAATCTTTCAGACACCGACGTCACCGGCTTGGAGCACCTGAAAGGGCTGACCAATCTCAAGACACTGTACCTCGACTACACCAAGGTTACCGACGCCGGACTGGAAAACCTGAAAGGGCTGAAGAGTCTTCGATCCCTAGGGCTCATGCACACCAAGGTCACGGGCGCCGGACTGGGCCACCTCAATAATCTCAATGCGATTATCGTCCTGAACCTCGAAAGCACCAAGGTCACCGACGGCGGCCTGGAGCACCTGAAAGGGCTGAAGAGCCTTGGAACCCTGTTGCTTGGGAACACGAAGGTCACCGACGCCGGGCTTGAGCACCTGAAAGGGCTGGCCAAGCTTCATTGCCTGGACCTCGACCGCACCAAGGTCACCGACGCCGGACTGGAGCACCTGAAAGGGACGAGTATTCAACGGCTAGATCTCACGAACACCAACGTCACCAGCGCCGGGCTGGAGCACCTGAGCGAGATAAAGAGCCTTCGTCGCTTGACGCTCGACCGCACCAAGGTTACCGACGCCGGGCTGGAGCACCTGAAAGGGCTGAAGAGTCTTCGATACCTGTATCTCACGAACACCAACGTCACTGACGAAGGTGTCAAGAAGCTCAAGAAGGCACTGCCGGGTTGCAGTATTTATCGCTAGTCATGCACACAAAGCTTCATTCAACGGAATCCAATACCATGAAATCACGAACCAGTTTCATGCTGCCCGTTTTGTTGCTGCTTGTCGTCGGCACGCCAATCGTTTCGGCTGAGCCCGAGAGCGAGCATGAGGTCAGCCAGGACGCACCGTCAAAGCAGAACCCTCAAATCGCCAAGTGGATTTCGCAGCTTGGCAGCGATAAATTTACTGTCCGCGAACAGGCCACACAGGCGCTGACCAAAGCCGGTAGCAAAGCGCTACCGGCAGTGATCGGGGCGACCCGGAGCAAGGAGCCGGAGATCCGCAATCGAGCGCTGAAGATTCTGCGTACGCTTTCGATATCGGACGACGAGGCCACTGCCAGTGCCGTGCGGAGGGCCGCGGAAGCGATCCTACAATCGCAGGATCCCCGGAGCGTGGCGCAAGCAAAGAAGATCCTCGAGTATCAAAGTATCCATCGCACAGCCCTCGCCAAGCAGATTTTCCGGAAACTCGGCGCAAAATTTCGCACGTCAAGAAAGTATGGCAATTTTCTAAATCTCCGCGGAACACCCGTAACCGATGAGCACATGGCCCGCCTGAAATGGCTGACGAAGCTTAACCGGGTGGACCTCAAGGGCACGCAGGTCACCGACGCCGGGCTGGAGCACCTGCAAGGGGTGACGAAGCTCGAGACTCTGGATCTCAGCGACACGAAGATTACCAACGCCGGGCTGGAGCACCTGAAAGGGCTGAAGAGCCTTGCACACCTGAATCTCTCGAACACCAATGTCACCGGCGCCGGACTCGAGCGCTTGAAAGGGCTACCCAAGCTCCGGGAACTGTTCCTCCAAGGAACCAATGTCGCCGACGTTGGCCTGAAACACCTGAACGAGATAAAGAGCCTGCAAACTTTGTGGCTCTATAACACCAAGATCACCGACGCCGGACTGGAGCACCTGAAAGGGCTGAAGAGTCTTCGATCCCTGGGGCTCACGAACACCAACGTCACCGACGAAGGTGTCAAGAAGCTCCAGAAGGCACTGCCGGATTGTAGGATTAGTCGTTAACCGTTCCTTTCAACGGAGTCTAATACCATGAAATCACGAACCAGATGCATGCTGCCCGTTTTGTTGCTGTTAATCGTCGGCACGCCGCTGGTCGGGGCTGCCCGGGAGAAAGGGCAAAAAGCCAGCAAGGACGCAGCGGCGAAGCCGGACTCGCAAATCGCCAAGTGGATTCCACAGCTCGGAAGCGAGGAATTCACCGTCCGTGAAATGGCTACTCAGGCGCTGGCCAAGGCCGGCCACAAAGCGATACCTAAACCACCTCGCCACCTCCCCGGAATGGACTCGAACCGGCGTCCTTCTGGTTAACAGCACGCAATCACGAATTTCATGCGATTGATTGAATTCGGCGTAGTTGTGGATACGACTAAGCCCAATTCAATCATTCGGGAAACTTGCCGTAACTGCTGTCTGCGATTGATCTTTCGCGAATTGGAGTCGAACCGATTCTTCGACGGCACGCCCGATCTGTCGGTGCTGTCGGGCGACGATCATCGCTTCTGGCCGTTTCTAAGGCGTTCGATGATCGTCATTGAGGTGACCGTCCCGCCACGGGGGAGGTGCAGCAATGACTGACTCGAATTCCCCGTCTTTCGACACATGTCCTACGAATGTTGTTCTGTTGAGCGAAATTGCGCTGGCCGCCGGACTGGCCGGAGACTCGATAACACTCTGCTACGACGGTTTCCCGGGGCCGGTGCTCTGTCAGATTTGGAGTCACTTGGCCCACGGCGACGGCGCCAGTCGTGTCGTCCATGCGCACACACAACGCGACGTTAACAAAATCGCCGAATCGATTCATACTGTGCGGCTGGTGATCGTCCACTCAATCCGACTCCACAACATCCTGTCGTGGGCGGTTCAAATGCACAACTCGTCGCCAGGCCCGAAGCCGCTGATCGTCTGCCAGGGCGTGCCGGATAGGCTGGACGAAAACCCCGGCCCCGCCATCGTGCTGCGCGGGGGACGCCAGTCTGAAGCGGCGTTTCAATGGCGACTTCCTCGGCAACCAGCGACATGGAACGGCCCAGACGAGAGCTCGACGACCGACGTTCAGATTCCTGGCTGGCTACGGTCTCTGACTCAACCGATCGCCAGCGAAGACGACCGAGGTCCTCAACGGCTGCGTGGCCGACTGGTGCTGGAAGCCCTCGTACGCGGAGCGCGATTGTACCGGCAGCTTGAAAGCATGCCCTGCGTGACCGAAGAGCCACTGGACGTGGAGCCTTGTGACTACGAGACGGTCCGTCGTCTACTTCGATCGCCGGTCATCGCCTCGGCGGACGAGCCCGTCGATCTGTTGGCCGTGGCGATGGTCGGGCGGTCGAACGTGTACCTGGAGTTGAAATGCACACCGGAGCTTTGGGAAGAAAACCCAGACTTTCGGCTGGACGGTGACCCGATAGGCCAATTGAAAGGGAGCCGCACACAACGTGAATTAATCACGCGGCGCGAGATCGCCGAGTTGGGCAACGTTGACCTCCGTTTGGTGCGACAGATTGTGGAATCGCTAAAGCAACTGCCCAACGGACATGATTTGTTTCAGCGGATGGGGCTCATCGGGCGACCGCCAAGCGAATCTACCTGGCACAACCGCAGCGCATCGGCGTTGCTGGCCTTGCTTCATCAGTGGTCCTACAAACAGGTTCGCCGGCACTTCGACGACCTGAAGCGCCGCGGCATGATCACCGCCGATCGAGATCACAACAACGGACCGTGGCAATATACGTTGCCCGAGGAAATATCGGCGCCGACATCCGCATTTCAACATCTTCCCCCTGTGGAGGAACTAACGCAAAACGAATAGGTTTCCTGGCCAATCGCCCCGATAGCCG